>ERZ888423.2915-NODE-2915-length-11983-cov-5.190812_pt1 | contig 11983 bp, 13 predicted proteins | sample MGYA00520523_ERZ888423 | MGnify/ENA primary metagenome ERZ888423 (study PRJEB32303, sample SAMEA104408611) | aquatic metagenome | biome: Brackish water; feature: Pelagic; material: water | place: Baltic Sea | collected 2014-06-08T10:24:00 | depth 30,27 m ...
CGCATCAAAGGCGATATCATCATCAGTTGTCGCCCATGTCGGCTGTTCGAAATAGCGCTGGATCATCTGCAAGACTTCACAATCCATGACGAACTTCTCTGGGCTGGCAATCAGCCCACCCTCCAGCCAACCAGCCGCATGATAGACCATATTGGTGCCTGATTGCACCGCAGCCCAAAGGCTGTTTGATGTCTCCCACATCGCTTGCCCATCGGGCACATTGGCCGCACACACCCCGGATGAGCGCAGCGGCAGCCCGTAAAACCGCGCCATCTGGCCAGTCATCTGGGTGGCGCGCATATATTCCGGCGTGCCAAAGGCAGGCGCGCCAGATTTCATATCGACGTTAGAAGTAAATGTACCAATCGCAACAGGGCAGCCCGGGCGGATGAATTGCAGCAGCGCCACTGCGGCCAAACCTTCTGCCAAGCTCAGCGTGACCGCGCCCGACATCGTGACCGGCGCCATTGCCCCGGCCAATGTAAAGGGTGTGACCACAACCGCCTGATTGCGCAACGCCAGACGCATCGCACCATCCAGCATGGGAAAATCATGTTTCAAAGGCGAGACCGAATTGATGTTGGTATACATCCTTGGCTTTTCGTCAAATTCGCTATGGCTCAGCCCCGCCGCCAGCCGCGTCATTTCCATCACATCTTCAACACGTTCACGACCCAAGCTATAGGCATGCACAACTTTGTCGGTAAGCGTCAGTTTTTCATAAAGACAATCAAGATGCCGAACAGAGGCGTGAATATCGATCGGTTCTACCGGATAGCCCCCCGCGATATGAATGCAGTTGAAATACTGCGTCAGCTTCATGAATTCTTGAAATGTTGCAAAATCACCTGAGCGTTTGCCACGTTCAAGATCCCAAGAATTGGGCGGCGATGACACGTTGACAAAGCTCATGTAGCGCCCGCCAATGATGATTTCGCGCGCAGGGTTGCGTGGGGTTATAGTGAATTGTGCTGGCGCATGGCTCAGCATTTCCATCACAAAATCTTCATCCATCCGAACATTGGTGCCGGTGATCTTACACCCGGCACGGCGCAGATGTTCGACCGCTTCAGGGTTTAAAAATTCAATACCGATTTCGCGCAAAATGCGCATTGCCCCCCGATGAATCGCCTGTACGCCATCACCATCCAGCGGCTCGGTCGGTCGATCGGGGTTCTGCGGCTGACGCCATGGCATCTGATCAATCACGGCGCTGCCGGCGCGATCTCTGTGGCCCGCGCGCCCGCCCGAGCGTCGTTTGCGTGCTGCGTCATCTGCCATTTCTGCCCCCTGCGCCGCTCTTGGCTTCTTGTTGGTGATGGCAGATCAGAAAGGCGGTTTGGCTTTCCGTTCACGACGCGAATGCGTCGTTTTTTGCCCTGTGGGCGAACCTGACAAGGCCTAGCGGCTGCGCTGCGCTGCAAGCCAGTCCGGTAGATGCGAAATATCGGGCAAAACCACATCAGCCAACGGTGCGAGCACTTGGGCGGGTGCTATGCCTGTCAACACAGCCACCGTGCGCATACCCGCAGCACGCCCTGCACTAAGATCATGCAGGCTGTCCCCCACCATCGCCACGCGCGCCGGATCAAGCCCCGTGGCACGAACAAAGGCATTCAGCATACCGGGCGCAGGCTTGCCACCAAAGCCGCTGTCAGACCCTGCAATAAAATCAAAAAGCCCCAGAATGCCCGTCTCTTGCAAATGTGCCATTGCCACAGCCTCAGCATCATTGGTGGCCAAACCTATGCGATAGCCATCGGCCCGAAATTGGGCGAACAGCGGCAACAGGGCCACAACCTCGACCACAGGGACCGATTGCGCCATAACATTAATCTCTGCACATAATTCTGCGTGATCGACCAATGGCAGCAGCGGCAACAAAGCTTGCACAATCTCATCGGGCGTGTGGGCAATGACCAAGCTGTCGTTTTGAAATTGCAAGCTATCTGGGTCAAACCCCAAAACGGCCGACAACCTATCCGCGGCCACGCCATGGCTGGCGACCAAATGGGTGATCAGATCGGCTGTCCAGCGCGCCCATGTCGCGTGAAAGTCAAACAAAGTGCCGTCTTTGTCAAAAATCAGCCCGTCGATCGCCCCACTCATCGCCTGCATTCACGCCCCCAGATTTTGCCAGCAATGGATCGCAAAGCCCGGTGGGGAATGCAAGCGGGCGATTATGTCCAGTGTACGCGCCGCCCACCGGGCAGGCCCTCACGCGCCAGCGCCGGGGCCTCATAGGGCAAACCCGCCGCCTGACAAAAATCGATGACCCAACCATCTTCCATCATCAGAAAATCTAACAGCGCAATCAAAAACGCAGGCTCTTGCGCCCGCGCGTGCACATCACTTGGCGCGGCCCCACTGGCGGCCAAAAAAGACTGCCACAATTCATCTTGCCCAGCGACCCACGCCAAGGCCTGCAGGGCTACGACCTCTGGCGATCTTTCCGTGTGCCGCATCTGTGTTCCCTACCCCAAAATTTTCATCACCAGATGTTTCACAACTTGGACAAAAAACAAAAGCCACTGACCGTTGGAAACGAAATATTAACCCTCGCACGCAACAACAGACTAATCATGTTGTGCAGCATGACGCAACGGAGGCAGGCCATGGCAGGCACGATCCTGATAGTCGACGATATCGCCACGAACCGCATCGTGCTTAAGGTCAAACTGGCCGATGCCTGTTATGAAACCCTGCAATGTGCGACGGGGCAAGAGGCGCTGCGGCTTGCGCGGGCAGCTAGCCCCGATCTGATTTTACTCGACCAGATGATGCCCGATCTGGATGGGATTGAGGTTTGCCGCAGGCTGCGCGCCAACCCAAACACCTGCGATATTCCGGTTGTGATGGTTACAGCCCAAGACACCACAGAAGCCCGCTTGGCAGCCCTGCACGCCGGCGCGGATGAGTTTTTTGGCAAACCATTGGATGAAAAACTCTTGCTTGCGCGCATTCGCAACCTGATGCGCGCCCGCGAAACCGCCCAAGAGCTGCGATTGCGCGATTCAACATCGCGCGCGCTTGGCTTTGGCGAGCGCCCCACGACATTTGATACCCCTGGCCGCATTGCGCTGATTACCGGGTGCAAAGAACAGGCACTTGGCTGGCGGCAGGCTTTGATGCCACATTTGCAAGATGAAATTTCATTCTTTGACCGTTTGCAGGCAATGAACGATCTGTTCGGCCCTGATGGCCAAAGCCAGACCATGCCCGATGTCATCATGATCGCTGCGGACCTTTGCGCCCGTGGTGACGGGTTGCGGCTGATGACCGAATTTCGCAGCCGCCACAGCACACGTCATGCGGCGATCTGCATCGCTTTTGGCCAAGAAGACCGTGATTTGGCCGAACACGCGCTGGATTTGGGGGCCAATGATCTGGTCCGCCCCGAATCTGATCCCCGCGAAATTGCGCTGCGCTTGGGCACACTGAAACGACGCAAACGTCAGGCAGACCGTTTGCGGGCATCGGTGCATGATGGGTTGCGCGCCGCGCTGACCGACCCTCTGACCGGGCTCTACAACCGCCGCTATGCCCTGCCGCATCTGTCACGCATCGCCGAACACGCCAGCAAATCCGGCAAACCTTTTGCGGTGATGGTGTTAGATATCGACCGCTTCAAACGCGTGAATGATACTTGGGGCCATGCCACCGGTGATAAAGTGTTGATTGAGGTTGCAACCCGCCTGCGCAACAATTTACGCGCCAAAGATCTGCTGGCCCGCATTGGTGGCGAAGAATTTTTGGTGGCTTTGCCTGACACCTCATTGGATATGGCGATCCGGGCCGCCAATCGCCTGTGTGCAGCGGTAAAATCTGCACCCGTCGTGACAACAGATGGCATGGAAATCGCCATAACACTTTCGATTGGACTGTCGGTGGCTGGTGGCCAACCGGTGGCGCAGGCAGATGCTGGCGGATGCCAGTTGCCCAGCATTCTCACGCTGATCGACAATGCCGATCATGCCATGCTGATCGCCAAAGCCGAGGGCCGCAACCAAGTCACGATCAGCCGCACCGCCGCGTGATCACGCCAAATTCTCAATCAATGTTCAGCCGTTTGGCCCCGCTCTTTGCCCCGCGCGGTTTGGGCCGCTTTGGCCTGCGCAGCATTCAACCGTTGTTCCAGCCGATCTGCGAAAGCGCGGCGTTCCGAGGGGCGCATCTCAGCCAGCCGGCTGGCCAGCAGCATTTGGGCACGCGCGCTGCGGGCGACCAAAGCGTTTTGGTTTTCTTGCAGCAACGCGGCAACCACAGCGCTGTCATAGGGGTCGGCCCGCAAAGGTGCCAACAACGCGGCATACCCGGCACGGGTGCTCTGGCGGTCGGCCTTGGCCGGGCTATCACTTTGGCGAAAGGCCGTTAGCAGCGCGCGGCGGTCTTCTGGTGTCAGCGCAGCGGTCAACATATTGGGCCGGGGCGCATGCTGGCTGGCATCGCCACGGGCTGAGCGGCCATGATGAAGCGCCGAGCCACCAATCAGCCCCATCAGCAACAGGTTCAGCGTCAGGGATCCACCCAACAAGATTGTCCAACCGCGCCCCCGGCTGCGCAGACCAATTTTGGCAGCCCCAGACGCTGCGTTTTGCACGGTGTCATCATGTTCCTGCGCATTCATCAGTTACCCCTCCCCAAGATCGAGCTGCGGCCCATCAATCAGATCCGCCAATTCCTGATCAACAAGACTGATCGGCCCATTTTGCCAAAGTGCCTCACCCAGGCCCGCCAACGGCGCGGGCGGGTTTAAACCAACCCAAAGCCCCACCAGCCCAGCAGCCGCAAGCCCCGCACCACCCAACCCAGCGCCCCGAGCGCCACCCATAAAAAATCCCATCAGCCAAGCGCGCCCACGGCTCCGCGCAACCACAGACTGGGCCGGACGAGATGGCACCACATTGGGTTGCAAGGCCCGGCCCTGCGCAGCGATCCGGGCCATCAGCACATCCGATGGCACTGGCGGGTTTTGCTGCGCATCGATGAAAAGCGCATCCAGCTGGATATCTTGGCCATTTTCACTGCCGCTATCTGTCATCTTGAAACCCCAAATTTTCACGTTGCCCATATAAATGATCGCTCAGGGCCCGTTTGCCCCGCGCCAGCAGGCTTTCCACCGCCTCAACGCTCAGCTCCATCACCTGCGCGATGCTGGCATTTCCCAGCCCCTCCAAATGGCGCAGCACCACCGCTTGGCGCTGACGCGCAGGCAGTTGGGCCAGCGCCAACTGCAGGGCCGCCGCCCGTTCCCCCTGCAAAAGCCCCGCATAGGCCCCCGGCGCATCGCAGGCAGGGTCTGGGCCCAAATCAAGCGGCACGGTTTTGCCCCGGCGCAACCGATCTAGGCACAGGTTTGAGGCCACACGGTAAAGCCACGCCATCACCGGCGCCCCGTCGCTGTGCCAAGCGGGGGCTGCCTGCCATAACCGCAAAAGCGCGTCTTGCGTGACATCTTCGGCAGCGACGCGATCATTCAGCATGCGGGTCGCATAGGCAAAGATGCGCGGCGCAAACCGTTGCGAAATCTGGCGCGCGGCATCACGATTTCCTGCGGCATATTCCGCCAAAAGCGCCAAATCCTGGGGCTCTGGCCGATGTGCGTTCGGCCGATCGGGCAATCCAAGATCTGGCAGCACGTCGGGCATCCGTTCTTTCCGATTGGGGGCCCCTGCGGGCTTGATTTTGGGCCGCGACGAACACCGCGGCCCCTGCGTTTTGTCCAACATCGGACAAAGTATCCATGATTATTGCGCGGCAGATTTGCGCGCGCCATGCCCCTCATGACCATCACAATCATCGTGGCCACGACCCGACGATCTTTTCATCATCTGCATCAGCTCATCGGCCGTCAACATGCCATCAACGTTGGTGTCGAGCTTTTCAAACCGACGGGCCAGCGGTGCGTCTTGGGGCAGTTCCGCGCGGCTGATCGCCTGATCGCCGTTCACATCGCGCGTGGCCATCAGCTGACGCAGGCGCATCTGACGAACCTCATCTGTGGGTTTGTCGCGTGGGGGCATCAGCTCAGCGCGGCTCAGCACGCCATTGTTGTCCAGATCGAGTGCGTTAAACGCCTCACCTTGAAACCGCGTCAGCTCAACCCGCGACCATGCGCCATCCCCATCCGCATCAATCAGCTTAAAAAGCGCGCCACCGTTGTAACCGGCCTGTTTTCCAGAACCCTTATGATAGCCTTTTTTATGGCCTTCGCCATGCTCTTTACCGTGCCCCGCACCATGATCCATGCCATGCCCCATTCCATGTGTATGCGCGCACTCATCCGACTGATACGGCCCCTTGGCATCAGCAAAAGCGGGCACGAAGGCCAGGCCTGCCAATCCCGCCAGCACAACACCCGCAATCGCTGTCTTTTTAAAACGGTTCATCATCTTCTCCTCTATGCGTTTGGACAAAGGCATTTGCCTGTCTCTGATCATAAAACGCGGCAGCGATCGATTTCCGTCGAAAAAACATCTGATCCGCGCACGGGCCTGTCATTTTCAACAAATCCGTTTAAAAGAAGCACAGTTTAAGGAGCCTGCTATGTTGGATGATTCCCACCAATCCACCCCCGAATCTGATCAATCCGAACGCCCATGGAAGCCCGCAGTGCTGCGTGGCTGGCAGGGTCATTGCCCCAATTGTGGTACGGGCGCGATATTTTCGGGCTATCTTAAGGTCAACGCCACCTGCCCAAACTGCAATGAGGCGTTACACCACCACCGCGCCGATGATGGCCCGGCCTATATGACCATCTTGATTGTCGGCCATGTCATGGCACCGCTTTTCTTGTTTGTGTTCACGCATTATCGCCCCACTCCACTGGTTTTGGCCACGATCTTTTCAGTGGGCACGGTTGTGTTGTCGCTTTATCTCTTGCCGCGGCTCAAGGGCGCACTGGTGGCGCTGCAATGGGCCAAGCGGATGCATGGCTTTTCGCCCGAACCAGCATAACCAAAGGCACGGCGTGATGAGCAGCTCTGTTCCCATCCACCCAGCTGCAACCGTTATTTTGCTACGGCGCGGGTCTCAGGGGCTGTCTGTTTTGATGGGCCAGCGCGGCGCAGGTGCGGCGTTTATGCCGGGAAAATTTGTCTTTCCCGGTGGTAGGCTGGATGACACAGACCACGGCGTTGCTCTGACCGACGCCCTGCCCACTCCCTGCTCTGAGCGGCTGCGCCAACACAGCCCCGATGGGCTGGCCACCCCCTTGGCATTGGCCGCGATCCGTGAATTGTGGGAGGAAACTGGCCAGATCTTGGGCGCACCCGCCGCATGGGATGGGCCAATGCCTGATGCGTGGCAAAGCTATGCCGCAACCGGCCACCGCCCCAGTGCGGCACAAATGCAGTTTTTCTTTCGTGCCATCACCCCGCCGGGCAACACACGTCGCTTTGACGCGCGGTTTTTTGTGATTGACGCCAAAGCCCTGCGCAGCAATCCCGATGATTTCAGCCGCGCCAGCGATGAGCTGAGCCATCTGCAATGGGTGCCACTGGCCAGCGCCACAACGCTTGATCTGCCCTTTATCACGACAATCGTCTTGTCAGAAATCGTGGCCCTCGGTCAGGCCTGCCCCCCGAGCGACGGCGTGCCGTTTTTTGACAACTCAACCGACCGGCCGCATTTCAAACGGCTGATCTAGCCCTTTATTTTTGTTTGGGGCCCATCAGTGGATGGGGCACCGGATCTTTGGCACGCAGCAAATACCGGGCAAAGACATCGCGATACGACGCATAGCGATATCCCCCATTGCGCGCCAAATACTGCGCCTGTCGTGCACGATAAAGCGCGGGCAAGCGATACCACGCAATCTTGGGGTGCATATGATGTACCACATGCAAATTATTGTTCAAAAACAACAGTGAAAGCAGCCCACGATCTTCGACAATCACAGTGCGCGCGCTTGGCCGCGCATGGGCGCGATGTTCCAAGAACGTGCGGATTTTCAAAACACAAAACGCCAGATACCCCGCCGCCACATAGGCCCAAACCGGCATGTGCCCCCAAAACCACAGCCAAGCCACCACCAGCGCCACACCCAACCCGTGCATGGCCCAAGCAAAGCCAATCGCTCGGTCACCATCCCAAATTGCACGCAACTCTGTGCTGCAAAAGCCAAGGGTTGAAATCACGGGGCCCAGCAACATTCGGCCCAAAAGCGTATTATTGGCACGCAAGACCGCACGCTGTTTGGGTGTCAGCTGCACCCAGACCGCAGGATCAAAATAGTTGGATTCCGGATCATCGTAGGGATCGGTCAGATATTCGTCGCGGTGATGGGCCAAATGGGTTTCACGAAACCGAATATAGGGCACAAACACCATCAACGCGGGGAAAACCAGCGCCTCATTAAACCATTGCCACGGCGTTGGATGGCCATGCAGCACCTCATGCTGGAGCGAACTGTAAAGAACAACCGCCACCGCCGCCACCGGGATGGCCAGCACCAAAGACACCCCGGCCAGCACCGAAGTGGCCCAACCAAAAACACCATAGCTCAGCACAATCAATGCCAAGGTCAGCCATTCAATCTGCCCAGGCGATGTGCCCGAATGCAAGAAACGCGGGGCGGGGCGGGCAGACATGGGACGGCATCCTTTGGGTGATAAAAATCAAGCGCTATAATGCACCGCGCCTGCGTCAGGTCAATTGTGCTTTCATACCCTTAAAATGGCAGGGGGTGGGCACGATGGGCCGCATCAATCTCTGACAAAACCGCCGCTGACAGCGTCAGATCAGCAGCCCCCAGCGCACATTTCAGCTGCGCTAAACTGGTTGCACCAAAGATCGGCACGGTGGGCACGGGGCGGGCACAACACCACGCCAAGGCCATCTGGCTGGGGTCCAGCCCATGGCGGTCGGCAATATTGCAATAGGCCTGCACCGCAGGCCAAAGCCGTGGCGTAATCCGGCCTCCAAGCAGCGGATTATTTTCGCGCCGACTGCCCACAGGGGTCACATCACCCGCATATTTGCCACTCAGCAATCCCGTTGCCAGCGGTGAAAATGCCAAAAGCGTGACTTGTTCGTGCGCACAGAGCTCGGCCAGATCTGTATCAAAAATTCGGCAAAGCAGGGAATACTCATTCTGAATCGCTTGGGGCCGCGGGCCGCCATGGGCCTTGGCTGCCGCAATCCATTGCGCCGTGCCCCAAGTGCTTTCGTTTGACAGCCCAAAATGGCGGATCTTACCCGCCTGAACCAAGCCGGCCAATGTTTCCATCACCTCGGCCATGTGCTCGGCCGTTTCGGGGCCATTTTGCCGTGTGGGGTCAAAACCCCAATGCTGACGAAAATGATAAGACCCCCGGTTGGGCCAATGCAGCTGATACAGATCAATTACATCCGTCTTGAGCCGGGCCAGTGACCCTTCGACCGCAGCCACAATGGCGTCGCGGCTGATCGGTGCACCATTGCGCACACAGCTTTGGCCCTGCCCCGTCACCTTGGTCGCCAGCACGATGTCATCACGCCGCCCCGTTTTGGCGATCCAGCTGCCAATAATGTCTTCGGTACGCCCAACAGTTTCTGCCGCAATCGGATTCACGGGATACATCTCGGCTGTGTCGATGAAATTCACGCCATGATCCAACGCCATATCGATCTGGGCGTGGCCCTCGCTTTCGGTGTTGCGGTTGCCCCAAGTCATCGAGCCCAAACACAACTGCGAGACATGTAGACCAGTTTGGCCAAGCGGGATCTGTTTCATGTTGGGCTCCTTTTGGGCGGTAAAGATTTGGCCAGACACTAGCGGCCCCACCCCAAGGGGCAAGGAAAAGATTGAGAACATTAGAAGAACATTTTAAACTCTGTTTCGCAGCTCTGCCGCCCCGATTCTCAGGATATGCACCCCATGCCCGATCTGGCTACGCTTAAAAAAATTTCTCATGGTGGGGCGCCCAGCACGTTTGGGCACGTTGATTTTTTGGCGGGGCTGACACTGGCGCGCGGGCGGGTACATGAATTTTGTGGCCCCGCCCGCCATACACTGGCCATGATGGCAGCCGGGGCCAATGGCCCGTTTGGTCCACCAATTTTATGGATCACCCCTGCCTGGCATGGCGCGCAGTTTCACCCCGAAGGCATGGCACAATTTGTGTCGCCTGCACGGCTGATTTTGGTGCGGGCGCGCCGCACCGAGGATATGCTATGGGCCATGGAAGAGGCACTGCGGGCCGGGGTGGTGCCGCTGGTGGTGGCTGATTTCCCCACCCCGCCGGCCAGCCTGACGCATGTGCGACGCCTGCATTTGGCCGCAGAAAGTGTTGGCGCGGGGCGCGCACCACTGGGCCTTATACTGACCCCGGCCCAAGGCGGTGCGCCCGGCGTTGAAAGCCGCTGGCATCTGGCCCCACGCCACAGCCCCGGCCAAACAGGCTGGCGGTTGCAGCGGTGTCGTGCACGGATGGCCCCCCCACAAAGCTGGGATCTGCGCGCGCACCCCCAAGCCACAGGGCAAAAAGAAGGGCGTCATGTGGAACAAAGCACCGGATCAAACCGCTGGTATCTGCACACAGACGCCGCGCGGCACTCCCCCACAGACTAAAAATCCCCTTGTTTATCGGCTTTGCACGTTTCGCTCTGGGCAAGCAGGCAAAGCTCAGCCACTCTGGCTGCAACATCACCCACTGGGGTCACGCTGATGCGCTTGCTGATTTCGTTTGTCGCCCTGTTTTTATCGGTTGCGCTGTTGCAGCTGGGGTCTGGCGGGGTGGCGCCACTCGATGCAATTTCAGGCATCACCTTGGGATTTAGCACCGGGCAAATCGGCCTGCTGGGTTCGGCGCATTTTCTGGGATTTTTTGTGGGCTGTTGGTGGGCACCGCGCTTGATGGGCGAGGTCGGGCATTCTCGCGCGTTTGCCGCCTTTGCAGCCGCAGGCACGATTGGTATTTTGGCACATATGCTGGTGATCAACCCGCTGGCCTGGGCAGTGATGCGGATGGCATCGGGGCTTTGTGTGGCGGGGTGTTACACGATTATTGAGGCGTGGCTGCACGCCAAGGTTACCAACAAAACCCGCGCCCGGGCCATGGGTGTTTACCGGGGCGTTGATATCTTTGCCTCACTTGGTGCGCAGCTGATGATCGGTGTTTTGGAACCGGCCAGTTATGTGTCGTATAATCTGTTGGCGCTTTTGTGCTGCGCTGCTCTTTTTCCACTGACATTGACCAAGGTCACACCGCCAGAAACACCACTGACCCCACGACTGCGGCCACGGCTGGCATGGGAATGTTCGCCCTTGGCGGTGGCGGGGGTGATTGTGTCGGGGATCACTGGCGCGGCCTATCGGATGGTCGGGCCGGTTTACGGGGTGAATATTGGCCTTGATACGCACCAGATCGGGCTTTTTCTGGCAGCTTTTGTGTTGGGCGGCGCGCTGGCCCAACTGCCGATGGGCTGGATTGCTGATAAATTTGACCGCCGCGGGGTAATGGTGGGGATGTCGATGGGCGCTGTGGCCGCTTGTGGTTTGACCATTGCAGTCAGCCACTCAGGCCCTGTGGGTATTTTTCTGACTGCAGGATTGTTTGGGTTTACCACCATGCCACTTTATTCAATTTCATCAGCACATGCCCATGATTTTGCCCAGCCAATGGAAAGGGTCGAGCTGTCAGCCGCACTGATGTTTGTTTACGCGGTTGGCGCGATTGCCAGCCCGTTGCTGGCGTCTGGTTTGATTGCGGGCTTTGGGCCAAATGCGATGTTTGTCTTTATAGGCGTGGCGCATCTGCTGCTGCTGGGTTTCAGCCTGCTGCGGATGCGGGCTCGCCCCACGCTGAGCAAACGCACCGATTATGTTTATGTCCCACGCACTTCATTTTTGATCGGTAAGCTTTTGGGCGGCGGGCGTGATTTGGATGCCAGCGGCCGCAACACACCCGATTAGGCACGGGCGCACTTAGGCACGGGCGCACTTAGGCACAGGCGCACTTAGGCACAGGCGCACCTGCAAGACCTCTGGAACTTTTGATGT
>ERZ888423.2916-NODE-2916-length-11972-cov-8.515986_pt1 | contig 11972 bp, 11 predicted proteins | sample MGYA00520523_ERZ888423 | MGnify/ENA primary metagenome ERZ888423 (study PRJEB32303, sample SAMEA104408611) | aquatic metagenome | biome: Brackish water; feature: Pelagic; material: water | place: Baltic Sea | collected 2014-06-08T10:24:00 | depth 30,27 m ...
CAACCGGCAGAATTTTCAAAAATTGGAACGGGCTTGTTGCTCGCAAGATTTATCTCAGAGGTAAACCTCAAGCAGCAAACATTGCGCACGGTATTTATAGCAAACACTATTATTCTCGTGCCGATGGCCTTGATTTTAATGCAACCAGATGCTGGAACTTTTGTGGTCTTTACTTCTTTCTTATTCGTGATGTACCGTGAAGGAATTACCTATGATCCCTTAGTATTGGGCATGATTAATTCAATTCCAGGGGTTAAACTAAAACAAACGTGGGTAGGTAGTCACTTTATTCCCATTTTGTTTGTGGTGGTTTTTCTATCGGTTGTTACCCTTTTAATCAGCAATGAAACCTTAGAATACAGTTTCTTACCTGGTGTGGAAATTCCAGGTATGTATGGCGTTGTGATGTCATTGGCAATTTTCTGCATCATCATACTTTTGTTACTTCGATTGGTCTATTCCAAAAGAGAGCGCAAAAGAGCTTTGTTGGTTGTTGCCATCGGATTTATATTGAGTTCTGGAATTGCTTTCGGCGTAAACTATGGTTTTCAGGGATTAAAATCGCATCAAAAAGAGCGAATTGAATTGTTTTTAGGCTTGAAAGAAGATCCAGACGGAGAAGATTACAACCGTAATCGTGCTATGGCAGCAGTGGGGTCAGGTGGGCTAGTTGGAAAAGGATACAAAAACGCATCTGTTTCGAGTGTTGAAAGTAACCACGTTCCAGAAAGTGAAACCGATTTTATCTTTTGTCCATTTGCAGAGGAATGGGGTTTTGTTGGAACGATTGTTTTGATTGTTTTATACATGTTTGTCCTCTTCAGAATTATCGTCATAGCAGAGCGACAGCGATCCAAATTCAATCGTGTATATGCGTATGCCGTTGGGATGATTTTATTTTATCACTTTGCTGTAAATATTGGGATGAACATTGGTTTTGCGCCAGTTATCGGAATTCCGCTTCCCTTTTTTAGTTATGGTGGATCTTCGATGATGTCCTTTAGTGTAATGATGTTCATTTTACTGAAGCTCGATTCACAAAGAAGAGATATTTTACAATAATCGTACGTACTTAATAATTCGTTAATTTTACCTCAAAAGAAAGTAAATTATGGGCAAAGGCAGAGAGAGTAAGCTTGAGTTCTCGGATCAAACAAAGAAAAGACTGAACATTGCTTTTTGGGCTATGGCAGCCGCGCCATTTATCGTTATCGCAAGTTTGTTAATGCTTCAATCGGAGGAAGATTTACCTCCGGTAGAGATGTTGGATAACCCACCTGAATTATTGGCTTCAGTAGTTTATGCGGAAGATGGAACTACGGAATTAGGTCGTTATTGGAGGGTGAATAGAACGAGAGTTGAGTATAAAGCAATTTCACCTTTTGTTACTGATGCATTGATTGCAACGGAAGATGAACGTTTCATGGATCATTCTGGGGTCGATTTCAAAGCCTTAGGTAGAGCAGTAGTAAACATTGGTGGTGCAGGTGGTGCATCAACCATTTCTCAGCAATTAGCAAAATTATTATTTACGGTTCAACAACGCGAACGTGAAGCATTAGCTCGTGCGAACGGTGAAGCAGTTGATGGTGGTGGTGGTGGACGCCTAGGTAGAATGATGCGACGTGTCAACGAAAAAGCACGTGAAAACATTATCGCTACGCGTCTTGAAAAACGCTATACAAAAGAAGAGATTATCACTATGTACTTGAATCAGTTTGATTTCTTGTACAATGCCGTTGGGATTGAAAATGCAGCGAAGGTTTATTTCAACAAGAAGCCAATTGACCTTTCAAAAGACGAAGCGGCAATGTTAGTTGGAATGTGTAAAAATCCAGCGCTTTATAATCCATATACCTATAAAATCAAGAATTATCGACGCAATTTGGCGGTAGAAAAAGGTGTTGCGCCAGAAGCCATTACGAACGAGGAAATAGCAGAAAAAAGATCGTCTGATTCACTTCGTGCATTGGAGCGTCGAAACCAGGTATTGTTTCAATGGAAGAAGAATAGCGCTGCGAATAATCCTGCGTTGCGCACTAAATTGGAACAAGCTGAGTACGACGAACTGAAGTTAAAACCATTGGTGATTAACTATCAAGTGGTTGACCACAAACAAGGAATGGCGCCGTATTTCAGAGAATCACTTCGTAAGGAAGTAACAGCTTTGTTGCGTGAAAAGAATGAAGACGGATCGTTTAAGTATAAGCGCACCGACGGAATGCCCTACGATTTGTATAGTGACGGTTTGAAAATCTATACAACGATTGATCCGAATATGCAGCAATACGCTGAAGAGGCAGTCGAGCGTTACTTGAAAGAAGACTTGCAAAAACAATTTGATCGCAATAACAAAGGTTTGAAAAACTGGCCATTCACGAATTCTGTAAGTGACGAACAAGTTGCAGGAATTATGAAATCTGCTCGACGCGGTGCACAACGTTATTTGTCACTTCAAGCACAGGGCTATTCGGAAAATGAAATTCTGAAGAATTTCAAAACTGCAACGCCAATGCGTATTTTCTCTTGGAAAGGAGAAATTGATACTTTAATGACTCCAGACGATTCAATTCGTTACTACAAATCTTATTTACATGCTGGTTTGGTTTCGATTGAGCCTCAAACTGGTTTCGTAAAAGCTTGGGTAGGTGGAGCAAATTTTGACCATTTTGCCTTTGATCACGTGAAACAAGGAAAACGTCAAGTTGGTTCAACGATTAAACCATTTGTTTATGCAACTGCATTGGCAATGGGTGTTGTGAAACCGTGTATGACGTTTGAACCAGGTTCCTATTGTGTTGATTTAATGGATGCCAGTGGAAACATTAATGGACGATGGTGTCCAGGTGGTGAAGCAGCAGGGAGTGTGCAAGATGGTTTGGCTTTGTCATCGAATCCAACAACGGTTGCGGTAATGTCGCGTATGGGCGGTTACGCTGGACCGAAAACCATTTCAAAATTATTAAAAGATGTAGACATCAATTTGCGTCCAGAGGATGAGGTTCCATCCATGTGTTTGGGTGTAATGGATTTATCCTTGTACGAAATGGTAGCTGCACAGTGTATTTTTGCTAACAACGGAATTTACAATCGTCCAACGACAATTATGCGTATTGAAGACAGAAGTGGAAACGTTATTTATAGCGCTAAAAACGTTTCGAAAGAAGTCTTGAATGCAAATGTGGCTTACGAAACCTTGAAAATGATGAAGGGCGTAATCACACGTGGTACAGGTGGAAGTTTGCGAAGTGGTCGTTCTTGGGGTAATATCCTAGCGCCGACTGCAGGTAAAACGGGTACAACGCAAAGTAACGCAGATGGTTGGTTCATGGGTCTTACACCAGAATTAGTCACAGGAGTTTGGGTTGGTGCAGAAGATCGTTCCGTTCGTTTTAGATCAACTGATCAAGGACAAGGAGCACGTACAGCCCTTCCAATTTATGGATATTATATGCAAAAGGTCTACAAAGATCCAGTAATCGCATTGTCAACTACTGACTTCGATGTACCGGCTTCGTATGATCCAAAGCAATTCCAATGTACTGGTCAGCCAGCCGCGCTACCAGAAAATAATACCGACTTTGATCCAGGAATATAATTATGAATAAGCAAGTAAAAAATGTTGAAGAAGCATTGTTGGGCATCGAAGATGGAATGACCCTGATGTTAGGAGGATTTGGCTTATGTGGAATCCCAGAAAACTCTATCGCTCAATTGGTAAAGTTGAACGTAAAGAACTTGACGTGTATTTCCAATAATGCAGGTGTGGATGATTTTGGCTTGGGCTTATTGCTACAAGGCAAGCAAATCAAGAAAATGATTAGTTCATACGTGGGCGAGAATGCCGAATTTGAGCGACAAATGTTGTCTGGTGAATTAGAAGTGGATTTAATTCCTCAAGGCTCATTAGCTGAAAGATGTCGTGCTGGTGGTGCTGGAATCCCCGCTTTCTTTACACCTGCGGGTTATGGAACGGAAGTAGCAGAAGGGAAAGAAGTGCGCATTTTTAATGGTAAACCACACATTTTAGAATCGGCTTTAACTGCTGATTTTGCGATTGTGAAAGCGTGGAAAGGTGATACGGAAGGAAACTTAGTGTTCAAAGGAACAGCTCGCAATTTCAATCCAATGATGGCAATGGCAGGAAAAATCACGATTGCTGAAGTGGAAGAATTGGTTCCAGCTGGAGAATTAGATCCGAATTTCATTCACACACCTGGAATTTTCGTTCAACGAATTTTCAAAGGAGAGAAATTCGAAAAGCGAATTGAGCAACGAACGGTTAGAACCAAGTAAATTAGAGTATTCGAAAATTTGATGATTCGAATCAAATTTTCAAATTCATGAATTTTCAAATTTGAGAAATGGCACTGGATAAAATAGGAATCGCAAAGCGAATTGCGCAAGAATTAAGAGATGGGTGGTACGTGAACTTGGGAATTGGTATTCCAACCTTAGTTGCGAACTATATCCCTGAAGGAATTGAGGTTGAGTTTCAATCTGAAAATGGAATTCTCGGCATGGGACCTTTTCCGTTCGAGGGTGAAGAAGATGCGGATTTAATTAACGCAGGAAAACAAACAATTACTGCGACAAAAGGAGCGGTTTTCTTTGATTCAGCAACATCTTTCGCAATGATTCGTGGTCAACATGTGCAATTAACGGTCTTGGGAGCAATGGAAGTTTCTCAAAATGGCGACATTGCAAACTGGAAGATTCCAGGGAAAATGGTGAAAGGAATGGGTGGTGCAATGGATCTAGTTGCTTCAGCTGAAAATATCATTGTTGCCATGATGCACTCGAACAAGGAAGGGGAATCAAAAATCTTGAAAAAATGCTCTTTACCATTGACAGGTGTAGGTTGCGTAAAGAAAGTTGTAACGGAATTGGCTGTACTTGAAATCAAGGATGGTAAATTCCATTTGGTGGAACGTGCACCAGGTGTGAGCGTAGAAGAGATCATGTCAAAAACGGAAGGTGATTTAGTTGTGCCGGACTTCGTTCCAGAAATGGTATTTTAATGATCAACAATCGAACAGCGAATAGTTTTCGTTATGGGGCGCTGGTATTTGGAATTATCTGGTACTGCGTAAAATATGCAAAAGGGCTAATTCCAGCTGATGCCGGCGATGGAATCATGCACTATTTTTATTCTGCTGGTTCTTGGTCAAATGCCGATTTCTTTTTGAATCACTGGGGGAAACCCTTTTTCATTTTATTATCATCACCCTTTGCACAGTTTGGCTTTGCCGGCGTTGTGGTGTTCAATATCTTGGTGTATGCCCTAACGGTTATCGCAGGTTTCAAAATCCTTGATCACTTTAAGATTGACAAAGTCGTACACATCGTTTTTCCATTGCTCTTAGTCTTGGCGAGAGATTACAGTCGCACGATTTTGGGTGGAATGACCGAACCGCTCTTCAATTTAGCATCGGTTTTTGCGATTTTACTCTTCATTAAGGAACGCTACGTATTTTTTGCAGTCGTAATCTCACTCATGCCATTTATGCGCAGTGAGGGACAGTTAGCGGTGCTGCTTGGATTCTGCTTACTACTCTTTGCAAAACAATGGAAGAAAATTCCATTACTAGCTGCTGGTTTTGTTGCTTATTCAATTGTTGGATATTTTCTTTTCAAAGACTTTTTGTGGTATTTCACGCGCAGTCCCTACGAAATGGAAAACGACATTTACGGCGTTGGGACATGGGATCACTACTTGTTATCTTACCGCAATTACTTAGACAATGCAGGTTTGTTTACCATCATTTTAGGAACCGCCGTTTTTGTTTATCTATTGGTGAAAAAGCGCTACGAAGACATCCAGTTTAAGTGGTGGTTTTTCTCAGGAGGATTGTTTGTGGGTGTTGTTGCAGCACATTCCTATTTTTGGGCAACAGGACAAAATGCATCCTTAGGTTTAACGCGCATTGCAACGCAAGGAATGCCATTATTCATTCTATTGAATATCTATTATATTGGTAAAGCACCTGTTTTGAAGGTGAAATGGGCACAGTACGGTATGGCAGCTATTGCCCTAATTTTTGCGATTGTATTGGCAACAAATAAGAAGTTCCCAATTAAACCAACGCCCTTAGAGGACAAAGTATTGCGCGCAGCGAAGCAAATGAAAACTTACGACACAGAAGGGAAACGCATTTTTTATTACTACCCGATGATTGCCTTTGAATTGGGCGAAAATCCGCTGTTAGAAAACACCAGAACTTATTTTTTCCGTTCCAAAAATTTCCAGGAAGAAATGAAAACAACTTTCAGCGATGGCGATTATTTCGTTTGGGATAGCCAGTTTGGTCCGAAGGAAATGAATCTACCCCAAGATTCTCTGTTGAGTTACCCAGAAATGTTTGTCCCCATTAAAACTTACGAAGACAATAATCCTTATGATAGCAGGATTGTGGTAATATATAGGATAAAGAAGTAAGGGATTTTCATTTGAAAGAAATTTGTGGAACATTAACTTTAGTGCATCAGTAAAGCGTCAACGACTTACATGAAAATTATTCTTTTAATCTTCTTCCTGATTCCCTTTTTACAGTTTGCGCAGAAGACATACAAGCAAATTGAATTGGCCATGTACGTGAGTAATCCGCCGAGTTCAGATTACTTCTGTGACACCGTCAAATGTGAGGGCGAATGTGTCAGTTATTTCGACAATGGTGCCTTGCACATGAAAGGGAAGTTTAAGGATGGTCAGCTGATTGACACACTTTTTACCTATTATTCGAGTGGTGTTTTGGCGGAAGTTTTTGTTAAGAAACCGAAAGGTTGGAGAATGTTTAAGTATTTCCCAACGGGTCAATTAAGCACAGATTACAATTATTTTGAGCGAAGCGAAACCGAATACTACCCTTCAGGAAAGTTGAAACGGGAATATTCGTGGAACCGCAAGTTTCAAGCGAGCAACAAGGAATACGATGATTTGGGGAATTTGCTGTTAGCACAAACACCAGAAACACTCAAAAGGTTCAATCCGAATGGCACAATTCGAGAAACAATAAAGCGCAAAGAAGTGAATGTACTTGGCAGAATGTTCTCCCGCGACAAGTCACGTTTCTATGCATACACCTGGGATACATTTGACGAGCGTTCAAGCAAAAAGGGCACTATTCACTTTTATGGGAGCGATTATTCTAATTCTGTTTACCCGAATGAATTGCGTGAAATTCGTGACTACCTATTTAAAGAAGTACTGATATACCATCAAGGCGAAGAACACATCAAAATGGATTTTCAGTACCGAAAATTCGAAAACGAACTTACCAAATTTGCCATTATTTCTACAAAAGTAAATGGCGAATGGAAGGTAGAGCGCGAAATCTTAGCGAGCGAAGTTTATGAAATTATTGAAGGACAATTGAGGTAGATTAATTTAATTAAACACTCAACTCTATTTATAAAAATTCATCTCCTCTATATACTTCTGAACGGGTTCAGTAAGCAGGTAGCGAACATCTTTTCCTTCTTTGATGGCGTTGCGAATGAAACTCGCAGAGACTTTCATTACGGGTGCGTCGTCGCATAAAATGACGGAGGAGTGCTGAGCGTAAGCATTGGTTGTTTCAGTGCCAATTTGAACAACTTCCGCTTCTTCTTGGATGGTCAACACGCGCGGGTAAACATACACTTGATGGTTCTTTAACAATACATCGTGATTCAACCATTTGTGTAAGGTGCGGAGGTTGTCTTCTCCCATTATTAAGGCAAACTCGGTAGTCGGGTATTTTTCTTTGAGGTAAGCCAAAGTTTTGGTGGTGTAACTGGGCTTTTCTAATTTGAACTCTATATCACTCACCTTCAAATTCGGATTGTCTTCAATCGCAGCACGCACCAAAGCCAAACGATGGTGATCGGCCAGTAATGTCGATTTTTCCTTCAAAGGATTTTGTGGTGTTACCACCAACCAAACTTGATCCAACTCGGTAAATTCTGCCATGTAGTTGGCAATTACCAAATGTCCAACATGAATCGGGTTGAAGGTTCCAAAATAGAGTCCTACTTTCATTTTTGTTGAATGAAATTATGTACTAATTCGGTCGCTTTTTCAATGGCATGTTCTAAATTATCGTTTACCAACACCACATCAAATTCATCTGCTTTCGCCAATTCAGCCTTGGCTTTCGCCATGCGTTGTTGGATTTTTTCTTCAGTTTCGGTACTGCGGTAACGCAAGCGTTTTTCCAGTTCGTCATAACTTGGTGGTTGTACAAAAATAGCAAGTGCATTAGCACCAAAAAAACGCTTGAGGTTCAATCCGCCAATCACATCCACATCAAAAATTACAGTGTGACCGTTTTCCCAAATTTGCTCTATCTCAGAACGCAGTGTACCGTAAAAATGATCCGTGTACACTTCTTCCCATTCCACAAATGCATCTTGCTCAATTTGCTGTTTGAAGCCTGCGATTCCCAAGAAATAATAGTCTTTCCCGTTTACTTCATTCGGTCGCGGTTCTCTACTGCATGCAGAAACGGAGAATTCCAAGTGCAAGGCAGGTTTATTGATCAAGGCACGCACAATCGTTGTCTTTCCCGCCCCGGAAGGAGCTGAAAAAATAATGCATTTACCTTTTGCTGCCATTTTTTAAAGGGTATTAAGGACTTGTTCCTTGATTTTTTCTAAGCTATCCTTCATGTCAACCACCAACTTTTGCATTTCGGCGTGGTTACTTTTGCTTCCAAGGGTGTTTATTTCACGACCAATTTCCTGTGTGATAAAACCTAATTTTTTGCCTGATAAAGGCAATTTCATGGTTTCTAAGAAATAGTCTAAATGATTCGCCAAGCGCATTTTCTCTTCGGAAACATCTAGTTTTTCAATGTAAAAAATCATTTCTTGCTCCAAACGATTGTCATCGTATTTTGCACTTAAGTCTTCTAAATTCTTTTTGATGCGCTCACGAATCACTTCAATACGCTCTTGTTCGTACTTCGGGACATCGTTTAACCAGCGACGAATATCTTCAATACGCTCCGTAAATTCTTTTTCTAAGGCTTGACCTTCCTGACGACGGAATTCATTCAAGTGATCAACCGCTTCTTTTGTCAAGTTCAGAATCCATGTTTTTTCTTCTGCATCTAATTCTTCTCTTTCATTGATATAAATATCCGGCATGCGTAAAATCACCGAAAGATAATCGTCGGTATGTTCACCAATCAAACTGTTGACCGCTTTTAAATCAGCATAATAGGCCTTTGCCAAATCTTTGTTGATGGTAAAGTTCTTTACATCTCCTGTACTGTCCAAATTGATGTTGAGGTCAATCTTTCCGCGGTCTAATGAATCACCCACGATTTTGCGGATTTCAGATTCAACTTCACGGTAAATGGGCGCTATACGCACGTTTAAATCGAGTGATTTACTGTTTAAAGTGCGGATTTCAATGGATACTTTTTTACTTTGAAAGTTTCCGATTGCTTTCCCAAAGCCAGTCATGGACAAGAGCATAATTCTAATTTTAGTCAAAAATAGGAAATTAAGCTGAAAGTATGGGATGAATAGGTCATATCAACTATTGAAGAGTGAGAATTCAATTTTTCCTCCTTGAGGATGAATGATTCATTGATAATTTTTCATTTTCTGGTAATTGCGTCTCCCTCCTTGAGGAGGGATTAAGGGAGGTGGCACCTATGGATTGTTAATTTTAATGCAGTATAAAGAGACCTGGCACCACAATTTGATTTTACAACTAATTTCATTAAATTAGATAGAATTCAGATTCTAAAATCCACCAACTAATGTTCAATCATAATAATTATAACCCAAATTTAAAGGAAAATGCACGTCAATTAAGAACGGAAACGGTATCCAAGGCAGAAAAAAGGATTTGGAAAAGTCTTTTATCTAAACGAAAACTGAATGGTGAAAGAGTGCTTCGACAGCGCCCAATAGACCGATTTATCGTTGATTTTTTCATCCCTGAATTGAAGTTGATTATTGAAATTGACGGGAATTCTCATTTTTTCAAGCCTGAATATGATTATTATAGACAAGAACGATTGAAATCTTTAGGGTATAAAATTGTGCGCTTTAGTGAAGGCGAGGTAATGAATCAACTTGATAATGTGCATCAGCAATTGTGTCATGTTGTATTTTGTTTTCGGAATGATTTAACTGCCACCCACCTCGGTCCTCCCTCAAGGGAGGATGAATGATTCATTGATAATTTTTCATTTTCTGGTAATTAGGTCTCGGGATTATGGGAGGTGGTACCCATAATTTGGATTGAGATTGCGGAGATTTAGGTCTTCTAAAGCGAATTCTTTTTCGCCCTATACGAACTAGCTGATGTAATATAAACCCCTGCAAAAATGATCAACATATACATGATTTTTGTCCAGGTGATTGTGCCGGTGTAATCATCAGCGAGACCAAGGGAACTGAGTGTGTACGCAAAAAACATCACAAGCACAGGTTGCAAATATATGTAAGCACTGGAAACGGAAGCACTCAAGTATTTCAAGCCATACATGGTGAGCAGGTAGGTGAAAAAGGTAACGCCTACAACGACATAGATAATTTTAATCCACACATCGAAAGGGATGACCTGAAAGTTGGTAACAACCAATTCGCTCAAGGTTGGCGGATACAAAAGGATAAATGCAACTCCAAAGGTGAAAACGTAGGTAATGACCGTCAAGGGGGAGTATTTTTTCATCAACGGTTTCGCTAGGACCAAATAAACGGCGTAGCTGGCTGCATTTATGAAAAGAAAAAAGTCGCCTAAAATGGAATCGCCTTTGCCTGTTCCTGCAGTGAGGGTTAACAAGATAGCACCTGTGGTTCCCATTAAAATACCAATCGATCGACCTAAGGTGATTTTCTCTTTCAATAAAAAGAAGGATAGAATGACCACCAAAATCGGATTGACGGCCATGATAATTCCGGAATTTATCGAGGAGGACAAATTCAATCCGTGAAAAAAGAAAAGTTGATTAATGGCCACACCAAACAAGCCACAGGCTGCTAAGAGTAATAAATCTTTGCGGGCAATTTTCTCACGCACAAAGAAGGTTTTCACCAACCAAAACAAGAGCGTTGCACCCAACGCACGAAAGAGAATAAAAACATTGGGAGTGAGATAAAGCGGCATGACACCCTTCGCCAATACATGACTCGCACCATACAAGGTGTTGACCATAAAAAGAGCAAGATGCGCGGAGAGTGACTTGTTCACCAGGTAGGATTTGAAAATTAAAATGATTTGATAATTTGATTTGAGCATTAGAATTGTCAAATGCCGCAGGCATTAAATTGCGCAGCAATCAAATTGTCAAATGCCGCAGGCGCTAGTTGGCGTTAAACGATCGAGCGGCTTCTTCGACTTCCTTTTTAGAGTTACCGATGAATACTTCTTCTCCATTGATCATAAATGGTCGCTTTAGAAAGGTGTATTCTTCTAACATGTATTTGCGGTAATCGTCTTCTGTGAGGGTTATTTTATCCAAGCCTAAACCACGGTATTTCATGGCTTTTTTAGAAAATAAGGCTTCGTAAGAACCTACTTTTTCCTTCAACCAATCCAAGGTTTTAGCATCAATGTTCTCGCTTTTGATGTCCTGCAATTGCACATCACTTCCCGGATTAATTTCCTTTAAAATTTTCTGGTTGGTACTACACGAACTCAGGTGAAAGATCTTTTTCATTAATTGTTTTGTAAGAATTCTTCATTTTTCTTGCGGTCGTCCTCCGATCCCGGAGTATTACAGCCTTTAACTTTTTTCGTAAAGTGATGTATCCACTTAATTTGAGGATGCAAAGGATAATAGTTGCTTGAAAACCACTGAATGGTAGGTTTCAACTTATTCATTTCATATACGCCAACCATCGGTAGGAATAAGCCAAATGTCAAGTAATCACCTTTTCGGATGCGGTAATTCATTCCAACGTGGGCATGAATTTGTGCCATGAAATCTTTTTGAAAGCGAAGTGGTGCTGTGGTTAATTTGAAATAAGGC
>ERZ888423.2920-NODE-2920-length-11966-cov-17.127109_pt1 | contig 11966 bp, 9 predicted proteins | sample MGYA00520523_ERZ888423 | MGnify/ENA primary metagenome ERZ888423 (study PRJEB32303, sample SAMEA104408611) | aquatic metagenome | biome: Brackish water; feature: Pelagic; material: water | place: Baltic Sea | collected 2014-06-08T10:24:00 | depth 30,27 m ...
TTTTTGGCGCTGGCGATGGTGGTCTTAGTGGCGGCTCTATCGGCCAAGAAAGCCCCCGCACTGCTGGCCTGGCTGGTGGCAGCCGGAGCCATGGTGGTACTCACTGCAGTATTTGATAACGCCATTATTGGCTCGGGCCTTGTCGCCTATAACGAGGACTTGCTCAGCGGCTTTTATCTAGGAGTGGCGCCGCTAGAAGACTTCGCTTACACAGCAGCAGCGCTAGTGATAATCCCCGCGCTGTGGCACCTGTTCTCCAGAGGCCAGAAGGCTTCATGATGACAACACTGGGCACCCTTGTTCTCAGCTCACGACCACTGAGTTGGATTAATACAGCCTTTCCCTTTGCGCTGGCCTATTACGTCATCACCGAGCGTTTTGATGCCATTTTGGTGGTGGGTTTTTTCTTTTTCCTGCTCCCCTACAACCTGTTGATGTATGGCATCAACGATGTCTTCGATTATGAGTCTGACCTGCGAAACCCCCGCAAAGGCGGGGTCGAGGGCGCCCTGTTACCCCCAGAGCTACACCGCGTGACCTTGATCACCAGCGCCCTAGTGCCCATTCCATTTCTGGTTCCCCTCCTAGCGTGGGGTTCCTTTAGCGCTGGTGCCGTGTTGGCCTTGAGCCTGTTTTTTGTGGTGGCCTATTCGGCAAAACATCTGCGCTTTAAGGAAATTCCGGTTCTGGACTCGATTACCTCGAGTGCGCACTTCGTGATGCCGGCTGTCTATGGAATTGTTTTGGCGGGGCAAGGAGTTAGCTCCGTAGGGATCACACTGCTTATCGCCTTCTTTTTCTGGGGGATGGCATCTCATGCTTTTGGGGCTGTTCAAGACGTCAAGGCCGATCGCGAAGCAGGCGTAGCCTCGATTGCTACCGCCATTGGCGCTAAAGGAACGGTCCGTTTCGCAGTAGTTCTCTACGTTCTAGCAGGCGCTGTGTTACTGATCACGCCCTGGCCCATTCCCTTGATTGCACCGGTAGCGCTTGTTTATATTGCGGCCATTTCACCGTGGTGGACCGTCTCGGATGAAAAATCCGAGGACGCCCACCGCGGCTGGAAATGGTTCCTATTGCTCAACTTTGTGACTGGAGCCGTGGTGGTTCTGGTGTTGTTCCAGTGGTGGCAGCTCAACCCTTAGTGACGCGCGGCGGTGCCTTCACGAAGAGCAACATAATGCCCCCCACAAGGAGCACCAAGGCAATACCGAGTAGGCCATAGATGGTCTGATTGGCTGCTAAAGCAATCAATACACCCCAGAGCAGCGACGCCATCCACCCAGCGGCACGGCCAGTGGTCGCATAGAGGCCAAACACTTCACCTTCGCGACCTGCGGGAGTCACTCGGGCGAGGAAAGAACGTGAAGCTGCCTGCGCTGGCCCGGTAAAGATGGCAAGGACAAGTCCTGCCGCCCAGAACATGGGGGTTCCCAAGTCGACCAAGAAGAACACCGTTAGCGTGCACGCGACAAGCCCGAAGACCGATACCAGGATGACGTTCTTGGGCCCAAAGTGGTCATCCAAGCGGCCCGCGAAGATGGTCGAAATACCGGCAACAATGTTGAGCGCTATGCCAAAGATAACGAGGTCTGTGAAAGTGAAGCCAAAGACGATGCTGGCGATAACTGCGCCAAAGACGAACACAGCGGAGAGCCCGTCACGATAGACGGCGCTAGCCAGGAGGAACCAGAAAGTTGACCGGCTCTCTTTCCACAGCCTGAGGATGCTTCGCCATAGTTCCAGATAACTGCGGAAAAAGCCCACTTTTTCTGCAGTATTGAGCTTCGGCGGCTCGGGTACGTAAAGGAAGATAGGGATCACGAAAATCAGGGTCCACACCGAAGAGCTCAGGGCAATAATTTGGAAGGTCCAGGCAACGGTGCCATCTAATACGCCGCCCAGGATTAGCCCGACCACGGTGGCCAGCGCGACGATGCCCCCTAGATAGCCAAACCCCCAGCCCAGGCCTGATACTTTGCCAACCGTCTTCGGGGTCGAGACAGAAATAAGGAGCGCGTTGTAATTTACTCCCGCTATTTCGCCAAAGACACTTCCCACCGCGATGAGGGCTACCCCCATCCAGAACCATTCCGCACCGGGCTGCACGAACGCCATGCCCAGTTGAGCTGCAATGAGCAGAGCGGTGAACATGAGGAGCTGAAACTTTTGACGACCAGCTCGGTCGGCGCGCTGTCCGAGAACGGGAGCAACGAGAGCAATAAGCAATCCCGCGATGGTGATTCCATAACCTAGGTTGCTCGCAAGCTGGCCAAGAGCCGCCTCCTCCCCGGCAGATCCGATTACTGCTGGATCGACAAAGAAGGTGCTCGTGAGGTAGCTCGGCACCCACACGAACGTGATGAGGACCGTGTTGAACGGCTGGGTCGCCCAATCCCACAACGCCCACGCCCACACTCTTCGCTTGGGGATTACCGCCCCCTCGTTGGCACTCAGACCGACCAACGGGAGTGCGTCGGTGTCAGTAAATCGGCTGGGGTATTTCGGTGAACCTTCATTGGCCATAGATAAACCGTAGCCCGCAGCGGACAACTTTGGGTAAACCACGCGTAAATCCCGAATTTCCCGCGCTTCGTGCGCTCTGGGCGAAATGTGAGCCAAAGGCGCTCATATTTGACCAAATTAACTTGACAGGGGTGGTCTCAACCCACAAACTTGAGTCACACCAACTCATATTTGGTCGACACAACAACGTAAGGAGCAGGCCACATGGCACGCGCAGTAGGAATTGACTTAGGAACCACCAACTCGGTGGTGTCCGTGCTCGAAGGTGGAGAACCCACCGTAATCGCCAACGCAGAAGGTCTTCGAACGACCCCCTCTGTTGTTGCCTATACCAAAGATGGCGAAGTTCTCGTGGGTGAAACCGCGAAGCGCCAGGCTGTTACCAACGTGGAGCGGACCATCTCGTCTGTTAAGCGCCACATGGGAACCGACTGGAAGCAAGAAGTCGACGACAAGAAATACACGCCACAGGAAATCTCAGCGCGCATTTTGGGCAAGCTCAAGCGTGATGCTGAGCAGTACCTTGGTGAACCTGTCACCGATGCTGTCATTACCGTGCCCGCATACTTCAACGACGCTGAGCGTCAGGCAACTAAAGAGGCCGGCGAAATCGCCGGGCTCAATGTGTTGCGCATTATCAACGAGCCCACCGCTGCTGCCCTGGCCTATGGCCTCGATAAGGGTAAAGAAGACGAACTAATCTTGGTCTTCGACCTCGGTGGTGGAACATTTGACGTGAGCTTGCTCGAAGTGGGCAAGGACGACGAGTTCTCGACCATTCAGGTGCGCGCCACCTCCGGAGATAACCGACTCGGTGGAGATGACTGGGATGAGCGCGTGGTGGAATACCTCGCTACCCGTTTCAAAGAAACCACTGGTGTGGATGTCACCAAGGACAAGATCGCTAAGCAGCGCCTCAAAGAGGCTGCTGAGCAGGCCAAGAAAGAGCTCTCCACCTCGTCCAGCACGCAGGTGCAGTTGCCTTACCTTTCTTTGACCGAGAGTGGCCCTGCCAACCTGGATGAGACTCTCTCTCGCGCCAAGTTCGAAGAGCTCACCAAAGATCTCTTGGAGCGAACCAAGAAGCCTTTCGCCGATGTCATCAAGCAGGCCGGCGTCAAGCTCTCCGATATTTCACACGTGGTGATGGTGGGTGGTTCCACCAGAATGCCGGCGGTGACCGCACTGGTCACCGAGCTCACTGGCGGACAAGAACCCAACAAGAGTGTCAACCCGGATGAGGTTGTTGCCGTGGGTGCCGCACTGCAAGCTGGTGTTTTGATGGGTGAGCGTAAAGACGTTCTGCTGATCGATGTGACCCCCCTGAGTCTTGGAATTGAGACCAAGGGTGGCATTATGACCAAGCTGATCGAGCGCAACACCGCTATTCCCACCAAGCGCAGCGAAACCTTTACGACCGCGGATGACAATCAGCCATCTGTGTCGATTCAGGTATTCCAGGGTGAGCGTGAATTCACCAAGGACAACAAGCAGCTGGGAACCTTCGAACTCACTGGGATTGCTCCTGCACCTCGGGGTATTCCCCAGGTTGAAGTGACCTTCGATATCGACGCCAACGGCATCGTGCACGTGTCCGCTAAGGACAAGGGCACGGGCAAGGAACAGTCGATGACCATCACCGGTGGTTCGTCACTGCCCAAGGAAGACATCGAGCGCATGGTTCAAGAGGCTGAAGAGCACGCTGCTGAAGATAAGCAGCGCCGCGCACAAGCCGAAGAGCGTAACTCCGCTGAACAGCTTGTCTACTCTGTTGAGAAGCTGCTTAAAGACAACGATGAGAAGCTGCCGGATGACGTCAAGTCTGAAGTGCAAGCGGATGTGGACTCTCTTAAGTCAGCGCTTGCCGCTGAGGATGAGAGCGCCATTAAGAAAGCGGTCGAAGCCTTGAGTGCAAGCCAGACAAAGCTGGGCGAAGCTCTCTACCAGGCAGAGCCTGATGCGCAAGCAGGCGAAGAGGGCGCTACTGAAGCCGAGGATGAGGACATTGTTGATGCTGAGGTCGTGGAAGACGACGCAGATGACTCCGATTCAGGCTCCAGTGATGACACCGCTGGAAAGAAGAAGAAGTAGCCATGTCGAAATCACCGAAGCAGCATCCTGCAGAGGATGAAGAAAACACTGAGCCCTTAGTCACAGACAAGCGACGCATTGACCCCGAAACGGGTGAACTCCGACCTGAGGCAGCTGCGGCTGCCTCAGGCGAGGACATCTCTGAAGAGGACATTGCCTTACTGGCAGAAGCCGAGCGCGATTTGGTTGCGGAGTATCGTGACCGTGCGGCGAGGGCTGAGGCTGAGTTGGCTAATTTCAGGACCCGCGTGGAACGCGATCGGGCGGCAAATCGTGAAGTGGTCGTAGCCGAGGTATTGCGTGCCATGCTTCCCGCCATGGACGACCTGGATCGAGCCGAATCGCACGGCGATTTGGTGGGCACGCCGATGGAAATGGTCGCGCAGAAACTGCGCTCTGGTTTCGAGCGCTACGGGGTTACCCCGGTGGGAGAGGTTGGGGAGCCATTTGACCCCAGCCGTCATGAAGCCATGGTGAGACTGCCTAGTGCGGAGGCCACGAGCGAGACCGTCGCAGAAGTTATTGAAGGTGGTTACACCCTCGGTGAGCGTCTACTGCGACCAGCCAAGGTTGCCGTTTCGGTTCCTGCCGACGAATAAGACAAAGGGGGTGGCGTGATGGCGAGTCAAGACTGGTTAGAAAAAGATTTTTATGCCACTTTGGGTGTTTCGAAAGATGCATCCGAGGCAGAACTAAAGAAGTCCTATCGCGGGCTTGCTAGAAAATTCCACCCAGACTCTAACCCGGATGACCCGGGTGCCGAAGCTCGGTTCAAGGAGATTTCCGAAGCCTATTCTGTGCTCTCCGATACGACCCAGCGCGCTGAATACGACCAGATTCGCACCATGCAAGCTGGCGGACCTCGGTTCCGCTCCGGTGGTGGCCAAGGCGGTTTTGAGGACGTTTTTGGCGGCAGGTTTGGAGCTCCCGGTTCAGGAATGCCCAGGGGCGGCCAAGGCGGCGATTATGGCGACCTCTTTTCTGGACTTTTTGGCGGTGGCGGCTTTGGCGCTCAGCGCGAGCCAACAAAGGGCCGTGATGTGATTTCCCGGGTGACGCTGGATTTGAAAATAGCGTTAGCTGGGACCGAAGTGAGCATGGAAGGACCAGGCGGTAAGAAAATTACTGCTCGCGTCCCTGCCGGTGTGAAAGATGGCCAAAAAGTGCGCCTTCGAGGCAAAGGTCACCCCAGCCCCGATGGGGGACGACCTGGTGATGTGATCATCACGGTGGGAGTTCCCAAGCACCAAATTTATGGACGCGACGGTGATAACTTGCGCATCGAGGTGCCCATCACCTTTGGTGAGGCAGCTTTAGGTGCCACGGTGGAAGTTCCCACGATCGACGGCGAGGTTGTCAAGGTGAAGATTCCGGCGGGAACCCCCAGTGGCAAAGTTTTGCGGGTCAAAGGACATGGGGTCCGTGGTGGATCTGCTCTCGGTGATCTCCTTGTCGAGCTCACCGTTGCGGTTCCCTCCTACCTCTCTGGCGCGGCCAAAGGGCACCTGGAGAAATTGATGGCGGCCCTCCCCAAGGATAATCCGCGGGAGGAACTGCTAAAGAGGGCAAAGGGGTAGGCAATGAACATGGATGAGCTCACCCCTCTCTTTTCTATTACCGCTGCTGCGGAATTAGCCGGTATGCACCCTCAAACCCTTCGCCAATATGACCGACTGGGCTTGGTTAGTCCAACAAGAACTGCGGGTAAAACCCGGCGTTATTGCTTGAAAGATGTGGTGCAGCTTCGAGAAATCCAAAACCTCAGCTCCCAAGGTCTCAACTTGGAGGGTATTCGAAGGATTTTGGAGCTCGAGAGTGAAGTACAGCGATTAAGCACACGAGTGAGAGACCTCGAGAGCGCTCTTGCCGATGAGATGTTGACCAGATCTGGTAATCGAGTATTCGCTGCTGGTACGCAAGGGGATGTCATTCCTCTTCGGGCGGGTCAGCGGGCCAGGAAATCTAATCAAGTGGTGGTGTGGAACCCGTTGAGATGGGCCCTGCCCCCCACGATGAAAATAGAGAAATAAGGGAAGAGCGACTATGGGCAATCCCGGTGCGCAACAAAAGGAGCAAAAAAGTGCTCTCGAGCAATATGGTCTCAATCTGACCGATATCGCCAGAGAAGGAAAGCTCGACCCCGTGATTGGGCGCGACGCTGAAATTCGTCGAGTGTCCCAGGTTTTGACTAGGCGAACAAAAAACAACCCTGTGCTTATTGGTGAACCCGGTGTGGGAAAGACCGCCGTGGTCGAGGGCCTCGCCCAGCGTATTGTCGCCGGTGACGTCGCTGATTCGCTCAAAGGTAAGCAGCTGATTTCCTTGGATCTTGCAGCTCTCGTTGCCGGGGCTAAGTATCGCGGTGAGTTCGAAGAACGACTAAAAGCGGTGTTGAAAGAAATCAACGACGCAGAGGGTGAAATCATCACCTTTGTTGACGAACTTCATACCCTTACGGGCGCCGGTGGCGGGGAAGGCTCCGTGGCTGCGTCCAACATGCTCAAGCCGATGCTGGCTCGGGGTGAGTTGCGCTTGATTGGCGCCACCACCCTGGATGAATATCGCCAATACATCGAAAAAGATGCTGCTTTGGAGCGTCGATTCCAGCAAGTGTTTGTCGGGGAACCCAGCGTGGAAGACACGGTCGCTATTTTGCGCGGACTAAAAGAGCGCTATGAAGCCCACCACAAAGTAGTCATTGCCGATAGTGCCCTGGTGGCTGCTGCCACCTTGTCGAATCGATACATCACCTCTCGGCAGCTGCCCGATAAGGCGATCGACCTCGTCGATGAAGCGGCGAGCCGGTTGAAGATGGAAATTGAGTCTTCGCCTGTGGAGATTGATGAACTGCGAAGGGTTGTCGATCGCTTACGCATTGAGAAACTGGCTCTGAAGAAGGAAAAAGATGATGCCTCAAAGGAGCGTCTCACAAAACTTCGCGAAGACTTAGGGGTCAAAGAAAAAGAGCTCGCAACGTTGCAGGAGCGCTGGGCGAGCGAAAAAGCTTCCTTGCAAGATGTGGGTGAACTTAAGACCAAGCTCAACGATGCACGTATTGAGCTAGATCGCGCCATGCGTGAAGGAAACTACCAGGAGGCCTCGAAGCTTAACTATGAGGTGATTCCCGGTATTGAGGAATCCATCACCTTGGCTGAAAACACTGAGCCCACCGAGGACCGCATGGTCAATGATCAAGTCACCGATGATGACATCGCTGCGGTAGTCGCTGCCTGGACGGGCATTCCGGTCGATAAGTTGACCCGGGGTGAAAGCGAACGCCTGCTCTACCTTGAGGTGGAACTTGCCAGGAGGTTGGTGGGGCAAAAGCCTGCCGTTGCTGCTGTTTCTGAGGCTGTGCGCAGAACTCGTGCTGGTCTTAGTGACCCTGGTCGCCCCACGGGTTCCTTCTTGTTTTTAGGCCCCACCGGTGTCGGTAAGACCGAGTTGGCCAAGGCGTTAGCTGATTATCTTTTTGATGATGAAAAAGCACTAGTGCGCATTGATATGAGTGAATACGGGGAGAAGTTCTCGGTCTCGCGACTGATCGGTGCGCCTCCCGGATACGTGGGCTACGAGCAAGGCGGTCAATTGACTGAAGCGGTTCGCCGCCGTCCCTATTCGGTCATTCTTTTTGACGAAGTAGAAAAAGCTCACTCTGAAGTTTTCGACCTGCTTTTGCAAGTCTTTGACGATGGCCGCCTCACCGATGGTCAAGGTCGCACGGTCGACTTTAGAAACACCATTCTCATTTTGACCTCCAACTTGGGCTCCAGTTATTTGATGGACGAGACCCTCTCGTGGGAGGAAAAAGTCGCCTCGGTCCATGACGAAGTGCGCAAGGCGTTCAAGCCTGAATTCATTAACCGACTCGATGACATCGTTGTGTTCCAGACCCTCACCAGCGAAGATTTAGGCCAGATTGTGGAAATCACGGTAGATCGTCTTCAGCGCCGTCTAGGCGAGCGACGACTGGAACTTGCCGTCACACCGGCGGCCCGCTTGTGGCTTTCCGAACACGGTTATGACCCTGTCTATGGTGCACGGCCACTTCGCCGGCTGATGCAAAAAGAAATCGACGATCGACTGGCACGGGCACTCCTTGGCGGAGAAATCCACGATGGCGACACCGTCAAGGTTGATCTTGCAGACGACAAGTCAGGCCTCACTGTGGCACCATTTTCAGTGGAGTAATCGCGATGACCCGAGCGGGACAGATTAATTGTGGAAACCGGGAATAACACAGGTCAACTCTTGGTTATCTACTCCGAGCCTCTATTGAGCACAACTGAAGGATAAGGAACACATGTCCGAGCCAACCACAGAGCACACCTATGAGATTGATCCGGCGCTGGCAGCGCGTTGGAGCCCCCGTGCTTTTTCGACTACCGCAGAGTTGAATCAGGATTTGCTCGGCCCCGCCTTTGAGGCGGCCCGTTGGTCAGCCTCATCCGGAAACAGCCAACCATGGTCATTTGTGGTCGGCTTCAGGGGCGATGACGTGTTCACCATGCTGACTGATTCGATGAACCCGGGCAACTCGGTGTGGGCCGTTAACGCCAGCGCGGTCGTGGCAAGCATCGCTCGCACCCACAATGACGAGGGCGAAGCTCTCTCCCACGCGCTCTATGACCTAGGGCAAGCAGTGGCCCACTTTAGTGTTCAAGCCAGCGCCAATGGTCTGGTTGTTCATCAGATGGGTGGTTTTGATGCCACTGCGCTGCACGGGTCATTGGGCCTGGATGACCACCACGCTGTTGTCACCCTTTTCGTGGTGGGAACTCTCGGTGATCCCGCGGAGCTCTCAGAACGTCTGCGCGAGCGGGAAGCTAAGCCTCGGGTCCGTAAGCCGCTCTCTGATTTTGTCAGCGGCAGCGTTTCTTATCCCTGAAGCTCGGCTTCGATTAGATCAACGAAGCCTTCAATGTCCGCTTGGGTAGTGTCAAACGAGCACATCCAGCGAACTTCGCCGCGTGCCTGATCCCAGTCATAGAAGCGAACCTTTTGACGCAGCCGATTTGCCACCTCTAAATCGATGAGGGCAAAAACCCCGTTGGATTGTGTGGGGTAGCTAAATTCAAGATTCTTGATCGAGCCGTTTGCGATGCGTGCTTCTAAGGAACTTCTGAGCAAACTGGCCATGGAGTTGGCGTGTTGGGCGGATCGGATTCCCAGTGAATCCTCGAATAGCGCCAGGAGCTGAGCGCTCACAAAACGCATCTTGCTGGGCAGTTGCATATTGAGTTTGCGCAAATAGATCAGACCCTCGGATGCTTCTGGGCTCAACACGACAACGGCTTCGGCGCCTAGGAGGCCATTCTTTGTTCCCCCCAAGCTCAGTACGTCCACTCCAGCCTTGGTGGTGAAATCGGCGAAAGGCACCCCGAGGCTTGCTGCGGCATTCCACAATCGGGCGCCATCCATGTGAAGAAGCATGTTTTGGCTATGAACGTAGTCGGCTAGTTCTCGCACTTCCGCTGCCGTGTAGACCGTGCCCACTTCAGTGCTTTGAGTGATGGAAACAACCATGGGTTGGGCGCGGTGTTCATCCCCAAAGCCATAGGCCTGGGTGGCCACAATCTCGGGGGTGAGCTTGCCACCTTCATGAGCGACCGTGAAGAGCTTAAGCCCGCTGACTCGCTCGGGAGCGCCACCTTCGTCAGTATGAATATGGGCCATAGTGCTGCAAATCACGGCACCCCAGCGCGGCATCATCGATGTCAGCGCCGTGACATTTGCCCCGGTGCCGTTGAACACGGGAAAGACTTCTGCTTGTGAGCCAAAGTGGGTTTTGATGGTCTTGGTCAGGGCAGCTGTGTAGTCATCCCCGCCGTACGCAATTTGGTGGCCTTCATTCGCCTGCGCCAAGGCTTCGAGTACTTCTGGGTGCACACCGGAGTAGTTATCGCTAGCAAAACCTCGCCACTTGGGGTCATGTATTCTCACGCCACCATCCTCCCAGTTTCTTAGCCCAAGCCCGACCGGATGGAGGACTCTCCGGTTATGCCACTGGTGGCGGCAATGACGGGTGAGAGCTTCTTACCGAGAGCTTCATAGAACATCGAAAGCGGAAACTCATCATCCATCACCGCGTCGGTGAGTTGTGAAGGTGTCCCTAGCAGGGGTAGGTCTTGGGCGAGAAAACGTGATGCGGGATGAGGGGCGAGGACCTCGGATACCAAAGCATGGGCGGATAACCAGTGAACGATTTTCGGCCGATCGATGCTCGCCCAATACAGCTCGTTGATCCGATCAGATAGTTCCACCACAGTGGCGGGGAGCTCCGCCCAGTCGATGGTGAGAGTGGTGTCTCGCCAGTGCAGTACCCGTTTTTGGTGGAGCCAGGCGAATAACAGTTGGCCGGCGACGCTGTCGTAATTTCGAATCCTGGAACCGGTGAGAGGAAAACGGAAAATACGATCAAAGACGATGGCGTACTGCACGGTCGCGGCGTGTTTTTTCACAACCGCAGAGGCCTTCTTGTCCCCTTGCAGCGCTACGGCCTCCCGAAAAGCGGTGAGGTCGCAGCGCAACTCTTCCAACCCGTAGAGGTAGAAAGGCATGCGTTGTTTGATCATGAAAGGGTCAAAAGGTAGATCCCCACGCATGTGAGTGCGGTCGTGAATCAAATCCCACATCACAAATGTTTCCTCAGCGAGATGTTGATCTAGTAGCAAATCCCTCGCCTGGGCGGGAAGCTCCAGCTTGGTAACTGCTACGGCGGCCTCGACAACTAGTCGAAAACGGGCAGCTTCGCGATCGGCAAAAATCCCGCCCCAGGTGAAGGCCGGCAGAACAGCCGGTCCATCAGCGGGTCCACCAGGATCAACTCTTGCTGTGATGGCCACCGATTCTGGAAATAGTACGGCGGAATTGGTGTCGTATCCGGCGGTGAAGTCAATAAAGCGAACCGGGATGAACATGGGGTTGCTATAGGTCTTTTGTTCTAGCGAAGCAACAAAATCGGGCCAAATGATTTCACACAGTAGTGCCTCGCAAAGCCGATTAGTCGAGCCATTCTGCGTATACATGGGAAACACGACCACATGGAGGGTGCCATTGATGCGGTGTGTTTCAGGATGAAAGGCAACGAGGGAATCATAGAAATCAGGAACCTCGAAACCACCCTGAGACCAGGCCAGAAAGTCGGCAGCGCAGGCGAGCAGATAATCCGCATCGTGGGGGACCTGGGGAGCCAGCTCACGCAAGGCTGCGACGATTTCCTCACTGGCTTTTCTGGCCCGAGCGTGGTCACCGCGCCGGGGAATACTGCCATCTGAGGCCTGCAGCGCTTGCAGGATGTGGGCAGAATTTTTGATGGTGATCCATGCTGGGGAAGTGCGCAAGCGCTC
>ERZ888423.2922-NODE-2922-length-11964-cov-7.094382_pt1 | contig 11964 bp, 9 predicted proteins | sample MGYA00520523_ERZ888423 | MGnify/ENA primary metagenome ERZ888423 (study PRJEB32303, sample SAMEA104408611) | aquatic metagenome | biome: Brackish water; feature: Pelagic; material: water | place: Baltic Sea | collected 2014-06-08T10:24:00 | depth 30,27 m ...
GTGCTTTTAATTTAATTTCTTCTTTGTGGATGGCTATAAAATCGGAGCAATTTGTTAACTTATTAATCGAATTCCAACTAATTAAATTAAATTTAATTAATACTATTAGCTGTTGAGCTAAAGAATAGGCTAAGGCTGCTCTTGGGGGAAATCCTGTTGGAATGATAATGCAATCAATTTGGTTTTCCTCACAAATCTCCTTCAATTTCCCTCCGGTACAAATACCTACAACTAAAGCGCCTTGCTTTAAACATTTTTCGATACTTGTCAGGGTTTCTTCCGTATTGCCAGAATATGATGTCGCTATGACTAGTGTATCTCTGTTTATACAAGAAGGTATTTCATAATTCTGAACAAAGGTAATTGGTACTTTAATTTCCTTTTCTATCCATTGAGCAACAATTTTTGACCCAATTCCAGAACCTCCCATACCAGTAAAAACAATATTATTAATCATACTTCGCTGATTAACAAATTCTTGTTTTAGGGCAATCTCAACTGCCTCATTTAATTGTTTGCTGAAATTATCAATTAATTCTTTCATTATTTTCAATTTTAACTAATTCCATTTTCATGTGATAATCCGCCAATCCATCAATTGGTTTTTTAATCACTTGTCCTAAAGTAACATTGTAAAACTGGCATGCTTGATCAAGTTCTTTTTGGAATAAACAAGCAATGGATCCAATAAAGTGAACTTTGTATTTAGTGTAATCTTGATAGCATCTCACATGTGTGTCGATGAAAGTTTTAAACCCTTCAAGGATCATGTTTGAAATATATTTATCATCAAAATGACTAAAAATAAAAGGCATAAATGATGCTAAATAGACATTAGCTCCTGGCTTCATGTATACGTTTGAAATAATTTTCTCTTTGTCTAGCCCTAAATCATTTTGGAGCGAAAAATGAATGTTTTCAGGGAGTTTATTGTACAAGAAATCGGCTAAAAGTTTTTTCCCAAAATACGCCCCACTTCCCTCATCACCAAGTATATAACCTAACGCAGGAATACTCTCAAAGATGTTAGTCCCATCATAAAAACATGAATTTGAACCTGTTCCAATTATACATGAAATTCCTGGTTCTCCTTGATAGGTCGCTAAAGCACAGGCACTAAGGTCGTGATCAACATGAATTTCAGCTTGTGTAAAAACTTTTTGTAAGCCCCTTAATACGATAGAATTTAATTTTTCGGAAGAGCATCCAGCTCCATAAAAATAAACTTCTTCAATCTGGGAGCTAATAGAATATAAAGATTGGTTATCCTTTATGGCAGAAAAAACAAATTCCTCATCGTGAAAATAAGGATTGATACCAACGGTACTGTATCTAATTGTGCTATTTTGTGATATGGCTACCCAATCACTTTTTGTAGAGCCGCTGTCAGCAATTAAAATCATAATTTCGATATTTTCATGTAACTTGTCTGCTAATATAATTATTTAATTTAATTTTTGTACTTTTGACAATAAGTAAATTATTAAGTGCAAAAAATGGATAAATCACAACAGAACGTTAAAAAAATCAAGCCCTTTCATATTGTAGTTTTCGGTGGCGATGGTGATTTGGCTTTAAGAAAGATTTATCCCGCTTTATACCAACGATTTGAAGCCGGACAATTAAATGTAGATTTTAGAATATTTCCGATTTCAAGAAAATTGAACTTTGAAGAAAGTTTAATCAATAGTATTTATGAATTTGTTCATAAATCGAATCAAATTATTGATGACGAAACATTTCAATTGTTCAAAAAAAAGATCAAACCGTTATATATTCCCTCTAATAAAGTAGATGACTTCTTGGAATTGAAGTCAATGTTAGCAGAAAATGTCAATTACCAAACAATTTTTTATCTTTCAACTCCTTCTTCGGCATTTGGCGAAATATGTGATGCTCTAAATAGGTCAAAGCTGATAAATGCCAAAAGCAAAGTTGTTATAGAAAAACCACTCGGAACTAGTCTTGCTACTTCACAAGAAATCAACGCTCAAATTAGTAACTCTTTCCTTGAAAATCAGATTTATAGAATTGATCATTATTTAGGAAAAGAGACTGTACAAAATTTAATGGTTTTGCGTTTTGCTAATCACTTGTTTGAGCATTCGTGGAGCTCAGAGCATATTGATTCTGTTCAAATAACAGTGGCCGAAAGTTTAGGAGTAGAAAACAGAGGTGATTATTATGATAAAAGTGGTGCACTGTTAGACATGGTTCAAAACCATTTATTGCAGCTTCTTTGTTTAATCGCAATGGAGCCACCTTCAATACTTCAAGCCGATTTTGTAAGAAATGAAAAGGTAAAAGTGTTGAATTGTTTAAAGCGATACACAAATGAAACTGCTCAAACGGATACAGTAAGAGGGCAATATTCTAGAGGAAAAGTTCATGATTGTGAGGTTAATTCATACTTGGAAGATTTAAAAAAATATGAATCTAATACGGAAACATTCGTTGCATTGAAAGTTTTTGTGGATAATTGGCGATGGAAGAATACACCTTTTTATCTAAGAACTGGAAAAAGGATGCCAAAGCGCTATTCTGAAATTGTAATTAATTTTAAAACAGTAAGGCATAATGTCTTTCCAATTCAGGGGGAAATTCCTGGAAATAAACTGATCATTCGACTTCAACCAGAGGAGACAATAGCCTTGGTTCAAATGACAAAAGTGCCAGGCCCGGGTGGATATCGATATAAACCGATTTCATTAAAATTAGATTATATGGATACGTTCAAGGAAAAACTTCCTGATGCCTACGAACGATTGATGATTGATATAATCAGGGGAGATCAAACGCTCTTTATGCGACAGGATGAGCTTGAAGCAGCTTGGGAATGGATAGAAACTCTTACAGATGCGTGGAAGGTAAATGCACAACGCAATATTTTGTACGAATCAGGTTCCTGGGGACCTGGAGATAAAATCTTAAATTCGGGCCATATATGGTCAACCTCATCTTCGAACCATGAAAATAAAAACATTTAAAAGTCTAGAAGAATTAGAGTCAGTATTGTTGGCAGAATTTCAAATCATCATTACGAATGCTATTAACCAATTCGGAGACGCTCGTATTTTAATCTCTGGCGGATCAACCCCTATTCATTTCTATTCATTATTGTCTGAATTATCGCTGTCGTGGAAAAATGTTAAAATAGGTTTGGTTGATGAACGATTTGTCCCTCTTTCCAATAAATTCAGCAATGAAGCTATGATAAGACGAGAATTGCTAAAGAATAATGCCATCGAAGCGGAGTTCTTTAGTATGGTTTTGGATAGTGAGGATAGACAACATAATATTCAATTAGTTAACGATGAATATATGATATTCAAGGAGCGAGTTGATGTTGTTTTATTAGGAATGGGAGAAGATGGTCATACCGCTTCATTGTTCCCCAATGATCCAAATTCTGATTTTGCATCACATACAGATGAAATCGCTATTTTTAACACTCAAGCTCCTGAGTTCCCCAACGATAGAATAACATGCGGGCAAAAAATGCTCATAATGGCAGATAAAAAATTACTTTTGATTAAAGGTCCGAAAAAATTAGAAGTTCTAAAAAAATCAAAACTTTCTTGGTTTCCAATTACACCATTTGTTTTGGAATCATCCAAAATGGAAGTTTATTATGCAGACTAATATGATAGATAAACGAATTAAGCAGATAACCGACCGAATTATTACTAGAAGTCATGATACTAGGAATGAATACCTTGTAAACATGACCGCCCAATTTGACAAGGGTATCTTGCGATCATCCCTAAATTGCGGCAATTTGGCGCATGCTTTCGCAGGTTGTAATAATTTGGAAAAAGAGAAGTTGTCTGGAAATTCAACTCCGAATATTGGTATTGTTACGGCTTATAATGATATGCTGTCTGCACATAAAACCTATGAAAACTATCCTGAAAAGATACGAACCTATGCGAATAAATTTAACGGAACGGCTCAAGTAGCAGGGAGTGTCCCAGCCATGTGTGATGGGGTAACTCAAGGTCAACCGGGCATGGAACTTTCACTTTTTAGTCGCGATGTAATTGCCCTTTCAACAGTAATAAGTCTCTCCCACAATATGTTTGATGGAGTTATGTGCCTTGGTATTTGCGATAAAATTGTCCCTGGTTTACTGATAGGTGCTCTTAAATTTGGGTATTTACCAAGTGTATTTGTACCGGGTGGACCCATGGAATCCGGGATTAGTAATGAAGAAAAATCCAGAATTCGACAAGATTTTGCCGAGGGAAAGATTGGAAGAGACGAATTATTGAAGGGTGAATCTGATTCTTATCATTCTCCCGGCACATGCACCTTTTATGGCACTGCAAATAGTAATCAGATGCTATTGGAGATTATGGGAATTCAGTTGCCTGGTTCTAGTTTTGTTAATCCCGATACGCAATTACGAAATCTTTTGAATGAAGAGATAACGAGAATCATTATTGAGTCCTCAAAAAACAAACAATTTGATACATGTTTAGCGTCAATTATATCGGAAAAGACGATTGTTAATGCTATCATTGGTTTATTAGCTACTGGCGGTTCTACAAATCATACTATTCATTTAATTGCAATTGCCAAAGCAGCAGGAATCATTATCGATTGGGAAGATTTTTCAGACCTTTCAGCAATTATTCCTCTAATTACTAGAGTTTATCCAAACGGTGCTGCGGATGTAAACCATTTTCATGCTGCAGGAGGTATGGGTTTTGTAATCCGTACTTTATTGGAAAAAGGTTTACTTCATGAAGATGTGCATACAATTTTAGGTTTCGGATTATCACGATTTACAAAAGAACCAAAAATTAAAGATGGTTGTCTCTATTGGGATGAAGGAGCCCAACTTTCGCTGAATGATTCTATATTGCGTTCAACAGATGATCCTTTTCAAAAAGATGGTGGTATTCGTTTATTAAAAGGAAACATTGGAAGGGCAGTTATCAAAGTGTCTGCTGTATCAATCGAAAACAGAGTTATCATAGCACCGGCTATCGTGTTTAACGAACAGGAAGATCTAATCAAAGCATTCAAAAATGGGGAACTTGAAAAGGATTTCATTGCTATCCTGCCTTTTCAAGGACCAAAGCAAAATGGAATGCCAGAACTTCATCAACTTACTCCTACTTTAACGATTCTTCAGAAACGAGGATTCAATGTGGCATTAATCACTGACGGTCGAATGTCTGGAGCTTCTGGAAAAATTCCTGCCGCCATACATGTTGTCCCAGAAGCAAGAGATGGCGGTGCAATAGCTAAAATAATTTCAGGAGATATCATTCGACTTGATGCCGAAAAAGGTGTATTTGAATGTTTAAACGATTTAAATAGCAGAACACCAAGAACAAAGAGCAATGATAAAACCGTTGGTTTGGGAAGAGAAATTTTTTCAAACATGCGAATGAATGTCTCTTCTAGTGAAGAAGGTGCTAGTTTCATATAATTTCTCAGTAAAATGCAAAACAATATACAGCGTGTCTTAGAAAAAAACAATCTTATTCCAGTTGTTACCATAAATGATTTGGAGGAGATTGATTCTATCATCCAAAGCCTAATTATGAAAGGGATTTTTTGCATAGAGGTTACATTGAGAACTCCTTGTGCTTTCGATGTATTGAGACAAATAAAACTTAATTATTCTAATCAAATTTTATTAGGCGTTGGAACAGTAATCAATCAACAACAAATTGATCAAGTAAAAGAAATCGGAGTTGATTTTATTGTTAGTCCTGCAACTTCTACAAACCTATTGGAATCGTTAAATAAGTCAGGAATTCCATTTATTACAGGAGTAGCGACGCCTAGTGATATTCTTTTAGGAATGGAAGCTGGTTGTACTTATTTCAAATTTTTTCCGGCCAATCTTTTTGGAGGTATTGATGCACTAAAAGCATACGCGCAACTATTTCCTGAGATCAAATTCTGCCCAACAGGAGGCTTGAAAGAAAACACGTATAATGATTATCTTTCGCTACCTAACGTAATTAGTGTTGGGGGTTCATGGATGTTAAAATAACATATTACATCTTATTATCTGAAGTCCAAAACATAGCGACACCCATTTTTTGAAAAAAGAAGTTTAAGGATATTTTTTGAAAATGGGGATTCCAACTTTTTAGCCAAAATCCCCACTTGGGTGGTCCCACACAGGCTTACCTCGATTCCGCTTTGCTTCACTCGGCATAAACTTCTCGCCAATTACCGCAAATAAAAAAAGACAGCTTAAAAAAGCTGTCTTCGAAGGTGGTCCCACACAGGCTCGAACTGTGGACCCACAGATTATGAGTCTGTTGCTCTAACCAACTGAGCTATAGGACCGTGAAAAGATTATACAATGTATAAATCTGTTCGGGTTGCAAATATAGTATTCTATCCGCAAATTTCAAGAGGAAAGTTAAAATTATCCGCGCATACGTTCAGATTTCATTCTAAATATGAGCATTGTTAAAATGCCAAATAATATTGTAGCAAAAACCAAATGGCTTGTCTGCACAAGGCCTGGCATATCACCATACGCTAATAAAACACCAGAAAGAAGTTCAATTGCCAATATGATAAATGCTGAACGGATAATCCAAAGTTTACGGCCTTTTTCATTTTTCCAGAACATAAACGTTAACAAGATCAACACCAACCACGAGAAGCTGCGATGAATGTAAAATGGCATGCCTAATTTTTCTGTCCATTGTTCTCTCGTATAGCCAAGTTTAGTTAGTTCGTCGATAAATTCGCGGACTTGTGTACCCAAAAACATTTGATAAAATGTAATAGCAAAAACAAGCACTGCTAAAATTTTTAAGGTCGGATTCAAGGAGATGTTTTTTTGTTGACTTGGGCTAATTTTTCGAATGATCAGTAGTTGCAAACCAATGATAACAAGTGCCAATAACATATGCACAGTAATTGTCCAAGGAACTAAATTAGATGCAACGACAATCGACCCAAACCACGCTTGTATAGCCATTAAGACTAAATTGATTGCTGCAAGAGTGACCAAATTTCGCTTTCGATAGCGTATTAAAATCCAAATGAATGCAGCCAACATGGCATTTCCAGCTAAAAATCCCAATAATCGATTCACATATTCTGTCCACGTTTTTTTCGTGTTGAATTTTTCTTCTAGGAGTAGAGCTGGATCATTTTCAATTTGAGCAGCGGTATTTTCCATTCCAATTTTTCTCAAAAACCCACAAAACTTGGTGATTTTTTTCCCGCGCTTTTCTGAGTATATCTCTTTGTAATTGTCAGGCAGACTGCTTTCCTCTGTTGGAGGAACCCACTGACCAAAACACTTGGGCCAATCTGGACAACCCATTCCACTTCCCGTAATGCGCACAAAACTTCCAGCTACCACCACAAGGTAAATAAGGACGAGTGTGACCCAATTAAAACGCACAAACAATTTTGAAAATACCATATAATTTATTTATAAAGCGTTAGCTACAATTTCTTCTACCACGAGAGGATCTAACAAGGTAGAGGTATCCCCTAAATTGGAAGTATCTCCTTCAGCCACTTTTCGAAGTATTCTTCTCATTATTTTACCAGATCTCGTTTTTGGAAGACCACTAACGAATTGAATTTTTTCAGGCAAGGCAATTTTTCCAATTTGAGCGACAACCGATTCAACGATTTCACCCCTAGAGTTTTCTATATCATCACTTGGTTTATCAAGCACGACAAATGCATAGATGGATTGTCCCTTTACAGGATGCGGATAACCGACAACCGCCGATTCAATGACATTACTATTGGTATTGATTGCATTTTCAATTTCGGCTGTCCCAAATCGGTGACCAGAAACGTTGATAACATCATCAACTCTTCCAAGGAGACGATACATGCCGTTTTCATCTCTTTTTGCTGCATCACCTGTGAAATAATATCCTTTATAATGAGAGAAATATGTCAATTTACATCTTTCGTGGTCACCCCACGTGGTGCGTAAAATGGAAGGCCACGGAAATTTAATACATAAATATCCTTCCATTTCGTTATCTGTAATTTCTTTACCCTTCTGATCTAGTAAAACAGGTTGTATTCCAGGTATCGGATAGCCAGCATAAGAGGGCTTCATAGGAGATATATTTCCTAAACCAGAAATCATAATTCCACCCGTTTCGGTTTGCCACCAGTTATCTGTAATCGAACAACGCTCTTTACCAACGTGCAAATAATACCATTTCCAAGCTTCCTCATTGATTGGTTCTCCAACGGTTCCAAGGACTTTTAAGGAATCTAAACTGTAGGACAATACATGCTCTTCGCCGAACGCCATTAATGAGCGTATTGCGGTTGGAGCTGTTAGGAACTGATTAACTCCATGTTTGTCAATGATTTGCCAAAACCTTCCTGGATCTGGATACGTCGGAATTCCTTCAAACATGACCGTTGTTGCTCCTGACAAAAGTGGGCCATAAACGATGTAAGAATGACCTGTTATCCAACCTATGTCGGCTGTGCACCAGTAAATGTCATTTTCTTCATATTGAAACACATTCTGAAATGTATAAGCAGTATACACCATATATCCCCCGCACGTGTGAACAACCCCTTTCGGTTTCCCTGTCGATCCAGAAGTGTATAAAATAAATAGCATGTCTTCTGCATTCATTTCTTCCGCTGGACAATCAGTCGATTCATTCAAAATGCATTCGTGCCACCAGAAGTCGCGCTGGTCGGTCATAGATGGAGCCCAACCAAGGCAGTTGTGAACAATCACACTTTCAATAGAATTGCACATTTCGAGTGCTTCATCAATTACTCTTTTAAGCGGAATTTGCTTTGAACCTCGATTTAAACCATCAGCCGTAATGATCATTTTTGCTTGAGCATCATTTACACGATCCGCAACAGCACTTGCAGAAAACCCAGCGAAAATGACCGAATGAATTGCTCCGATTCGAGCACATGCAAGAACGGCAATCGTCAATTCAGGAATCATCGGCATGTAAATACATACACGATCTCCTTTTACAATTCCACGAGCCTTAAGTGCATTTGCAAATTGACAAACTGCTGAATGAAGTTCTGAATAAGTGTAAGTGATATTTTTTTCTTTAGGGTCGTTCGGCTCCCAAATCAAGGCAACTTTACCTCCTCGATCAGCCAAATGTCGATCTAAAGCATTCTCCGTAATATTTAAAGTGGCTCCTTTAAACCATTCTATTTTAGGTTCTTCAAAATTCCACTCTAATACTTGGTCCCATTTGCGTTTCCATTGAAAATGTTCAGCAATTTCTGCCCAAAATCCTTCAGGATCTTGAACACTTTTTGCATATTTCTGTTGGTATTCTTCGAAGGATTTTATTTGTAAATTACTCATACCAAAAATGTTAGAAATGACTGAAATGAATGTTTTCTTTAAAATGGAGTTTCAAAAGTTTCGTTTTGAAAATTCAACGATGAAATTACTGTTTTTTTCAGAAATAATTAGGTTTGTACCCATAGTTTATGGGAAGCATACAAGTTTTAATTCATGTTATTGATATAAGTTGTTTGAAGTGTCTTAACTTTGTAATTCTATGAAAATAACTGTGATTGGCTGTGGATGGCTAGGCTTGCCTTTGAGTGAAAATTTAATTTCAAATGGATACAGTGTGTATGGTTCTACCACCTCATTTTCAAAATTAAATTCATTAGTATCGAAAGGGATTCATGCCTTTATTTATTCAGTTGAAAACCAATTTAAGATAGATGATCGCGTGAACGATTCGGAAATTGTAATTGTGAATTTTCCTCCTTCAAAATCGCCTAATTATGCGAAGCAAGTAGAAGAATTGTTGAATCAATTTTCTGCAGACACCAAAGTGATCTTTACGAGTTCCACTGGCGTGTATGAGGAAGTCGATGCGATTGTTGATGAAAAAGGAAAGGTCAATGAAAATCATCCAGTTCGTTTAGCTGAAAAAGTTGTGCTAAGCAGCAATCGACCCTATTGTATTTTAAGACTTTCTGGATTGATTGGCGCTGGAAGACATCCAATTCATTTTTTGCAAGGGAGAGAAAACGTAAGTGGTGGTGATGTCCCGGTAAATTTGGTTCATTTGAAAGATGTCATTGAAGCTATTGGAGCGATAATAGCAGGAAACAAATGGTCATGTATTTATAATGTTTCTTATCCGAGTCATCCTGCCAAAAAGGAGTATTATTCAATGATGGCAAAGATGATTGGCTTGAAAGCACCTTTTTATTTGGAAGACAATACGAAAGGCAAAGAAATAGATGGAAATCTTCTTACCACTGAACTTGATTTTAGCTACGCAAATCCGATAGATTCAGCTATTTAGCATAAATTTAACAGTAAAAGACAACATTCTCTTTACATTTGCGTCTAATAGGTCAATGAAGTACTTTTTACTCTCCATATTAGTGTCAATCAACATGTCTCTTTTTGCTTCTCATATTGTGGGAGGGGACATTTATTATGATTACTTGGGTAATAATCAATACCGTTTTTTTATTACTGTCTATCGAGATTGCAATTCTACAGGAGCAGCATTTGATGACCCATTATCCCTAGCAGTTTATAACACTATGCCTTCTGGTCAACAAGCTTTTGTGCAAGAGGTTTTTGTGCCATTTCCTGGAAGTGTGAATTTGCCAATTATATTCAATAATCCATGCGTTGTTCCGCCGACAAATATTTGTGTTGAGCGTGCAATTTATATAACTGTTTTGACGTTGCCACCAACTTCTGGTGGGTATACTGTTGCTTACCAACGTTGCTGTCGAGGACCAAACATAACTAATCTAGTAAGTCCAGATGATACAGGCCTTACACTAGCAGCAACAATACCCGGAAATGCTGCAACATATTGGCAAAATAGTAGCCCACGTTTTACCAATTATCCTCCCTTGTTATTATGTAACAATGATGATTTGGTATTTGACCATTCAGCGATGGATCCTGATGGCGATCAATTGGTTTATTCACTAGTTACACCATATGCTGGTGCATCCGGTTTAAATCCTGCTCCTAGTCCTTCACCACCACCTCCTTATTTTCCGGTATCATGGGCAGGAGGGTTTTCAGCTGCAAATCCGCTGGGACCTGGTGCAACGATTAGCATAGATCCAACAACTGGTGTTTTAACCGCATCACCTAATATGTTGGGATTATTTGTGGTGGGTGTTCGCGTACAAGAATATAGAAATGGAGTACTAATCGGTCAAACGGTGCGTGATTTCCTTTTCAAAGTTTTCAACTGCAACATTACGATGCAAGCTGTTTTGCCCGCGCAAGAAGACTTACCCACATTTATATCCTATTGTCAAGGGTTAACCGTTCAGTTCCAAAACAATTCGTATGGTGGTACTAATTATGCGTGGGATTTCGGCGTTTCAGGTATCACAACTGATGTGAGTACTACTTTCGCACCAACATACACCTATCCGGCACCTGGAAATTACCAAGCAATGCTCGTCGTCAACCCTGGCTGGTCGTGCACCGATACAGCCTACATGGATATCTTTGTAAACAATCAGTTTGATGTTTCATTTACCTCAAATGATTCGCTATGTATTCTCAATAATAGTTTTGATTTTGTTGGTTCCACTAATGGTCCAGCTAATTCCAATTTCACGTGGGAGTTTGGCCCGAATGCATCTGTACAAACTGCAACAACATTGAACGTAAATAATGTTTCATTTACATCATCAGGTTATGTTCCAATTACTTTGAATGGAGTGTATGGTCAGTGCAACGCAAGTTTTACTGATTCTATTTACATTTTCCCCGAACCGATTGCAGCAATTGAATTACCTGTTGGATTTGAGTGTGAAGGATTAACATTGACTTTTGGTAATAATTCAACAGAAACAACCAATTATGAATGGGATTTTGGTGTGCCAGCCACAACTACAGATGTGAGTACGGATTTCGAACCGACATTTGACTTCCCTGTTGGAGGAACCTATACCATTCGCTTAATTGCTGGATCTTCGGCCAGTTGCTATGATACTACT
>ERZ888423.2923-NODE-2923-length-11961-cov-14.285150_pt1 | contig 11961 bp, 7 predicted proteins | sample MGYA00520523_ERZ888423 | MGnify/ENA primary metagenome ERZ888423 (study PRJEB32303, sample SAMEA104408611) | aquatic metagenome | biome: Brackish water; feature: Pelagic; material: water | place: Baltic Sea | collected 2014-06-08T10:24:00 | depth 30,27 m ...
CTCTGAAATATTTATCAGCAGCGAATAACACGTGATAATAACTTATAAACTAATTAAATATGCTAGGAGATATATTTGAAGGAGCCGTTCAATTTGGCACGTCATACATAGGGGGCAAGAAAAGGCTAGAAAGAAGAGATCAAGCACAAACAGCTTATGACACTTCTTTAGGTAATTATTTTGCTCAAGACACCTCTAACCTTCAGGCTAATAGGGAGAACACTATGGAAGACCTTACTGTGAATACACAGGCTGCAGACTTTACAGCACAACAGCAGAATCAAGGACTATCCAATATAATGGGATCTATGAATCAAGCGGCTGGCGGGAGTGGTATAGCTTCTCTTGCGCAGTCCTTAGCAAACCAACAATCGCAAAATGCTCAGCAAGCGTCTGTAAGCATCGGGCAACAAGAGCAACAAAATCAAATGCTGGGAGCACAAGAAGCAGGAAGACTACAGGGATTAGAAATATCTGGAGAATACGCTTCAAGAGAGCAGGAAGCTGGTTTAATGAGCGAACGCGCTCAAATTGACGCTAATGAGTTAGCTGCTAGCGAAGAACAAATACAAGCTGCCATAGCTGCTAGATCAGAAGCTGCTGGGCAGTTTATGGGAGGCGTTGGTGGTTTAGCAACTACAGCTATGGGTCTTCCTACTGAGCAGCTTGGTAAATTAGGTAATCTAGGCATTGGCTTAGCGGGTGTCGGTGATAAATTAGGTTTAAGATAATGGCTAAGCAACGAGGATCAGGTATAGTAGAAGCCGCTAGAGGAGTTTCAGACGTCCAAGGTAAATTTCAAAACTTAGGTGACAAATTTTTCACGGGTTATGAAAAGAGCTTAGAGGCTAAAAAGAAAAAAGAAGAAGCCAATAAAGCTATTCAAGGGAGAGCTAACACTTTAATGAGTGGTTTTAAAAACGATGTCGACGTGGCTAAGTTTAAGCCTGAGGATCAGCGATTAATCACAGGCAAAGCTATTGCATTGCGTAATGAGTATGCTGACCTAGCTAATCAAGCTGCTAAAATCGAAGACAAAACCGGTAGTTCATATCTTGAACTTGTTGACGGAATGAATAGGGTTAAGGGTGTCATGGTTAACATGAAAAACAACATTGACAATCTAGCCGCTACAAAAGCTGAGTACGGTGAAAATATAGTAAGAGGCAATTACTCTGATGCTGGAAGGAATGACATGGCATTGGCACAAGGGCTAGTTATGTTGGAATATCCTATAGGTGGTGTTGACGAATTAGGCAACCTAACGTGGTCGGATGAAGGCGCCGGTGATTTCAATATGCAGGATTACAGATTACCATTTGCAGTAGCTACAGATGTTGCTGTAAATATCGGTACGTTGGCAACAGAAGCTGAAAATAAAGCAGCTCCTTATGATGAATTGCAGAAAGGCGCTAAAAAACAACAAATTGCTAATATGTTGAGCAACCCAGATGTACTTGCTAGCTTTATGGCAGAAGGCGAGCTAGGCTCTTTTAACTTTGACGATTTAGACCCTGACGATCCAGCTTCAAAGCAAATAGTAATAGACAGAGTAGCTACCGCTATTTTTGATACGGCTGAGAATGCTGCGGGTAAAAAACAAAAAACGAACAGCGGCAAAGACAATCGCAGCGATTTTGAAAGAAAATATGATAAAGCTGTTTCTGGAGTACGCAACTCGTTTAAAGCAAGAGTGCCTTTTTATCCAACAAAAAACGTCAAAGCTATACCTAGTGGCGATGACGAGTGGATAGTTAAAGAGTTTGATACAAAAGAACAAGTTTGGATTACAGTAGACGGAACAAGAAACACTCTAGAAGGCTTGATTGGTTTAATACCTTTAATATAATAATATGGAAAAATACTTTGACGAAAACGGCAATGAGGTAACACTAGAATCGTTACAAATTGGCGCGGATGCTTCTGACATGAAGCTAAGTGAGTATATGCAAGATTTCGGATACACCTTTAGTGAGGGAAAGACAAACGGTTCTACGGAGACTCCACCGATAGAACCAGTAAACAATACGGCCGCTGGGGATTCCAGTTCGGCCGATATTTCATTGGAGTCACCAAACTTTGATCCTTATCTGCTTACACTAGAAGATTTAGAAGGAGAAGAAGACGAGGTACAAGCACGCATTCAAGAAAAAATGCAGGCTATTGGAATTGATACCGATCAAACCGGTTGGGGAGATGCTATACAGCTTTCAAGCAAAGAGCGCGATAGTATGGGGCATAACTTCCGTGAGTCTGCTAGCTTAAAGGATCGCGCCGAAGCTATGCAGAAGCTTAACACCTTTATTACTCAATACGGCAATACGGAGTACGCAAACTCAATGAAAGAAGGCCGTGAAGATATTCTAGCTGGATATTACGATGCTACCGCCCCTATTGAAATAACGGTAGAAGAATACAAGGAGTCCGAAGTAGATCGCAAGATAAGGGAATGGAATAGTAAAGAAACCGTGCCGATTGGTGGTGGCGGCAGCGGTACGCCAGGTGTTTCAATGGGACCAACTACCAAGAAGCTTGATAAAGCGAAAGAAAGCTCATTCGATAGTCCTGAAGATTATAAAGAATACTTAGACTGGAAAGAAAGCGGTATAGTAGAAGTAAGCGATGCGGAGGCTGCTAAAGGTATAGAAACAGCCGTCTACGAAGACAAGTTAAGAAGAGGGCAAAAGTACGTTGACAATCTTTCGGATGAAGATAAAGAAGCTGTATCGGCAATAGTATCCAAAGAGAAAATAGACATAGTTGTTAGAGCTAACAATCTAGAAACTGAAGCCGTAGCGCTAAACAAAGCATCTGAAGATCTTAATTACAAAATTGAGGAATTTAACGCCAATCCTACAAATCAAGAAGACCTAATAGCTCTGCAGCGTGAAGCTGTAACCGTTCAAGCGGCTGCTAATGAATATAATTCATTCGTAGAATCTTTATCGGATCCCTCTACTCAGGATTTAATGCTTGCTGTAGACAACTTTAATAAAGACTATAGTTTATTTAATAAGCTTGGTGCAGATTTTAAATCGGCAGCTGCCCAAATGGGTTACGCGGGTGCGCAAGTAATTACTTTTTTAACTACACCCTACAATGTTAGCTTAGCCGGCGAAATGGATAAGCTTGATGAAGTATGGCGACCAACACTTGAGAGAGGAAGAAGAGAAGGTCAGATGTTTGCTACAGCGCCTACGCTAGATCAGGTTAAAGACCTTGATGATTTACTAGACTGGACATTAAGTACGGCCACTGCAGCTATACCGTCTTTGTCCATGGCATTTACAGGGCCCGCTGCAATGCCTTTGTTTTTTCTTAGCGGATACGGGGGCAAAGCTAGTGAATTAGCTTTAGCTGAATACGACGCGTCCACTAGGTTGCTTGAAAATGCTAAATTATTAGAAGATCCTAATAACGGATTAGGGCCTGTAGATATAGCTAGGATTGAAGCTGAGATGCAGGCAGATAGCGAAATAATAAACTTACCAGAATGGAGAAAGCTTGGGGTTGCTGCATTAGCAGGTACTGCTGAAGTTTTCTTTGAGCGTGTAGGTACAATGGCTATTTTAGCAGGTGCTGGAAAGGCTGTCAACCCGACTACATTGGTTAGTGCTGGTGAAAAATTCCTTAGAGCGGCTAACCAAGAGGGGATGTCTGAAGCGGGAACACAGATAGCAAACAACTACGGTAACTACGTATTTTTAGGGGAAGAGCTTAATTTATTCGAAGGGATTGGGGAAGCTTATGCTGGCGGCGCCTTAATAGGTGGGCCATTGTCATTAAAGACAACCGCCCCAGCTATATATGAGTATGCTGTAAGCACTCTTATGGACAAAAGAACCAGATTAGATATACAAGCTAAGCTGGTACAATTAAGCGAGCTTACGGGCATTGATGGCTTGCAAAATGTATTAGATCCAAACACTGATTTAAGCATGCTTCCATTAGAGGTTAAGAGATTAGTCGACGAGGTAACTGCTGAGATTGGAGTACTAAAAGACGGTATAGCTAATCGTGTTGGTGGTGATTTAACTAACCAACAGGTTATGGAAGTCGGCGCACTCTCTATAGAGATGCAGCAAATAAACAAGAGATTCGTAGAGCTAGCCGCTAAAGGAGTTTCAGGTAGCGCGCTTGCTGCTGCAGAAAAAACTTTACGCAAGCAATTTGATGCTGTTTCAGAAAAGCGCGAAGCTATACTTACCTCTAGCGAGACTAGTACAGCTGCTACGGAATACAACGCAGGGCTTAAGGTTGACATGAACGCAAAGGCTGGTTATCAGATGATGCTTTCTAGAAGCGCCGCAATGCGCAAAGCTGAGTCAGCTCAACAATTTAACGGCATAGACCCAGCTAAAAAGAGTGCGTATCTATCTGCTGCTAAAGCAGGCAAACCAAACCTTTCGAATGAACAGGTACTCGCATTAGCCCAACAAAACTATTTTAAAGAGCAAAGCCTGGAAGCCATGAAAGCTGATAAGCTAGCTGCGGAGGCTTTTATCCAAGCTTCTGGTAGTAACGCTACGATTGAAGAAGTAAACGAAGCAGAGTGGGCTAGACGCAAGCTAGGAGACGGGGAAGCTAGTATAACAGGTGATAAAATAATTATCAACACAGACAGAGCTGCTGAGAATGGCAGAACTGCTGTTTACTCACACGAGGTATTACACTCTATTGTTAGTCAAAAAATAAATGATGGTGACGCAAATAAAGCTGGTGAAAATTTGCTAGAGTTTTTAGAACAAAATTCACCAGATACCTATACCTTTGTTAAAGCTAGACTCGATGTAGCTTATGAGGGGAGCGCTCAGTATTATGAAGAAGCCATGAATGCTTTATCTGATTATATCGCTGAGGGGAATACGGTAGAGTTAAGCACATTATCTCAATTACAGAAATTTGTAAATGATTTAATAGGCAAAAAGAGCGGAGTTGAAATAGATGATGCTTTAAGTACCTACTCGTTTATCGCTACCTACGCAAACAAAAACAATACACCAAAAACACGTGGCATACTAGAAAGGCTAGTAAACAATACTAAGAAAGAAGACGAAGAGGAAGCTCCTACAAAAGAGTCAAGATCAGCCTCGGCCAACAGAGCTAAAGCAGCATTGGATGGGATTCAAGCAAGCGGGGTAATTGACCCTTTCTCTCCTGCAATACTTAACGAATTAGATGGCATGATTGGTGCGCAAGTGCAACCATACATCAATAAAGGATTAGAGTTAGATAGAGAAGAGCTACTGCAAGAGGTTACTGTTAGATTATTTGAAGCAAATGATATAGGTAAGTTTGACGGCAGAGGCTCATTATACGGTTATTTAAACGGCCGTATTAAGTTTCGTATATTAGATGCTTTTAAACAGAATCCTTCAATCGTAACGGATTATGGTGGAGTTGACGTAGACGGACTACAGGGCGAAGAAGTGCAGAGAGTAGCGGTAGAGGCTATTGAGGAGCCGTCTAAGGTAACGGTGGATGCTGATAAGTATAAAAGCTTAACACGAAGAAGAGTTGTATCTAAAGAGTCGATGGTTGTTATTAAAAACAAGCTAAAGCCTATTGTACGCACGCTAAAAACAAGAATGGACCAAGTTGTGTCTAAAAACGTTACAGTAAAACCATGGGTTAAGGAATTAAAGATTACTGTCGGCAAACAATTTGATATCATCCTAAAAAAAGAAATGGGTGGCAAGAAAGACGGTGAGCTAAGAAAATGGTTGCTTAAAAACAAAGCAGGAGTATTAGAGAACATGACTACTACATGGCTAATGACAGCCATGCCTAATGCTATTCAGAAAAAAGTAAATGGGCAATGGACAAGCGATTGGAAAGGCAAAAAGATTGATAGAGAAACTGTAGACACAGACAAGTCCGGTAGAACATCAGGCGCTGAACTAGTAAGAAGAATGCCTAATGTAGCAACAAGATTATCCGATGCTGATTACCTATCTAATATTCTTGATTCTAAAGGTAATCCGATTAGAGGTCGCAAAGAATCATTAGCCAAAGCCGTAGCGGAAGAACTTGCTTTAGAAGTATTTTTTGAACAAGTAAACGACCCAAATAGCGAACTTAGGGAAGCGCTAAACCAAAACCAAGAAGGTTTAGGAGCGGTGGTAAGTGAAAGTGTTGTTGCTGAGGTTACAAGAGATTTGGAAAGAGGTAATGTTAAGTATTCATTCAGCACGTTTAGCGATAGCCAGTGGAAAGCATGGTACGCTAAAAACGGCAAGCTTTCTGATCAAATAACCGATATGAATGGCCGCTACACTGAAAAAGGTCTTAAATTAGTTATAAATAGGGTATTTGAAGACGACTTAGACGCTAAACAAATCGAGGGCTTATCTAAATTATTTTTTAAGCTTTTAAAACCTTTAGAAGGCGAAGATGTTGTAGCTAAATTTAAGAGCGTAGAAACTAGCTTTAGAGAATGGCTAGGTGAGGTTGCGGAAAGCAAAGACTTTGAAGAAACTATTGTAACAATTACAGGTGCTAGTGCGTCTGTGGTTGAGCTATTTAGGAATATTAATAATGTAGCTGGAGCTAGAAGTATAGTGATTTCGGAACTAATAAAAATGGATCCGGAAGTTGTTATGTCTTTTGCGCCTGGTACTTTCGCTAACTCAGGCAAAATAGGGGAATACAGACCAGGTACTAACGAAAAAGGGACACATAGATCAGACTTGTTTATTAACAAAGCAGACTTGGTAGCTGAGCTAAAAGCGGCAAAACCTAGTGTAGACTGGGACAACGTAAAAGCTAAATACACAGCTACGGCTAATGTAACGAAAGGTCATATAAACGGGACCTTTAACACTGCTCAAGACAAAGCAAACGCTACAGCAGCGTGGGAAATGTTAACTACACTAATGAAAGACTTAGCTACTGCATCTCCTGATATGCAAGCAATGATAATGGCTACTATGAATTCCGGCACAAACACCGTTCTTCGAGTAGCTGCACCTGTAACGCATCGCGCAGAGGTTATGAAAGGGACTAAGTCAACAGATTATCGCTACGAGCATGTATTACCGGCTCGCGTGGTCTTGTCATTCCTTTACCAGCGTTATGTGCGTAAAGACAGAAGCATTGACGTAGAAGCATTGAAAAGCGATTACAAGGTAGCGATTATACCTGTAGATATGGATAAAGTAGTCGGCAAAACTGGATTTAGTAAAAGAGCTGTGGCAGGATATACCCCTGGTGTAACACCATGGTTTAGCCGATACTACAATGCGTTTACTCTCGGTAAGATACAGCAAGCACTAGTGTCCTACGAAACAGGTGACGTAATAGGCGAGAACTTCGCTAAAGCTTATAAAGATAAAGTCACTATTGATGAGGCTGCTTACGATAAAGCTGTACAAGAGCTTGATGCTCCGGTAACTAAATCTTCTAAATCAGCTGATGAAAACTTAAGCAAGGAGTTTAACAACATTCTAGAAAGAAAAACCGGCGTTGAATCATATAAAACTTATTCGGAAGTACAAGCGAAAATGCGCGGCGCTAAGAAAGGTAAGTTTAAATTCTTTATAGCTCCTGGAGCTGATGATTTCAGAGGTTTAGTTAATTACGCTTTTGCCGGTAAAGGCAAGCAAGGTGAAACGGATATGAGGTTTTTTGAAGAGAAATTACTTAACCCGTACTTTAAAGGTATTGCGGCTATAGAGTCTGCTCGCCAAGCAATCCGAAGAGATTATACAACAGTAAAAAAGTTATTTAAGCCAGAGCACAAAATGATGGAAAAGAAAATTGGCAACAGCCAGTTTACTTACGATCAAGCTGTAAGAGTTTATCTCTGGGAAAAACAAGGCACCGAGATACCAGGCGTTTCTAAGAGAGATTTACAATTATTAAGAGATGCTATAAACAAAAACCCAGAGCTGAAAGCTTATGCTGACGCTATGCTGGTTGTATCAAAAAGAACAGAATGGATAGAGCCTAGTGATTATTGGACTTCGCAAACCATTCTATCTGACCTTAACAGTATGACTGAGAAAATCGGTCGTAAAAAATACCTTGAGGAGTTCATTGAAACATCGGACGCAATATTTACTGATGAAAACCTGAATAAGATTGAAGCTCTCTACGGCTCAGATCATAGAGCAGCTCTAGAGGATTCATTATACGCAATGAAAAATGGGTCTAACAGACCATTCGGTAAGAACAAGCAAGTAAACAAGTGGCTTAACTGGATTAACGGCTCTACAGGAGCGATAATGTTCTTCAACAGAAGATCAGCATTGTTACAGATGTTATCCTTCACCAACTTTACAAACTGGACTGACAACAACCCGCTTAAACAAGCGGCTGCGTTTGCAAATCAAAAGCAATACTGGTCTGATTTTGCAATGATATTTAACTCGGACAAACTTAAAGAACGTCGTTCAGGATTAAAGACCGATGTAAGTGAGTCTGAGATTGCAAATGCCGTGGCAAACGGTAAAAACTCACCAAATGCCGCGTTAAACTATATACTTAAACTAGGTTTTACACCAACACAAATTGCGGATAGCTTTGCTATTGCAACAGGTGGTGCTATGTTCTACCGCAACAGGGTCAATAGTTATCTGAAAGAGGGGATGAGCAAGAAGGAAGCGGAAGATAAAGCTTTCCTTGATTTTTCTAAGCGTTCAGATGAAGCACAGCAGTCATCAGATCCAGCATTGGTATCACAGCAGCAGAGAAGCGTTTTAGGGCGCCTTATACTAGCTTTTGCTAATACTCCTATGCAATATACCAGATTGATGAAAAAGGCTGGTCAGGACCTTATAAATGGTCGTGGTTCTTTTAAAGAAAACGTAAGTAAGATTGCTTATTACGGTATCGTACAAAACTTTATATTCTCATCATTACAAAGTGCATTGTTTGCGCTAGCGTTTGACGATGAAGATGAAGAGGGATTATCCGATGCTGAAATAGCTAAAAAAGAAGAATACGAAACCTCAAGAGTAACACGAGTTTTAAACGGTATGATGGATACTGTATTAAGAGGTTCTGGTGTTTATGGCGCGGTTGCTTCTGTTGTTAAAAACACTATACTTGAATACCGCAAGCAAGAAGCTAAAGGATTTATGGGTGAAGATGCAGCTTGGCTATTACAAATATTGAACTTATCACCGCCTATTGGTTCTAAAGTGCGTAAAATTTACAGTGCAGCTAGAACACGTAGGTTTGAGAAAGATACTATAGCAGAAAGAGGATGGGCTTTAACAGCAGATGGCCGACTTAACCTAGGCCCAAACTATTCGGTGCTAGGTAGCTTGGTTTCTGGTATAGCTAACGTACCGCTTGATAGAATTGTTGACGAACTAAGATCTGTAACAGAAGCTTTAGACGAGCGCAACAAAGCGTGGCAGCGTATAGCATTAGCGTTTGGGTGGAAAACCTGGGATGTTGGAGCTTTAAATGAAGAAGGCGATTTGATAAAAGCAGAAGCTAAGGTTAAGCGGAAAGAGGCTGGTAAGGAGAAAGCTAAAGCAAAACGTGCATCTAGCAAAAAAGACAATAGCAGGGAAGCGAGACTTGCAAGAGCTGAAAAAAGAAGAAATCAGTAATGAAATTATCAAATAATTTATCGGTCGCTGAAGTGACGAAATCCAACACTGCCAAGCGATGGGGGATATCTAACGAACCAACTATAGAACACCTGGAAAATTTAAAGGCAATTGCGCTAAACATCTTCCAACCAGCGCGTAATTATTTTAAAAACCCTATTGCCGTTACTTCCGGATATCGCAGCGAAGCTCTTAATGAGCGCATTGGCGGAAGCAAAACCTCACAACATTCCAAAGGCCAAGCTCTTGACTTAGATGCTCAATCATTCGGTGGGCTGACCAACAAAGAATTATTTCATTACATTTCCGAGCACACTGACTTTGATCAGTTGATATGGGAATTTGGTACAGAAGATGAACCAGATTGGGTACATGTTTCTTACGTTGATAACCAAGCAAACCGTGGAGAAAGATTGATAGCCTATAAAAAAGAAGGCAGAACAAAATACAAGCACTTTAAATAGCATGGCAAAGGAAATTTCAGAAAACACAATAGTAGGGCTGTCCCTAAAAACCCTAGGCGCTATAATAGCGGGTGTAGGAGTAATTACACTCGGGTATTTTGACCTACAAGCAGGTATTGAAGAAGCTAAGCTTTCACCGCCTGCTGAAATTGGTAGAATGGAATACGATCTTAAAGATCAATTAATCCGCGAAACAATAATGAACACACAGAATGACGTGGGCGATATCAAAAAGCAACTTGATAAAATAGAAGAAAGACTATTTGAAATGAAATAACATGAAAAACACAATCCTTTTATTAATGGCATTTACACTTTGCTCGTTTGCTTCTAGTACTATTAGCAAGCGAGGTATAGTTTTAGTGCATTACAACGCGGGTTTTAACGCTGCAAACAATTATGTAGATGTTGTTAAAATTAAAGACGCTAAAATATTCAAAGCTACCATTGATGGTAACGCAACTCTTAAGCAAGACGAGCGCATAAGATCAGTGCCAACTTTAATACTGTATAAAAACGGTAAAGAAATCATAAGATGGGAAGCGGGTATTGATTTGTCTTTAAAGCATATAGATTACCGCGAAATACAAAAGGAAGTTGACCAGCTAACAGGAGCTAATAAGTTTTAAGCATGAAAAATTTACTTATAACATTTTTTATATCAACCTCAGCGTTTGGACAGGGATTGTTAAAGTACAGCACGTTGTACACCAGTGTGTACGGAGCGTCGCCAATGGAAGCACAGTCAGAGTACTTTGTTTCTCAAGGTGGGGACCTAATGGATATAACCATTGAAAACCCGTTTGATTACAGATATACATTTGGCATTCGCCGTGTAGCTCGTTACGATTACGAGAAAAGACAAAACCCATTTTACGATGGCCATAACCAATCTACAACATCTTTATTTGCGACTGTTGGTGCTGTTGAGGGGTTTGAGTACTTAGCTCAATTTGATCGCGGCAGACAGCAAGGAAACGATTATATAAACCAGCGTTACTTCCTTAGATACTTAGCCAAGCATTGGATGGTAAAAGCAGAGCTGTTCAACCAGGGATTAGTTAACCTGGATTACACTCAAGTTGAGGTAAGAGGTAGGCTGCACGTTGGCGAAGTAGATTTTAGTTTAGGTGTTGCAGCACGACAGCACCAAGCTTATGGTTACAATCCTATTGCGGAATATCTGGCTGCTAGCCCGTGGTGGGACCTAGTGCGTGATATGGGTTATGAAGATATCTATTACGGTATCGATTACGATAACGACAACGAGGTAGACAATTTTGACTGGTACTGGTTAGATCCAGACGGTAACAAAGTTGCTGACACTGATCTTGATTTTAGAAAGTATATATACGGCGATATTGTAAATGCATACAATGCAGAGCAACTCGCTGGCATTGGCGCACTTGGCTCCTTATCAGCTATAATCGGTATTGATTACTACCATTACTCAGAAGACTTTTGGATTCATTCATGGGCAAGTATGTTGCCGTGGCACATGCATATTATAGGAGATCATATGTTTTCCTACGAGCAGTTTGCTGATGAGCTAGAAAATACAAATCATTTTATACCAGGGCAATGGATTGACTACAACTTTGGTGGAGTTATAGGATATAAGATAGGATTGAACTGGGGTATATTCGCGGAAGGTGAGTATATGAAATACTGGGATAAAGAAGTCTTTGAAATCAAAGCAGGAATTAATTACCAATTCAGATAATAAAAACAAAAACAAATAAATAATATGTATAAGCAAGCACCAAAATCCCCAGCTATGAAAGCATTAGTGGGAAATCAAAAGAACTTACCAGCAGGATTAAAAGCCCAAATTGAGGCTTCACCAGCTAAGAACATGAACAAGGGTTACGGATCACCTGCTAAGTTAGCTGTTCCTGAGGTTAAAACATCTAAGGCATCAAGCGCAAGAAGTT
>ERZ888423.2924-NODE-2924-length-11958-cov-14.890784_pt1 | contig 11958 bp, 14 predicted proteins | sample MGYA00520523_ERZ888423 | MGnify/ENA primary metagenome ERZ888423 (study PRJEB32303, sample SAMEA104408611) | aquatic metagenome | biome: Brackish water; feature: Pelagic; material: water | place: Baltic Sea | collected 2014-06-08T10:24:00 | depth 30,27 m ...
CCATCCGTTTTTGGAATGACGTCAATTCTGTTGACGAGGCCCAGAGCCGGCCGACATCGACCTTGCGGCCGTCGGTGTAGGTGACCCATGTGGACTCGGCACTGTTGACGTCGATCTCCTCGACACCGGCGTCGCTCAGAAATTTTTCGAGTGGCCCAGCGCCTGTCAGCTCGGCGACGACGCTCGACCGGAGCAACTGCTCGGTCGGTTGATCGAGTGGACGGAGACCATCGTGCAGCAATTCTTCGTTGATGACAGCGACTTCGTCGCTGATCCAGGCGCCGATTAATAATTGCTGGCGTCGTTCGTCGGCTATAAGTGGAGAGCGATCATGAGCCGGTGTTGCGGCGTCATCGCGTTCGAGCGCGTCGACCAAGCGCTCCGCCACACGATCGGTGATGACACCGAGGGCCGTCCTGAGTAGATGGTCATCGTGGTGTGATGTTGAGGTCATTGTGCTGAGGTCATTGTGCTGAGGTCATCGTGAGGGTCCGAGCTGATCGATCCGGCCTGAATTCGGCACCGCATCTGCCGATGCCACCTGTCGTGCTAATGCTGATGCCTCCCGAATAAGGGGGAGGCGAGCGAGGCGTCGTTCGGACACGCCGGTGCGACCGGCAAAGACGGCTGCCGTGAGATCGTCGACTGGAAGTGGGTGCATGACGATCTCGGCCGGTCCGCCGGCAGTGAGGAACCGGCCGACCTCGTCGGGGTCGAATGGGCGGTTGCCGATCAGAGCTACAGTCAAGGGAACGCCAAATGCCGTCAGGAACTGAACGAGTTCGGCGAGCCGTTCGAGTCGAACGGTTGCGGCTCCGGCTGATGCTGCGTCTTGCCGGTGGCAGACAACGATTGATGAGGCGAGCGAGAACAGCACCGGCGGAGCGTCGGCGACCGTATACGAACCAATGTCGGCGATGATCGTCGGTTCGATGAGTTGAGCGAGGAGCGGAAACAATGTGCTTCCGGCTTCGCTGAGCGCTCTGCTGGCGGCACGTGAGCGGACCGGTGCAGCGATGAAACGAGTGCCCGAAGGAGCGTCGCGAACCATGGTCTTCACGCAGGACCAGGCGGTCGACGGGCTGTTGCCGAGGGCGGCTGAGTTCGCGACGATCGTGGAGAGCGACGGGCTGGCAGGTGTGCCGAGCCAGGCGGCGAGTGAGCCGCCCGTGCGATCGGCTTCGAGCACCACGGCATCGTGTTCTGATGGCCATCCTGCAGCGAGGGCGAGCGCGGTGGTCGTCGTGCAATCGCCGACGACCGCAACGATGCTCATTCGCCGAGACCTGCCGCAGCTGGGTCGGGGCTTGGCACGAGGAGGACGACGCGGACATGGTCAGCTGAGGCCGCGACGGCAGCATCAGCATTATCGAGTTCGACTGAGACCGACATCGTTCCGACGCCGCTGTCCGAAGCAGTCGGAAATCCGACCACTCGGCCGTCGATGCTGACAGGGGTTTGGTCGTCGTCGCTGCGGTCGGCAGGAATCACGAGCCGAACAGGCACTCGTTCGCGGACGCCCACCGGCAACTCGGAGGCATCGACCTCAAATGCGACGACGGCATTTCCGACCGAGACGAGTGGCACGGCTTGCAGGGCTTGGCGAGTCACCAACGACCCAGAGACCAAACGCACTCGCGCATATTGGCCGATGAGCGAGCTGAGATCAGCGCCCTCGATCACGTTGACAGTTGCATCGACATTGACGTCGACGGTGCGCAACATGTCGGACGTGATGGCGTCGCCAGCGGCAACGTCACGAACAACTTGGACGGCTGGTTCGCTCGAGTTGAGAGCCGAATAGACAGCAATATTCCCACCGATGGCGATTGCGCCGAGTGCGACGCCAGCAGCAAGCCGATTTCGACGACGTGCCGACGGGCGGAAACCCCGGGGCTCCTCTGGCAGCTGGTGTGGGGCGGGTGTGTCGATGTCACTCATGCGAAGTGTCCGATGCTGATCGTGGAGTCGAGCGCTGCGGGGGTCAGCATCAAGGTGTGGGTAAGGAGGCTGAACGCAGCGGCGCCGACGAGGCCGGGTCCGAAAGCAATCTCGGTCATGCGTCGAAGCAGCGCCACGGTTGCGCTAGCTCCTGAGGCGAGCGCAATGGTCACCAAGGCGAGCTGCCAGTGGACGGCGCCAACGGCGGCACCGAGGACCAGCGCCATCTTCACGTCGCCGAACCCCATCGACCCGGGTGAGACCAGGTGCAAGACCAGTAGTGGGCCCGCCAACAGGACGACACCGAGCATGACGTTGCCGACAAGGACGCTGTTGGAATCGTTGTTGGAATTGAGAACGAGCCCGATCGCAAGGGCCAGCGCTGAGGCGGCGATGATCTGATTCGGTAGGCGTCGTTCGACGATGTCAACCATTGCCGCCGGCACGAGCAGGGCAACCGAGATCGCACTTGCAGCCGGGACGCCGTTTTGTAGGGCGGAGATGAGTGCGATGATCGTCGTGGCGATTGCTGCGCTCCGACCCAGCGAACCAAGGGCGTGCACTGCACGGATGACTGAACGGATGACTGAACGACGCGTTGTTCCATGGGGTGCGGTATCTGCCTCCCGAAAGAGGTTTTGGCATTGGATAGTCATATCGCCCTCCGACCAACGAGAATGGCACCGTAGTCCAAGATGAGGTCTGCCTTTTCCCGCTGTGTTTGTTGGGTCCACATAGCGTGAGCTGGCCTTTCTCTCCGTGGTCGGCGGTGCCGGAGCGTGGCCGAATCGACCCGTTCAACAGACAGTGGGGAGAGGTGGCGCCCAGGGGGAAACGATTGGGCACGATTTCTGTGTGAGCGATTGCAGCGAACGACGCCGCAATCGCTCACACAAAAATCGGTGGCGGCTTCTGTGTGAGCGATTGCAGCGTGGGTTCCGTCTATCGCTCACCCAAAACGTGATGACGCGGCGCGGGTGGCGGGGGTGGTCAGCGCGGTGCCGGTTACGCGGTTTCGGAGAGGGACTGGACGGTCCACTCCAGCAACCAGCCGAGGTAGCCGTACAGCTGGAACTCGTGGGAGTCGTCCATGTCGGCTTGCTCGGCAGAATCGTCGTCGGTGATGTCGAGCATCGTGCCCAACACCAACCGAACCGCATTCAACGACTGCATGAAGGCCATCGTGTCCGGTTTGCTGAGATCAGCCAGCCGGCCCGTGTCTGGATCGGCGGTCAACATGGCGGTGACCAACTCGACCGATACGACGCGGCTCGTCACCAACTCCTCGCGCATCAAACGCTGATACTCGGCTTCCTTCTCCGGATCGTCGCGAAACGCCGGCGGAAACAACCTGTGCAAGAGCGGCGCGGTTACCTCGGTCACCTCAGCGGTGAGAAGGTCTTTCATCTCGCCGAGCAGGCGGATCAGTAGCTCGCGTTCTTCTGGCTCGAAGTTCAACCGAAACTTTGGGCCGGCGCCGTCGTCGAAGGTGCCCAGCGGATCGACGTCTCTGTTGACGACGCGTTCGACCGGAGGGACAAAATTGGGTCTAGACATCGTGTTCCATCGAGGCCCACAGGCTGTGCTCGTGGAGGCGGAACACGTGCATTTCGGCTTCTTCACGGTTGCCGTGAGCCACCGCAGCCTTGCCCTTGTGATGGACGTCGAGCATCAACGCTGTCGCCTTGTCGTCCGAGTAGCCGAACAGCGACTTGAGCACGTAGGTGACGTAGCTCATCAGGTTGATCGGGTCGTTCCACACGATCACCACCCACGGCTTATCGTTCGCAAGCGCCTCGTCGACGTCGGGTTCTTCAACCCGGACGGGCTCGAGGGTGGTGGGCACATCACCATTCTGCCCGCAGCACCCACCCATGTGGCAACCGCTCCCCGAAGAACACGCAGGCGTCGCGCCCGGCCCCTGCCCTCACCCTGCCCGGCCCCTGCCCTCACCCTGGCCGGTGCGGCCAGCCACGTTGGCGAAGCGGGGTCGATACCCTCACCAAGGTGGCGTACCAGGAACCAGAGTTTCTGCCGTGGGACGGCCGACGAGTCCCGCTGACCTTCGTTGCTGGCTACCTCGGTGCCGGCAAGACAACGGTCATCAACGAGCTGCTCGCCGTGACCGACCGGCCGATTGCGGTCCTCGTCAACGACGTCGGTGAGATCAACATCGACGCCGCCCTGATCGCACGCCAGCACGGCGACACGATCGAGCTGACCGATGGCTGCGTCTGCTGCAGCCTGATCGACGGCTTCGGCGCCGCGTTCGACCAGCTCCGCGCCCGCGACGTCCCGCCCGACCATGTGGTCGTCGAACTGAGCGGCGTCGCTGACCCCGACCGCATGACGCCATGGGGCAACTCGGCCGGATTCATCCTCGACGGTGTGGTCGTCGTGGTCGCAGCCGACCAACTCGGCGCCGAACATCTTGCAGGCCCAGCCCGAGACGCGATCGACAGCCAGATCAGCAAAGCTGATCTCCTCATGCTGTCCAAGACCGACATCGTCGAGCCGCACGTCGCCGACACGGCGCGCCGCCGCCTCGCCGAGCTTGCCCCCGACACGCCCGTCTTCGAGCCCGCCGGTAACGCTGTTGCTGCTGGCCGCTTTCTGTCACTCGGTGGCCGCCGCCCCGAAGGCCCGGCAGCAACTGCGACCCCCTCATTGTTCGACGCACACGAAGTGCACATGGTGCCGTTCCCCGAGGTGGCCGATGCGGCCGCGGTCGAAGCCGCTGTGCGAGCAGCGCTCGGGCAGTACGAGCGGGTCGTGCGCGCCAAAGGAATTGCGGCCAGCGCCGATGGCGAACTCCACCTCGTGCAGGTGGTCGGCAGCCGCATCGAAATCGACCCGCTGCCGATGTCGGAGTTCGCGGCCCCGACCGCGCTCACGATCATCACCCTCCACTAGCGCGCTGGCTGCCCCGTCGGCCCGCTCTCCGCTGGCTCGGTTGTTGTTTCGTAGTATCAGGGCATGAACATGCTCCTGGTCGACAGTGGTGAAGACGACAGCTGGATCGTCGAACTCACCCGCCACCTGCCCGATTTCGACGTCCGCAGGTCGGGCGACAATGTCGATCCTGGCGCCGTCACCCATGTCGCCATGTGGCGCCTTCCGGCCGAGCAGCTCGCCGCGATGGCGAACCTCGAAGCGATCTGCACGATGGGTGCCGGCTTCGACCACCTCGACCTCGATGCGCTCCCTGATGTTCCGATCGTCCGGCTCGTCGATCCGGCAATGGCGAACGACATAGCGCTCTACGTGTTGAGTTGGGTGATCCATTTCCAGCGTGACTTCGACCGGTTCATCACCAATCAACCGGCGGCAACGTGGCGCGGCGACGTCGCACCGGTGTTTCAGCGTGACTACACGGTCGGGGTGTTCGGCGCTGGTGCGATTGGCCAGGTCGTGCTCGACACGTGTGCCCACCACGGGTTTGCGACCCTCGGCTGGTCGCGTTCGAAGCACGACCGGCCGATCGACCAGTTCTTTACCGACTGCGACATTGTCGTCGACCTGGTTCCGCTCTCTGCAGCTACCCGTGGCGTGATTGGTGCTGCCGAGCTGACGGCTCTGGGCGACGGCGTTCTGATCAACGTCGGCCGCGGCGCCACCGTCGACACAGCGGCGCTCCTCGACGCGCTCGATGGCCAACTACGCGCCGCAGTTTTGGACGTGTTCGATGTTGAACCGTTGCCCGCCGACTCGCTGCTGTGGAGCCACGACAAGGTGACCGTGACGCCCCATATTGCCGGGCGTTCTGACCCGGTGACCGCCGCGCCAATCATCGCGGCGAGCATCGGGGAACTGCGCAGCGGATCACTTCCCGCTGCCACCATTTTGCGCTGATCGCGGACGAGGAGAGCGCTACTCGTTGACGGTGAAACTGGAACGTTGCCCGCGTGACAGGTGGTCGTCGATGTCGCAGATCAGTTGGTAGACGCCAGGCTCTTCGAAGCTCACGACGACCTCACCCGAGCCGCCAGGCGCGACCCGCTCGATCCGGTCGATCAGCCGACCGTTGGCATCGAGCAACTGCATCTCATGGTCCAGTGTCCCGTTGTTTGTCAACGTCAGACGGACAGTCGTTCCGGACGAAATCTCCGTCGTTGGGTCGGCGCCGAACTGGTACTCCGTTGCGGTGAAGTCGACCGTTTGGCTGATCGTGGCCGGTTCGTCTGCCGACCCGCACGCCGCCAGGCCGAACGATGCCAAGCCGACTGATGCCAACGCCGTCAACCGAAGCATGGAGGCCCGACGGGGATTCGTTACAGACAGTGAACGAAGGCGCATAAAAATGACCGTAGGTCCGATCGAAGCGAACCTCAAATTCGCCTGCGGTTTAAACAATTGTCGTCAGTCGCTTCTGCAAACACCGCACCGCAGCATTACCGGAGGGCGATGTTGAAACAGCGGTCGCCCAGCGCACCGAGCGCGTAGGCGGCATAGTCGACGCCGTCGGCGGCGTAGAGCGTCCGACATTGCTCGCTCCATGCAAGCGCTTCAGGCGACGACATTCGATGCACGACCTGCATGACGCCGCCCTCGTAGACGCGGTACTCGGCCCACGTGCCGGGGAAGTCTTTGGTGCAGCCGATCTCGATCGTCGGGACACCCGAAGCAGTCATCGTGCGAACCCGGTGGCGATGTGTGTGGCCTGCCGTGTAGGCAATGAGCTGGGGGCAGCGAGCAGCGACCCCATCGAGCAGGTCGCTCCCGTCGGGATGCAGACCGAAGTACGTATCGCTGCGCCGGCCGCTGGCCTCGCCGACCCACTGTTGGTGGTGGCCCATCGCAATCACTGGCGATGGCGAGTTGCTGCAATGGTCGGCGAGCCACTCCATCTGGGTGGCCGTGACCTGCCCGGTGGTCTCACCCGGTATTGCCGTGTCGAGCAGCGCGACGTTCACCCCTGGGAGCTGGATCCACTGGTCGCCGGAATAGCTGGCTTGGTGCTGGTAGCTGTCGTGGTTGCCGCGAACAACGTGCAAGCGATCGCCGAACGGATCGCGGTAACACGCTTCGAACGCTGCCCACTCTTGAGGACGCCCGTCGACGGACAAATCGCCCTTCACGATGAGCGCCGCGACGCCGAGCGCGTTGATCTCGGCCGCAGCAGCCTGGTTCATCACCTCGGGGTACGGCTCTGCACCCTCGGCGACACGCTGCACCGGGCCGGTCGAATGCTCGCCGAGTCGGCCTGCTTCGACCTCGCCGAAGTGCACGTCGTTGACCGTGGCGAACCGACAGAGCAGCGAACCGGCCGGCCGGGCCAGCGTTCGGACCTGCACGCCATCAAGATCGTGTTCGGTGTCTGGGGCCAGATCCGTATACCTGCGTACTTTCGCACCGTCGTGAATGACGACCAGGTCGTCGGCAACCGTCGTGATCTCCATGTTGTTCAACGTGTCCTCACGTACGCACGACGATGGAACCAACAACCTTGTCGTGCCAGGTCTGCTGCTTGTCGTCCCACAGCATCCAGAGGTAGCCGAGGTAAAAGATCTGCCCTGAGATCGCCCCGGCGAAGAGCACTCGACCGAGGGCCCTACCGAAGCCGAGCGGCTCGCCTGTCATCTCGCCGACAACCTTCATACCGACGATTTTCCGGCCCCAAGTCTGTCCGGTCTTGCCAAGCGCTCGGACGTACAGCACGAAGACGAACAAGAGCGCCACCAAGATCAACCCGACTGCACCGGCGATGGCCCCGCCCCTCGAACTGTCACTGGGGCAAACGATCTCGTCATTGAACGTGACGCAATCACGCAGCGATGAGAAGATCAGCGCGACGCCGGGAATCACCAGGGCAGTCACGAGCAGGCCGTAGAGGAGAGAGTCGAGCAGCCACGCACCAAGACGCGCGCCGAACTCGGCACGAGCCCCGCCAAGGTTCGGCATTGGCGAATACGCCTGGTAACCGGGTGGAGGCGCACCCTGATATGGCGGCGGTGGGTTCGATCCGAGTGGAGGGTCGAAGGGCGACGTCATCTCCGTAGTGTCGCAGATACACGTGACACTCGCCGCGACAGCGATGCCGGATCAGCGCCAGGGGCGCGAGCGGCGAATCGGGGTGGGCTGTGCCCAGCTCCGACTGCTGAAACGCCACGAGGTGTTGCGCGGCTCGCTGACCGGGCCCAGGGTTGCAGCCTTCGGCCACAACACTTCAGTGGCCGCGACGATTGCTGCAGCTTCTTCGTCGGTCGGGGCCGGCGACATCGTGATGTTCACGTGCGTGATCTTATTGAGCCGATTTGCTGTCGGGCGCATTGTCGGTCGATGGGTCGTCGTGGACCGACCAGGATTCTCTGGTCGGGCGAGTGACGATGCTGCCAGCGAATTGGTCGTGGAACGATCGGCGTTGCGAGTTGGTGAAGGCCAAGATGAAGCCGAGGAGCAAGACCGGCGAGATCAGCGCTCGGATCAGGAATCGACTTGCAGCGCGACTGCGATCTAGCAGGTTGCCGCTTGTTACGTCGACGACCTTGGTGTTGGTGACGCGGTTGCCAATCCACTGGCCCGACGCCGACACGGCCGAGCTGTACCACCATGCGGCGAGCAGTAGCCCAACCATGGCGATGAGAATGCCGCTGAATCGGAGCGCCCCTGAGCCGAGCGCCAAGACTGCGAAACCCGGAGCGAGGGCTGCGATGGTCACGACGGAATCGATGAGGAACCCGGCGAACCGGGTACCGATCGATGCGAACTCCGGATTGAAGTTGATGGCGCCGGACGATTCGATCGCAACGGGGCCAAGGCCTTTCGGACGCTCGGCATCGCTCGGGTCGGTCAGTTTGGCACCAATGCCTGGAATGTCAGCGCCGCTGCCGTCGCCAATCTGGCGGAGCAGGTCATCGAGGTCGGTGGCAGGTCGTGCAGCGGCCGGTGGTGGTGGTGCCGGTGGTGCCGGTGGTGGTGACCCCGGCTTTCTCGGCGGTTCCGTATTGCTCACGGCGCTCGTTGCCCGTCGATCAGAGGGGAACGTTGCCGTGCTTGCGCTTTGGCAGCTCCTCACGCTTGGTGGACAGCATCCGCAACCCAGCAACCAGCTTGCGCCGTGTGTCGGCGGGGTCGATCACGTCGTCGATGTAGCCGCGCTCAGCAGCGGCGTACGGGTTGGCGTATTTGTCGGTGTATTGCGCAACGAGCTCGGCGCGCCGCTCGACCGGGTTGGCGGCTTGTTGCAATTCGCGGCGGTAGACGATTTCGACTGCGCCCTGGGGCCCCATGACGGCGAGCTCGGCGGTGGGCCACGCGAATGCGAGGTCGGAACCAATCGACTTTGAGTCCATCACGACGTAGGCGCCGCCGTAGGCCTTGCGGGTGATGATTGAGATGCGCGGGACGGTGGCCTCGCAGTAGGCGTAGAGCAGTTTGGCGCCGTGGCGGATGATGCCGCCGTACTCCTGGTCGACGCCGGGCAGGAAGCCGGGGACGTCGACGAACGTGATGAGTGGAATGTTGAACGCGTCGCATGTGCGCACAAACCGAGCAGCCTTTTCGGCCGACTCGATGTCAAGGACGCCGGCGAGCACCTTTGGTTGGTTGCCAACGATTCCGACAGGCTTGCCGTCAATTCGCGAGAAGCCGCAGATGATCGATTTCGCGAAGTGCGGGAAGTACTCGAAGAATTCGCCGTCGTCGACGCAGGTACGTACGACCTCGGTCATGTCGTACGGCAGGTTCGGTGAGGCGGGAAGAATGTCGCGCAGCTCGGGGCAGTGACGATCTGGGTCGTCGGTCGGCTCATCTGCCGGCGGCTCTTCAAGATTGTTGGCCGGGAGGAACGAGAGCAGGAAGCGCACGTCGTCGAGGCAGGCCTTCTCGTCGTCCGCGACGAACGTGGCCACGCCCGACTTCGAAGCGTGGCTCATTGCGCCACCGAGTTCTTCGAGCGTGACGTCTTCGCCGGTCACCGTCTTGACGACGTCAGGGCCGGTGATGAACATGTGGCTGGTCTCGCGGACCATGAAGATGAAGTCAGTCATTGCGGGGCTGTAGACGGCGCCGCCGGCACAGGGGCCGAGAATGACCGAAATCTGCGGCACAACGCCGGAGGCCTGGACGTTGCGGTGAAAGATGCCGCCGTAACTGGCGAGGCTGACCACGCCCTCTTGGATGCGGGCGCCTGCGCCGTCGTTGAGGCCGATCAGGGGAGCACCAACCTTGATCGACAGATCCATCAGCTTGTGGATCTTCTCGGCGAACACCTCGCCGAGCGCGCCGCCAAAGACGGTGAAGTCTTGCGAGAACACGAAAACCTTACGGCCGTCGACGGTGCCCCAGCCGGTGATCACACCATCGGTGTAGGGCCGCTCTTCGAGACCTGATGCGTGCGCGCGGTGCCGGGCCAGCTGATCGAGTTCGTGGAACGAACCATCATCGAGGAAGTAGTCGATCCGCTCCCGAGCGAGCATCTTGCCCTTCTCGTGCTGGCGGTCGATCGACCGCTGAGATCCAGGGTTGCGGGCCTCCCCGCGACGCTCGGCCAATTCGTCCAGTTTTTCCTGCATGCTCACCACCGCAACATACCCGCAGCGGGGCCGCGAGATGAACCGCTGGGCGCGCGAGAATTGCTCCGTGATCGCCGATCTTCCCGTTACCCCGCCGGTCCAGCCGATGTTGGCGAAACTGGCGCGCCACATCCCAGACGGTGACAACTGGTTGTTCGAGCCGAAGTGGGATGGCTTCCGATGCATCATCTTCCGCGATGGCGTCGACATCGAGTTGGTCAGTCGCAAACTCAAGCCTCTCAACCGCTACTTCCCCGAGCTGATCGAACCGTTACTCGCAGCGCTTCCTGATCGGTGTGTGGTCGATGGCGAGATCGTCGTTGCCGACAGTGGCGGCGATGGCCTGGACTTCGATGCGCTGCTCCAGCGGATCCATCCAGCGAAATCGCGAGTCGATCGTCTCGCAGCGGAAACCCCGGCGGCGTTCGTGGCCTTCGATGTGCTGGCTCTCGACGACCGTTCACTGATGGACGAGCCCATGTCCACGCGTCGGAATGTCCTCGTCGAGGCGCTCGCTCCCAACGACGTCGTGCATCTCACGCCGGCGAGCACCGACCGGGTTGTCGCTCATGACTGGTTCAGTAGGTTCGAAGGTGCTGGCCTCGACGGCATCATCGCCAAGCCTCTTGACGGCGTCTACGCGCCAGGCAAGCGCAGCTTGGTCAAGGTCAAGCATCAGCGCACTGCGTTGTGCGCGGTGCCTGGCTACCGAGTCCACAAAGATGGCAACGGCGTCGGGTCGCTGCTGCTTGGGCTGTTCGATGCCGATGGTGAGATGCATTCCGTTGGCGTGGCCGCGTCCTTCTCGGTCAAGCGACGCAGCGAGTTGCTTGGCGAGCTTGAACCGCGCACGCACGATCCGCTTGTCGATCACCCGTGGCGCGATTGGGCGCAATGGCAAAATGAGCAGGCGCAAGCTGCAGCCGAGTCGAACAAGCCGCAGACGCAGTCAGCTGGTAGTCGCTGGAATGTCGGCAAAGACCTCTCGTTCGTTCCGATCAAGATGGGGCTGGTTGCCGAAGTCACCTTTGGCCAGCTCGAAGGTGGCAGGTTTCGTCACGGCGTTTCGTTCCTCCAGTGGAGTGACGACCGCCTGCCCGCCGACTGCCGCTACGACCAGCTCGACGTCGCAACACCGGTCGACTTCCACGAGTTCCTCCGCGTTGCTCGCTGAGTGGAAGGCCTGTTCCAGTGAGTGCAGGCCGGTCAGTGGAGGCCGGGTGGCTGGATTTTGGCGAGGTAGTCCTTGTTGGCCCCGAGCCGTTGGCGGAGGTCGTCGTAGTAGGTGCGGGGCGGGTTGAAGTAGATCTGACCGGTGTCCATGCGGCCGCCGTCGGGGTGCGCATAGACGGCTGCGGGTTTTGGTGGCGGCCCGGTTGGCAGGTTCGGTGTTGCACCTGATGGTGTGATGATCCGGCCGTGTTGGTTGCGGAATTCGAGGCCGTTGGATTGGTTGGCGTTGCCGGTGATGTCGAGTCGGCCTCGGTGGTGCATCCGGTGATGT
>ERZ888423.2925-NODE-2925-length-11955-cov-9.138992_pt1 | contig 11955 bp, 9 predicted proteins | sample MGYA00520523_ERZ888423 | MGnify/ENA primary metagenome ERZ888423 (study PRJEB32303, sample SAMEA104408611) | aquatic metagenome | biome: Brackish water; feature: Pelagic; material: water | place: Baltic Sea | collected 2014-06-08T10:24:00 | depth 30,27 m ...
CGTCGGTGAACTGCAGCATCTCGATATCGCCGTTGGAGTTGCCCGCCGCGAAGATCGGCCGCCTGCCGGTGCGGCCCCAGATGCGCACCGCCTTGACCGGGCCGTCGTTGAGGAACTCGGGACGCGCCGTGGTCAGAAGGTGGCCGTCGGCGAAGTCCAACCCGACCGAACTGCCGATCACCCGTTCCGGCGGGATTCCGTACATCTGGGCGGTCACCGGCCGCATGAAGTCGCGCCCACCGCCGGAGGCGATATAGGTGGTGAACCCGTGCGCCTCCAGGTAGCGCAGCAACTCCACCATCGGTGCGTAGCCGCATGCGGTGTAGGAGCGGTCGAGGCTCGGATGCCGGGCGTCGTCGAAGAATGCCCGCACCCGCTCTGCGTGCTGCTCGACCGTCAGACCCTGATAGGCCGACAGAATGCTACCCATGAGGACCTTCAGCATGGAGTCGTCGCCGTTGTAGTGCTTGGTGACCGCGTCGGCGAACCACGCCAGGTCACCGGACGCAGCGGCAAGGTAGGGCTGCTTGCCCTGCAGCGACGGGTCGGCGGCGGCCTGTTCAGCCAGTCGGCGCACCAGGAAATCCAACTGGACGTAGGCCGGCTTCTCCACCCACAGCGTGCCGTCGTTGTCGAAGACCGCAATCCGGGCCTCGGGCTCAACGTAATCCGCCCCCGGTGTCGACACCCGGGCGACGAAGTCGACGATCGCCGACTTCGTCGGTCCGTCGTGCCAGGAGTTCAGATCCGCCAAGCTCAGCCGCCCGCCGATTCCATGGCCTTCTTCATCTTCTCCACCGCCGCGGTGATGGTGAACGAGGCCGGCTCGGCTCGCGGCGGGAACTCCTTGAAGGTGTCCAGGAAACGCAGCACCAACGCGTTGCCGTAGAGAATGATGAAGACCCGCTCCAGGACCCAGTCCCAATAGGTGTTCGACGTGATGTCGGCACGCTCGAAGGGATCGGTGCGCAGATTGAACAACTTGGGTGTCCGTAGTTCGGTGAACGGCTCGAACCAGATCTGCAGCGTGCCCTGGCAGCGCTGCTCGAGGAACACCAGCTTCCAGTTCTCGTACCTGATCCCGAGGACGTCGCAGTCGTCGGAGAAGTAGATCAGGCCACGGCGCGGACTCTCGTCCTCGGCACCGGTCAGATACGGCAGCAGGTTGTAGCCGTCGATGTGCACGTGATAGGTCTTCGAGTCGATCGTATGACCCTGCTTGAGCTTGTCGATGATGGTCGGCTCACCGGCGGCGGCCAGAAAGGTCGGCAACCAATCGTGGTGCTGGACAATCTCGTTGGACACCACCCCGGCCGGGATCCGTCCGGGCCAGCGGATCATCTCCGGAATCCGGAAGGCACCCTCCCAGCCGGTGTTCTTCTCGCTGCGGAACGGCGTGGTGGCGCCATCCGGCCAACTGTTGGCATGTGGGCCGTTGTCGGTGGAGTACATGACGATGGTGTCCTCGGCGATGCCGAGTTCATCGAGGCAGTCGAGCAGCTGCCCGACGTGACGGTCGTGGTCGATCATCGTGTCGTGATACTCGGACTGCCAGCGACCTGCCTGACCGACGCTTTCCGGCTTGGTGTGGGTGCGGAAGTGCATGTGCGTCATGTTCATCCACACGAAGAACGGCGTCTCCGAATCGGCCTGGCGCTTGATGAAGTCGATGCATGCGCCGGTGGTCTCGTCATCGATGGTCTCCATCCGCTTGCGGGTCAGCGGTCCGGTGTCCTCGATGCGCTGCTTACCTGCCGGTCCGAACCGCTCATCGACCTCGTCGGAGACCTCCTCGGTCGCCCAGGAGTGGATGACCCCGCGCGGCATCAGCTGCCTTCGCAGCAGCGGCGCCTCCTCCTCGGTCGGGTAGTCCGGATTCTCCGGTTCCTCCTCGGCGTTGAGGTGATAAAGGTTGCCGAAGAATTCGTCGAAGCCGTGCGCGGTGGGCAGGTGCTTGTTCAGGTCCCCGAGGTGGTTCTTGCCGAACTGTCCGGTGGCATAGCCCAGCGGTTTGAGCAGTTCGGCGATCGTCGGGTCCTCCGCGGACAGGCCCATGTCGACGCCGGGCATGCCGACCTTGCTCAATCCGGTGCGGTACACGCTTTGTCCGGTGATGAACGATGACCGGCCCGCGGTGCAACTCTGCTCACCGTAGGAGTCGGTGAACCGCATACCCTCCTTGGCAACGCGGTCGATATTGGGGGTTCGGTAGCCCATCAGACCGTCGCTGTAGCAACTCAGGTTGGTGATGCCGATGTCATCGCCCCAGATCACCAGGATATTCGGCTTGCCTTCGGGCATTGACAGTCCCTCGCTTTCGGCTGATGGTCTCGAACGTGGCCCCTACGCTAATCGCATCCTTCGGCACGTGGTGGGCAAAGTGGGCGCTCCCGCGGGTACCGTCGCCCACGACGAAAGCTGGTGATCGATGGCGGACATGGCAACCACCGACGGATCCGTGCTCCCGTTTCCCGCCGAGCCATCGGCCAGCACGGCCGGCTACACCCTCGCCGAGTCGAGTCACCAGCGCCGCGTCGAGGCGCGGCACCTGCCCGGCGACGCGCCGAACATCCTGATCGTGCTGCTCGACGACGTCGGGTTCGGCCTGTCCGATGTGGTCGGCGGCGAGGTGCGGACGCCGGCATTCCGGCGGGTGGCCGAGAGCGGCGTTTGCTACAACACCTTCCACACCACCTCGATCTGCTCCCCGACCCGGGCGGCACTGCTGACCGGGCGTAACCATCACCGGGTGCATTCGGGCACAATCTCCGAGCGGGCGGTGGACTGGGACGGCTACACCGGGGTGATCGGTAGGGACACCGCCACCGTCGCCGAGGTACTGGGTCACTACGGCTACTGCACGGCGGCCTTCGGCAAATGGCACAACTCCCCGGCCACCCAGACCACCGCGATGGGGCCGTTCGACCGCTGGCCCACCGGCCACGGCTTCGACTATTTCTACGGGTTCATCGCTGGTGAGACCTCGCAGTGGGAACCGCGGCTGTACCGGAACCTCAATCCGGTCGAGCCACCGGAACGCGAGGGTTACCACCTCTCCGAAGGCCTCGCCGACGATGCGATCTCTTGGCTGCGCCAGCACCGCGCCTACGCCCCGGACCGCCCGTTCTTCATGTACTGGGCACCCGGTGCCGCGCACGGCCCCCACCACGTCGCAAAGGAATGGGCCGACAAGTACCAGGGCGCCTTCGACGACGGCTGGGACGCCTATCGGGAGCGGGTCTTCGCGCGGCAGAAAGCCACCGGCTGGATTCCGGCGGAGGCGGAGTTGACCCCACGCGCCGAAAGCATGCAGGGGTGGGCGGACGTCCCCGAGCAGCAGCGGCCGTTCCAGCGGCGGCTGATGGAGGTCTTCGCGGGCTTCCTCGAGCATGTCGATGTCCAGATCGACCGGATGCTCGATGAACTGGACCGCCAGGGCATCGCCGAGAACACCATGGTCGTCTACATCTTCGGCGACAACGGCTCCAGCGCCGAGGGCCAACGCGGCAGCATCAGTGAACTGCTCGCCCAGAACGGGATTCCGACCACGGTCGAGGAACAACTGGCCGCCCTGGACACCCTGGGCGGGCTCGATGCCCTGGGTTCGCCGAAGACCGATAACATGTACCACGCCGGCTGGGCCTGGGCAGGCAATACGCCTTTCCATCACACCAAGCTGGTAGCCAGCCACTTTGGCGGCACCCGCAATCCGATGGCGATCTGCTGGCCGCGCCGCATCACCCCGGACGGGGCGATGCGCGGGCAGTTCCACCACGTCAATGACATCACCCCCACCATCTACGAGATCCTCGGCATTCACCCGCCGGAGGTCGTGGACGGCCACCAGCAGAAGCCGCTGGACGGAACCAGCCTGGCCTACACCTTCGACCACCCGAGCGAGCCAGGCCGAAAGTCGTTGCAGTACTTCGAGAACGCCGCCAGCCGGGGCATCTACAGCGACGGCTGGTATGCCTGCGCATTCGGCCCATTCGTCCCCTGGGACACCGCCGGAACCGCCGCCCGGATGGCCGCCTGGAATGCCGAGACCGAACCGTGGGAGCTCTACTACCTGCCCGATGACTTCTCCCAGGCCCACGATCTGGCTGCCGAGCGACCCGACAAGCTGGCCGAACTCAGGGACTTGTTCAAAGAGGTGTCACGGGACAACCTGGTCTGGCCGATCGGCGCCGGATTGTGGCTGCGCACCCATCCCGAGGACCGCATCGCCTCTCCGTACACCCGATGGCGGTTCGACACCTCCTGCACCCGGATGCCGGAATTCACCGCGCCCGGACTGGGCCGCCAGGACAGCCGCGTCGAGATCGCACTGACGCTGCCCGACAACGCATCCGGGGTGCTGTACGCCCTCGGCGGGTTCTCCGGCGGCCTGACACTGTTCTTGGACAACGGCTACCTGGTCTACGAATACAACATGTTGATCGTCGACCGCTACCAGGCCCGCAGCGCCTCTCCGATCCCGGCGGGCCCGCACGTCATCACCGTCAGCACACGGTTCGACTCACCGGCGCCGATGAGTCCCGCGATGGTGACCCTGACCGTCGACGGCACCGAGGTGGCTAGCGTCGCGGTGGCACGTACCGTTCCGGCCGCCTTCACCGCCAGCGAGACATTCGGCGTCGGGGTTGATCTGGGCTCCCCGGTCTCCCCGGACTATGTCGACCGTCGGCCGTTCCGGTTCACCGGGACGATCGACTACGTCGACGTCGAGGTGTTCGCACCGGGCCAGGGCGGCTGACGTGGGGTCGCTATGGGCCACCCTGACCCCGTTCATCATCGCCGCGGCGTTGATGCCGGTGGAACTGGTGATCACCCTTGCCCTGCTGGGCACACCCGGACGGGTGAGAACCGCGACGGCCGCCGTCGCCGGCACTGTGACGGTGCGGTTGCTCCAAGGTCTGGTGTTCGGCGCGATCCTGCACTGGGGCCGGCGGGACGACACCCCGGGTGGCCACGGCTGGCTGGTGTCATCGGTGATTCTCGTGGTCGCGGTGGTCCTGCTCGTCACCGCCGTCCGGGAACTCCTCGGCGGCGGCGACCCCGATGATCCGCCGCCCAAATGGATGGCTGCCCTGTCATCGATGAAACCCGGAAAGGCATTTCTCCTCGGCGGCGCCACCGTCCTCATCTCCGTCAAGATGTGGGTCTTCACCTTCGCCGCCATCAGCGCGATCGGCGATGCCGGCATGGCGCGCAGCGCCAACTTCGCCAACTACACCGCGTTCGTGTTGCTCGGCGTCAGCACACATCTGGCGATCATCGCCGCGGCCGCGTTCTTCCCGAAGCGATCAGCAGCGTTCCTGGATGGCAGCCTGCGGTGGCTGCAGGATCACAACCGGGTCATCATGATCAGCCTCGGCCTGGTGTTCGGTGGGTGGTTCCTCTACAAAGGCCTGCACGGTTTCGGCATCGTCTAAGGAGCTCCGATAGTGGCATTAACCGAATATCAGCCCGGCTCAGCGTTTCCCGGTGTCATCGCCCGCACCGCCGACGAGTCGACCCCGGCGTGGCCGGCCCCGAAGCGGACCGCCGAAGGCGCCCCCAACGTGGTGTTCATCGTCCTGGACGACACCGGGTACGGGCACCTCGGTTGCTACGGCAGCCCGATCTCCACCCCGAACATCGACGCGCTGGCCGCGGACGGCCTCACGTACGCCAACATGAACACCACCGCGCTGTGCTCGCCGTCGCGGTCCTGCATCCTCACCGGACGCAACCATCACTCCAATCACCTGGCGTGTCTGACCAACGGGTCGACGGGCTACCCGGGCTCCGACGGATACATCCCGTTCGAGAATGGCTTTCTCTCCGAAATCCTTCGGGCACAGGGCTACAACACCTACTGCGTCGGCAAGTGGCACCTGGCGCCGGAGGAGACGATGACCGCCGCCGGTCCTTATGACCGCTGGCCACTGGGGCGAGGATTCGAGCGCTACTACGGCTTTCTCGGCGGTGACACCCACCAGTACTACCCCGAGTTGGTGCGCGACAACTCCCAGACCGAACCCGAGACCACCCCCGAGCAGGGCTACCACCTGACCCCCGACCTGGTGGAGCGGGCCACCGCGATGATCGCCGACGCCAAGCAGGTCGCCCCGGACAAGCCGTTCTTCCTCTACTTCGCACCGGGTGCGATGCACTCCCCCCACCACGTGCCCAAGGAGTGGGCCGACCGCTACGCCGGCAGATTCGACACCGGCTGGGAGGCCTACCGCCGGGAGGTGTTCGACCGGCAGAGGCAACTGGGCCTGCTGCCCGCGACGGCCGAACTGTCCGCACCGGATCCCGACGTCGCCGAATGGGAATCGCTCTCGGAAGACGAGCGCCGCCTCTACGCCCGGATGATGGAGGTGTTCGCCGGCTTCCTGGAACACACCGACCACTACATCGGCGAACTCATCGGATTTCTCAAAGACATCGGTGAGTACGACAACACCGTGATCATGCTGGTCTCCGACAACGGCTCCAGCGCGGAGGGCGGGCCCACCGGCTCGGTCAACGAGCTGCGGTTCTTCAACAACGTCCCCGACACCGTCGAAGAAGGCCTGGCCCGCATCGACGAGATCGGCGGCCCGACGGTGTTCAACCACTTCCCCTGGGGGTGGACACACGCCGGCAACACACCGTTCCGGCGCTGGAAGCGAGAGACCTACCGCGGCGGATCGACCGACCCGTTCATCGTCACCTGGCCCCGCGGCATCACCGCCCGCGGCGAACTGCGCTCGCACTACGCCCATCTCATCGACATGGTGCCGACGGTGCTCGAGGCCCTGCAACTCGATCCCCCGGCGGCGATCGCCGGCGTCACCCAGTCTCCGATCGAGGGGGTCAGCTTCGCCCACACCTTCGACGACGATGCCGCCCCCACCCGCCACCTCACCCAGTACTTCGAGATGCTCGGACACCGCTCGATCTACCACGATGGCTGGCGGGCCGTCTGTCCCTGGCCAGGAACGTCATTCGCCGAGTCCGGGCGCACATTCGGAGATCCCATCACCGCCGACAGGCTCAGCGAGCTCGACGCAGGAGGCTGGGAGCTCTACCACGTCGCCGAAGACGTCGCTGAGACCACCAACCTCGCCGACCAGGAACCTGCACGGCTGATCGCGATGATCACGTTGTGGTACAACGAGGCCGGCAAGTACAACGTGCTGCCGATCGACAGCCGCGGTGTGGTCCGCATCGCCGACGAACGCCCCCAGATCGCGCCCGGTCGCAGCCGCTACGTGCTCTACCCGGGTACCCAGTCGATCTCGGCGGCCTCGGCCCCGAAGATCCTCAACCGGCCGTACTCGATCAACGCCGAGGTTGAGCTCACCGCCGATTCCGCGGGCGTCCTGCTGTCCATGGGCGGCAATGACGGCGGAATCACCCTCTACGTCAAGGACGGCCTGCTGTGCTACGCGCACAACTACGTCGCCAAGGAACTCTTCACCGTCCGATCCGATGAGCGCGTACCGGACGGTCGGCACTTCCTGTCGATGGAATTCGCCCCGACGGGCCAACCGGATATCAAGAACGGCAAGGGAACCCCCGGCACCGTCACACTCTTCGTCGACGGCACCGAGGTCGGCCGAGGCGACTTCCCGGTCACCACACCCATCCGGCTGGCTCAGGGCGGAGCGATGCTCGTCGGCGCCGACACCGGCTCGTCGGTCACACCGGACTACGACCCGCCGTTCCGGTTCGACGGCCGGATCCACCGGGTCATCGTCGACGTCAGCGGTGAGCACGTCGAGGACTACGAGGCCCAGATGCGGATCGCCCTGGCCAAGCAGTGACACGCCATGACCGGTCGGACTGACGCGTCAGTGATCAGCGCCGAACTGGCCGGACAGCCGGTCATGCCGCTCGGCAGAATCCTGATTGAGTCCTACGATTTCGGCGCATTTGCCCTTCGCGCGGTACTTCGTCGTCACGGCATCGAGAGCGGCGACGGTCGAGGCGTCCCAGATGTGGGCCCCGGTGAGGTCAATGACGACTGTCGATGGATCGCCCAGGTAGTCGAACTGGTAAACCAGGTCGTTGCTGGAGGCGAAGAACAATTCCCCGCTGACGAAGTAGATGACCCGTTCGGTGGTGCCGATCCTCTGCACCGTCACCATGTGCGAGACCCGGCGGGCGAACAGCACCATCGCAGTCAGGGATCCGACGATCACCCCGGCGGCCAGGTTGTGGCTGACCACGGTCACCACGACGGTCGCCGCCATCACCGTGGTCTCGCTGCGCGGCATCCGCCGCAGGGTCGCCGGGGCGATGCTGTGCCAGTCCATGGTGGCGAACGACACCATGATCATCACCGCCACCAGGGCGGCCATCGGAATCAGTCCGACGATGTCCCCGAGTCCGACCACCAGGACAAGCAGGAACACTCCGGCCAGAAAGGTCGAGATGCGGGTACGCGCGCCGGACACCTTGACGTTGATCATGGTCTGGCCGATCATCGCGCACCCGCCCATGCCGCCGAAGAACCCGGTCACCACATTGGCCACCCCCTGGCCCCAGCCCTCCCGGGTCTTGTCGGAGTGGGTATCGGTGATGTCGTCGACGAGTTTGGCGGTCATCAGCGATTCGAGCAGACCCACCAGGGCCATCGCCAACGCATACGGGGCGATGATCGACAACGTCGCGAGGGTCAGCGGAACGTGCGGGAAGAACAGGCTCGGCAGGCTCGAGGGCAACTCGCCCTGGTCGGCGACGGTGGGAACATCCACCCCGAAGACCACCGCGACGGCCGTCAGGAGCAGGATCGCGACCAGCGGAGCCGGCACCGCGGTGGTGAGCTTCGGTAACAGCACCATGATCAGCAGGCCGACCCCGACGAACGGGTAGACCAGCCCCGGAACGCCCAGCAGATGCGGCAACTGGGACATGAAGATCAGTACCGCCAGGGCGTTGACGAAGCCCACCATCACGCTGCGCGGGATGAACCGCATCAGTCGCGCGACGCCGAACAGACTCAACGCAATCTGCATTATTCCGGCCAGGATCACCGTCGCGATGAAGTAGTCCACACCGTGCTGGCGCACCAGTGGAGCGATCACGAGTGCGACGGCTCCGGTCGCGGCCGAAATCATGGCCGGACGCCCACCGACGAAGGCGATCGTCACCGCCATCGTGAACGACGCGAACAGGCCTACCCGCGGATCCACGCCGGCGATGATCGAAAACGAAATCGCCTCGGGGATAAGGGCCAGCGCGACGACGAGCCCGGCCAGCACTTCGGTCCGAAGGCGCCGCGGCGACCGCAGCGCCGCCCACACCGAGGTGCTGGGGTCACCGGCCTCCCGAATGGCGGGGCCGGGAGAATCCGCGCGTGTGGTCACAGCACTCCGTTCAGGTGGCGCCACGACGGCGCCTGGTCGGGATATCCGTCGGAATCAGATGAGGCATGTGCGCACCGCATTCCACCGGTACACGGCTCAGGGGCGCGGGTGATGCGGGTCAAACCCTACCCTCGACGGCGGGCGACAGCGGCGGCCCGCAGGCAGGCCGCCGGCGCTCAGACCCGCAGGGTCGGCGTCAACGCCGCACCGAGGATGTGCGCGTCACGGGTAGCTATGGTGAGGCCGCGACGGGCCGCCTGAGCCACGATCATCCGGTCAAACGGGTCGCGGTGGTCCCACGGCAGCCGACCGGCCATGATCGCATCGGGCGCTTCGATGGCGAGTTCGGTGATTGCCATCGCCGCCATGATCTCCGTCCACGCCGAGAGAAGTGGCTCTGCGTCGAGTCGACCCATCCGCGCCTTGATGGCGATTTCCCACGCGGAGACCGCTGAGACCACCACTTCGCGGGACGGATCCGCGATCGCCTTCCGCGCGGCGTGGGATACCTGATCGGGGGCGCTCACCAGCCAGAGCAACGTATGGGTGTCGAGAAGGATGGGCGCGCCCCGAGCCCAAGGCTCCGCGGGCGCCTTCACTGTCCTTCCCATGCGGCGATGTCCGACGCGGGAAGCGGTTCGTCGAAATCGTCGCCGACAACCAGTGTCGGGAGTTGACCGAAGGTACGCGGACGCGGGACTACTGGCGAAAGGACGGCGACGGGACGGCCGTGAGAGGTGATAGTCACCGCCGACCCGGTCCGCTGGACCTCAGCAAGAAGCGCATTGAGTTGGGCTTTGGCCTCAGTGCTTGAGACGGTCTTCATCGGCTCAGCCTACCCGAATGGCCCAATCGGACTAGTCTTTATGGTCCACGATGAACAGTCCACCGCCACGGCCAGTGCCGCACAGACCTGTCGCATCCGCTCGTCTGCCAACCGTCCAACCCTGTCGACGAGAACGGCAACCGACACGCTTTCCAGCGAATCGAGATTGACCGCGCACCGCCGGGGAATCGGATCTTCACCTGGCTCCAGGACGACCTCGCTGGCGAGTCCGCGGATCGTGGTGGTGCACGGGGCGACGACGGCCCGACGGAGTCGCGGGATCGCTGCATCACGGGACAGCACGATGACCGGCCGGCGACCTACTTCCGACAGTTCACACCACCACACCTCGCCTCGATTCGGAAGCGGCGTCACGATGCGCTTGCCGCCCTCCGCCACGAGTCGAGATCGCCCCACTCGTCGGGATGATCAGCCGGTTTTTCGTCGTAGGCGGCGTAGCTGGCGTCGATCTCGTGTGCCCGATTCCGGGCCAGCAGAGCGCGCAGCGCATCGTCGACCAGTGCGGCATCGGTCGGCCCGGAGTGAAGACTGCGAGCCGCTTCCAATAGTGATGCGTCCACTGTCGTGCTCAACCGTATGCGGGTCATGCCATAAGTATGCCACCATTCTACTGACCGCGCGCCGCCCACAGCAGGGCCGCCGCCGCCACCACTTCCACCACGAAGTAGAACCAGTTCGGATAGAACGCCCTGGACCGATCCACGACTCCGGACACCAGCCGTCCGAATGCCATGCCGCCCAGCGCGGCGGCCACGGTGATCAGGATCCCGTCCCGCACAGTGACGTTACTCGCCGCCAGTGCCAGCATCCCCGCGATCGCCAGGCCGAAACCGCCGTAGACAGCGCGCACTTCGGCACGCGACTCGGGGGTCGGCAGGGTGATGCCGAACGGGCGGATCAACGCGGCCGGGCGGGCCAGCGCGAAGATCCCCATCCCGAGGAAGAACACGGCGACCATGACGATCATTGCGTTCATCGCCGCTCCACTCACAGCCACCCCCACAGGAAGCCCGCGAGCAGAAACGACGAAACGAGAACCAAGGCCAGTAGGAAGATGAGGCCCGCCGCGAGCAGCGTCGCCATGGTCGGGTTGCTGAGCGTCAGGTCACTCCTGGAATGGGGAATGTTCGATGCGCCAGGTGAATTGGCCCCAGCGACATAGGTCGGCGGTCACCGACGTTGGGTACACGCGCGCCTCGGCGCGGACCTTCTCGGCGAAATACCGCGCGAAGCCCTCACGCGGATGCGATGCCAGAACCTCCTCGACGGTCCGGGGATGGATGTCTTCCAACCGCATTCCGGTGACGTCAGCGGCGGCACCGAAGTGCAGCAATGCCACTTCGGGTCGCTCCTTGCCGGCGCGACCGACGTCCATGTGCATCCGGATTGCTTGTGCGACAACCGAGGCACGAGCCGTGGGCCAGCCGCGATCTGTGAGCCATTCCTGCGCTGCCGTGGCGCCACGCTGCTCGAAAGGTCCCGCGCCGCCAGGGAAGTCGGTGAGTCCCTGATCGTGCAGCATGGCCGAGACGAAGAGCAGTTCGGCGTCCCAGTCGAGGCCGTCCCTGGTTCCCAGGGCAGCGCCGAACAGGTACGTCCGGTAGCAGTGCGCGGCCAGGACACCCGGCGCCTGGACTCGCAGGAGACTTGCCGCCCCGAGTGCGACGGCGGTGTCGGGATGTCCGATATCCCTGAGTGCCAACGGCTCTGGTCGGCGCCGGCCCATCATGCGGGCCGCACGTCGCAGACTTTGCTCGACTTGGG
>ERZ888423.2926-NODE-2926-length-11946-cov-6.347742_pt1 | contig 11946 bp, 9 predicted proteins | sample MGYA00520523_ERZ888423 | MGnify/ENA primary metagenome ERZ888423 (study PRJEB32303, sample SAMEA104408611) | aquatic metagenome | biome: Brackish water; feature: Pelagic; material: water | place: Baltic Sea | collected 2014-06-08T10:24:00 | depth 30,27 m ...
TACGGCAGCCATTCCCCGCGATTTATTAGAAGCCGAGTTATTCGGCCATGAACGAGGGGCTTTTACAGGCGCCAGCGCCATGCGTCGTGGCCGTTTTGAGGAGGCCAGTTCCGGCACATTATTTTTAGACGAAATTGGCGACATGCCACTTGAACTTCAAACAAGATTGTTACGCGTCTTATCTGAGGGTACGTTTTATAGAGTAGGGGGCACACAAGCGGTCAAAGTTGATGTGCGCATCATTGCCGCCACACACCAACCGCTAGAACAGCGCGTGTTGCAAGGTAAGTTCCGCGAAGATTTATTTCATCGCTTGAATGTGATTCGCTTACGTCTACCAAAGCTGAGTGAACGACGAGATGATATTGAAACATTAGCCAAACATTTTTTAGTCAATAGTGCGAGGGCTTTAAACATACCTGCTAAAACGTTAACGTCAAAGGCTGTAGAGGCTTTAAAAGCGTTTGATTACCCAGGCAACGTGCGTCAGCTCGAAAACTTTTGTCATTGGTTAACCGTCATGGCACCTGGCCAAACCATTGGGCCAAACGACTTGCCGCCTGAAATTATAGCTAATCAAATATCGAGTTCTGGTACGACTGCTTTGGTGTCAACCCCCACAAAAGTTGAGTTGAATCATGGGCACGGTGGTCGTGCGCCTGAATATGAAGCTGATTCAAGTTTGGGTGTTTTTACACAAAATATAGATCGAGTTGAAGTGCAAGGCGCAAGCCCTCGTCAAATATCAAACTGGGCAGAACCCTTATTCATAAAAGCTGAAGCTTTGCTTAGGTCAGAAAGCGCAGATATATGGGGTGAATTATCTCGTGAATTTGATCAGGTATTGATTGAAGCAGCCTTAAAAGTTTGTAAAGGTCGGCGAGTTGAAGCTGCCAATCGCTTAGGCATGGGCCGCAACACCATTACCCGCAAACTTCGTGAATTGAATATTGATGCGAACTGAACGCTAACTATTTTTAGTTTAAGGATGCAAATTTTTGTTTTATTGGGCACCAGATTTTTTAGCGAACTGTCGCATGGTTTTAACCGTGCCCCAATGTACTAATTTCCCATCGGCCATAAAGCCCACATAATCAGCCATTGCAAATGCTTCATCGTGATTATGGGTCACCATTAAAGCGGTATGCTGGGTTTGTTTTAATATTTCACGCAATTCACTAGCCAAGTGTTCACGTGTATCAAGATCTAAATTAGAGAAGGGTTCATCTAGCAACAAAATATCGGGGTCAGGTGCAAGTGAGCGAGCCAAAGCAACCCGTTGTTGCTGGCCACCCGACAACTCGTGTGGGTATCGGCCAGACAAATCACTTAAACCAACGAGCTCAAGCAACAAATCGACACGCTCTTCACGAGTTTGGGGTTTTAAGCGCCGCAAACCGAAACCTACGTTGCTTTTAACATCTAAATGCGGGAACAATGCGTAATCTTGAAACATCATGCCAACATGACGATCTTCAGGTGGAATGCGTTGATTGGCAGAAGTCATCAGCTCGCCATCAATGGTGATAGTGCCTTGTTCAATCGGTTCAAAGCCAGCAATCGAACGCAACACCGTTGTTTTACCTGAGCCTGACGCACCCAACAAGCAGCCAATTTGCCCAGATTCCAACGAAAAAGAAACCCCATTAACTGCCGCTTTGAGCTGGCTTTTTAATGGGTAAGACACCCGAATATCGTTAACTTCAAGCTTGCCAGACAAAATATGTGAACCTTATCAATCAAAAAAGTTAAACCGATCGTTGTTGCGCTCGCGCCAATAAAATAACGGGTAATAAACCTAAAAGAACAATCATCAACGCGGCAACGGCACCTTCTTCGTACATACCTCGAGACGCTTCACCATAAAGGAGAGTGGCCAGTGTTTCAAAGTTAATCGGGCGCAACATTAAGGTTGCCGGCAACTCTTTCATGGTGTCAACAAACACCAGCAATGCGGCAGAAATCATTGCGGGTTTCAACAATGGTATGTGCACACGCCATAGGGTTCGTGAAGAAGACTCGCCTAACAGCCTAGAGGCTTGTTCAATGGAAGGGGGAATGCGGGCCAAACCAGCTTCAATAGAGCCATTCGCAATGGCTAAAAACCGAATGACGTAAGCCATTAATAAGCCGGCCGTTGACCCCAACACAATGAGCGTTGTCACTTTATATTGTGCTAACCCCAACACCCACTCAATGCCTTGATCAATCAGCAAAAGCGGACCTAACAGACCAATGGCTAAAACTGTACCAGGCACGGCATAACCCAAACTGGCTAAGCGTGAAAACAATTTACCCAAAGACTGTTCATTTGCACTGTCACGCACACGCCGCGCAGCCCATGCAACAATTAAGCCTAAGGTAACAGTTAGAACGGTAGCAACTGAGGCAATGGTTAAAGTATTGAAACTAGCTTGAATAAGGCTAGTTGAAAATCCCGTTTGTTGACCCATTCGTTTGAATACCTGAACCACCAAATACCCAGCGGGCAAAAGAAACCCAAAAGCAATGGGTATTACTCCTAAAACCCATGCCAATGCAATGTGTCTGCCTTTTAAAACAGTGGGTGTCATGGGGCGCATACGTTGTACTAAGCTGTAACGTTGACGTTGACGCGCACGTTTTTCAAAATGTAATAAAAACACAATAATAAAAAGCATACTTAAAGCGATTTGGGCGGCACCCGCCAAATCGCTGCGCGTCACCCAAGTGGTGTAGATGGCTAAGGTTAGCGTTTTGACACCTAAAAACTCAGCCGCACCGACATCATTCAAGGTTTCAAGTAAGGCTAAGGTAACACCCACCACAATGGCAGGGCGTGCCAAAGGCAAGGCAACACGCAAAAATACCCCACGCGGGGTTTCACCCAATACGCGAGCTGCTTCTACAACCGAGGCCGCTTGGGTCAAAAACATGAATCGAGTGGTTAAATATACATAGGGGTATAAAACTACACCCATTAACAAGATGGCACCCCATAGCCCACGAATATCAGGCAATCGGAACTCTCGAGGGCTGCTGTAACCCAACACGTCGCGAATGAGCCCTTGTATGGGCCCAATTGGGTGCAAAATATCTAAATATGTAAACGCAATAATGTAAGTTGGAACTGCCAAAGGCAACAACAAGGCCCAAGTTAAAAAACGTCGACCTGGGTAATCGTATGCGGTTACAAGCCAGGCAGCACCTGTACCTAAAAACGTAACAACAAAACCCACACCCAGTAATAATAATATTGTGTTCCATAACGCGTGCGGTAAAACATACGTTAATAAATGCCCCCAGTGCCCAATTGAGCCTTGAACGGCTTCGAACATGAGTGATAGAAGTGGTGCACAGACTAAAACGGCGACTACAAAAGCGGCAAACGTGTAACGTTTGCCACTTTCAAAAATTGCGAAATGTTTTAAAACATTAACCATAATTTTTAGTACTTTATTGATCGAATCCAACCTGATCGACTAATTCGCTAGCACGTTTACGGTATTTAGCGACTTCAGTGAGCGGCATGGTGTCAGGTTTGAGAATGCCAAAACTTTCGATAACCGCATTGACTTTGACACCAGCCTTAACGGGGTATTCAAAATTAGTGTCGGCATACAAAGCTTGCGCAGCATCTGACATTAAAAATTCCATAAGTTTGACGGCATTTTCACGGTTAGGTGAAGACTTGGCCAACGCAACACCACTGATATTTACAAACGTACCACCTGTTTTTTTGAAAGTGGGCTGAATCACTTTTATAGCGTCACCCCAAGCGCGCTGCTCGCTGCCAGCCAGGGCAGATTTCATCTGACCAGCATAATACGCGTTTGCAATACCAATGTTGCAAATACCACCTAAAATATCTCGGGCAACGTTGCGGTCGCCACCAGTGGCTTTACGAGCTAAATTTGATTTCACACCACGTAACCAAGTTTCAGTTGCCGCTTCACCATTATGCGCAATCATGGCTGCAATAAGGGCGATGTTGTAGGGGTGTTGGCCTGAGCGAATGCATACTTGTCCCTTAAATTTTGGATCAGACAAAGACTCATATTCAAATGACTGAATACCACTGCCAACATTTGCATATAAGACACGGTCGCGTAACGACAGAGCGAACCAATCATTGTTTGAGCTTCTTAAGTAAGCTGGAATGGCCTCATTTAGAATTTTTGAATTAACCGGTTGAACCACTTGTGCCTCAACCAAGTCAAGTAAGTTACCGATATCAACGGTCATCAATACGTCAGCACCTGACTTGGTGCCTTCAGTTTTAACGCGTTCAATTAAACCGTCTTTGACAAAAACAGTATTAACTTTAATGCTGCTATTGGCAGTAAAAAGCTCAAGCATGGGGGCTATGAGTTTTGGCTCACGCGTGGTGTATAGGTTAACTTCATTTGTGGGTGTTGCCGCGAAAGAAGCGGTTGGGGCAAATGCCAAAAAGAGTGTTGATGCATAAAGTGCACCCACCAAAAATGCTTTTTTTGATGCCAAGTATTTAGTTTTAAAGTGTTCTTTAGAATACAAATGTTGTGAGTGAAACTTCATAAAAACCCCTGAATGACAATGAGAATGATTGCTAATAACTTATATGATACCTTCTTTTTTAACTTAATGTTGGATCGTTGAATAGGGTTATTTTGCTTACACGAAAGCAACTTTAGCCCTTATTGTTAGCATACGACCTGTTAGCATACGACCCTTGTTGACTGCTTATGTCAAGAAAGGTACTCAACATAAATTAGCTCAGCGGAGAACCCTCAAGTTCAGAAGGGGTAAGATCAATGTGTATGAATCAGGGTGCAGGGGTCAATGTGCAACGATCAACGCACAATGCTCTAAACTATCGTTAAGAACTAATCAATAGATTTCAATTTAGGAAAATACTCATGAGCAAAATCATCATTCACACTGATAAAGCCCCAGCGGCTGTCGGCCCTTATTCTCAAGCAGTGGTGGCACCGGCTGGAAAAATGGTGTTTCTATCAGGACAAATTGGTCTTGAACCCGTAACAGGTACGTTGGTGACAGAAAGCTTTGAAGCACAAGTTGAACAAGCATTTAACAATATGCATCGAGTCATTGAGGCCGCAGGCGGCGATGCTCATAGTATTATTAAATTAACACTCTACTTAACCGATTTAAGTCAATTTACCCAAGTGAACGAGATCATGTCGCGTGTCATACCGCAGCCATTTCCTGCCCGTTCAACTGTCGGTGTTACCAGTTTGCCTAAGGCTGCTACTTTTGAAGTCGAAGCCATCATCGTCGTCTAAACCCAGAACAGTTTTAAGGACTGTAGCGGGTGGTCAGGCTTTAGAGGCGGCAGAGATTTTAGGTGCTGCAAGCCCTGAAACGTCTGCCGCCTCTAAAGCCATTAAAAAGGCTACAACTAAGCCACGTTCGTCACTGAACAGGTTCGAGCGGCTAGGCCTTTTAACGCCTAATGACCTTATTTTGCATTTACCACTTCGTTACGAAGACGAAACCCGTATTGCGACGCTCGATCAAGCCATACCGGGTGAGCACATTCAATTTGAAGGTGAAATCGTTGATAGCCAGACCACCTACCAGCCTAGGCGACAATTAGTTGCCCACATAAATGATGGCCAAGATACCATTCAACTACGTTGGTTAAATTTTTACCCCTCTCAAGTTCAACAAATGCAACCTGGTCGCCGGTGGCGTGTCAGGGGTGAGGTGAGGGCGGGTTTTCATGGTTTAGAAATCATTCAGCCCAAAGTCACTCAGGCTGATGCCCCGTTATCGGCAAGTTTAACGCCAATTTACCCAACCACTGAGGGATTAACTCAACCCTCTATTCGCAAAGCAATTGCTGAGGCTCTTGTAAAGGTAACTTTATCAGACACACTTGATGATGCGACATTGCAAGGCTTAAATTTAATGCCTTTTGCGCAAGCCATTAAAACCATTCACCATCCTACGCCCGCTGATGATGAAAACGCATTATTAGAACGCACGCACCCAGCTTGGGTAAGATTAAAATTTGATGAGTTACTCGCTCAGCAATTGTCGCTTGCCGCAGCCCGACAAGCCCGACAAAATAAACAATCGACGCCTTTGCCGCCTAGCCAACCAAAACAAGGGCTTATTTCAAAGCTTTTAAAAACACTGCCTTTCAATTTAACTGCCGCTCAACGACGCGTTAGCGAAGAAATTGCGCATGATTTAAATCGCCCTTTTCCGATGCATCGTCTACTTCAAGGTGACGTCGGCAGCGGTAAAACCATCGTTGCTATGTTGGCAGCTTTGCAGGCGGTTGAGCAAGGCCATCAAGTCGCTGTCATGGCACCGACTGAAATACTAGCGGCTCAACATTTTGAAAAATTCAATCTTTGGTCTTCAACGGTCGGTGTGACCTGCGTTGTGTTAACCGGTAGCGTGACGACTAAACAACGACGTGAAGTCAACGCTACAATTGAATCGGGTCAAGCGCAAATTGTGGTGGGCACACAGGCCTTAATTCAAGAAGCGGTTAATTTTGCAAACTTAAGTTTAGTCATTGTTGATGAACAACACCGCTTTGGTGTGGGTCAACGCTTAGCACTCAATTTAAAAGGCTTGGCTTTCAGCCCGCATCAGTTGAGCATGAGTGCGACACCGATTCCTAGAACACTCGCGATGACATTTTTTGCTGACTTAGATGTGTCGGTTATTGACGAACTGCCACCGGGTCGTAAACCGATACGCACCAAACTGGTTAAAGCTCAGCGTCGCGACGAAGTCTTGGCAGCCGTTGCCAGAGCCATTCAAGAGGGCGGTCAGGCTTATTGGGTTTGCCCTTTGGTGCAAGAAAGTGAAGCCCTTGAACTCCAAACAGCGGTTGATACATTCGAGGCCTTGCAAACTGCATTGCCACACTTAACAATTGGTTTAGTGCATGGCAAACTGCCAAACGAAGAAAAAGCTACTGTGATGGCTGCTTTTAAAACAGGGCACATACAGCTTTTAGTCGCCACGACGGTGATTGAAGTCGGGGTTGATGTGCCCAATGCTTCTATGATGGTAATTGAGCATGCTGAACGATTTGGTTTGGCACAGCTTCACCAATTACGTGGCCGAGTGGGTCGGGGTGAGCGCGACTCTATTTGCGTTTTGCTTTTCGAAGACCGACTATCCATAATTGCTCGTGAACGATTACGAGCTTTATATGAAACACAAGATGGTTTTGAAATATCTCAACGTGATTTATCGCTACGCGGTCCAGGTGAATTTTTAGGCGCAAGGCAATCGGGGGTGGCATTACTTCGCTTTGCTGACTATCAGGCTGATGCGCTATGGGTTGAACGTGCGCGCGATACCGCCGTTATGCTTAGGCGCAATCAACCTGAAACTGCCGCTGCACACATTAAACGTTGGATGCAAAACCGGCAAGATTATCTACTCAGTTAACGGTTTTTAAAATAATGAGCAAAAGGTAAAGAAATGACTTTAACCGAACTTAAATATATTGTTGCGGTCGCTCGTGAAAGACATTTTGGTCGAGCAGCGCTTGCTTGTTTTGTGAGTCAACCTACGCTTTCAGTTGCGATCAAAAAACTTGAAGATGAGCTCGGTGTATCAATATTTGAGCGGGGTGGTATTGAGGTTGGCGTCACACCAGTTGGCGCACAACTCGTTGCACAAGCGCACAAAATACTTGAAGAAAGTGCCAATATGAAAGAAATTGCGCGAGTTGGCCATAACCCTTTAGTTGGTCCGCTGAGGGTAGGGGTTATCTACACCATAGGGCCCTATTTATTACCCAAGTTGGTTCCACTACAAATTAAACGCACACCTCAGATGCCATTAATTTTGCAAGAAAATTTTACGGTCAAACTTTTAGAGTTACTTCGGCAAGGTGAAATTGACTGCGCCATCATGGCATTACCGCTTCCTGAAACGGGTTTGTCTATGATTCCCTTATACGACGAACCGTTTGTTGTGGCAATGCCCAGTGCACACCCTTGGGCAACACGACAATTTATTGATGCGTCTGATCTCAAACATCAACAAATGTTGTTGCTCGGTTCTGGTCATTGCTTCAGAGACCAAGTGTTAGATGTATGCCCAGAGCTATCTCGTTTTGCTGTTGCCACAGAGGGCATTCAACGCACCTTTGAAGGCTCATCACTTGAAACAATTCGTCACATGGTTGCCGCTGGGGTCGGCATAACGGTTATGCCCATTTCTGCAGTTTCAGGTTCAGATCAAACTGATGGCAGCTTGATCAAATACGTGCCGTTTAACGAACCTATTCCTGACCGACGCGTCGTTTTAGCTTGGCGCAAAAGCTTTCCCCGCACGGTTGCAATTGATTCATTAGTCAAATCGGTACAAGACTCCGGACTCGAGGGGGTAAGACTTTTGGCAACATCTTCGACCTAAATAATTAAACGCAGCGCAGTATGCATCTTGTCACGATCATGTATGAATATTAAGAATGCTTGAAATCAAGTGTTATGCTTGAATACAAGCTTTACCCTAGTGTTTTTTGGAGAGCTAAGTATGAAAAAATCTAAAGTTGTTGTTGAATTAACCCCAATTGACATCGGTATTTCTAGTAAAAATCGTGCCGACGTTGCGGATGAGCTTTCAAAAATGTTGGCTGATTCTTACACTTTGTATTTGATGACCCATAATTTTCACTGGAACGTGACAGGCCCAATGTTCAACACCTTGCATCAAATGTTTATGGTGCAATACACTGAAGAGTGGACTGCACTTGATGCCATTGCTGAGCGTATACGTGCTTTAGGTCACTTTGCTCCCGGCACATATTCAGAGTATGCCAAGCTTTCAAGCATAGCTGAGCCTAAAACTGTTCCTGAAGCACTAGAGATGGTACGGTTGCTAGTCGTCGGTAACGAGGCTGTTGCTAAAACCGCACGTGCCGCATTTCAAAAAGCTAGCAAAGCTGACGATCAGCCCTCAGCAGATTTACTAACCCAACGTCTTGACATTCATGAAAAAAATGCCTGGATGCTTCGTAGCTTACTTCAATAAAGTCAGCCACAAGTTTGGGCTTTACGCTCAGCTTGTGCGCATCGACAAACCCATTGGTACCTTGTTACTGCTGTGGCCCACACTTTGGGCTATTTTTGCAGCCAGTAAAGGCACACCTGACTTACACATCTTAGTTGTTTTCATTCTGGGTACGTTTTTAATGCGTTCTGCAGGGTGCGCCATGAATGACTACTTTGACCGCGACATTGATCAATTTGTGAAACGTACGGAACATCGTGTTTTAACAACGGGAAAAATCACACCAAAAGAAGCTCTATATGTTGCAGGCACTTTAGGTGCTATAGCATTTACCTTAGTACTCACTCTCAACTGGCTAACAATTGGTTTAGCATTTGTTGCAGCATTTTTAGCAATCACTTACCCCTTATTTAAGCGGTTTTTTGCCATTCCACAAGCGTACTTGGGTATTGCTTTTGGCTTTGGCATACCGATGGCTTTTGCTGCTGTGACGGGCACCATACCAGCTGTGGCTTGGCTGATGCTCATTGCGAATGTATTTTGGGCCATGGCTTACGATACCGAATATGCCATGGTTGATCGTGAAGATGATTTGAAACTGGGACTTAAAACATCAGCCATTACTTTTGGTCAATACGATGTGATCATTGTTGCATTATGCTACGCCATCACATTGTTACTCTTAGCTTGGTGTGGTCATTTGTTGGCCTATGGCTGGCCTTATTTCGCTGGCTTAGTGGTTGCTGCAGCCATTGCTGTTAAACACATCATTATGATTCGTTACCGTGAACGCGACCCCTGCTTCAGAGCATTTAAGAACAATAATGTATTGGGTGGTGTCATATTTTTTGGCCAATGGGTTTATCTAACTTTTGGTTCTTTCGTATCAATTTAATTAATAGAGTGAACCATGCTTGAACAACATAAAATCGGTTTTATTGGTGGTGGCAATATGGCGCAAGCCTTGGCCAAAGGCCTACTAAATAATGGTTTATCTAAAAGTTCGATTCATATTGTTGAGGTCAACCCAGACAGTTTGACTCAGTGGCACGCACAAGGCATCAGCGCGCAAGCCTCACCAGACAAAGCTTTGACGCTTTGTGACATATGGGTGCTTGCGGTCAAACCCCAAATCATGTCTGAAGTGATGGCTCAGGTTAAACCTTACCTAAAAAAAAATACATTAATACTCAGCATTGCGGCAGGCATACCTTTAGCATCTCTCAGTCAGTGGTTAGGTGAGGGCGCTCAAACTTGGCCTTTTGTCGTTCGATGCATGCCCAACACACCTGCATTAATTGGAGCAGGTGCAATGGGGTTAACAGCCCTACATACCGTTTCTGATGCTCAAAAAGCAGTTGCTCATGCCATCATGGAGTCGGTCGGGCATGTTGTTTGGGTCGCATCTGACAATGAAATTGATGCGGTAACCGCTCTATCAGGTAGTGGTCCAGCGTATGTATTTAGATTTATTGAAGCATTGATTGAGGGTGGGGTGGCCTTGGGTTTACCTCCTGAACATGCTCGCTCCTTGGCGTTAGCAACGCTTTCAGGTGCGACTCAACTGGCTCAAGCCAGTGACGAACCCTTGGCTATTTTGCGCGAACGCGTCACCTCAAAAGGTGGCACAACCGCTGCAGCATTAGACGTGTTGGCTGAAAATAAATTTTACGAAATCGTGCAACAGGCCATGCAAGCTGCCCATAAACGGGCAGGGGAACTGGGTAAATTATTTGGTTGACACGTTGATGCCTGATGAACCGTGTAAGGTGGGTTTGAAATTGTGCCAACAAATAAACTAAAAAAATGTCTATAAAAAAGCATACTCCAACTGGAGATCGTCTTAAATTAATGATTAACTTTTAGCATATACCCAGTTGTTTAAGCAAATGAATAGTTGTTTATCATTTATATTAAAGCCAAAATTTTAATTTACACATAACATTTACAAAATACAGGAACAATCATGAGTAAACCCTTTCGCATTGCAGTTTTGCCTGGTGATGGTATTGGTAAAGAAGTCATGCCAGAAGGGCTTAAGGTTATTGAAGCGGCTTCTAAAAAGTTTGGTTTGAATATTTCTTTTGAACACCATGCCTGGGCCTCATGCGACTACTATGCCGAGCAAGGCAAAATGATGCCTGACAACTGGAAAGAGCAGGTGGGGTCTTGCGATGCGTTGTATTACGGCGCAGTGGGTTGGCCCGAAACCGTACCCGATCATATTTCGCTTTGGGGTTCGCTCATTAAGTTTAGACGTGAGTTTGATCAGTACATAAACTTACGCCCCGTCCGTCTTTTTGAAGGCGTCAATTGCCCACTGGCTAACCGCAAACCTGGTGACATTGATTTTTTTGTGGTTCGTGAAAACACAGAAGGCGAATACACGTCACTTGGTGGCACAATGTTTCCCGGAACTGACCGTGAAATTGTGATTCAAGAGGCCGTGTTTAGTCGTATTGGTACTGACCGAGTCTTGAAGTATGCATTTGAGCTCGCACGCCAGCGCGCCCGTAAGCATGTCACCATTGCAACAAAGTCTAACGGCATTGCTATCAGCATGCCATATTGGGACGAGCGCGCCGCTTTGATGGGCAAACAATATCCAGACATCACAACTGATAAGCAACATATTGACATTTTGTGTGCCCGCTTTGTGATGTCACCCGACCGTTTTGATGTGGTGGTAGCTTCTAATTTGTTCGGTGATATTTTGTCAGACTTAGGGCCCGCTTGCACGGGTACGATTGGTTTAGCACCATCAGCAAATTTAAACCCCGAACGCAACTTTCCGTCATTATTTGAACCTGTCCATGGTTCAGCCCCAGACATTTACGGCAAAGGTATTGCGAACCCCATTGCCATGATTTGGTCAGGCGCCATGATGTTGCAATTTTTAGGTCATAGTTTAGAAGGCGAAGCCCAAAAACCTTACCTTGATGCTCACGATGCAATTGTAAAGGCCATAGAAGA
>ERZ888423.2927-NODE-2927-length-11942-cov-8.239085_pt1 | contig 11942 bp, 13 predicted proteins | sample MGYA00520523_ERZ888423 | MGnify/ENA primary metagenome ERZ888423 (study PRJEB32303, sample SAMEA104408611) | aquatic metagenome | biome: Brackish water; feature: Pelagic; material: water | place: Baltic Sea | collected 2014-06-08T10:24:00 | depth 30,27 m ...
ATAAGATGGGGCAAAACAGACATTGCCTAAAATTTACGCATCAACGGCAGGGCACTTTCCCTTGGCGCGCCCGCTAGCTACAACCGACCCCAAGTGAAGGGGCCAATTGCCATGCGCACGACTGCCATTATTGTTGCCGCCGGACGGGGCACCCGCGCAGGCGGTGATCTGCCGAAGCAATGGCAAATAATGCGTGGTGCGCCGGTATTGGCACATACGATCCGCGCCTTTGAGCCGTATGTGGACGATATCCTGCTGGTCATGCACAGCGATGACATGCACCGCGCCGCTGATCTGGGCCAGCGCGCCGTTGTTGGCGGCGCGACCCGCGATGCATCAGTGTGCGCGGGGCTAGCGGCCCTTGCAAACGACCCGCCCGATTATGTGCTGATACACGACGCCGCCCGCCCCTTGGTGAGCGCGGATCTGATCACGCGCGTTATCGCGGCCCTTGGGGATCACCGCGGTGCAGCCCCTGGGGTGGCCGTAACGGATGCGCTATGGACGGGCTATGATGATCTGGTGACGGGCACCCATGATCGCAGCGGATTATATCGCGCACAAACGCCGCAGGGTTTTCATTTTGATGCGATCCATAGCGCGCACAGGGTCTTTGAAGGCCAAGCAGCTGATGACGTCGAAGTTGCCCGCGCCGCAGGACTTGATGTGGCGATTGTTGCGGGCGACGACGATAACTTCAAGATCACGCAACCGGCCGATTTCGCCCGCGCGGACAAACTGATGGGACAAGGCATGGATATTCGCACTGGCAACGGCTTTGACGTGCATCGCTTCGGGGACGGGGACCATGTGATGCTGTGTGGCGTTGCGATCCCGCACAGCCGCGGCCTTCAGGGGCATTCGGACGCCGATGTGGGCCTGCACACGATTACCGATGCGATTTACGGCGCACTTGCGCGCGGCGATATCGGCCAGCATTTCCCACCCAGTGATCCACAATGGAAAGGCTGCGAGAGCCATGTGTTCTTGCGCCATGCGGCTGGATTGGCCCGCGACATGGGGTTCACGATCACCCATATTGACTGCACGCTGATCTGCGAATTTCCCAAAATAGGCCCACATGCGGGCGCAATGCGCGCAATGGTGGCTGATATCACAGGGCTGGACGTGGACCGCGTCAGCGTCAAGGCGACAACGTCCGAACGCCTTGGGTTTACAGGACGCGGCGAAGGGATTGCGGCAATGGCCACAACAACATTGGTGAAGACATGAAAACCAACATGAAAGACTGGTGGGCACATATCACAGCGACAGTGTTTTATGTGGGCCACTTGAAACCGGCACCGGGCACTTGGGGCTCGCTTGTGGCCCTGCCGATGGCTTGGGCGATCTACATGATCGGCGGGTTCTGGCTGTTTGCTTTGGCGATTCCAGCAGCTTACATCAAAGGCTATTACGCCACCAAATTATTCACCGCAGGCAAGGACGACCACGACCCGTCCGAGGTTGTCATCGACGAAGTCGTCGGCCAGTGGATCGCCCTGCTGCCGGTGATCTACGGCGCGCAAATGATGGGAGTGACGCTGTTTACGCTTTGGCCCGGTTGGATCGCCGCGTTTGTGCTGTTTCGGTGGTTCGACATCACCAAGCCGGGATTTGTCGGCAAGGCGGATCAGCGCAATGATGCAACCGGCGTGATGCTGGATGATGTAATCGCAGGCGTCTTTGCGGCAATTGGTGTCGTCTCGCTGGCCTCGATCTATCATCAGGTCTTGATGTGAGTGTCGCAGCCCTTTTGGACACGGCCCGCGCCAAGGGGCTGATGATTACAACGGCAGAAAGCTGCACAGGCGGGCTTGTGGCGGCGGCACTTACGGAAATTGCCGGTAGTTCGGACGTGTTCGAGCGCGGCTTTGTGACCTATAGCAATGCCGCCAAGGGTGCGATGCTGGGCGTTACCCAAGCCACATTGGACGCGCATGGCGCGGTATCCCAACAAGTCGCGGCGCAAATGGCGCAGGGTGCGCTGTCGCAGTCGCGCGCTGATATTGCCGTGTCAGTCACGGGCATCGCGGGACCGGGTGGGTCGGATCACAAACCCGAGGGCCTCGTGTGTTTCGGGCTGGCAGATATGGCTGGCGCAACTGCCCATACGGTTGAATTTGGCGCATTAGGCCGCAAAGCGGTGCGCGCGGCAGCGACAGACCATGCGCTGGGCCTGCTACAAGATGCCGTAGATCGCGCAGCGCCCAAATCACCAGCAGTGCCCGGCTAAACCGCCTGATAATCGGGCATTTTGCAAACTGCCTGCATTTTTGGCGGGATTTCTTAGCCCCGGCCTTCATCTGTGGCGTTTTTCATGTCCCAAGACCCCAACGGGAAAACCCAAAGGGGAAAAGAGAATGAACGCAGCTGACACCGCATGGATTATGGTCGCGACAGCACTGGTGCTTTTCATGACATTGCCGGGCTTGGCGCTGTTTTATGGCGGGCTCGTGCGCGCGCGCAACGTGCTGAGCGTGTTTATGCAATGCTATGCCATAGCCTGCCTGATGTCGGTGCTTTGGCTGGTTGCGGGCTATTCCATCGCATTTGGCAGCGGCACCAGCGGGTTCTGGGGCGGCTTGGACAAGGTGCTGCTCAATGGCATTACAGCTGATACACTATCGGGCACCCTGCCCGAGGTGTTGTTCTTTGCCTTCCAGATGACATTCGCGATCATCACCCCTGCGCTGATCGTCGGCTCTTATGTGGAACGGATCGGCTTTGGCTTTGTGTTGCTGTTTTCCGGCCTGTGGATGCTGCTGTGCTACGCCCCTGTCGTGCATTGGATATGGGGCGGCGGGTTTCTTTCGGATGGCGGCATTTTCGGCGCAGTCGGGGTCAAGGATTTCGCGGGGGGCATCGTTGTGCATGAAACGGCCGGATTGGCGGCGCTGATTTTGGCGGTCTTTCTTGGGCCACGACGCAACAAGACCACCCCGCCACATAATCCGGGCATGGTGATGATTGGTGCTGCGATGCTTTGGGTCGGCTGGTTCGGCTTTAATGGCGGCTCGCAACTGGCAGCTGACGGTGGCGCGGCCATGGCGATTACCGTCACGCATTTGTCAGCGGCGGCGGCATCGCTGTCATGGGCGGTTTGGGAAAAAATAAAGTTTGGGCGCGCCTCGCTTGTGGGTCTGGTCACGGGAACGATTGCGGGTCTGGCCAGTATCACGCCCGCCTCCGGTTTTGTCGGCCCAGTCGAAGCATTGGCGATCGGCACCGTTGCTGGCATCCTGTGCCAAGAGGCAGTGACGCTGATCCGCAACCGCTTTCATATCGACGACACGCTTGATGTCTTTGCTGTGCATGGCATTGGCGGGATTTTCGGCACGATCATGATCGCGGTCTTTGGTATCGGCACATGGACGGCACAACTGGGGGGACTCGCGATTGTTGGGGCCTTTACTACGGTCGTCACGGTCGCCTTGATCTTTATCGTCAAAGCAATCACGCCAATGCGCGCCGACGAGGAATCCGAGGCCATCGGCCTAGACCTGAGCGTGCATGGCGAACGTGCCTATGACATGAATAGCTAAGTTAATAATGTAGCGGATCAGCCGTAAAGATCCGCTGCGCGGCTTTCAAAGGCGCGCACGATCCGCTGCATGGCCTCGTTAAAGAACATACCCGCCGCACCTTGCAGCAGGCGGTTGCGAAACTCGAAATCAACTGTGAACGACACATGGCAGCCCGTGTCGTTGGCGGTGAAAATCCAGGTGCTTTCCAGATATTTGAACGGCCCGTCAATATAGGCCGTGTCGATCCGGTGCTGTGCGGGCCACAGCGTCACCCGGCTGCCAAATTTTTCGCGAAACACCTTAAAACTGACCACCAGATCAGCCAGCATCGCCGTGTGATCACCCTGATCCGTGGTCGATCTGATCCGCGCCGCTGCTGTCCACGGCAGAAATTCCGGATAGCGCCCCACATCGGCGACAAGCGCATACATCTGGTCGGCGGTGTACGGCATGCTGCGGGTTTCGGCGTGATTTGGCATTGGATTTCCGTATTGTGCCCTTCGCATGTCAGCCAAAACGCTGGGGGATTCAAGCACCGCTGCGCTGCTTGCGACAAATGATCCGCGACTTTACCTTGCCAAAGGCAGGCGAAAATGGCGTAAGTCTTGGCATCAGTGCAACGCAAAGGTCCCATATGTCTTCCCCAGATCATTCCTCTTATGTAATCGACGAAATGATCAGTGCGAAGTCCATCGCCGCTCGGATCGAAGACCTTGCCCGAGAGATTCAGGACGAATTCAAAGGCACCAACAAATTGGTTGTCGTCGGCCTGCTGCGCGGATCGTTCGTGTTTATTGCCGATCTGGTGCGCGAATTGGACCTCCCCGTCGAGGTCGATTTTCTTGAGGCGTCATCTTACGGCGACGGCATGCAATCCAGCCGCGAAGTGCGCATTTTCAAAGACCTGCGTGGCCAGATCGAAGGGCGCGATGTGCTGGTTGTCGAAGACATTATCGACACGGGCCACACGCTGGCGCATGTAACGGATTACCTGCTCACGAAAAAACCTACGCGCCTGAAATCAATTGCCCTGCTGGATAAACCCACGCGGCGCGAAGTTGACTATAAAGCCGACTGGTTAGGCTTTGAAATTCCAGACGAATTTGTGGTGGGCTATGGCATTGACTACGCCCAACGTAATCGCAATCTGCCCTTTATCGGCAAGGTTCGGTTCATAAATGCTTGAACTGCGCCACCTGGTGCGAATGGCCCGTCTGGCCAAACGCCCGCCTAGTGAAAAGCGGGTCATTTTGGTGCTATCGATCATCGCGATTTGTCTGGTGATCGCAGGGGTCGAACGGTGGATCGGTTTTCCCGACTGGATGTCCCTTCCCCTCAGCAATCGACCACGGATTATGTAGCTTGGGTTAATTACCCAGCTTTTTCATCCGGTTTTCCCGCAACCGCGCGAAATCATCACCTGCATGATAGCTGGACCGCGTTAGTGGCGTGGCCGAGACCATCAGGAACCCCTTGTTATAGGCGGTCTTTTCATAGGTCTTGAATTCCTCGGGCGTCACAAACCGGTCTACCGCGTGGTGTTTCGGGGTTGGCTGCAAGTATTGACCTATCGTCAGGAAATCGATGTCGGCGGCGCGCATGTCTTCCATGACTTGGGTCACGCCCTGTTTGTCTTCGCCAAGGCCAACCATAATGCCCGATTTGGTAAACATGGTCGGGTCAAGTTCCTTGACGCGCTGCAACAGGCGCAGCGAATGGAAATAACGCGCGCCGGGGCGTACTTCGGGGTAAAGGCCGGGCACGGTTTCAAGATTGTGGTTGAACACATCGGGGCGCGCTTCAACGACGATTTCCAGCACCTTTGGATCGCAGCGAATAAAGTCAGGCGTCAGGATTTCAATCGTCGTGGCGGGCGCTTGTTTGCGGATCGCGCGGATCGTCTGGGCAAAATGTTCCGCCCCGCCATCCAGCACATCATCGCGGTCCACGGATGTGATGACCACATGTTTCAACCCCAGCTTTTTGACCGCATCGGCAACACGGCCGGGTTCAAAAATATCCAGATCCTCGGGCGGTTTACCCGTCGCGATATTACAGAACGTGCAGGCACGCGTGCAGACCTCGCCCATGATCATCATCGTCGCGTGGCCTTGTGACCAACATTCGCCCACGTTGGGGCAACCCGCTTCTTCGCAGACAGTAGTCAGCTTGTTTTCACGGATGATCTTGGCGGTTTGGGCATAGCCAGCACCCCCGGGAGCCTTGACCCTGATCCAGTCAGGTTTCTTGGGCTGCGCATTATCCGGGCGGCGCTGCTTTTCAGGGTGGCGCTGTGCCGGAATTTTCAGATCACGCATATCGAGGCTCCTCCCACGTCAACGTCTGCTTTATTTACACTAGGACAGTTACGCGGCAAGCCCAAGAGGCACAATGCCGCCATGCGCCCCGCGCAATCACCGTACAATTATATGCGTATTCGTCCGCGGCGCGGGCTCGCTGCAAGGTCACAGAACCGCATAGCATCGGATGTGCCCAACGCGATCATCGACCGCGCTTTGGGTCACTATGACCAGATCAGAAAGGCCTGCGGGGATGGTGTTCGCGCCGCGCTTGGCTAGCTTTTGCAGCAACCTGGATGTGACAGGGCGCCCCAGTGGCGCCGTGTTTCGTTTTGGCGCATAGTCGAAGCACAGCTAAGGAACTTATCGATGCCGATTGTTTGGACAACCCACCGTCGCGACATGCACAAACAAACGCCGGTGCAAGAATATCTGCGCCAGATCGTCTATGGCGGCAACGACGGGATTGTCACGACCTTTGCGATTGTTGCGGGTTTCGCAGGTGCTGGCGGTGATGGCGTTGCACAAATCGGCGGTTTGGCCGTGCTTGTGTTTGGACTGGCGAACCTTTTCGCCGATGGCGTGTCGATGGGACTAGGAGAATTCCTGTCAGGGCGCGCCGCGCGCGATATGTATCATGCGCGCCGCGCCACTGAACTGCGCGCCCTGCACGATGATCCTGCACAGGAATTACACGAATTACAGCAAATCCTGCAAGAACGCGGCCTGCCAGCCGACACGGCAGCCCAGACCGCCGCCGCCCTCGGGGATCACCCCGAAGCAGTGGCCGATCTGATGATGACCTATGAGTTTGGTCAGCCCGACCCGCGTGACGACACGCCTGCGATCAATGGCAGTTTCACGTTCCTGTCGTTTGTGGTCTTCGGGGTGGTCCCGTTGGTGCCGTATTTTATCCTTGCGCCGACCCCCACGACATTCTGGATATCCGTCACGGCCACGCTTGCCGCACTGGCGGCCCTTGGGTCTCTGCGCTGGAGCGCCACCGGCGAGCGATTGGCACGCACCCTAACCGAAACGATGGCCGTGGGAATCATCTGTGCCGCCGTGGCGTTTTTCGTCGGCTGGCTGGTCGGCGGCTAACCGATCATCGCGCCCGCATGTCCCAAGGAATGGTAATGCACCCGCAAGCGTTGCAAGGCGATCCGCAGCACGATCTTGCCCGATCGCGCCGACCAGCCCATGTGCTTTTCTGTGGTTTCCATCCCCTCAAGGAAACAGCAGCACCGCAGGGCAATATCGGCCAGACCGGGGCCAAGATCGGCCAGGGCTGCCTTAACGCGGGCATCAGCCGCCGCAGGTGAATTGCCCGACATGCCAGTCGCTCTTGGGCGATCCGTGCCTGCCGTCAGGAAACTATCCCAGTCTTGGGTGACGCGCGGCCCCATCTGGGCAAGTTCGAAATCCTCGCGCAGGCGTTCACCAGCGCGCACCAGATCACTGGACAAAAACGGTTTGCCGTCTTTGTCGCGCCGCCGCGCCAATCCATTGAGCGGGCTTTCCGCCGGGGCGATCGGGCTGCGCATCCCGCCCGAGGATGCATGATCAAACGACGCCGCAGTTTCCCCCATGCCGATGGCGCGGTTTTCTTCGTGCGCCATAAAGCCGCGCAACGCATTGCGCCCCGCCGCCGTCACACGATATTTAACCACACGCGCATCGGGACAATCGGTCACAATCCAGTCGTTCAGCGCAAGCGCTTGCGCCACGTCCTGCCCGACAACAGCAGTACGGGTCGTGGTGCCATCCGGCGCGTCGGGCACGACAACGGCCATTTCCATGTCTTGGGCCACGGCCAAGACAGCGCCGGTTTCCACAAGACGGCGCAGCGCGCGGGTGCACTCTGCGGCGATGCGTTCGTGTTCTAGATTTTCTTGTGTGCGAGGGTGGCTGCGGGCATGGGTCATCTGGCAAGGCTCCTGTCGATGTTGCGTCGGGTCTGCCTTGTTCAAATCGGTCAGTGCACGAAGGGCCGCGTCGACCAACGGGTCGTCACGCCGGTTTTCAATCCGGCGCACCTGTCGCAACACAGTGCTTGCATGGCAATCTGCGGCGCGGGCAAGTGCACGAATTGATGCGCCCGCAGCGGTATGGTCAATATAATGGCGCACGGGCTGCGGCACCCAGTCGGGCATCCCCCGCGCGGTGTGAAGAAACAGTTCAGACCGCATTTTATCCCCATGACGCGCGCATTTCGTGTCACGCGCTTTCGCAAGCTATCAACAACCTAAGATTGCAATTGTTTCCGATTTGTTAACAATGAGCAGTTTGTTCATCATTGTTTCTAAATGATAAACAATCCTAACGCCTGCGTTCTTAACTATTTGTCCACACGCAACACCCGCATAGATTGTGCAATAGTCCACAGATTGGAAACAAAGGGATGATGCAAATGATGGACGTTTTGGGGATGATCGGTGCGCTGGAGCGCCCGAAACTATTGGTCAATGCAGCGCGCCACGGGGTTGATGAGTATGATCGCGAACGGCATTTGCGCCGCGTATTACGCGCCGAACACCTGCCGCGCCCCGCCGAGGCCATTGTGCGGCTGCTCGACCTCGAATCGGCCATGAATGCGCAGTGTGTCGCCAAACAGGCCGAATATGGCATCGCGCGCCATCTTGATCTGTTGATCGCCCTTATGGGCGAGGCCCGCATTGTCCGCGCGACCTCGCGTCCGGTGCCTGTGCAACTCGTGCCACAGGCAGATCGGGTTACATAAAGCTGTCGGGCATCGCTGCCTTTTTCGCGTCGACATAGGCCAATAGAGCCGCGTGGATTTCGGGATCAAGGGTGGGCTGCTGGTAGGTATCGACCAGCTTTTGCACGAGGATACTGGCAAGCGCCTGCGTATCGCGCGCGCCCTCCTCGTCCCATGTCTCGAAAGGTTTGTAATCAAACAAATCTGAGCGCCAGAATGCCGACTTAAAATTTGCCTGCGTGTGGGCACAACCAAGGTAATGCCCGCCCGGCCCGACTTCGCGGATCGCGTCCAACGCTTGGGCGTCCTCGGACATATCGACACCTCTGGCTAGATGATGCAGCGTGCCCAACTGGTCGGCGTCCATCACGAATTTCTCAAAGCTGGCAACAAGGCCGCCTTCGAGCCAGCCGCAAGCATGCAGCATGAAATTTACACCCGCGAGCAGGCCCATATTCAGGCTGTTGGCGGTTTCATAAGCGGCCTGCGCATCTGGCAGCTTTGATCCGCAAAACGATCCCGCACTGCGATAAGGCAGTCCTAAACGGCGGGCCAACTGGCCAACGCCATAGGTGATATGTGCCGCCTCAGGCGTGCCAAAGGTCGGCGCGCCACTGTTCATGTCGATCGAGGTTACAAAAGCCCCCATGATCACCGGCGCACCGGCGCGGATCAGCTGGCTATAGGCAACGCCGGCCAGCAATTCGGCAAGCACCTGCGTCAGCGTGCCGGCAACGGATACTGGCGCCATGGCCCCGCCGACGATAAACGGCGAAATGATGCAAGCTTGATTATGGGCGGCATAAATCTCCAAAGCGCCCATCATCGTCGAATCAAACGTCATCGGCGAGTTGATGTTTATCAGGTTCACCAAAACGGTGTTGTCGCGCACAAAGTCTTTGCCAAACAGGATCTCGCACATCTCGATGCTATCTTGAGCGCGTTCGGGTTCGGTCACAGATCCCATGAACGGCTTGTCCGACAGCGTCATATGCGCCAGCAACATGTCCAGATGCCGCTTGTTCACGGGCACATCGGTGGGTTCGCACACCGTGCCGCCCGAATGGTGCAGCCATTTCGACATATAGCCGAGTTTTACGAATTTCTGAAAATCGGCGATGGTAGCGTAGCGACGCCCGCCCTCGGCATCGCGCACAAATGGCGGACCGTAAACCGGCGCAAGCACAAGGTTCTTACCGCCAATTTCAACCGAGCGTTCAGGATTGCGGGCATGTTGCGTGAAGGTCGCGGGGGCGGTTTCGCACAGCTTGCGCGCCAAACCCTTGGGAATACGCACGCGCTCGCCTGTCACCTCGGCACCAGCCGCCTTCCAACGCTCAAGTGCTGCGGGGTTGTCGACAAAGGCCACACCGATTTCTTCCAAAATCTGTTCGGCGTTGGCTTGGATCACATCCAAGGCCTCTTCCGTCAGAATTTCATAGTTGGGGATATTGCGCTGGATATACTTGGCCGTTTCAACCGACACAGCCGTGCGCTCGGCGCGCCGGGCGGCCCCGCCACCCCCGCGTCCACGCCGTGGTAGGGTAGCTGTTTGTGCTGTTTCGTCGGTCATGGCGATCACCCAATAAGAATCGGTTGGCTTGAAATCTACACGCGCGCGCGGGCCGCCCTGCGGGGGTTTGCGGCGCATGGGGCGCAAAAGCGACATTGCGCAAGGTCGGGGCATCTTGCGCACACCCGCTGACCGATTTACGAGGCGTTATGGATAATCTCAATCACGACCGTCTTCTTATCATCGACTTTGGTAGCCAAGTGACGCAGCTGATCGCGCGGCGACTGCGCGAACTCAACGTCTATTGCGAAATTCACCCCTATCAGAACGTCACAGATGCATTTCTGACGGACTTTGCGCCCAAGGCGGTGATATTTTCCGGTGGTCCCGCAAGCGTGATTGACGACAAGTCGCCGCGCCCACCCGCAAGCGTGTTTGACCTCGGCGTGCCGATCCTTGGGATTTGCTACGGCCAACAGGTGATGATGCATATGTTGGGTGGCACGGTTGAACGTGGCCATGGCACCGCCGAATTTGGCCGCGCTTATGTTACGCCTGACGTGCAGCGCATTGATTTATTGAACGGCTGGTTCCTTGAAGAGCGCGAGCAGGTCTGGATGAGCCACGGCGACCACGTGTCCGCCATAGCCCCCGGATTTGCGGTTTACGGCACATCACCCAACGCGCCCTTTGCGATCACCGCTGATCTGGAGCGTCGCTTTTACGCCGTGCAGTTCCACCCTGAGGTGCATCACACCCCGAACGGCGCGACCTTATATGAAAACTTCATCCGCGACGCGGGCTTTACCGGCGACTGGACCATGGGAGCCTACCGCGAAGAAGCGATCCGCAAAATTCGCGACGAAGTGGGCGACAAAAAGGTCATCTGCGGGTTGTCGGGCGGCGTCGATAGTTCCGTGGCCGCCGTGCTATTGCACGAAGCGATCGGTGATCAGCTGACTTGTGTGTTTGTCGACCACGGGTTGCTGCGCCTCAACGAGGCCGAAGAAGTCGTCACCATGTTTCGCGATCACTACAACATGCCGCTGATCCACGCGGACGAACAGGACTTGTTCCTTGGTGAACTCGACGGCCAAAGCGATCCCGAAACCAAACGCAAAATCATTGGCCGTCTGTTCATCGACGTGTTCCAGAAATACGCCAACGAAATCGACGGCGCAGAGTTTCTGGCGCAGGGCACGCTTTATCCCGACGTAATTGAATCCGTGTCATTTTCCGGTGGTCCGTCGGTGACGATCAAGTCGCACCATAACGTCGGTGGCCTGCCAGAAAAGATGGGCATGAAGCTGATCGAACCGCTGCGCGAGCTGTTCAAAGACGAAGTGCGCGCACTGGGCCACGAATTGGGCCTGCCTGCACCATTCATCGGCCGCCACCCGTTCCCCGGTCCGGGTCTGGCAATCCGCTGCCCCGGAGAGATTACCCACGAAAAACTGGCGATTCTGCGCAAGGCTGATGCGGTTTATATCGACCAGATTCGCAAGCACGGCCTTTACGATGAAATCTGGCAAGCTTTCGTGGTAATCTTGCCGGTCCGCACGGTTGGCGTGATGGGCGATAGCCGTACCTATGATTTCGCCTGCGCCCTGCGCGCGGTGACATCTGTCGATGGGATGACGGCGGATTACTATCCGTTCACCCATGATTTCCTTGGTGAAACCGCCACGCGGATCATCAACGAAGTGCAGGGCATCAATCGTGTGACCTACGATATCACCAGCAAACCTCCTGGCACGATTGAGTGGGAGTAACCCGCTCACGGCTCAGTTTGACGTAAGTATCGCCAGCCATGCACGAAAACCGGCCGCGCCAAACGACCTAACCCATTTGACAGGATCAAAGCGCCATTTTTGCATGTTAAC
>ERZ888423.2929-NODE-2929-length-11937-cov-5.855327_pt1 | contig 11937 bp, 8 predicted proteins | sample MGYA00520523_ERZ888423 | MGnify/ENA primary metagenome ERZ888423 (study PRJEB32303, sample SAMEA104408611) | aquatic metagenome | biome: Brackish water; feature: Pelagic; material: water | place: Baltic Sea | collected 2014-06-08T10:24:00 | depth 30,27 m ...
TGGACGTATCACCAAGGATTTTACAATTGTGCAATTGTCGCTTCAACAACAAACGCCGACCAAATTCTTGTTGGTGGTTTAAATCTGTATCGTTCAAATGACGGTGCTGCGAATTTTACAAGTGTTGCTGGTTATGTTGGTGGACCTTTAAGTATCCATGTCGATATGCAAGATTTCAGAATGATTAATGGTGAAACATGGGTGACAACAGATGGTGGAGTTTATAAATCAACTGATTTTTTCAACTCTGCTCCTACTTTCATGATGGATGGAGTTCATGGTTCTGACTTTTGGGGATTTGGTTCAGGATGGAATGAAGATGTTCTTGTGGGTGGTCTCTATCACAATGGTAATCTTGCGTACTATGAAAACTATGGAAATGGCGTATTCCTAGAATTAGGGGGTGGTGAAGCACCAACTGGATATGTTAATCCAGGTAATAACCGAAAAACGTATTTCTCTGACATCAGTGGTAAATACATTCCTTTGAATTTAAATGATCCAATATTGAACTTTTCAAATGGTATGAGTCCAAATGAAAGTTACTATGCCGCAGAATCAAGTGAGATGGAATTTCATCCTGATTGTTATACAATTGCATTCATCGGAAAAGACAATAAACTTTGGAAAACAACTGATGGAGGCGGATCTTATTCCTTGCTTCATGCTTTTGGAACAGCAGCAAATAATTTCGTGAATCATATTGAAATATCTTCTTCTAATCCAGATGTTATTTATGTACACCAGCGTCCTTCTTCTGGATCTACTGGAACTTTATGGAAAACCACTGATGGCGGAGTTTCTTGGAACACAATCACTTTACCGGCTGGCAATAGCAGGAGAGCAGTGATGGCTATTAACCCTCAAAATGAAAATGAACTTTGGATTGCTTACACAGGCGGTTCGAACGGGAATAAAGTATACAAAACTAGTAATGGTGGGACATCATGGACGAATTTGACGAGCTCACTTTTAAATAATGAATCCATTCATTCGATTGTTCATGTGGCAGGAACAGACGGTGGAATTTATGTTGGGACAAATAATGCCGTCTTTTATCGCAATAATTCAACGAGTTGGGTAATTGACAATACCGGCTTACCGACGTATATGAGTACAAACATTTTACGTCCCTTTTACAGAGATGGGAAAATTCGTATGGCTTCTTATGGTAAGGGAATCTGGGAAAGTAGTTTCAATGAACAACCAAGTGAACCCATCTGCAGAATAATGGTGGATAAATTGCAACAAACCGTTTTTTGTTCAATCGATTCATTTTACTTTGAAGATTATTCCTTCTTAAATCATCAAGGCGCGTCTTGGAGTTGGTCCTTCCCTACAGGACTTCCTGCATCATCCACAGAACGAAATCCATCCGTATTTTTCGCAACTGAAGGATTACATTTGGCGGTACTTACCATAACAGATCAATTTGGAAATACAGATCAAGACTCATTGTATGTTTCCGTTACTGAATTTGCTGCACAAGCGTTCGTAAATGAAGATTTCCAATCCACATTTCTGCCAGCGGGTTGGTTCCAAACGAACTATGACAATAATGCACAATGGGAGCAAACAGATGATGCCGGTGGATTTGGCAATTCGACCCAAAGTGCTATTTTCCGCAATTTTGACTTGGACTCACAAGGTACAGATGATGACATGAATATTACAATGAACACCTTGAACACTTTTGCAATGAATATGAGTTTTGATGTGGCCTATGCACAATATGGTGGACAGTATTCAGACACATTAGAAGTATTAGTTTCTACAGATTGTGGCGCAAATTTTACAAGTGTATTTTTGAAAGGTGGAACAACGCTTGGAACGGCTCCTACTAATACAAATTATTTTACTCCCGCACCTAGTGAGTGGCGAACAGAAACAATGGATCTTTCCGCATTCACCAACTTTGAAAAAGTGATCGTAGCTTTCAGAAACAAAGGTCACTGGGGAAATAATATTTATGTTGACAACATTAATATCACCTCTGATTTAGGGATTGAAGAAACCGCAAAACAATTTGATATTTATCCTAATCCGATTGTATCCGGTGGTAAACTTTATTTGGAAGGAATTGAACTTGGCGCAAAAATTATTTTACGAGATTTGAATGGCAAAACAATTTTGAATCAAGCTATTTCTACTAAGGAGATTACTTTACCTTCCTCTCTTCAAAGTGGTGTTTACTGGATTAATATTCAAACAGAGAATTCTATTTGGAATAAGAAATTGCTTGTTAAGGGAGAATAAAAATATTTTAATTTTAAAAATTTACTCCGGATTAATTGAACTAAGCAACAACCAGGAAAATGCATCCTCTCGGTTTGTAAACCCCTTGGTTGGTGCAATAGGTCTATTAAAATTAAGAAAGAAATTAAAGAGTATTTTTTTTGGTAAACTATCGATTAAAACGGCATTTGCCAAAGTGTATTTCACACCTTCTGTTGACGCAGCGAATACACTTCCATCCTTGCTTACTGCTAAAAACTCGTGGGCTGTAAAAAAAATAGGCATTTTGTTACCATTACCAAGCACCGCTATTGCTTTTTGAGCATGTTTAAGATGAGGTACTTCAATTAACTCAATATTAGTATCCCAAACAATTTCAATGATACCATTTTCATACAAGATTGAGCGAAGTATATTCTCCACATGAAACTCATTGACAATAGAGAAATTGCTTGTTTGCGTTTTCACAGCTTTATAAGTTATTTCATTAGTTTTTTTCTGAAAATACGTACCCTCAGAAAATTTAATATGTTAAAAGTAAAAAAGTTTTCAAACTAATTCATTGATTCTTAAATAATACACCAACTAAGTTGAATTAAAAGATAGAAAATCAGTTCGATTCACGTTTAAAAACCACCTTCACTGCCGAAATCATTTCTGTATCAATTCGTTGTTCTTGGAGAATTGTAAAGCCAAGTCGCAAATAAAAAGGTAAAGGAGAAGCATACTTTTCTCCATTCGCTTTAACATCATTGTCATGATCTATAACCCATCCGTAAAAAACAGAATAGTCTTTCTTAAAAGCATCAATTAGTTGTTTTCCAAGACCTTCTCCTTGATGTTTACTGACAACAAGAATAGAAAACCGATGTTCATCCTCTTTTTCAAACATTACACCCCAAGCGATAATTTCTTGTTTTTCGTTTTCAATGATGTAATGCATATAGCTTTTCGCATCGTTTAGTAAAAGACCGAATCGATTTTTCAGCTTTATCGGATATTCTTCATTCCAAGCTCGGTCAATTTGTTCAACCTGACGATTAGAAAGCTCCTTGGTTTTTATGGTAGTTTGAAAAGTCATTGCTTAATTTCCGCATCCTTCAATTCAATGAATTCCTTGATTTTTTCATTTTCAATAAGGACTGTTAAATTGTAGTAAACTAACTTCCACTCCCCTTTTTTCTTTACTAGAATTCCGGAACCACGACATCCGCGCATCCATGTATCCAAATCTTCGTCAAACCAAGCCATTTTCTTATTAGCAGAATACATCCAAACACGATTCGTTGCTTTGAAATCCCAAGCCTTACCCTTATCGAAATAAGGTTTAGCAAAAGCAACGAATTGAGCTTTTGTCCAGCGTTCACCTGGCGCTGTACCCAAGAATATAAAAGTGGTATCCATTGCCCCAAAATATGCATTGAAATTAGCTTGCGTTGCAGCTAAATGCCAGTCATCGATAAATTTGTCGAGGTTCTTTTGAGTATAGGCTGATACACTTGTCGCCGCAGAAAAAAGTAAAATAAGAATTGTTGCTTTCATAATTTTATAAATGTAATTTTTCTTTTTTTCTATCGCAAAAAAAAGGCACCAACTTTCGATGATGCCTTTCATATTTGAATTTATGAATTACTTCGACGCTTTCGATTTTTCTATTGCTTTGCACATTTTAACCGCATTCTTTACGTTAACTACCGCACCAGTAACTGATAAACTTGCGAAATCAACTAAGTCTTCTGTTCCTGGTTTCATGTGTTTTTTCCCTTTGTATGAAGCTGAAGATTTCAACATCACATCTTTAATTTCTGCCATCGTCATCGTTGGAAAATATGATTTCAACATTGCTGCAACACCTGCAACCATTGGCGCAGCCATTGATGTTCCTTGCAATTTCATATAAGAACTTTGTGGAACAGTATTGTAAATTTCAAATCCTGGAGCGAAAACATCTACTTTCGTTTGACCATAATTTGAAAATACTGCCGCTAATTCTTCCTTTGCAAAACGAGTAGAAGCACCAATCGTCAAGAAATGAGCTAAAGCAGCTGTTTGGAAAGAATACATTGAAGATGGGAAGTTTGGATTTACGTCCACGTCAGCCGCATCATTTCCAGCCGCATGCACCAATAAAACACCTTTTGAATCGGCATACTTAAATGCTTCGTATACTTCTTTTTGGTGCGGCGAATAGCTCTTTCCGAATGACATATTAATAACTGAAGCTCCATTGTCTACAGCATAACGAACTGCTAAAGCGATATCTTTATCAAATTCATCTCCGTTTGGAACAGCTCTCAAAGACATTAATTGCACATTCTCCGCTACTCCATCTCCACCTAAATCGTTCTTACGAACTGAACCAATAATTCCACCAACGTGCGTTCCATGCAAAGCATCTGGACCTTCAACATCTGGGTTGCCGTATGCGCGGTCATTAAAATCATCCGGATTATCACCAATCACTTCACGATCAATAAAGTTCACATTTAAATGAAAATTCACGATTTGTTCAACTTGCGCTTTTTGCTCATCGACAACCTCCATCGACAACTCGCCAGACAAAATTGCTTCAGCAGCACGCTTCAGTTGTTGCATTTGCTCATCTTCTGGTTTCCAAGCATCCAAATCTTTCTGCGTGTAATTTTCTTTTCCGATTTGAGCTGACACCATAATTGGAATTTGCTTTATCATCATCGGCATCATATCTAACTGCGCTAAAACTGAATTATACATCTCCAATTCAGCGGTTACGTCTTCCTTGATTATTAGGAATTCATCGTATTCCACTTTCTCATCTTTTGAAAGCGTTTCCGGATCAATTTTTTCGTACTTCTCAGTATATTTTCGCAACAAACGTGTTTTTTCCAAGTTTGCTTCATTCATATTTGTCCCATCCGAATTTCCTAAAAAGTTCCATCCGTATACATCATCTACATAACCATTCTTGTCATCATCGATTCCATTCTTCGCAATTTCATCTTTATTGACCCAAATTTTTCCTTTTAAATCTTCGTGTTCTATGTCAATTCCTGAATCAATAACTGCTACGACAACAGTTGTTGATTGTTTTTTCTTCAACATTTTATAAGCCTTTTCGGTCTCCATCCCTGGCTTCTTACCATTGTACCAGTTTAGAATTTCTTTTGTGTCTTGTGCATAAAAGAAATTAGTTATTCCGATTGCAAAAACGGCAAGACTCAGTTGAATGATTATTTTTTTCATGTAAATTATTTTATTCAGTATTAATATCAGCTAAAGTAAAAAAAATAAATGCCGCTCATTCTTTTTTTTAACCATTCGGTTTATATTTACGTCTTAAGGTTTAAATTGATTACCAATGGTTTCTTTCAAATTTACAATTCGACTTGTTTTACTTTCAATATTGTTTGGAAACAGTATTTCCAAATCAAATGCTCAATCCAATAAATTTCAATTTGAAAAAACGTTACAGGAATCTGGCGATGTTATTACTGCCTTTTCAATTCCTTACAATTTAGAAAATTTAGAAGTCTTGCACCAAGAAGGTATTAAAATAAAAGCCATCACGCGAAATTGGATTTATATTTCAGCCACTCCTAATTGGGTTTCAGAACAAACTGAATCTAAAAAACTAAGTGACTTTTATTTCGAATATGCTCCGCCAGCTGTTTTGGCTGATAGTGCTCGTTTTACACATTTTGTAGATCCAGTTCACTCAGGCACGAATGGTTTGGATGGAGCTTATACTGGAAAAGGCGTTATCATCGGTTATGTAGATCAAGGAATTGATTTTAATCACCCAGATTTCATTAGTGCAGATGGAACAAAACGAGTGATTCGTTATTGGGATCATACGTTAACCAGCGGCGGACCAGCATCACCATACGGATACGGAGTAGTTTGGGATAGTTTATCAATTGCTAATGGAACTTGTACTAGCTCAGAATCAACTACTGCTCATGGAACTACTGTTGCAGGTCAAGGTTCTGCTAACGGTTTAGCAAATGGCACCAATAAAGGTATGGCTCCGGAATCATCTATTATTATTGTTGAAACTGATTTCAATTTACCCAATTGGACCTTGAGTATTGCTGATGCTTGCGACTACATCTTTAAGGTTGCGGATACATTAGGAATGCCAGCAGTAGTTAATTTAAGTTTAGGAACTTATCTAGGTAGTCACGATGGAAATGACCCCGCTTCAGAATTAATGGAAGACATGCTCGATGCAAAACCAGGTCGAATCATTGTATGTGCAGCGGGTAATTCAGGTGGACAAGGAAAATACCATGTCAATGAAATCGTTAGTGCAGATACATCTTTTGTTTGGATTAAAAATAATCCAAGTTCTTCTGCTGCACTTGGAGCAAACCATATTTATTTTGATTTATGGACAAATGAAATAGCTGCTACGTTTCAATATGCTTTTGGAGCAGATACTCCTGGACCAAATTATAGTTTGCGCGGCACAACTGATTTCCGAACAGCCCTTTTAGGTATTGGAACGACAATTTATGATACTATTTATAATGAGATTGGTCAGCGAATAGCCACCATTGAAATTTATCCTGAATTGGTTGGTGACAATTATAATATGCAAGTATATTTTTCAAATGTAGATTCAACTGCATACTTATATCGATTTATGACAAAAGGCTCTGGATCTTACGATTTATGGAGCGGAGCATGGATGGGATTAAATGATTTTGAAACGAATATTCCAACAACAATTCAATATCCACCAATTGCGGATTACGTTATGCCCGACAGTATGCAAACTATCGTATCATCGTGGGCATGTTCTCAAAAAGTTATTACAGTTGGTAATGCACGAAACCGCCAGGGGCATATGGATAAAAATAATAATTACTACACTCCTGCAACTTATACTCCAACCGGAGAATTAAGCCCAAATTCAAGCAAAGGTCCAAATCGAAATAATGTAATTAAACCAGATATCACTGCTTCTGGAGATGTTTCATTAACTGCAGGACCTTTATGGTTATTAAATAATCCCGCTTTTTACGGAACAATTGATCAAGGTGGTTGGCATGCTCGTAACGGCGGAACTTCAATGGCTTCACCAGTAGTTGCAGGAATTGCGGCACTTTATCTAGAAAGTTGTCCTAAAGCAACCTATTTGGCCTTTAAAACGGATTTAACCGGAACAGCTTTCACGGATGCATTTACTGGTCCAGTTCCCAACAATGCATATGGTTATGGCAAACCGCACGCGTTGAACTTGATGCTAGGCACAATGTTTACAGCAAGTATTGCAGGTCCAACAGAAAAGTGTGCGGACGACATCCCCCTTGTTATTAATTCTAGTGTAGGCAATACAACGGCATATTGGTCAACTGGTTTTGTTGGTTCACCATTAATGGTTAGTGCTGAAGGTAATTACACTGCTGAAGTCTATGATTTGCGCGGTTGTTTGGCAATTGCCGATACGCATTATGTAACTCAATTAATTGGTCCGCCAATTTTGGATATTATTCAAGTAGGAAACATTCTTGCAACAAGCTCATTTGATAATTATCAATGGACTTTGAATGGCGTTGATATTCCAGGTGCTACTGCTTCTACACTTGCAATTACTCCACCTTATGGCACATATACCTGTTACTCAGTCTCTGTAGATGGATGCATTAGTGAAACTCCTGCACTTACTATAACCGCTGGAATTGATATATTAGAAATGGAAGACTTTGTGATTTATCCAAATCCAACAAACGATATTTTTAGCATTAGCTCGCATTTGAGTGAATGTAAAGTAAAAGTATTTGATGCAATGGGAAAAGAGCTTGAGTTAGTTCAAACTGGGCCTTTATCCTACTCTATTGCTCATTTAAAAAAAGGAGTATATCACGTATTAATCGAAACAGAATATCAAAAGATTCAAGCAAAAATCATAAGAATGTGATTAATAGCTAAAGAATTTATACTTTTGGCGGCGTAAACAATTAAGAATGAATTTAACAGGAATTATAGCTATTTCGGGAAAGCCGGGACTTTACAAGGTGATTGCACAAGGTAAAAACAGTATTATCGTAGAATCTTTAATCGATGGAAAGAGAGTCCCTGCATACTCTACAGACCGCATATCGGCTTTAGATGATATCAGTATCTATACCTACGATGAAGATGCTCCCTTGCGTGATTTGTTAACAGCTATTTTCAAAAAAGAAGCTGGAAAAGAATGTCCTTCTCACAAAGATGATTTGAAAGATTTGACAACTTACCTTTTAGATTTGCTTCCAAATTACGATCAAGAGCGTGTATATCCTTCTGATATCAAGAAAATTTTCCAATGGTATAACTTATTACACAAATCGGGTAATTTGAAATTGGAAGAAGTGGTTGAAGAAGCAGCTGCAGAGAAAAAAGCTCCAAAGGCTAAGAAAGCGGCAGCAGAGGAAACTGAAGCAGCTCCAAAGAAAAAAGCAGCGGCACCAAAGAAAGCGGTAACAACTGCAGCAAAACCAAAAGCAGTGCCAGCAGCAAAGTCAGCAAAACCAGTTACAGCAAAAAAAACTACGACTACTAAAACAAGTACAAGCAGAGGAAAATAAGCACATTGTGCAGTGAATGAGTCCCGATGTAAGTCGGGACTTTTTTATGCAACATATTATTCAAAATACAGATCAAACCAAGAAATATGAAAATCGAAAGAAATACACGCCAATTTGTTGCAGAGGACTTAGTCATCGATTCATGGGAAGCTATTCATGGCTATTTCACTGATTTAGTCAATAGAGATATTTCAAAAAAAGAAGATTTTGTTAGATGGTTAAAGGATAAGAGCGAAATTGAAGCTGTGTTAGAAGAAGATGCTGCATGGCGTTATATCAAAATGACGATTGACACACAATCAGAGGAATATGCGAATGCGTACAATTTCTTTATTCAGAAAATACAACCTGAATTAGCACCTTTTGATGATCAATTAAATAAAAAATTAGTCAATTCAACCTTTTTTGAAGAGCTGAACAAAGAGGAAGCATATCGCATTTATTTCCGTTCAGTAAAAACAGAATTGGACTTATTCCGAGAAGAAAACATTCCTTTGATGGCTCAATTGAATGAAAAGTCCTCAAAATTTGGTTCAATTTCAGCAGCGCAAAATATTGAGCACAATGGTGAAAAGTTGACCATGCAAAAGGCTGCTTCTTTATTGAAAGAACCCGATGAGACCTTACGAAAAACAATTTTCGATAAAATGACGGCTGTTCGTCGCGACGATCTAGAGAAGCTAGATGCTCTCTTTTCAGAACTCATCGGTTTGCGACACCAAGTGGCCATAAATGCAGGATTTTCGAACTTCCGTGATTACAAATTGCAGTCAATGGGTCGATTTGATTACACCAAAGAGGATTGTTTTAATTTTCATTCGGCAATAAAAAAATGCATCGTACCTCTAGTAAAAGAGATTCAGCAAGAAAAACTAAGGCTTTTTGGCAAGGATAAATTCAAACCATGGGATACAGATGTTGACCCTGAAGGGAAAGCACCTTTAAAACCATTTACAACTGGACAAGAATTATTGGCTGGCAGTATCAAGATGTTTGACCAACTGGATACTTATTTTGGTGATTGTTTGCGCACTATGAACGAAATGAATCACCTTGATTTAGATTCAAAAGCAGGAAAAGCTCCCGGTGGATATAATTATCCTTTGTACGAAATTGGTGTACCATTCATTTTTATGAACGCTGTTGGTGCTCAACGTGACTTAGTAACGATGGTTCATGAGGGCGGACATGCAGTGCACTCTTTTTTAAGTAGAGAGCTAGAATTAACTGGATTCAAAAGTTTACCATCTGAGGTCGCTGAATTAGCTTCAATGTCAATGGAAATGTTGACAATGAACCTTTGGAAAGAGTTTTATGCCAATGAGGCGGATTTCAAGCGTGCTAAGAAGGAACAATTGGAAACAATCTTAAAGATTCTTCCATGGATTGCTCAAATTGATGAATTCCAGCATTGGATCTATGAAAATCCAACACATTCCGTTTCGGAACGTCATGCCAAATGGTCCCAGATATCAAAGGAATACGGAACTGGATTGACTGATTGGACAGGATATGAAGACATGCAGGCAAGTGCTTGGCAGCGTCAATTGCATCTATTTGAAGTTCCTTTCTACTATATTGAGTATGGCATCGCTCAGTTGGGCGCACTTGGTGTTTGGAAAAATAGTTTAGAAAACCTTCCGAAGGCAATTGAGGACTACAAAAATGCATTGCGTTTAGGCTACACGAAAACAATTCCTGAGATTTATAAAACAGCTAATATTCGTTTTGATTTCACTGAAGGATATTTGAAAGAGTTGGCTGATTTTGTGAAGGAAGAACTTTCTAGAGGATAGAGACAGAGGTTAGAGATAGAAGTTAGAGATAGAAGTTAGAGATAGAGGTCAGAGCTGGAGCTTTTATTGTGTGGGTTGCCAAATGATTTCTCCACTGAGGTTAGCGTATCCGCGCTTACACTCATTGACGTCATTTGAGCAATCGCCTATGTAAATCTCTGGAAGAATGCAGTCTCCATCGTTCTTGACTACATTACTGTAAACTGCTGGAAGAACTTCCTCCCCTTTTGTGTTTAGAATTCCCCATTTTGCGTTTCCATCTACGCGATTGAAATAAGCGATCCAACCATCGTGGTAAAACACATGAATCCAATCATATTTTGGTTCAACAACCCAATTTCCAGTTGAGTCAATTATCCCATGTTTTTCATTTACCGTTACTCCGCACAATCCGTCCTTAAAGGCCCAAACATTATCAAAGGATTTATCGAAAATTCGCTTGCCACTTCTATCAATAAAATAACCTGGTTCACCCCAGTTATCTTGAACGAAAGCTTTGTTTTCTTGAAACCAATTGGCCTCACCAAACTTATAATCAATGATTACTTTTCCAGTTTTATCAATATATCCCCACTTCCCTTCTTGATTTCGCACACAAGCTAATCCGCATGAAAAACTCATCATTCGTACTTGCCGATAAATGGGCTCTAATACTATTTTACCTGTTGTATTAATAAAACCATAGTTCTTACCAATTTTAACCATTGCTAATCCCTCGTGAAAACTCCAAAGTTCTTCATAGATAAATTTGGTGATGTATTTTTTCCGTTTTAAGTCAAAAAACGCCCACTTTTCATTCTTTTCAATTGCGATAAAGCCTTCATTCATGTATTCAACCATATCATGATTTGGTTTAATAACAAATTTTCCAGCACGATTAATCACTCCCCAACTTGTATCGACCATAACGCGTGCATATCCATTGGAAAAATGTTCTGCTCCTGAAAATTTAAAGTCGATTTTATTTCTTCCGGATGTGTCGATATAACCCCATTTACCATTTATTTTAACTGCAGCAAGTCCTTCAGAAAATTGAATTCCGTACTCATAAATTAATGGTATAACAATTTTTCCAGTTGTATCGATATAACCGTATTTTCCATCTGATTTTATGACACAGCGATTTTGAGCGCGGGTTATGCTTAAGGCTGAGGCAAAAAAGAAAAATATAAGAATGATGATTCTATTCATTAAACGAAAGTTAACATAAAATGTGTTCATCGAAATGAAACACAAAATTTAAATAGTTAGAAGAAGCTTTTTAAATATTAAGCTTTCACTTTTTTTATTCTCGATACAAAATTGATTGAATTGCAGTAAATTTATATCATTCAATACGATACCATGAAAAAGTT
>ERZ888423.2932-NODE-2932-length-11926-cov-23.986774_pt1 | contig 11926 bp, 14 predicted proteins | sample MGYA00520523_ERZ888423 | MGnify/ENA primary metagenome ERZ888423 (study PRJEB32303, sample SAMEA104408611) | aquatic metagenome | biome: Brackish water; feature: Pelagic; material: water | place: Baltic Sea | collected 2014-06-08T10:24:00 | depth 30,27 m ...
TCGCAAACCTCAACAGGCGTGGTATGCGTCACTCTTTGTTGGCCGAGCCCTCCGAACGAAAATTGATAGACTTGCGCAACAGAGATGGACGCTGGAGTTAGTCCGTAGGCTTCGGTATTTGGCCGGCGGCGGCCTTGTGTGTGCGCCGTCGGTTGTCCTCTAATTTATTCTAGCCGGCCATTGCGCGACTGCAGGTGGTTTCGAGGGAGCTAATACGAATGGTACCAGTCAGTGTTGGCAAGTTGAGGTTCGGCGCGTTCTTCTTTCTAGCTTTTGTGACGGCGTGCACGACCACCAATGACTTCGAGGGGGCAAGCGTTACGTATGAAAGGTCAAGAGCGGCCTTAGAGATGCCCATGAGGTCCATATACTCCGGGTACTCAGACGTTGGAGAATACGCATGCAACTATGCAGGGACACGTATCCATTACAACGGTAACACCACTTTGCAGCTCGTGAATTGCCTCATGGAGGCACCTTCGGGCAGCCGCACGCTGTCAATCACTTCATCGGGTGGAAACGTCGATTTTGGAATCTTTGCTGCGCAGGTGGTTAGTGCCATGGCGTTGGATGTCGAGGTTGTGGGATGGTGTGCGTCTTCCTGTGCCAATTATATCTTACCCGCTGCAAAGCGAGTGTATGTTGACCAGCATTCTGTTGTCTTTGTGCATGGGGCTCCGCAGCCTCCAGATCGCGGGCGACTCGTTGAGGCGATCAGTAAATCTGGCCTCACTAAAGATTCGCCCGGGTTCGACGCAGTGGTGGACGACAACATGGAACGTAGCGAGCTCACTTATCGGCTGCATAACAATTTCAAGGCACAGTTCCAAGTCGGGGATTATTACTACAACCTAGCGGATATTTCTTCTGCGCCGGAACCTGCAGCCAAGGCCGGAACAAGCAAGCTGGTTTATGTAGATCCCGGCTGGCTGAGAGCGTGCATGCCGGACGTTGAAGTCGTAGCAGAAGCTCCAAATGCCCGAGGACTCCAAGAGCTATTTCCCAAGTACAGTCTTGTCTCTTTTTCCCAGGTAAGGGGACGGGAGAACAAGTGTTTTGTCTGAGCCTGGATATCAGGATAGCGACATGAAGATCGACCCTGTTTTGGATCTTAGCGAGTTTGATCCATCTGTTGCCCAATTCACTGGATTGGCTTTTTCCATGAGCGGCTGTGATGCCTGTGCTTATATGCGGGAAGCCATCGAAAACCTCGACAGTGCCGTGTTCAACGCATGTCGGTTTTTCAGTTTTTTTGTTACACCAAACGGCCCTTCTTCGGAAGCGCTGTCAGCGTACAATTTGCGAGAATTCCCGACGCTCGTCTGGTTTGAACGCGGCGTGGAGTTAAAGCGCTGGGCTGGATTCTTTGCTGATCCCGACCCCCGTGCCAGGGAAGCTCAATTCTCGGCAATCATCATGCCATTGGTAGTGCGATGAAGGAACTAGGCAACTTCGTGAACTCCGCAATAAAGGTCGCTACGGCTGGCTTTGAATTAAGTGCCTCGGACTTGAAAATCGAAAGATTGCGGATCTGTTCGAAGTGTCGCGACTATGACGAGGAAAAAAGAAGGTGCCTGCTGTGTGGGTGTAGAATGGACATAAAGGCCGCATTTGAAACCATGTCTTGTCCAAGTGGGAGGTGGTGAGCAAGGCAGCCCAACGGCCAGTCGCAACGTTCAACGTGTCGGCCGGCAACCCGGCGATCAGCGGGTAACACGCCTGCGCGGCAAGTTCGAGGGCGGCGGCTTCCCAGTGGCAGAGCGGAAATCTTTGACGCCTCTGTACCCCCCAACCTTCATCCAGTTTGATCCAGATCCAGCGTCAGGGGAGTGTAAGTCCGGTGCGATTGGCACTTCTGTAGCGCGACATTCTGTATGAAACCTCTCTCATCTTGATCGTCGCGCTGCATACGTCGCAGCGACGCGGCGTGGACCGCTGCCGGGTCGCGTAGTCCGGCTTTTTTGTGCGTCCAATTTTGCCATTGGCCTTTGAATGTCCAATTACCATACAAGCCGGTTTTCTGGTTTGTCGGGAATGAAATTCCCTTGTATCAAAGTCAGCTCTTTATCAAAGAGCGACTTTAACAAGTTGCCGTCATACGAAACGCCCGACACTTCTTCTGAAAGTCCATAAGGCTCGTATGCGAAACGAAGAAATGCATTCAGCAACGGTATGTCCGGACATAAGTGCTCAATCCAAAGCCATTGTCCAGATTCGTTGACTTCAAAAAAAATCAGCTCGCCTTCAGGTGTAACAGCAAAATCAAACGCGCCAAACACCAGCCCCATTCTGTTGATCATTAAAAGAAGCTTTTCCTTCACCGAGCCTGGCAGTTCAAATGGCTCGATCTTCAGATCTAGAGGCGTTCGAAAATTACGAGAATCGATCGAGTTAAGTTCGTCGTTTTGCGTATGAAGCTTAGCGCAGAAAACAGTAGTTCCGATGACCGTGCACCTAAGCTCGAACATCTTCGGGATGTGCGACTGGTAGATCATAGGGCTAAAAATTATTGCGTCGTCCTCTTCGATATCGACTTGTTCCAATCTCGTAGTGTACGTCTGAAATCCAATCCCGTCCTCAAACCAATGGTCAGCTTCCAGAGGCTTCGCAATGATGCCGTGCTCCTTGAATGAATCGAAGAAGCTCCTAACGTGTTCGGGATTGTTTGTTACTATCGTTTTGGGAATTGAAAATCCCACATCGCAGGCCACGGAAAGTTGCCAGATTTTACTCATCGCCCGCCTTTGAGCAGCGTATGGGTTTATCCATCGCGCATTGGGAAGGATTGCGGAAAGGGCAAAATTTTCGAAGTTGCCGGATTGGCGACGGATGAAAGAATGGTCCCTATGATCCGCAGCCTGCGGAACTGGTCTCGACAAATACCTTCGGGACCAAACGGTTTTGGCATCACCAAGTTCAATATCTTGAAGCTTGTCTGACCAGCGCATGGATACGCGGTCATGATCTATGGTGAGGCTGGCCGTCGCAAGAGTTGTGAGCTCATGCCAAGGTACGATTGAAAACGGAAGACCCAATCTATCTGCATGATACTGAACGCAATAGGCGTGGGGATCGTCGCGATGAGAAAATACAATCATCGATTCTTGAAAAAGGAGGCGAAGCGCAGGCTCAGCATTTGGCTAAGCCTTTCCGAAGCTACCGCTCAAACTCTTAATTTTCGTGCTTCGGAATATCGAGGCCGCTTGAATCAACCATGGTGCCGCCGTTGGGCGCGGGGGACATGACCTTCCACTGGGTAAAATCACCAGCACCACCGCTTACCGCAGATAATTCTTGTGCTGTTAGTTCCCTCATTGGCGAAGAGACTTTTCGTGCCAACACCCTCATGGTTCAATCTCCAAAGTTGATGGTGCGTGATTGCGCTTTGCACCGATGATTGAAAGTCTCATTCTTCGGAATTATAATCAAGCAGAAAGTGAAAAGCGGCTTCGAATGATCACTAAAGTTATTACCCACTATCTTGCGGCGGTGTTCACGCTTTTGCTCGCCGGCGGGTGTAGTCGGTCAATACCAGTCAAAAACACTGTGGAAGATACCTCAACCATGTCCGAAAGACTGACGGGACAAGACTACCATCAGAAGATCGAGTCATTTCGAAATGAGCTTATCGAAGTTGTAGGGTCGTGGGATCCTGATTCTGTTGAGTTCGGGTCCAGGCGTTCTCAGCTTCCGGCTTTTGCGGGACGAGAAGACCTAGCGGTCGCCGTTCAAGAGAGAATTCGCATTCTGCCTGACTGCGATGCCAGCCGTTTTCCTGCCATTGATCAAATCGTAGAAAAAGCACAGTCAACATCAATCGTTATTCTGAATGAAATGCATGATGCTCCTCAGAATCGGGATTTTCTCGAAGCGGTCGGAGAATCACTCCTGCCTATCGGCTACAACATTCTTGCGGCTGAAACCTTTTCTACACGCGCGTCCGAGGACACCCCGTGGGTGGCATACGACCATGGTTACTATACATCAGAGCCCGTATTCGCGCGAACCCTAATGAAGCTCAAAGACAAAGGATACTTACTTCGGTCTTTTGAAGTTGACTGGTCTGCGGCTGAAGTGGCCGGTCAATTCACTGGCACCCTCAAGAGTCAAGAAGAGGTGCTGGCGGCGACGTTTTTGACGAATTTTGAGGACACAATAAAGCATCACAAGATACTCTTGTACGTCGGCTACTCTCACGCCAATGAAACAACTCAAGATTCAAATGACGTGACGTGGCTCGCGGGCATAATTAAAGCGAGGACTGGAATCGATCCACTGACCATTTCGGTAACAACGTGTCAAAGTTCGTCGCAAGAGTTTTTTGTTTCAGCGATCGAGTCCGGTGCTCCGCATAAGGAGGGTGTTGAGTACGATCTGATCGTTGGACAGCCAAAAGTCGAGTTCCAAGACCAACGACCAGTTTGGCGGCGCGCCGGCGGAGACTTGCCGGTCTCAATTCCTGACGAGTTCAGGAATGCAGGCATCACTCTCTTGATTGAGGCGAGAATGCGTGGCGCTCCGGAATGGAGTGTGCCAATTGAGCAACTTGTTATTCGCGCACACGAAAACTACATTCCACTTTTGCTTCCCGAAGGAGAGTTTGTCCTCTCAGCCTTTTCGAACGATGGGCCGTATGGAGCGCCGTTGGCTCTGTCAGTTAAACGGGAAGCCTCGCGATGAATGCCTCAACAAATAGTCAGCTCTGATTGGCTGTAAACATCCGGTCAGGCCGCGTCCCCTTACTTCTGCCGGTCTGATCCTTCGCCAACGAAAACCAGGCAGACTATACCGGCGGCATCGAAGACGTTGCTGCCGGTCTCGTCTACATGCAGGCACGGCATTGCGATCCGGTGATCGGACGGTTCTTGGCGATTTACCCGGTCGAGTTCTCGTCCGCGCGGCCAGATATGTTCAACCGGTACACTGGTCTCATCTAGCCTCCATAACTTTTCCCAGTCAGGCGGGCGGACGGTGCATCTGCCAGAGCGCGGTCACCGGTCAAGCAGGCGGAACTCAGGGCTTCGAGATCGTCTGTAGGCGGCCTTCCTGGCCTGCCTGACCGTCGCCCTTTTACGCTCTGGCTGAGCACCTTTCGCCGCCCACCCGACCGGGAAAAGAACGCGCGGCGCAGAAGGAGACAGATATGACTGACCATCCCGCCACCGTCGCACCTCTTGGAACTGCTGCAGCGCCAACCCTTCGGGACAGGCCCCGCATCTACGTCGCGTGCCTTGCCGCCTATAACAACGGACGCCTGCACGGGCGCTGGATCGAGGCCACCACGCCGGACGAAATCATGGGTAAAGTGCGCGCCATGCTCGCAAACAGCCCGGAGCCTGATTCCGAGGAATGGGCCATCCACGACTATGAAGGTTTCGGAGGCACAAACCTTTCCGAATACGCCTCGTTCGAGACCGTGTGCGAACTTGCAGAGTTCATTAGCGAGTATGGCGAACTCGCTGCCCGCATCTATGAACATTACGGCAATGACCTTGAGCAGGCTCGCGCCGCCTTCGAGGACTATGCGGGCGAGTATCGCAGCGCGGCGGACTTTGCCGAGGAGTTTCACAGCGACCTCGGCACCGCGATCCCCGAGAGCCTCAGCTACTATATCGACTGGCAGGCGTTCGCCCGGGACATGGCGCTCAATGGCGAGATCATGGTGTTCCAGACTGGCTTCGATGAAGTCCATGTCTTTTGGTCGCGGTGAGGGGAGGGCGCAGCCATGTTTACCGAACGCTTTGCCGCCTTCGTCTGCCCCGGCGATGTCATCACCTGTGAGGCCGGGCCCTTCACCGTCTTGGCGCAGGTTCTGCCGGACGATTGTCCCGACGCGCCCGATCAGCGCCAGGACGCTTTCTGGCCCTCGCTTTATGCGGATGCGCCGGGGTTTATCGGTCCCGGACCGAACCACCGCCAGCGGTTTGCCGAGGCTCAGGCCAAAGCCGAAACCGTCATGGAAGGCTGGCGCAAGGGTGACTGGTTCTACTGCGGGATCGTCCTCAGTATGTCGCTGGACGGCGTTCGCCTTGCATCCCATGCGTTGCCCCTCTGGGGGATCGAGGTCAACTATCCGGAGACGGATAACAGCTGCCTCGCCGAGGTCGCAAACGATCTGCTGCCCGAGGCCATCGCTATGGCCCGCGAAACGCTTGCGCGGCTCGCCGCGCACGCTGCCAACATGAAGGGCGCGTGATGCTAGACATCTTCGAACAGATCCTTGGCCCGCGCCCGTCGCTGACACTCGACATCGAGCAGGGCTTTGTGACCGGCCTCTGGGTCGCGGGGCGAAGGCCGGACCTGATTATCCGGGACTTCGATCTCGGCGCCAGCGCGCCGGATGCCTCGCTCGATTACTTCGGCGCGCCCTTCGTGCCGATCAACTGGCACCTGCCGCCGTGGCGGCTGGGCCTCGCCTTCGCGCCCCAACACCTGTTCCCATTCTGAGGAATTACCCCATGTCCCAACCGGACCTGATCCACCTGCCGCTGAGCAAGCTCAGCATTTCGAAACTCAACATGCGCCATGGGCGCAAGGCGCCGGATGTCTCCGACATCCTGCCGTCGATCCGGGAGAGGGGTATCCGGCAGACCCTGCTCGTCCGGCGCGAAGGCGACGGCTTCGGCATCGTCGCCGGACGCCGCCGGTTCTTTGCGCTCCAACAGATCGCGAAGGAGACCGGCAGCGATCCGCTGGTGCCCTGCGCGGTGATGGCAGAAGGCGATGCAGCATCCGCCATCGAGGCGTCCATCATTGAGAACGTCGCGCGCCTGCCTGCGACGGAGATGGAGCAGTACACAGCATTCCGGAAGCTTCACGACGAGGGAAGAACCGTCGAGGAGATTGCGGCGTTCTTTGGCGTGACAGAACTGAACGTGCGGCGCGTGCTGGCGCTGGCCGCACTCAGCGCGCCGATCTGTAAGCTGTATGCGGATGAAGAGATCGACCGCGAAACTGTACGGGCGCTGACGCTGGCGACGTCTGCCCAGCAAGCCGACTGGCTCAAACTCTGGAACAGCGAAACAGAACGCGCCCCGATGGGGCGGGCCTGCCGCGCGTGGATCACCGGCGGGAGCGCGGTCACAACCGACAAGGCGCTGTTCGACCTTGCCGGTTACACCGGCGCGGTGACTGCCGATCTGTTCGGTGAGGCGGCTGTGTTTGCGGATGCCGCGGTGTTCTGGGAGGCGCAAGGCGCGGTGATTGCAGAGCGCGCCGAGGGCTACCTGCAGCGCGGCTGGGCGGATGTGATCCTGATGGAGCGCGGCGCATACTTCCAGCGCTGGGACTATGTCCAGACGACGAAGAAGCAGGGCGGCAAGGTCATCATTGAGCAGCGTCACGATGGTACGGTGACGTTCCATGAAGGCTGGCTCAAGGCAGCAGAGGCCCGCAAGTCCAGGACGGCTACGGCCAGCGGCGAACCGGAGCCGCAAGCTGAAACCCGGCCCGAGATGTCCGGGCCGATGGCAGACTATATCGGCTTGCACCGGCATGCCGCCGCGCAGGCGAGCCTGATCCGAACTCCGGCCATCGCGCTGCGCCTCACGGCAGCGCATGCACGGTGCGGTTCGTCGCTCTGGAACGTCCGGCCTCACTCGCCGGGCGCCGTGAAGGAATTGACGATTGCCAGCGTCGAGAGCGGCGCAGCAGCAGCCGAAGTCGGAACCGCTCGTGAACGCACGGAGACGCTGTTCGAGGCCCTCGGCGTGCCGGTCCCGCGCCGGAGCGGGGACGCGTATCATCTCTGCGAGACGTTTGCCGCGTTGCTGGCGATGTCTGATGCTGAAGTGATGCAGGTGATGGCATTTGCCATGGCTGAGACGCTTGGGTCCGGCGGGCCCGCTGTCGAGGCCGTGCTGCATGCCTGCAGCACTGACGCCGCAGAGTTCTGGAAACCTGACGAGGCGTTCTTCGACCTGCTACGCGACAAGCGCGTGATCAACGCTTTTATCGCAGACGCCGTTTCACCAGAGGCGGCACGCGAGGCGGAAGGCGAAACCTCCAAGGTCCAGAAAGCGCGGCTGGAAGAGGCGCTCGTTGCCCGCAATACTTCACTGGACAGCGCATGGATGCCGGGTTGGATGCAGGTGCCACCCACTCGCCATATCGAGGGCGCAGCGTGTCCGCCTGCCGATGCGTGGGACCGGATTGCGGGACTTTTTGAGGCGGATGCGGAGCAGGAAACCGGCGCCGAACCATCGTCCCATGAAGCCACCGCTGCCTGAGTTTTTCGTCTCCTCTCAGGCAGAAGGGAGCCGCCCGGTGCTTGCCGCCGGGCGGTTTTTTGCGCGAGGGTGTCTGTGTGCGGATCAAAGTGCAGCAGGTTCAAGGCGCTAGAAATGCTGATCGAAATGGCCTTGGTTTCTTCCGCGACAACAGACTGCGTTGCAGGGTGAGGGGCCTCATTCGTTCCGGGAGCCTGCCTCTCGCGGCCCCCTTGTTTCCGTCTCTTGCCGTTGGACCTGGACGGCCTGCACCGGGCCTGAAACCGCCCCGTTCAGGAAATTTCCTCTGCGCTACGCGCATTCACCGCGACACAAATTTCCCGCCCGGGGCGGTGCTCCACTTCGTTGCGCCCCCCAAAGAGATAGGTGGGGGTTCAGGCTCGGCACAGGCCGTCCTTTCGGTCCGGCGTCGACGGGAACAAGGGGTTCCCGGAAGACGAGCCAGGAAACGAAAAGGAGACCCCCATGGCAAACGCACTCGGATATGTCACTGAAACCAAAGCCGGCTTCGAAGGCACACTCGCAATGATGAACCTGTCAGCTGCCATCCGCATCGACAAGAACGCGGAAAAAGCCGGCGACGGACAGCCGGACTACCGCATCTTCGCCGGAGAGACCTCGACCGAAATCGGCGGCGCCTGGATGCGGAAGGCGAAAGCTTCGGGCCGGGAATACCTCTCGATCACGCTCGCAGATCCGCAAATCGGTCCACGGAAGATCTTCGCGAACCTCGCCCCGGTCAAGGGCAAGAAAGGCCGCCACGTGATCCTCTGGAACCCCCGCGACTAAGCTGGGAAATTCCAACATCAAACGAGCCGCCCCGGAGACTTCTACGGGGCGGCTTTTGTGCCTAGCTTGCAATGTTCGAACCTGTCCCGCGCAATCCGCAAGCGTCTTGTTCCGGTTTGAGCTGCATGCTCAGACAACGGTCACGATCGGTCCGTAAGCGGCGAGGCGGGCGTCATACGTCAGGAGCCGGTAGGGTTCAGTCAGGGCAGTCGCGACAAGAAGCCGGTCAAAAGGGTCGTCGTGATGACGCGGCAGGGACTCGAGTGTCAGGACATGGGCGCTGGCCACCGGCAGGATGACAAACCCCGACGCCTCGAAGAAGCGATGCGCGTCCGCAGCCGGCATAGGCATTGCCTCCGGACCCCGGCCCAGCGCGTGCTTGATGGCTATTTCCCACAGGCTGACGACACTGACGTAAAGCGTGGCTGAGGGATCAAGGATCAGAGTGCGCGCTGCCTGGGACAGGCGTGGGTTATCCTCCACTGCCCAGAGCGCAATGTGCGTATCGAGCAGCAGATTCACGAACCAGGGCCGCCAAAAAGGGCGGCCGCTTCGGCATCAAGTTCCGGATCCGGTTCAGGCGTCATGAACTTTCCCTTGGCGACGCCAATACGCACGCCGACCGGTGAGGCATGGATCGGCACGAGGCGCGCCGCGGGCTTGCCGTTACGGGCAATGATGATCTCGCGCTCCGCGCCGCTCTCAAGGGCTTCCACCAGACGGGAGAGGTTCGATTTGGCATCCAGCATGTTTACAGTGGTCATGAGGGGTCCCTACCAGATTGGCTTGGCTAAGTCTAGCTAATGCAAATTTCGTCTGACCCTCGCCACCAAAACGTTTCGTCAGGTCTCCTCGAAACCAGTGTTTGTCCCCAGAGCCGATGGCCTGAGTCTTGCGACGAGAAGGCGCCATGAAGTCTGGGTCACTCTCCACGCAGGCGAGTCTTGGCGTTGCAGGCCTTTCGGTTGCAGCGCTGAGTTTCGCCGTTTTGAACCAGCAGGGCCTCGTCCTCTACAACCCCTCTGCGTCTCTTGATCCAGGCTTCTACGTCCGCGCAGAAACAAGCGCTGAGCGAGGCGCCGTGGTGACGATCCCGGCGGATGGCGTTGACCTCGCCTATGTTGAAGCAGGGCACGTAAAGGCGTCGGGAGACCGTTTCCTCAAACGCGTCGCTGCAGTGAGCGGAGACCGTGTCTGTTCCGAGAATGGTCAGATCACAATCAATCACGTTTATGTCGCCACCGCGTTTCAATCAGATTCAGCGGGTGTCGCGTTACCTCAATGGTCAGGCTGCGTGACGCTTAGGGGCGGCGAGGTTTTCCTCCTCGGCGATGATGAGATGAGCTTCGACGGACGCTATTGGGGCGTCACATCAGCCGCGAACATCGAAGGCAGCTGGCGCAAGTTTCCCTGATCTCGCGAGCCGTTAGATGTCGCTTGCAGGGTGAACGCAGAATCTTCCGATCCGTACACGTGCTAGGCTCCGGATGATGGAGGGCCGTATGAAGGTTGGAGGGCAAGATAAAGGCGTGACCTGCGGTCACGCGAGACGCCGGTCGGCGCGGGAGTTTTTGCAGGTCACGGGTCGGCCCGCAGGTCGCGCGGCGACCTGCGGCGCCGGCCCGTCCGTCAGCGGATCTTTATCTGCAGACAGGGGGAGCTGAGCCATGTCCGCACGGAGTCTGGACCAGTGGCTCGCTGCCGCCGTGCTCGCGTCAGCGGCGAACAGGGGCGATACGACCGGCCTGCGCGTCTCGCGCCAGGTCTCGCGTCCGGACAAGGAGGTTCTGGAAGGAGAGATTGGCCAGGGGCGCCGCGCAGGGCAGGGGGGCGGCGGTGGGGCGAGGCCGTTCTCCGGGCGTGCGGGACGCGCTGCGGAGACAGGCCGTCAGGCAGGCGGGCCAGGTGCCGGACCCGGGACTGACATGCGCCAGCAGGCGGTGATCAAGATCCACTACTTCAATCACTCAGGCGGAGGCGGCGGCGCGCTTGCAGCCCACGCCCGCTATGTCGCGCGCGATGCGGCAAGGGCCGAAGAGCGTGATTTGCCGCAAGCCGCAGAGCTGGTGTCCACTGAGCGCGAGGCGGCCCAGGGCGAGGCGCGCGCGCATGCAGGCTATCTCGCGAGAGGCGAGCAGGGGCGGCATGCGTTTTATGACCGGGAGCATGAAGGCGTCGATGGCGCTGCCCGCGCGGCGGAATGGGCCAGGTCCGACAAGCGCCATTTCCGGCTTATCCTGTCAGCCGAGCGCGGTGACGAAATCGGGGACCTGCCGGCCTATACGCGCGAAGTGATGGCGCGGGCCGAAGTCCAGCTCGGCTCGCGCCTCTCCTGGGTCGCGGCCGACCATCACGATACGGGTCATTCGCATACCCACATCATCCTGCGCGGGCGCCGCGCCAACGGCCAGGACCTGGTCATTCCAAAGGACGTCATCCGGCACGGGTTCCGGAACATCGCCCGGGATGTCGCAACCGAATGGCTGGGCGCGCGCACGCGCGATCAGGCGCGCGAGGCGCTGGACCGAGAAGTGATGCGCCATGCGCCGACAAGGCTGGACCGGATGATTGCTGACCAGTTGCCGGAAGGTGCCAGCATCCGCGTCAGCCGCCTGGCGGCCCCGGACGGCGACCGCGCGGTTACCCGCGCCCTGCGGGCCCGGGCGCGCGAGCTTGCCGGCATGCGCCTCGCTGCTGAAACCAGGCGCGGCGTCCTCACGTTCGAGCCGGACTGGCAGGACCGGCTCAAAGCCATGGAGCTGCACCTGGACGTCCGCAAACGGCTCCTCGAGCAGCAGCGTCTCCAGCGAGAAGCTGATGAGCGGTCCCGTGCGCGGTCGCCGGGTAAGGGACTCGGCCGGTAGATCCCGATTTACTTTTTGACGCACCGAAGAGGCGCCCGTGCTGAT
>ERZ888423.2933-NODE-2933-length-11920-cov-5.978592_pt1 | contig 11920 bp, 14 predicted proteins | sample MGYA00520523_ERZ888423 | MGnify/ENA primary metagenome ERZ888423 (study PRJEB32303, sample SAMEA104408611) | aquatic metagenome | biome: Brackish water; feature: Pelagic; material: water | place: Baltic Sea | collected 2014-06-08T10:24:00 | depth 30,27 m ...
CTCGGGACTGGGCCCGGGAACACGGTTCGACCGACGCCTCGCAACCCGGGAGTCTGATCGACCGCTCGATGTGGCGGGCCGCAGCCGACGCTGGCATCCAATCGCTGATTGTTCCGACGGAGTTCGGCGGCGCCGGCAGATCGGCGGTCGATGCCATGCTCACGTTCGAAGGCCTTGGCCTCGGAGCCAGCGACAATGGCCTGCTCTTCGCACTGTCATCCCAGGTGTTCGCGATGCAACGGGCATTCGCCGACTCGGCCTCGGCCCAACAGCTCGAGCAGTGGATGCCCAAGTTGCTGGCGGGTGAGGCTTTCGGATGCTTCGCCATGTCCGAACCCGAGGCCGGGTCCGACATCTCCGCGATCTCGACGGTGGCGGTGGCACAGGACACCGACGGCTCCTACGTCCTGAATGGATCGAAGAGCTGGGCCACGCTGGGTCCGTTGTGCGACGTTGCGATCGTCTTTGCCACGACCGACCCCGATAAGGGCCGGTGGGGGATCACCGCCTTCGTCGTCGACGCGTCGACGGAAGGATTCGTACGCGGACCGGCGGTGGCGAAGATGGGTCTCGGTAGCTGCCCGTTCGGATCACTGGATCTGGTCGATTGTCGGGTGGGACCCGAGTCGGTCCTGGGGCGACCCGGTTCCGGAGCTGCCATCTTCGCCGACGCCGTCGAGGGAGAGCGGGTCTTCCTCTACGCCGCAGCGCTCGGAGCCATGGAGCGTGTGCTCGACCAGACCGTGGAGCGAGCCCGAACCCGTCGCCAGTCCGGTAAGACCATCGGGTCATTCCAGGCAGTTTCCCATCGGATCGTCGACATGAAACTGCGGCACGAAGCGGCAAGACTCCTCGTGTACAAGGCAGCTGCCCTCCACGATCGGGGCCAATCGATCGCGCTGGCCGCGGGGCTGGCAAAGTTGCAGACGTCCGAGACGTCGGTGCAGTCCGCTCTGGACGCAATGCGAGTGTTCGGCGCCACGGGCTACACCGTGGAAGCCGGTTTGGAGCGGGAACTACGGGACGCAGTCGGAGGCCTTGCCTATTCCGGCACGCCGGACGTGACCCGCAACATTGTCGCCGGACTCCTGCGACTCGACCGATCCGGTGCGTCCGCGAAGACGCAACAGAGCGAAGACAGGGAATGAGCTTGAGATCGAAACGTTTGGCTTTGTGTGTCCTCGGACTTCTCCTGGTCTTCGGAGGGTTCGGTGCCAGACCGGCCTCGGCCCATACGGGCGACCAGTCGTATCTGTACCTGGACATCACGGAGACCTCGATGTCGGGTCGGGTCGAGATGCCCTTCACCGACCTTCGTGAACACCTCGGCCTCGATCTGCGCGGTTCGACCTCGGACATTCAGGCCGAGCTCGAGGCCGCTCGCGACGTGATCGAGCGCTATGCCGCTGATCACCTGGTCCTCGGAGCAGCAGGTCAGACGTGGCCGGTCACGTTCGTCGGCGTCGAGCGGTTGGATGTCGAGATCGACGACCCGGACTTCGGCTATGCGCTCGCATCGTTCGAGACGACGCCGGCAACCGTCGGGATTCCCCGCCAGTTCGACGTCACCTTCGATCCGTTCTTCGACGAGAACCCGTCTCGTGACGCCCTTCTGATCATCGGAAACGACTGGGGCAGCGGCGTCATCGACAACTTCGAGGAGTCGCTGGTTCGTTTCGCACCCGACAGCCGCAGTCAACAGATCGATCTCGGCGACACGTCGTGGTTCAAGAACTTCAGCGCCAGTGTCGTTCTCGGACTCGATCACATCCGGACCGGGCCTGATCACATCTTCTTCGTGCTGGTGTTGATGCTGCCCTCGGTGCTGATCTTCAACAGCGGCTGGAAACCGACGGCCAGTTTCACCTCGTCGCTGTGGAGGGTGTTGAAGGTCGTGAGCATGTTCACGCTGGCCCACACCATCACCTTCAGCCTGGCCGGCCTCGGCCTCTTGCCACTGCCGAGCGCCCGGTTCGTCGAGACGATCATCGCCCTGTCGATCGCAGCGGCTGCGTTGCACAACATCTGGCCCATTGCCCGAAACCGGGAGTGGCTGATCTCGTTCGTCTTCGGACTGTTCCACGGAATGGGGTTCGCGTCACTCGTGTCGGACCTCGACGTCAGCCGGAACACCCAACTCGTCTCGCTGATCGGCCGCAACATCGGCATCGAGATCGGCCAGACGATCGTTGTGCTCCTGACCTTCTCCCTACTGTTCCTGTTGCGGCGAACTCGCTACTACATGCCGTTGTTCACCGCTGGCTCGCTGCTTCTGGTCGTCGTCAGCGTTGGCTGGATGCTCGAACGGCTCTTCGATGTACCTCGCATCACCTCGACCCTGGTCGAGTCGGCTGTGTACTTCCCTCGGGTCCTCCTGCCGCTGGCCTTGGCCACGTTGCTGGCCGCGGTTGTTCACCGTCGAGAAGACGCCCGTGGGCGGCTGCTGGCAGCCCATGGTGACGAAGGTTCCGAAGCCGGTGAGCCGATCTCGGTGGGCTGAGGTGCTTCGTGGGCTGAGGTGCTTCGTGGGCTGAGGAGCTGCACGGTCGAATTTCGTGAGCCGGCCGCGGTGAGGTCTGCCGGCATCGTGCGGAGTTCGACAACGATGCGAATAGGGCGCGGGTCACTTGGTCCGCCTGTCTCCGGGGGCTCTACGCCACGTCGGACCAGCGCTTCACGACTTGCGTGTCGGCTACGAACCGGACATCCGCCTGGGGCGACCAGTAGTGGGCCGCCTCGACAACTGCATTGGTCACCATGGCGGCTGCTTCATCGGCTCGTGCTTCGGGAACGTGGACCAGCAGTTCGTCGTGGAGGCACAGGACGACGACGGCGCCCAGTGCTCGGCTGTGGCGTCGAACGGTGATGGCCCACACCTTGAAGTACTCGGCCGCTGCTCCCTGGATCACGGCGTTGCGGGCGTAACGGCCGCGAGCAGCGGCAGCCGCGACGGCCCGATCGAGGTTGCCGTCCTGCTTGTGGGAAGCCCACATACGGACCCGTCGACCGCCGTGGGTGAACACATCTTCGGATCGTTTACCCGACTCCGCTGCTTGTTCGAGCAACGCCATCGCCACCGGATAGTTCTTCCGGAGACCGGCCAGTGCTCCCGCCGATTCTCCCGTGGTCGCACCGTACATTGCCCCGAGCACGGCCAGCTTGGCGACCGAGCGTTCCACGCCGAGTCGCTGTGCAATGGGCAGGTAGAGATCATCGCCCCGAGTGGCCTCGATCAGCATCCGATCGCCCGAGACCGCAGCCAGCACCCGCGGTTCGATCTGACCGAGATCGGCTCGGACGAACAGGTGACCCTCTTCAGCGGTCACGATCGGCCGCATGACCGAGGGCAGATTGTGGAGTCCGGCCGACGCGGTCATGCGCCCGGCCGCACCATCGGTACTCGACCACGAACCACGGAGCCGGCCTTCCCTCACGTGTTCGTCGAGCCACGCGTAGCCGTAGGTCGTGGCGATACGTTCGGCTTTGCGCCACGTCAGCAGCGCATCGATCAGTGGTTCGGTGTGTCGGAGCTTCTCGAGCCGCCACGCCCGGGTATCGGGGAGTTCGAATCCTTGCCGCTCGAGCATCGCCTTCACCTCGCCCGGGTTCCGGAGATTGACCTCTCGCCGATGTTCGAGCCGAGCCAACACCACTTCATCACGGGCGGCGCGGAGCCGGTCATCGTGCTCGGCTGACTCTGGCCGAGGGCCGGCCGCGTCGGCAATCAGACCGTGCGCGGTCCGTTCGTCGACCGGGAGACCTGCGGCAGACATCTCTGCACACAGCAGCTCGGCTGCCGACTCCGACCGCGCCGTCGAACGGCACCGCGCCGGATCGCCACGCCCGTCGATGAGCTGATCCTGGAGAGACGCGGCCTCGAGCGCACAAGCGGCCCAGGCCGCGAGCCGGTCCGGTGTTCGGCCAAAACCTCCGTCGATCCACTCGGGCCGGAGGTGGCCATCGGGCATGGTCGGCTCTGCTCGGTCTCCTTCGTCCGACGGCGGGTCGAGTAGTCCGAGCTGCCCCAGGCGGGGCAAGGTGTCGAGACGCAGGCCCTTCAGTGTGGCCCACACCTCCCCGAGCGGTGCTCTCGACCCGCCGAAGAGCATTCGATGCACCGTGCGAACGTCCCAACAACGATCGATCGGGATCTGTGCCTGGGCAACCAGAGCCGTCGTCTCGTCACCCCACCACACCCACCGTGGGGCGCTGGCTGCGACCAGCTCGGCCAACACCGGGAGCGGGTCCGGTGTCGCGATGGCCCACCGGTCGTCGCCACAGGCGAGACCGAGCCCCACCCCTCGAGCAATCGCAACGGACACCAGATCGTCTCGGCAGAATTCGATCGGACCATCCACCCCTGGTGTCTACCAGCCTGCCTCACTGCGTGGACTGTCCGACCACCCGGGCGTTCTGGTGATCAGAGCCGAGCTCCCGTCGAGCTGCATTGATCTGCTCGCCCGTTTCGATGTACTTTCTGTTTCGGTTAATTAATGAATGAGGAAAGTACCTAGAGATGGCACCGATGACGACAGCGACCGCGATGCTCGACGAAGCACGGCTCGACGAGACCTTCGCTGCCCTCGCCAACTCGACACGGCGGGCGATCCTGGCTCGCCTCGCAGACGGTGAGGCCAGCGTCAACGACCTGGCCGCACCGTTCGACCTGACGCTCCCGGCGGTCTCCAAGCACATCAAGGTGTTGGAGCAAGCCGGACTCATCACGCGCAGCCGAAAGGCACAGTTCCGGCCCTGCGCCATCGACGCCGGTCCACTCGCCGAGATCGCGAGTTGGGCCCAGCAGTACCAACACATCTGGGAGGACCGATTCGACCGCATGGACGACTACGTCCGAGCGCTCCAGAACTCCCGAGACCGAACACCCGAGACCGAACACCAGACGAGCAAGAGGCATGAACCATGATTGGAACCAAGGACGTCCGGGTCAGCGGCCGCCGCCACGTCACAATGGAGATGGAGACCCCGAGCGGCCCGATGCAGATGTTCTTCGTCGGCGAGTTCCGCCAGGTCGACCCCAAGACCCACCTCGTCTACACCGAGAGCCTGGCCGATGCGGACGGCAACGCCCTCACGGCCGAGCAGATGGGCATGCCTGCCGGAACGTCAATGGAGACGTCCATGGTGATCGACCTCGAAGACCTTGGTTCACGCACCAGGATGACCATGACTCATATCGGCGTTCCGGCCGATTCTCCCGGTGGCCACGGTTGTATGATGGCGATCGAGAAAATGGAAGCACGCGTCACCGATCTCACCCGCTGACCACAAAGTCTCGTCAGCGAAGCAAGGCGAGCGTTCGGTCGGCGATTTCCGCGGGTGCGTACGTACATCGCATCGTGTCAGCTCCGCCTTGATCGCCGGTGCCCAGCTCACCCGGCCTTCAGCTTCCTCGGTCGTCGCCCTGCCACGACCGACGTGCACACGCCGATCCACGGCCCCATGCGGAGCGGTCCGAACGCTATGACGCGTTCGCCTCTCTACTGAGCGATGTCGACTTCCCATTGGAGAGTGCGGTGCAGGGTGGCGCGGGCTCGGGCGACACGGGAGCGGATGGTGCCGACAGGGCAGTCGCAAAGGTCGGCTGCCTGGTCGTAGGTGTGGCCGAGGATCTGGGTGAGCACGAACGCGACGCGTTGATCGTCGGGGAGTTCTTCGATGAGCATGGCCAGGTCGACGTCGGCGGTGGAGTCGATTGTTGGCCGGCGGGTGAGTTCGGTGCGGCGTGCTCGTTGGTGGTGTTCGACGGCGTGAGCGCAGGCCCGGCGGGCGATGCCGAGGATCCAGCGGGTGGCGGAACTGTCGGATCAGAACGTACCGAGGCTGCGCAGGGCCCGCAGGTAGGTGTCTTGGACGAGATCGTCGACGTGGTCGGGGTCGCCGAGGTAGCGGCAATAGCCGGTGACGTCGCTGCGGGTGATACGAACGAAGGTTTCGAACGCTGCGGGGTCGCCGTCTTGGGCTGCGAGCAGCGCGACGGTGGCGGGGTCGGTCATCGAGGCGGGGGAAGTCCGGGTCGGGGGGAAGATTTTCCGGATCGGAGGGAATTCTAGAGGGAGATAGCCGAACTGGTGGGGCATGAACGTTTCCCCGACTCCTGGTTCCCGCCGTGTCCGCTTCTTGCCCTCCCTCGCCGCGATCGCGGTGTTAGCTCTGGCCGCTGCAGGTTGTGGCGGCTCCGATGACGCCGCAATCCCGTCGCCGACGACCGAGGGGACGGCAGCGGCGCCGCTGCCCGAGGGTGCGTTGTCGGTGGTGGTGTCGGATCCGCCGCTGGCTGATCTGGTCGCTCGAGTGGCAGGGCCTCAGGTGGGTGTGACGAGCCTGGTGCCGATGGGCGCTGACGGCCACACCTACGAGCCCCGGCCCGAGGACGCCCGCACGCTGGCTGGCGCCGATGTGTACATCGAGAACGGTCTCGACCTGAACAACGTGGTGTCGTCGTTCGCGTTGTCGAACTATCCGAGTGGAACCCCGCACTATGCCTTGGCCGATGTGATCTCTCCCGACGAGGTGATCGCCACCGATTCGGCCGAAGAGATCGCCGCCCACGGCCACGCCCACAACTACAACGCGCACCTGTGGCCCGACCCGGTGTACGCGCGGGCCTACGTGAATCGGATCGCCGAGATCATGGTCGAGCACGACCCCGCCAACGCGGCCGGTTACCAGGAACGCGGCGCCGCGTTGGTGGCCGAACTGCAGGGGCTCGACGCGGCGTTCGCTTCGGCGATCGCCACGATCCCTGAAGCGAACCGCAAGATGGTCGTCTACCACGACTCGTGGTCCTACTTCGGGCGTCGCTACGGACTGCCGGTGATCGGAGCCATCCAGCCCACCGATTTCTCCGAGCCGTCCGCTGAAGAGCTGCGCAACACCATCGACGAGGTCCGCGCCGCCGCCGTGCCGGCGTTCTTCGGATCCGAGGTGTTCCCCTCCGACGTACTCGCGGTGATCGAGGAGGAGTCCGGGTCCACCTATGTCGCCGACCTCTCCGACGACCTCCTTCCCGGCAGCCCGGGGGATCCCGAGCACAGCTACGTCGGGATGATGGTCGCCAACGTCCGCACCATCGTCACCGCGCTCGGTGGGGATCCGTCCGGGCTCGACGCTGTGGATCCGGCGTTGTCGTGACCACCACGATCGAACTGTCCGGCGTCGAGGTCCGGTTCGGCAACGTCATCCCCCTGAGCGGGATCGACCTTCGAGTCGAAGCCGGCGAGCTCGTCGGCATCGTCGGGCCATCGGGTGCGGGCAAGACCACGTTGCTGCGGCTCCTGCTCGGCGAGATCACACCGTCGAGCGGGCAGATGACCATGGGATCGGCACGGACCAGGGGCCGTCGTTCGGTCGGGTATGTCCCCCAGCTCGAGGCCAGCGAACGAACCTTCCCCCTCACCGTTCGCGGTGCGGTCCTGCTCGGCGCAGCAGCCACCAGCGCCCGGGTGCCGTGGTTCTCCCGAGCGGAGAAGGCCGCCGCAGACCGGGCTTTGGAGCGGCTCGGGATCGCTGACCTCGCCACGCGGGGCCTGCACGAACTGTCGGGCGGCCAGTTCCAGCGGGTCCTGTTCGCCCGGGCGTTGGTGTCGGAGCCCGACCTGGTACTGCTCGACGAACCCACCAGCGGGATCGATCTGGCCACCAGAGCCGAGATGCTCACCCTCGTCGGCGACCTCGCCGCCGACGGGCTCACCGTGGTCATGACCACCCACGATCTCAACTGGGTCGCCTCACATCTGCCTCGGATCGTGTGCCTCAACCAGACCGTGCGCGCTGACGGAACCCCACATGACGTGCTGCGACCAGACGTGTTGGCCGCGACGTTCGGGGCCGACATGGCCGTCATCGACCACGACGGCCGCCCGGTCGTGGTCGACATCGCCGCACTCGTCGCAGGTGCCCGATGAACTTGCTGTTGGATCCATTCGAGTACGCGTTCTTCGAACGGGCCCTGATCGCCGCCGTCCTCGTCGGCGCGCTCACCGGGGCGCTGGGGCCCTTCGTCATCGTTCGTCGCATGGCCTACATCGGCCAAGGCCTGTCCCAGAGCGTCCTCGGCGGCGTCGGCGTCGCCCTCGTCTACGGCGCCGGGCTCTCTTCGGGTGCAGCCGCAGCGGCCCTGGTCGCGATCGTTGCCATCTACGTGGTGCGCCGACGCGGGGTCCCTGTCGACACCGCCATCGGAATCGTCGCCTCCACGATGTTCGCCGCCGGGGTCGCGGTGATCTCATCCAACCGGGACCGCAGCCTCAACATCTCCAACCTGTTGTTCGGCAACATCCTGGGCGTCGACCGTGACGACCTCATCCTCGTCTCGGTCGTGGTCGTCTTCACTGGTGTCGTGCTCGCGGTGTTCTACAAGCCGCTCCTCGCGGTGACCCACAACGCTGCGGTTGCGTCCGCCCACGGTGTGCGCTCGGGTCTCATCGAAGCCATGTTCCACCTACTGTTGGGGCTCGCCGTGGTCACCGCTCTGCAGGTCCTCGGCGTGCTCCTCGTCGCCGCCACCCTCCTGTTGCCCGCGGCGACAGCGTCGCTGGCGTGGCGTTCCTTCGGGCAACTCACCGCCGCGTCCATCGCCATCGGCGTGGTCATCGGGGTCGTCGGGCTCTACATCTCCTACTATCGCGACATCGCCAGCGGCCCCGCCATCGTGTTGACCGGCGCCGCCGTGTTCGCTGTCGTCGCCATCGCCGCACCCAACCGGTTCCGCCACGGACGCAATCCGATATGACCCCCACCGACTGCCCCCACTGGGACAACGTTTCCGCCGCCGCCGATGGCGAACTCCCCGAACCGGCGTCGGGCCGCGCCCTCGACCACGCCCTCCGCTGCGCCTACTGCGGCCCGCTCCTGAACTCGATCACCGCCAGGCCCACCGACGGGAACGCGGCAGCACCGGCGATCGACGTCGAACAGCTCAGCGCACGCGAACGACGTTGGCTCGGGGCCAGATGGAGCCGCTGGTTCCTCACAGCAGCGGCGGTGATCATCGTCGCCGAGGCCATTCCGGCCTACGTCACAGGCCACGGTCACGGCCTCGACACCCAAGCCCACGCCCACACGGCCCGCCACCTCGCCACCTGGCAGATCGGCTTCGGTGTCGGGCTCCTGGTCGCCGCGCTTATGTCCCGCCTCACCCACGCCATGCTCGCCCTGGCCACGACCTTCGCCACCCTCACCATCGCCGCCACGGTCATCGACGTGGTCAACGGCCACCGCGGCCCCTGGGCCGAATCAGTCCACCTCATCGAACTCGTCGCCATCCTGTTGCTGTGGCACCTCACCCCACCCCACCTCATGCCCTGGCACCGGCCTGACCGCCGCGGCCGAGCGGAGGCCGTCGAACCACACCAGCCGCTCCGCCTCGTACCAACCGACGAAACCGACGAACGTCCCACTTGACGCCGCAGCCCGTCGCCCGAACCGCCCTCACGACGCTGGTGTTCCCGCCCATCCTCGCGGTCGACCCCGCTGCTTCGCACTGTCCACCGGTGTCCCGGTACAAACTCGACTCAGCCTCCCAACGCAGCCTGTTGCGTCAAGTCGAGATCGCCCCACCAGTCCTCGGACTCGTCGGTGAACTCCTCTTCCCACACCAACCCCGTGCGAGCAATGACTACTCGGCCGCCGGGACGCAGGTGTCAACGGGAACGTGCTGGGCCGTTCAGAGTCGGAGGTCGACCGGTTCGCTCTCCAGCCATCTCGCCACCGCCATGCCGGCTTTCGACCGCCTGTGTGCGGCATCCGAGAACACCAAGAACTTGACGCCAGCATGGCCCTCAACGAATATTGCTCCATGACAATATTCACGGTGCTTGCCGAGCCGAAACGGCGCGAGATCCTGGATCTCCTCCGCGACGGCGAGCGGCCGGCAGGTTCGATCGTCGAAGAGATCGGCCTCGCTCAACCAACCGTCTCCCAACACCTCAAGGTGTTGAGAGAGGCCGGGTTGGTGGCCGTGCGGGCTGACGCCAATCGCCGTGTCTACCGACTGCGACCCGCAGCGCTGCTCGAACTCGACGCCTGGCTCGAGCCCTACCGGCAGCTCTGGGCCGGCCGCCTCGACGCTCTGGAACGACACCTCGACGAACGTACCGACGCCTCCATCCCGTCGAAAGGCGAAACCCCATGACCGATCCCGCACATCCACTCGGGCAGATCCAACGAGACAGTGACGGCGTGAGCCTGCACTACGAGCGCCATCTGTCGCACCCACCCGAACGCGTGTGGCGGGCCCTGACGGCCAGCGACCAGCTCCGACACTGGATGCCGTGCAACATCGTCGGTCCACGCGAAGCCGGAGCCGAGATCGTCGTCCCGTTCTGGGACGACGTCGCAGCGAAGTACAACATCGAAGACCCCGTCCTCGCCGGACGCATCATCACCTGGGACCCCTACCGCAGCTTCGCCTGGCAATGGGACGACGAGCTCCTCACCTACGAGCTCGAGCCAACGCCCACCGGCACTCGACTCACGCTGGTCGTCCGCCTTGGGCCGAAGAGCCCCGGCGCCGACCAGGTGGGCGCCGGCTATCACACCTGCCTCGACCATCTCATCGCCCTCGTCGACACCGACGAGGCACCGCGATTCATCGACGCTGACAGCGGCCCCTACGAAACGATGTACGCCGCCCTGAACGAGCAGTCCAGCTGACAGAGGGAGCGCGTTCAGACTCGTTCCACCCTGCTGGTGCCAAAGAGCCCCGAGGGTTTGAAGGTCAACACGATGAGGATCACCACGAACGCCACGGCGAGACTCAGGTTTCGGAGAAAATCGAGGGGTTCCCAGTCGCCGAGGTACCCGACGAGAAGCGACTGGATCAGGCCGATGATCACTCCGCCCAGCGCAGCGCCCGGTAGGGAATCGAGGCCTCCGAGGGCGGCAGCGGCGAACGAAAAGATGAGAAGAGTGCTCATCATGTTCGGCTGGAGAAAGAGGCGTGGGGCCACCAGTGATGCGCCGAGCGTGCCGAACGCGCATGCCAGCGCCCAGCCGAACATGAGAGTTCGACCGGTCTTGATGCCAACCAATGACGAGCTCTCCGTGTTGGATGACACGGCTCGGAACGCCAAACCGATCTTGGTCTTCGACAAGACGATCCAAAGGGCGAACAGCATGAGTCCGAGCATGGCCCAGGTTCCGACTCCGTCGTAGAACAAGCGGGCTCCACCGATGCTGAAGAAGTCGTCGGCACCATCAGGAAAGAGCGACGGGAAGGCCCGCGGTTGGTAGTTCCAGACCTCACCCGCGACCGCGTTGAGAATCAGGAACAACCCAAGGGTGATCAGGACCACGGGAAGTGGGTTGGAGGAGTCGAATGGTCGGATCAGTACTCGCTCGACGGTGGCGCCCAGGACAGCGGAGACGATCATGGCCATGGGGATGGCCAGCCAGATGCTGACCCCTTGCTCGACACTGATCACATAGGCAACGAAGGCACCGAACATGGCCAGCTCGCCCTGGGCGAAGTTGATGAGGGTGGTTGCTTTGAAAATCAGGACCAGAGCGACCGCCACCACGGCGTAGATGGCCCCCAACGTCAAACCGTCGAACAGTCGTTGCAAGAACAGTGTCATGTTTGCCTCTCACTCTCATACGGCCGCTTTCGGGCGACCGTTTCGATGCCACTAGGTAGTAGGACTGTCTTATTATCAGTGGAATCCAGACTGGTGTCAATGATGAAGATCACACTCGATCTCGCTCCGTTCGGTCCGGAATCTGGCGGCTTCCTCGGCGAGATGGATACGGATCAGCTCGACGTTGGCGATGTCGTGTGGGTCGTTGGCCACGACGTCTTGTCGACGAGGAGCAGGACTTGTCACCCGCGGTCTCGATGGCGTCCGTCTGTCCCTGGGAGGCACAACGAAACTGACGCATTGCGAACGAAGCGATACGGCGG
>ERZ888423.2935-NODE-2935-length-11910-cov-13.956558_pt1 | contig 11910 bp, 10 predicted proteins | sample MGYA00520523_ERZ888423 | MGnify/ENA primary metagenome ERZ888423 (study PRJEB32303, sample SAMEA104408611) | aquatic metagenome | biome: Brackish water; feature: Pelagic; material: water | place: Baltic Sea | collected 2014-06-08T10:24:00 | depth 30,27 m ...
TCGCGGCTCTGTTTCGGCTCCGTGAACAGTCGTCAGCGCGTGTGGGGAAGGGTGTGGGGAAGGGGGCGGGGGAGGGTGCGGGGGAGGGTGTCGGGAGTGTGTGGGCAAGGGTGTGGGCAAGCCGAAAAACGAATGTGCCCGCCTCCATCACGCAAGGCGGGCACTTCGAATTGGCGGACCGGGCAGCCATGGGGACTGACCGGACGAGCCGTCCACCCTCAGTGGGGGACCAGTTTTCTCGAGGGGGTTGAGGCACTGATTGAGCTGAGGGCGGAACGACTTCCCCTCAAGGTAGGGAGGCGATGTTGCGTGAGTGTGCGATTCTCGTAAACGAGTTATGAACAGTCAGCATCGGGTCGGGGCTGATTCTGCACTTGCGGGCTGAGGATGCGACGAGTGCCACACGCGTCAAATTCGGGGCAACGTCGGTTCAACAGCAAGAATGGTATTTATGGATTTGACGTACCCAAACGAAGCCGAAGAATTTCGCGCCGAGATCAAGGGGTGGCTCCTCGACAACCTCCCCGACGGCTGGTTTGACGAAGGCTTCGAGATGACAACGAGCGAGCGCGAAGCGTTTAACGCCGAGTGGCCCGCGAAGCTCTTCGAAGGTGGTTGGATCTGCGCCACTTGGCCCGCCGAGTACGGCGGCAAGGGACTGACCACGATGCAGGGCGTCGCTTTGTCAGAAGAGTTCGCCAACGCGAAGGCCCCGATGCGTGGTGACTTCTTCGGTGACACGCTGGTTGGCCCGACGCTGCTCCAGTGGGGAACCGAAGAACAGAAGCAGGAATTTTTACCGGGCATCCTGCAGGGTCGGACTCGCTGGTGCCAGGGCTTTTCGGAGCCCGACTCCGGTTCCGACTTGGCGTCGATCAAGACGACTGCCGAGCTCGACGGTGACGAGTGGGTCATTAATGGCCAGAAGGTCTGGACCACACAGGGGCACCACGCCGACTACTGCTTCCTCCTGACGCGTACGGATCCCGAGGCAAAGAAGCACGCCGGCATCTCCTACATGCTCGTCCCGATGAACCAGCCGGGCGTTGAAGTTCGCGGCATCACGCAGCCCGACGGCACCGCCGAGTTCTGTGAGGTGTTCTTCTCAGACGCACGCTGTGCCAAGGACGCCGTCGTTGGCGGTGTCAACAACGGCTGGAAGGTCGCGAACTCGACACTCGGCTTCGAACGCGGCCAGTCGGCCACCACTGGGTTCCGGCGTTTTGCCGAGGAGTTCCGGATGCTCAAAGAGCAGGCCATTGCCAACGGTGCAATCAACGATCCGCACATCCGTCAGCGTCTGATGAAGTACTACAGCAAGATCGAGATCCTGCGTTTCAACGGCTTACGGAACCTCACTGCGACGCTGAACAAAGGCCGCGGTTCCGGGGTGGTCGATATGGGCACGATTGCGCTCGGAGCCACGAATAAAATGTTCTGGACTGAAATGCATCAGAACGCCATGGAACTCGCGTTGGACATCTACGGCACCGATTCGCTGCTCATCGACGCTGGTCCGGAGGGTGGCGGCTGGCCAGGCGCGTCGCGCGATAAGCGCCGCTCTGGCTACCCAGTGAGCCCGATGATGTCGTCGTTCTTCTTCTCGCGGTCCGAGACCATCTGGGGCGGCACGAGCCAGATCCAGCGCAACATTGTTGGAGAGCGCGTTCTCGGTCTTCCTAAAGAACCAAACCCTCCGACTGGCCAATCCTCGATGTGATTTCGGCGGTTTGTTCGTCGATCTTCAGTAGCTACCGGTTCGACCCAACTGCCACGGTGGTGACGACGCCACTGGTGGTTGTCCTCGCACTGCGCGCTGGCGTGTGTCAGGACTTCGCACACGTGGTGATTGGCCCGGCCTCGACGCAGACACTGAGCGTGTCGGTCGATGTGGCCCGTTTCTCCTAGCTTTGGGCGCATGACAGTGCGAATTGGAGTTATCGGTGCAGGCGGCATGGGCCGCGAGCACATCACGAATCTTGCTGCGATTGAGGGCGTCGAGGTCGTGGTCGTTGCCGATGTCGCATCAACGGCAGCCATCGATGCTGCTGGCCTGTGCAACGCTGAGGCATCGATCGACGCCTTCGCGGTCGCACGAGATCCGAGCCTTGACGCCATCGTCATTGCGTCTCCGGACGACACCCATGCTGATCTCACGATCGCAGCAGTCGAGCGTGGCGCCTTCGTCCTCTGTGAGAAGCCGCTGGCGAGCAACGTCGCCGACGCTGAACGGGTCGTTGCTGCAGAGGCCGCTGCCGGGCGTCCGTTGGTTCAGTTGGGTTTCATGCGGCAATACGACCCAGCGCACCTGCAGGTTCTCAGCGCTATCAGCGAACTCGGTCCGATCCGCCATGTTCGTAGTGCGCACCGCAACACCAACCATCAGTGGGAACGCCCGCTCGAACTGGTCTTTTCGCAATCGTTGATCCACGACGTACATACCGCCCGATGGCTGATGGGCACCGAGTTCTCGTCCGTCACGACGCAGGTGGTCAGTGGACCACGGCCAGTCGAGCACGTCATCGTGCTCGGGGCGATGGCTGACGGGTCGACGGTCACGATCGAATTCGTCGAAGCCACGTACGGCTACGACATCGACGTCGAGGTGACTTGCGAACACGGCATGGTCACGGCCCCACAACCTGCTCAGCCAGTTGTCCGCTTTGAGGGCGCCGGGCATCAGCACATCGGTGACGATTGGTTCGGTCGATTCAGCGAGGCATACCGGGCTGAGGTGGCGGATTGGATCGCAGGGGTGCGGGCTGAAGAAGTGCGTGGCCCGACATCAATCGACGGCTTAGCGGCGCAGCGGGTCGTCGACGCAGCCATTCGGTCCGCAGCGTCTGGCCAACGCGAAAAGGTCTGACCGCCGCCCCCAGGGCAGGTTTGTGACTTTCGGCCAGACCAGATCTGAGTCGGTTCAGAGCTGATCCGATTCGACATGATGGTCGAGTGCCAACGTCTGCAGACTCCGCCGCCGTGGATCAGCATCTTGACGTTGCCCCGGAACGACTGATCACCAAACCATTCGTCACTGTCACGTTGAGCGCCTTTGCGTTCTTCATGTACATCGGAACGCTGGTCCCACTCGTTCCGCTGTTCATCGAGGGGCCGCTTAAAGGTGGCGAACTCGCCCTCGGGCTGAACGCCGCGGTCTTCGCGATTGCCGCCGTGTTCGCTCGCCCGCTGCTCGGCCGCTTAGCAGATCGCTATGGGCGTCGCTCGATCATCATCGGTGGCGCGCTGACGGCCGCGACTGGCGGCATGCTGATGAGTCAGGTCGATTCGCTCGGCCTCTTGATGGCGCTCCGGGTACTCACCGGCGTGGGCGAGGCGGCGGTTTTCGTCGGCTCCGCAACGTTGATTGCCGACCTGTCGCCGCGGGCACGTCGCGCCGAGGGCGCGAGCTACTTCTCGGTAGCGGTGTTCTCAGGCATCGGCGTCGGGCCGGTGTTCAGTGAATGGCTGCTCGACGACGTCAACTTCGAGCGCACCTTTATCGCGGCCGGTGGCTTCGCCATATTGGCTGCCGTGATCGCGATCTTCGCGCCGGCGCGCGTCGAGTCGCCTGAAGATTCCGTGTCGACCGTTGACTCGGGCGAACACGCTGCACCACCCGTCCGAGGCCTTGCCGACAGTGGCATCTTCAAAATCATTCATCCTGCCGCGGTCCTGCCCGGCGCAGTGTTGGCGTGTGGGGTCGGTGGCCTGACGACCTTCTTCCTCTTTATTCCTGAGTACTCCCGTGACAACGGCTTTGCCAACTCTGGCGTCTTGTTCCTGACCTATGCACTCGTCTCGCTCGTCATTCGAATCTTTGGCGCAAAGCTGCCGGAACGTCTGGGCCCGCGACGTTCCGTGACGATCGCGCTGGCCGCCATGGCTGGTGGTCTTGCGGTCTTCGCGGGTGCGCCGAACGTCATCGGCCTGTGGATCGGGGCGTTCCTGATCGGACTCGGTGCTGCATTCAATTACCCGTCACTCATGGCGCTCACGGTGAACAACGCCAGTGATGCGGATCGAGCGTCTGCGATCAGTTCGTTCACGATGTTCTTCGAAATCGGCTCGGCCGGCAGTGGCCTGCTCATTGGCGGGTTCGCCCAGATCGTCGGCAAGCAGATCGGCTTTCTCGGTGGCGTCGTTTCCTGCCTGATCGGCCTGTGGCTGTTGCGCACCAAGCTCGCGCCCGCTGGCTCAAACGATGGCCCCAATGCCGGTGAGCGGAAATCAGACGTCCACCTGGCTGGCTGATTTCCGCTGGTGTTTGTCGGCAGTGACCGGCATTATGGAAGCGTGGCACCGCTCGATCACGACCATTGCTACAGCATTGTCCAGAACGCCGACCGGCGCTTCGACGGGTGGTTCGTGACTGCGGTTCGCACGACAGGGATCTATTGCCGCCCGAGTTGCCCGGCGATTACGCCGAAGCAAACGAACGTCGAGTTCCATCACACGGCGGCCGCTGCACAGCAACGCGGCTTCCGAGCGTGCAAGCGGTGCCGCCCCGACGCTTCGCCCGGCTCGCCGGAGTGGAATCTCCGTCAGGATCTGACGAGTCGGGCAATGCGTTTGATTGCGGATGGCGCTGTCGAGCGCGACGGCGTGCCGGGTCTGGCCAAGCAACTCGGCTACAGCGAGCGTCATCTCAATCGAATCATGACGAATGAGCTTGGCGCGGGCCCGCTTGCCATTGCCCGGGCCCATCGGGCGCACACGGCGCGACTCCTCATTGAGACCACTGCAATGACCTTCACCGATATCGCCTTCGCGGCGGGCTTTGGCAGCATTCGGCAGTTCAACGACACCGTCCGCGAGGTCTTTGCCTCCTCACCAACCGAGCTGCGTGTCAAGCACAGCAGCGTCGGTCAGGCTTCGACGGCGGGCGAGGTCACCCTTCGGCTACCGACTCGTCAGCCGTTCGCTGGCAACGAGCTACTTGCCTTCCTCGGGGCGCATGCCATTGCCGGTGTCGAGTCCTGGGACGGATCGACGTTCGCTCAGGTTTTGTCGTTGCCGCACGGACCGGGTGTCGTCGGGCTGCGGGCAGGCGACGATCACGTCGAGGCTCGGGTGCGTCTTGTCGAGTGGGCCGATCTCGCCACGGCTGTCCAACGGATTCGCCGACTGCTCGACCTCGATGCTGATCCGCAAGCGGTCGATACAGCGCTCGCCTCTGATCCGCGCCTGGCTCCGCTCGTTACCAGAGTCCCAGGTCGGCGTGCCTCGGCGAGCGCTGATCCGGTACAGACCGCGCTTCGTGCGGTGGTCGGCCAGCAAGTGTCGCTTGCGGGAGCACGTACCGTGACCGGACGCCTGGCTGTGGCCCTGGGTGACCCGCTCGACCCGGCACTGGCGGTCGGCAACCAGCTGACCCATGCTTTCCCGACCGTCGAATGTCTTGCCGAAGCGCCTGATGAACTGTTTGCAATGCCGACTGCTCGCCGAGACACGGTGCGCCGTCTTGCAGCAGCTGTTGCCGAGGGCAGCGTTGTGCTCGATGCGGGCTCCGACCCGCACGTGGCCCGGGATCAGCTTCTCGCACTCAAGGGCATTGGCCCGTGGACCGCTGACTACGTGATGATGCGGGGCCTCGGACATCCCGACGTCTTCCTTGGCACCGATCTCGTTGCAGTCAACGCTCTGACGGCGCTCGGCCTCACTGTCGACGACGCAGCAGAATGGGCGCCGTGGCGCTCCTATGCACTCCATCATCTCTGGGCGAGCCTCGGCACGCTCTCCGCCGCCGCAGCTGCCGCTGCACGACCCCGCAAAGGCAACGTATGACTGACAAAGACACCGTATGACTGACAAAGACACCAGCACCAGCTTGTCTTCGACGGTGATGGACAGCCCGATGGGTCCGCTCACAATTGTTGCCAACGATGCGGGGCTCAGGGCGGTGCTGTGGCCAGGGGATGATCCGGCGCGGGTGCCACTCGGGGAGACGGCCAAGACGACCAATCATCCGGTCCTCGTTGCCGCTGTTGACCAACTCAGCGAGTACTTCGCCGGTGATCGCCAAAGGTTCGACCTTCTCCTCGACCCGATCGGAACTGACTTTCAGCAGTCGGCATGGATGGCGCTGCGAGCCATCCCCTACGGAACGACTGTCAGCTATGGAGAGCAGGCCGCGGCAATGGGCGACAAGCGCAAGGCGCGTGCTGTCGGGGCCGCAAACGGTCGGAACCCGATCTCGATCATCGTGCCTTGCCATCGAGTGGTCGGTTCGAATGGCTCGCTCACCGGGTTCGCCGGCGGCCTCGAGAGCAAGCAGTGGCTCCTCGACCACGAGTCCAAGACAGCTCAGCTTTCCGAAATCGAGACCGTTTCAACGCAGTAGTGATGTGTTTTGATCCCGATTTGAGGCAACGGTCTGGCGCAGTCCGAAATGGAGACCGTCTTGCTGGCTGGGAGCGTCGTGTTGGTCTCAGTTTCTGATGGCGGGAGCCGGGTGATGGTGTGGCAACGTAACTCGATGAAGTACGTGCCATTTGGAAACACCGGTCTGTCTGTCTCTGCGATAACGCTCGGCTGTATGAGTTACGGCGAGTCGGGCAAAGGCACGCACGCTTGGAGCATGGACGAGACGTCAAGCCGACCGTTCATCGAGCAGGCCCTCGAGGCTGGGATCAACTGTTTCGACACCGCCAACGTCTATTCACTGGGATCCAGCGAAGAGATAGTCGGCCGCGCGCTTGGCGACATGACGAACCGCGAAGACGTCATCATCGCAACGAAGGTGCGCGGCAGGATGCGCGAAGGTCGCTTCGGCGAGGGTCTCTCTCGCAAGGCGATCATGCATGAGGTCGACCAGAGCCTGAAGCGACTGGGTACCGACTACATCGATCTGTATCAAATCCATCGCTGGGACCATCACACACCGATTGAAGAGACGATGGAGGCGCTGCACGACCTGATCCGCTCGGGCAAGGTGCACCACATCGGTGCATCGTCAATGTACGCCTGGCAGTTCAGCAAGGCGCAGTACACCGCCGATGCCAACGGCTGGACGCGGTTCGTCAGCATGCAGCCGCACTACAACCTGATCAACCGCGAGGAAGAGCGCGAGATGCTTCCGCTCTGTCGCGACATGAACGTCGCGGTGATCCCCTGGAGTCCAATGGCTCGCGGCAAGCTGACCCGCGAGTGGGGGGCAACGACCAACCGCACCGAAAGCGATGACTTCGGTCGCTACCTCTACAGCATGGCGGAATCGGACCAAGCGGTGGCCGGCGCCGTTGGGGTTGTTGCCGAAGCGCGAGGCGTGTCGCGTGCACAGATCGCACTTGCGTGGGTGATGCGCAACAAGGCAGTGACGTCACCGATCATCGGTGCAACCAAGCCGCATCACATCGACGATGCCGTGGCAGCCGTCGAGTTGGAACTCACTGACGATGAAGCGCAGTCACTCGAAGAGCACTATCTCCCTCACCCCATCGTCGGCTTCTCTTGAGTCGGTCCAGATCGTTCGATCCCGGCGGCAGCCCTCACCGCTCATTGAGCAAGCTCAACTCGGGTTCATGCTTTCTTGGCCTCGAACGATCTGATCCCAACTCACGGAATTGAGATAAAAAGCGGTGCGCTGTGTTGGCTGGCGGTTGATGGCCCGCCGCTGCGGAGTTTTACTTGCGGGGCTTGGCGGAGGCTGACTGCGCTTTGCGGGCGCGGTTCGCTTCCTTCTTGGCGGCCTTTACAGCCTTGCGCTCGGCGCGCAGCTTGTCTTGCTCGTCGGCCGGGCGTTTCGAGGTGTCGAGCACCGTCGCTGCTGCGGACTCTGGGACCTTCGGGAGCGCCATGACGTCGTCGTTCTTCAGCAGATCGCGAATAATCGCGGATGCCGGTGCTTCGCCAGCCACCGTGGCAGCGAGCATCATTCGGGCGACGGCGAGGCCATGCTTTTCGACGATTGGCGGGAGCACTTCTTTGAGCTGATCGGTCGACGGGTTGTCGGCGTTCTCGCCGAGCTGCTCGATGCAAGCGGCCAGGGCGGCGTCGGAAATGATCGACGCGATTGCTTCCATGGTGCCATCGATGCGGCCGGTCTTGACAGCAGCGCGCACGCTGTCGACATCGAGTTCGCCTTCGACGAACGACTCAAGGCCCTCACGATGATCGTCGTCGAGCGCCTCGATGGCGGCGGCCAATTCCTCGTCGGTGGCGGCCTTGATCGAGCGGTCGAGGAGACCCAGCGCCTGCATGCGGTTCTTGACGTGATTCACGGCCAGCGACGTTACCGCTGAAACCTGCTGAGCAGCACCGCATCCGTGGCTGACGTGACGTTCGCCTTGGCCACGACAAGTAAAGCGGACAACTCAAGCGGGCAGTGAAAGGACGATCGACTCAACCCAGCTTTGGTTCGATCGCGGTGTCTCGTGACGGCAGTCTGGCATTTGTCACGTCGAGTGAGTCGTGGAAGGCAAAGCAAGAGCCTCGACGATCGGCGACCGCGTCGCGGTCCTCAAGGACGGTTACCTCCAGTAGGTCGAGACACCGCAAAACCTGTACGACCGTTCAGACGATGTGTTCGGCAGAGCCTTCATTGGTTCGCCCTGTCGCCGCAGTCGTGGATCAACAACCCGGCACGTCATTAGTGCGTGAAACGGGGTTTCAGCGGAGCATGGTCAATTTGTGGGAGCACGTGCTCGGCGAACAAGTCACACTCAGCGGCGTGGGTGTAGCCCGAGAGGATGAAGGCGCCGATGCCAACGTTTTGGTAGGCGCGAAGTTTCGCGGCCACCTGGTCGGGATTGCCGACGATCGCTGCACCCGCACCGCTGCGAGCCCGCCCGACGCCGGTCCAGAGGTTCTCTTCAACGAAGCCGTCATCGCCAGCCTTGTCACGGAGAGCGGCCTGACGGGCGACACCGAATGAGGTGGCATCGAGTGACTTTTTGCGGATTGCGTCGCCGGAGCCGGCGTCGAGCTTGGAGACCAGTTGCTCAGCGGCGGCGCGCGCCTCGGCTTCGGTCTCACGGACGATTACGTGGGAGCGCAGCCCGTAAATCAGCTCACGCTCGTAGGTGTCAGCTGCCAGCGTGGTCATTTCTTGGACCGTGTCGCCGACGGAGGCGACTGTGTCGGGCCAGGTGAGGAACACGTCGGCTTCCGCTGCGGCGACGTCTCGAGCGGCAGGGGAGAAACCGCCGAAGTAGAACGGTGCACAAGTGCTTGCGGGGCCGATCAAGCGGGGTGGATCAAGCTGGAGATCGACGAAGTCGCCGTGAAAATCGATCGACTCACCGTTCAACAGCTGCCGGAGAACTTGCATCCACTCACGGGTGCGCTGGTAGCGAGGAGCCGAGTCGAGTGCCTCGCCGGGGATGTCAGAGCTGATGATGTTGATTGTCAACCGGCCGGCTGCCATCTGATCGATGGTGGCCAGCTGGCGTGCCAGCTGGGGCAAATGCATTTCGCCCATGCGCACCGCGAGTAGCAGGTTGATCTGCTCGGTCTGGGTGGCGATTCCGGCCGCAAACGAAGTCGAATCGATGCCGAGCGTGTAACCGGACGGGAGGAGCACGTTGTCGAAGCCGTTGTGGTCGGCGGTTTGCACGATGTTGCTGCAGTGTGCCCACGAGCTGGCGAGCGCCGGGTCGGGCTGGCCGAGGAACTCGTAGTCATCGTCACACAGGGCGCCGAACCAAGAAATCTCAGGGATGTTCGGGTTGCTGACGGAACTCATGGCAGTGATAGTCCTTCAGAGGCTTGAACAATGGCGTAGACGTCGGAGCGATCGAGCTGCACGTCGAGTGCCTTGACCGATGCGGCGATGCGTTCGACGTTCTGCGAACCGGTGATGGCGATCGGCTTCGACGGGTGAGCGAGAACGAACGCCATGGCGATGTGGCCGCGATCGACGGATTCGCGTTCGGCGAGCTGGTCGAGCACGGCGAGGAGTTCGGGGCCGATGCCGTCGCCGGTTGCTAACGAGCCGCCAGCGAGTGGGCTCCAGGCCAGCGGTGTGATCCCGAGCTGCATGCACTGATCGAGCGTGCCGTCGCGCATCGGATCGAGGCGGCTGGCAGAGAACTCGGGCTGGTTTGTCACGATCGGGAAGCCGAGGTGTGCTTGCAACGCAGCGACTTGGGCAGGAGTGTGATTGGAGATGCCGACTTCGCGGATCTTGCCAGCGTCGCGTAGTTCGGTGAGCACGGCGGCCACGTCGGCGGGATGGGCATACAAATCGGGCCGGTGGATCTGGTACAAGTCGATCACATCGACACCCATCCGACTGAGCGATGCCTCGCAGGCGCTGCGCAGGTACGACGGTGACGAGTTGTAGGGGAGCGGCGGCATGATCCCGCCCTTGCTTGCGAGCACCATGCGGTCGCGCAGTGCGGGTGCGGCGGCAAGAACCTTGCCGAGGATCTCTTCGACCTGGCCGAACCCCGTGCCACCCCAATCGAAGCCGTACACGTCGGCGTTGTCGATCAGGTTCATCCCGGCGTCAAGTGCCGCTTCGAGCACGCCCTGAGCGGCTGCAACGTCGGTGTTCGTGTACCGCCACAGTCCGAACGACAGCGGACCGACAGCAGGCAGCGATCCGAGCGATCGCGGGGAAGCATCAACAAAAGAGGTCACATTTCCAACTTACCGATGCAACGCCATCACTGCCAGCAGCGCACCGACCGACCAATCTGAATGGTCGCTGCTGGAACGAGCCGGCCAAAATTCCGCTGTGAAGTAGTGCTGGAGTGCAAAGAAGATGACCAGCGGGAAGAAGGTTTGTACGGAGCCGGCCGCAGAGAGGAGAAGTTCGTTTTGATCGAACGCCCCAGCAAGGTTGGCAATGATGATCGTGGTCGGCCGACACGCTCGCTGCAGCGGTTACGTCGTCGATCGTTGAGCGGCGGGTGCGCGGGCATGAGCGGCGAGTGGCGAGGTCGGGTTCATGGTGTTGAGGTGTTGGCGATGTTTCACACGGCGCCTTCTGCTGCCGTGTGAAACGAAGTGCAGACAATCGGCTCAACCTCGATAGGACGTAACCTCGCGGAATGACCGCAAATCGCTCAAATGCCGACCGTGCGCGTGCGGCGATCCCGCTGCTCGATCTCACCGATCTTGCCGATGACCACTCCGCCGCCGGAATCGATCGGCTTTGTCAACGCGCTGCCGAGCACCAGGTCGCAGCAGTCTGCGTTTGGCCAGAACACGTGTCGCGGTGTGTTGAACTACTCGCCGATTCCGGCGTGGGTATCGCGACAGTCGTGAACTTTCCGCAGGGCAATCAGCAGGTTGGCAAGGTGCTCGAAGAGACGCTCACTGCACTGTCGGATGGAGCCACTGAGATCGATGTGGTGATGCCATTCAAGATGTTCCGCAACGGCGACGTTAAGCCGACCGCTGCCATGATCGAGGCGGTTGGCGACCTCGTTGCGCCACCCGGCATCCTCAAGGTAATCCTCGAAACCAGCGAGTTGCTTGACGCAGCCATGATCCAATCGGCAGCCGAACTCGCCATCGGCCTCGGCGCCGACTTTGTCAAGACCTCAACCGGCAAGGCGCCCGGCGGAGCCACCCTTGAGGCAGCCCGCGTGATGCTCGGCGTCATTGCCGAATCCGATCGCACCGTTGGGATCAAGCCGTCAGGCGGGGTCAAGACATTCGACGACGCCATCGCGTACCTCGACCTTGCGGCTGAGGTGATGGGTGACGACTGGGCATTGCCCGCCACGTTCCGTTTCGGTGCGAGCAGCTTGCTCGATGCACTGCTCGTTCAAATCGAGTCGGGTATGGCCAGTTCATCGTCGGCCGACTGAGGAGCAGTCGAGTTGGTCGTGGGCGCCTGAAGGAACTCACGGCCAGTTCGTCGTCCTCGAATCACTCTGAGTCGGGTCACCCTGCCCGCTCCCGAGCCGGTGGCACCACGAGGCGACGTCGTTGCGAGCAATCCGTGCGAGCAATCCGTGC
>ERZ888423.2937-NODE-2937-length-11903-cov-7.847400_pt1 | contig 11903 bp, 9 predicted proteins | sample MGYA00520523_ERZ888423 | MGnify/ENA primary metagenome ERZ888423 (study PRJEB32303, sample SAMEA104408611) | aquatic metagenome | biome: Brackish water; feature: Pelagic; material: water | place: Baltic Sea | collected 2014-06-08T10:24:00 | depth 30,27 m ...
ACGTAGGTGTCCAGCTTGTCCTTCGGGCAGTGGTCGGTGTGCAGCGCGACGGTGATCGGGTACTTCTCAGCGACGATGTGGGCGAACTCAGCCAGCCCCACCGCGCCGGTGACCATCTCCTTGATGCCCAGACCGGAACCGAACTCGGCACCGCCGGTGGAGAACTGGATGATGCCGTCGCTGCCCGCATCAGCGAAACCCTTGAGTGCTGCGTTGATGGTCTCCGAGGACGTGCAGTTGACGGCCGGGAACGCGAAGGAGTGCTCCTTGGCTCGGCCCAGCATCTCGGCGTAGACCTCGGGCGTGGCGATGGGCATGGCATGCTTCCTCTCGGCTGTCCTGGCTGTACCGGCAGTATCTCAAGAACGAGCCCTCCGCACACGGTCAACACCATTTGGCACCTCACGGGGCCCTCGTCCATCGCGGCCTAGGCCTCAGCGGCCTGCAGCAGTATCCGAATCTCCATAGGATGTCAGGCGATGCTGAGCCGAAGAAACCACCTATCCCATGTCGATTCCGGCGCTTCCCCGTCCCTGGACACAGAGCACACCACCGACGTCCTCGTCGTAGGCTTCGGCGCCGCAGGCGCATGCGCTGCACTGGAAGCCAGGGAATCCGGCGCGGACGTTCTGGTCGTGGATCGATTCAATGGCGGCGGGGCAACAGCGCTGTCGGGCGGCATCATCTACGCCGGCAGCGGCACGTTTGTGCAGCGCCAGGCGGGTGTCACTGACACCCGCGAGGGCATGCTCGCCTATCTCCGCCACGAGGTCGGCGATTCGGTCAAACCAGAAACTCTGCAACGGTTCGTCGCCGACAGCCCGTCGATGATCGATTGGCTGGCCGACCAGGGAGTGCCCTTCGACGCGACAGTCTGTCCGTACAAGACGTCCTACCCGAACAATCGGTACTACCTCTACTACTCGGGAAGCGAATGCTCCGGAAAGTTCCGAGACGTTACGCCGCCTGTGCAGCGGGGGCATCGTGTCAAAGGCAAAGGTGCGTCCGGGAAGAAGCTCTACACACCCCTGGCCAAGTCAGCCGCACGTGCCGGCGTTCGGTTTCAGCCCCACACCCGCGTGACCCGTCTACTCCTTGAGGACGAGGAAGTGACCGGTGTGGAGGCGGTGACACTTGCCGACGCACCCGCACATGTCCGTCGCCGGTTCGGGCGAATGGCCGCGGTCGCCGCCAAGCCTGGGATATACCTCCCACCGCTGCGCGCCCAGATGGAGCGGCGCCTAGACCTCATGGAGAAGAAGTTCGGTCGCCGAATCCGCATTAGGGCGAGGCGAGGGGTCATTGTCTGCGCGGGAGGCTACATCGCCAACACCGACATGCTGGCCAAGCATGCACCGCAGTTCAAAGGCGGACTTGCGCTCGGCACCACCGGCGATGACGGCAGCGGCATCGCGATGCTCGTAGAAGCGGGAGCCCTCGCCGACCGGCTCGACAACATATCCGTCTGGCGGTTCATCGCACCGCCGAGCGTCGTTCTCAGTGCGATCGTCGTAGACACCCACGGACGACGCATGATCGACGAGTCCCGTTACGGCGCCGCGCTCGGCCGTGCAATGGTCACAGAGCACGACGGGCGAGGCTGGATTCTCGCCGACGCTGCCCTGATGCGCGAAGCATATTCTCAGCTGCCGAACCAATCGCTGTGGTTCCACGTCCTGCAAACCATGGCCCTGTTTCAGACGCGCCGGGTGCGCGCCAAGACCCTTGCCGAGGTTGCGCGGCGCGCCGGCGTCGATCCGGAAGGCCTGGCGGAGACGGTCACCGCACACAACGCCGCGATCGACGACGGACTCCCTGACCAGATGGGCAAGTCAGCCGACTTCAGACGGCGGATCGGAGACGGTCCGTACACGCTGCTAGACATCTCGGTCCGGACGAGCACGACCTACCCCTGTCCGATGATGACCCTCGGGGGAGTGATCGTCGACGAGGAAACGGGTGGCGTCACGACGGCCGGGGGCAACCCCATCCCGGGCCTGTACGCTGCCGGCCGGACAGCGATCGGCATCTGTACGAATTCGTATGTGAGTGGGCTGTCAATTTCGGACTGCGTCTTCTCGGGGCGCCGCGCCGGCGCCCACGCGTCAGCAAGGACGCCCAAGACGGTGGCGCCAGGTTAGAGCACACGCCGCTTTGGGCGGAGCATTGGTGGACGTGCAACACCCAACGCTGCAGCGGGACCCCGGTGCAGGCAGACCGGGTTGATCCCTTGTTGTTCCGGTGACGTGGCCGGATGCGTTGGAGCCTCTGTTGGAGGCGATGTTTTTGGAGGGGATGTCGATGGAGAACACCAGCTCTGAGGGGCGACTGAGTGCGGCGCTGGCCTGGAGTGGGCGCGCCGCCGTTGCAGTGGTGTTGGTGTTCGCCGCGACAGCCTGGGTGGGCTGGGCCACCGGTGTCGAGGGGTTGACGCGGGTGTTGCCGACCTGGCCGCATATGACCCCGTGGAGTGCTGTTCTGCTTGCTGCGCTCGGGGTGGCCGTCCTGGTGCAGTCGGGGCACCCCTCACGGGCGCGAATATGGGCAGGTTGCGGTGTGGCCACGGTGGTGGGTGTCCTGGCGGTGGTGTTCCTGGCCGAGTACGCGACTGGGAGGTCATTGGGCCTGGATGAGGTGTGGTTCTCCGACATGGTGGGCAGGCTGCAAGAAACCTGGCCGGGTCGTCCCAGCCCACATACAGCGTCGTCGGTTCTGCTGTTGTCGATCGGCATTGGGCTGACCCGCCTGGATCTGCGGTGGGCCCGGGTGGTGTGGCCGCTGACCCTGGCGGCGGCGATGGCCGTGCCGTCCGTCGCCGTCGCGGCCTACCTGTTCGACGTCGTCTCGTTGGTAGCTGTGACCGGGTCAACCGGGATCGGAATCTCGACGGCCTTGGGCTTGCAGCTGCTGGTCGCCGCGACGGTAGTCATACGCCCCGATCGCAATCCGCTGGCCTGGTTGCTGGCCCGACCCGACCGCACGACATTGCTCCGGCTGGGTGCCGTCCTGGCCGGCCTTCCCGTCCTGCAGGGACTGACGCACCGGGCGTTCCTGACCCTCGGCGTGGGCGAGGAGGAGGCGTTGGTCTTCGCGGTCCTGATCAGCACCGTCGCGCTTGGCGTGGTCACGTTCTACCTCAGCCAGCGTGAACAGAGACTGCTCATCGAGAAGGAACGGGCCAGCCGTCAGCGCGCTGAGGCTGAGGCCCGCTACCGCATCCTGGCTGAGAATCTGGTCGACGTCGTCGTTCTCCTGAACGCCTCCACTATTCTTCACCTGCACGGCACCGAGGTGGCGTGGGTCTCGCCGTCAGTACAGACAGCATTCGGCGACTCACCCCCGCAGTGGATCGGCTCGGACTTCAGCCAGCGTATCCACCCCGACGACATCGATCGGGTGGAAGCCGCCCAGAGCGGGATCACCCCCGGCGACTCGGTGGTCACCCGGTTCCGAGTCCGCACCGCCGACGGCGAATATCATTGGGTCGACGGCCACTGCAAGCCCTACGTCAACGCCGCGGGCGACATCGACGGGATGTTGATGGCGCTGCGTCTGGTCGACGAGCTGGTCGAGGCGGAGCGCCAGCTGCAACGGTTGGCCCGGTTCGACACGCTCACCGGGCTGGTCAATCGCGGCGAGACCATCGCCCGCCTGCAGGCGGCACTGGTCGACTCGCGCAACCCCGGAGTGCACCTGGGCCTGCTGTTCTGCGACGTCGACCAGTTCAAAGCCATCAACGACACCTGGGGACACGCCGCCGGCGACATCGTCCTCGCGACCATGGCCGACCGCATCCGCAGTTGCGTCCGCGAAGGGGACACTGTGGGCCGCACCGGAGGCGACGAAATGCTGGTCCTGCTCCCGGGTGTTCACAGCCTCGACGAGGTCGGCGACATCGCCGAGAAGATCCGCCGTCACGCCGCCGAACCGATTCACCATGCCGGCCAGATCATCGAAGCCACCCTGAGCATCGGAGCCAGCATCTCCGCCCCCGGTGAATCCGCCGACACGGTCACCGCCCGCGCAGACACCGCGATGTACCAAGCCAAACAAACCGGCCGTAACACCGTCACCCGCATCTCGGGGTAAGACCAACCCACCCGAGACACGCAGATGTGAGCACTCTCGGATCTACCTATAAGCGGACAATCGTCAGCTCCTGGACGTGAATGCTTGTTACCAGTCCGGCCCAACGTGGGCTCTCATGAGACCGGTGTCGGTACTCAACGTGCCTTGCGGGGTGCCTTGCGGGCCATGTGCCTGCGGGCCATGTGCCTGCGGGCCATGTGCCTGCGGGCCGGAAACAGCAACTGGGAAGTCAGCCAACGTCTTTCGGTTCTCTTTGAAGAAGTGCACGAACCAGGGGCCGTGAGCCGTAGGGCCGCAGCATCTGGCTGTACCGGCAGCATCTCAAGAACGAGCCCTCCGAACACGGTCAACACCATTGGGCACCTCGAGTGGCCCTCGTCCATCGCGGCCTAGGCCTCGGCGGCCTGTCCCCTTGAGGACCTCGCCGATCAGCCGAAGTCTTTCTGTTCCTCGGAGACTCCCAGCCGGAATTCGATGCTGACCAGTCCCGCGACGGCCAAAATTCCGGCGGCGAACAACAGCAGCACCATGGAGATGTCGGCGGCCGGCGCGAGCAGATCGCGGTCTGCGGACTGCCACGGCCAGAGCGCCCGAAGAGACCCCACCATGAGCCCTGTGATGATGACCAGGGTGCTGCGAGCACGGTTTGCGAGCAGCCACCTCAACAGGGTGACAAATGATGCGAGACCGAGGGCGGCGCCGAGGCCGAAGAGTGCGATGTAGCCGAAGTTGCGGTTGTTGACAGCGTTGATGGTCGTCTCATACATGCCGACGGATAGCAGGAGGAATGAGCCGGAGACCCCGGGCAACACGAGCGCGCAAATGGCCACGGCCGCAGCGAGGACGATCATGATCGGGCTCGGATCAGCGATGCTGGCTGGTGGTAGACCCGCGAGCCAGAACAGGACGATCGCAGCCACTGCCCCGACGGCGAGGTCCTTCGCGCGCCATGCGCCGGGAGACGTGCGGATCACCATATGAGCAGGCACGTACACACCGGCCAAGACGAGTCCGAAGAACAGCGCCCGCATCTGGACCGGATACTCCTCGAGCAGCGGTCCGAGCAATCGCGCTCCGAGAATGAACGCCATGACCATGCCGATCGCTAATGGGATCAGGATTCGCCAAGGTAGACCGCGGAATGTGGCGACGGAGGCACGGGCGGAGGCTCTCCCCGTGCCGAGGCCGACGAGCTGCCGCAGGGAGAGCACTACATTGGCGATCGCGCTGATCAGCGTCTCGTAGATGCCGACGATCAATGCGATCGTTCCGCCACTCACACCGGGGATGACTTCGGCAACGCCCATAAGTGCACCACGGACCAGATTGGTGACAGTTGCAAGCACGCGATCACGCTAGCGGTTGTGGACGCGGGGCGTGAGTGGCCTTGAGGGTGCAGTGTCGCCGGGTCGGCCTTCCTGGCATCGGCCGCAGGGGCGCCAGCGGCGTCACGGGACAACCCAACCTGCCCTGACCTGACCTGACCTGACCTGCAGAAACCACCCGAACGCGCTAACCCGCAATCAGACACCATCAAAAACCACCCGGGACGAAAAAACGAGGCCGGCACTTGCGATGTCCTGCCCCTCTTAGGTGCCGGTACTCTTGTACTTCGTGGTCGTCGACAATCTCGCACTGATGCCCGATTTCCTGGACCCGATCAACCTCCTCAGCTACTTCGGCACCTGGGCGCTGGTCGGTCTGCTGCTGGTCGTGTTCGTCGAATCCGGAGTGCTGTTTCCGATCCTGCCCGGCGATTCGCTGCTGTTCGTGGCCGGGATGCTCGCCGCCGGCACCGCCGCGGCAGCGCAGGACGGCAGCGTCCAAGCCAATTTTCAGCTCTGGCAGCTGTTGGTGTTCATCCCGATCGCCGCAGTGCTTGGCGGCCAACTCGGCTACTGGATCGGGCGCAACATCGGCACCACGATGTTCAAGCCCAACGCGCGGTTCCTCAAGCAGCGCTACCTCGACGAGGCACACCTGTTCTTCGAGCAACGCGGTCCGTTCGCGATCGTCATCGCGCGTTTCGTGCCTATTGTGCGCACTCTCGCACCCATCACCGCGGGCGCCGCCAAGATGACCTACGCGGTGTTCACGCTCTACAACGCCGTCGGCGCAGCGGTATGGGGCATCGGCCTGACACTGCTCGGCTACTGGCTCGGGCGGTTCGAGGTCGTCCAAAATCTGCTTGAGCCGATCGTCATCGGAATCGTGGTGCTCTCGGTCCTGCCGATGATCGTTGAATGGTACAAGCGCCGTAAAGCCGCCAAGCCGTCCGGCGAAACCGCCGAACCGGAGCCGACCGCCTGATATTCGGGCTAGTCGTCGGCGGTGCCGGATTCGTCCTCAGTGCCGGATTCGTCCTCGGTGCCGGATTCGTCCTCGGTGCCGGATTCGTCCTCGGTGCCGGATTCGTCGGCGGTGCCGGATTCTTCGGCGGTGCCGGATTCTTCGCTGACGACATGTGCGGCTTCCATCAACATCCACCCGGCCAACTGCACCGACAGATCACGTTCGGGGATGTGCGAGGAGTGAACCGCACCCTCAACGAACTGTGCCTGCGTCGTCCCGGCCGTCGGCAGTTCGGCGACCCGATCCCAGAATGCGCTGAACAACGGCAGATCCTCGACGGTCTGGCGGTTATCCCAAGCAGCCCGCGCCGATGAGAGAACCATGGAACGCGCGGTCTGACGCGCCTTCTCGTCCTCGGGACCGCGCTGGGGAAGCGCGGTGGCGACCAGCGCCAGATAGCGCGCCAGAATCCCGTTGAACAAGCCACCGTCGCCGCCGCCGGCGCCCTTGATCACACCGTCGGGCGCCATCTCCTCGGCGACCGCAGCCACCAGTCGGTGCACCCGTTCGGCATGCTCAGCGTCCTCGGTACGCGCGGCCAGTTCGGTTTCCAATCCCAGAACCACGCCCTGGCAGTAGGTGTACTGCGCCCGAACCAGCGAGCCTGCCTTGATGCCGTCGAAGACCAGATGAGTCTCGGGGTCGATCAATAACTCATCGATCCAATTGGCCATCTGCTGGGCACGACGCAACCGGTCCTCGCGGCGGGCGAGAAAGATGCCCGCCGGCCCGTTGGCTGGTGCGTTGAAGAACTGGTCCTGCTTGCGCCACGGTATGCCGCCGCCGTCCTCGGGCACCCAGGCGTTGAGGAACTGGTCGGCGAGCTTGTCCAGCGCCTTTGGGCGTCCCACCCCGGCCAGTCGGCCAGAGCGCTCCAGCGCCAAGGCCAGCCACGCCATGTCGTCGTAATAGTCGTTGACCCAGGACCCGAAGTTCCGCAGCCGATGTCCCCGAATCTGTCGGGCAATCGACTTCAGGCGCTCGGGTTGGGGGTCACGCAGTTGCGCGTCGACGAGGTTGTCCAGCAGGTGGGCCTGCCACCAGTAATGCCAGGTCCCGAACCGCCGGTGCTTCTGAGCTGCGGGCCAGGCAACAACGCCGAGTTGCGTGCCCGGTATCCCCCACAGTCGCTTGACGTGCCGCTTGACGATCGCGGCTTCGGCGCTGGCGGCGCGGTTGGCCCACAACTGATCCATGACGTTGATCCTGCCTCACACTGGAGCATGCCGGGGAAATCGGAACAGATCAGCGAGTTTTCGCCGTTTCGGTCTCGAACCAGGCAGCCGGTGACCGCGGACCCGGTGCTAGCTACCGGACCCGACGACGTCGTTGTGCTCGGCATCGACGAAACCCGCCGCGGGAAAGCCAAATGGGAGACCCCGATACCGGTGTGCGGCGTTGGGTGGATCGCTGGGACAACGGGCTGGTCGTGTTGTCGAGGGTCCGCCGAGGTGAGCCTGTCAACTCCTCGCAGCAGGGTGGACTTGCCCGCGCCGTTAGGTCCGACAATCCCCAGCGCCTCCCCGCAGGCAACCTCCATGTCCACGCCGCGCAGTGCCCACGGTTCGCGCCGGGCGTGTTTCTTGGGCCGCACGGTCCGGTCCAGCACTTGCAGCAGCGTGTCGTAGCCGCCGGCGCCGACGCCTAGTCGGAACCGTTTTCCCAGGTTCTCCACCTGGATCGCCGCCTTGTCCATCAGATCGTGTCCGCAGGGATGCTCTGACGCCCTCGTGGTCGGGAACGTTGATGACAGCGTGGCACCCGGCACGCCAGTCCTGGGAGGACTCGCCGATTTGCCGACCGTCTGCGCCAAACACAATATTGATCGGGTCATTGATCGGGTCATTGTCGCTTTCCCCAACACCAGCGATGCCAACGTACTCGGGGCGTTGCGTCAGCTACGGGGTCAGCTACCAGTTTCTGAGATCCCGCGATACTTTGAGTTGCACAGTTGGCGAAGTGAAGCCGAGGAGCTACCCGGTCTCACTCTGATGCACTTGCCCACCGCGTCGCTCGGCCTGTCTGCAAGACTTACGAAGCGGATTATGGACACCACGCTCGCCATCTGTGCGTTGGTGTTCGCCGCCCCGATACTGCTCGTGATCGCGGTGGCAGTAAGGCTGGACACGCCGGGACCGGTATTCTTTCGCCAGGAGCGGATCGGCAAGTCGGGCAAGCCATTCCGGATCTTCAAGTTCCGCTCGATGACTGTCGATGCATGGCAGCGGCGCAATTCCGTCGCGCAACTCAATGAGGTGGACGGCCCGCTGTTCCCCAAGATGGAGAGCGATCCCCGCGTTACCCGGATCGGTAGTTTCATTCGCAGGACCGGTCTCGATGAACTACCCCAGCTGATCAATGTGGTCCGGCGAGATGTCTTTGGTGGGGCCGCGGCCAATGCTGCCCACCGAGGAGTCCAACCGCCTGGACGGCGCCGCGCTGGCTCGCCTGAACGTGAGGCCGGGCATCACCGGGCTGTGGCAAGTCTGTGGCCGCAGCGATGTGAGCTACGCGGATCGGGAGCACCTCGACTCGGCATACGTCCAATCCTTGTCGCTGATGTGGGATGTACGGATCATTGCCAAGACGCCCCGGGCTGTGTTCGCGCGCAAGGGTGCATACTGACGCTCAAGCATGGGCCGACGTAGTCCGGCGGCGCGTTACATGGTGACTGCTCACACAAGGAGTTTGCTCTGCATCTACTGTTTGTATGCACGGGAAACATCTGTAGGTCACCCACGGCGGAGCGCCTCGCTGCCGCGTACGCCGCCGAGTCTGAGATTCCGGACTTTGTGGCATCCAGCGCAGGGACACGCGCAGTGATCGGGCACCCGATGCACTGCGATGCGGCCGTTGTTGTCCAAGAGTTGGGTGGCGACGCATCCAACTTCGCCGCGCGACAACTCACCGCCAAAATTGCTTCAGGTGTCGACCTCGTGGTCACTATGACCAGGGCCCATCGGGACGCCGTTCTGACACTTGCCCCCAACAAGCTGCACAAGACGTTCACCCTGATTGAGGCTGCGCGGCTTGTTACGGAGTGCAAAGCAAAGACCATCAAAGACCTCTCGCCGCTCCGCCCGCATCTGGCCGCAGCTGAAGTGCCTGACATCGACGACCCGATTGGTCAAGATCCGGAAGTCTTCTCGCGGGTAGGCTCGCAGATCGCCGAACTCTTGCCTTCGATACTCGAGCTCTGCCGTTCTTCCGAATGTCCCGACCGCTGAGCTCGGCCGCGCCTCCTCCGGTTTCTCTATCTACTTCGACCTACTTCGACCTGAAAAAGTGATCGCGTCCGTGGCTGGGTAATTTCGGAGGTCCGGAATGGTGCGCCTCGATGCATTGGTGAGACGTTTTAGTCTCATATGAGCTATAGTCGTTGCATGTCGGCCACTCGTGACCAGTTGCTGCGCGCTGCGGCCGATTTCCTCGGTCGGCGTCCCAACGCCACCCAGGACGAGATCGCCGCCGCCGTCGGCGTCAGCCGGGCAACGCTGCATCGATACTTTTCGGGCCGGGTCGCGTTGATGGAGGCACTGGAAGACCTCGCCATCACCGAAATGCGTAAGGTCCTGAAAACCGTTCAGCTGCAAAATGGTTCGGCCACCGAGGCTCTACGCCGCCTGGTCTGCGCATGTCAGCCCATATCCCCGTACGTGGCACTGCTGTACAGCCAGAGCCAGGAACTCGACTTCGACAACACCCAGGATGCCTGGCTGGAGATCGACACCGAGATCACGTCGTTGTTCCAGCGCGGACAGCACGACGGGGAATTCCGGCCCGACCTGACCGCGGCCTGGCTCACCGAGGCGCTGTACAGCCTGGTCGGCGGGACCGCATGGGCCATCCGGGCCGGCCGCGTCGCCGGCCGCGATTTCGACCGACTCATCACCGACCTGCTACTGAACGGAGTCCGCACCTCATGACCCGCCGCTGGTTCGCTCTGGGCGTCCTGACCATGGCCGTGCTGCTCATCGGGGTTGACGGCACGGTTCTTGCGTTGGCGACCCCGTTCATCAGCGCAGACCTCGGCGCCTCCGGCACCCAGATCCTCTGGATCGGTGACATCTACTCGTTCGTTCTGGCCTCCATGCTGATCAGCATGGGCAGCCTTGGGGACCGCATCGGCCACAAGAAACTACTTCTCTGCGGCGCCACAGCGTTTGCGATTATCTCTGCCATCACGGCGTACTCGTCGACACCGGAGACGCTGATCGCGACGCGCGCGCTGCTGGGCATGGCCGGCGCGACGCTGACACCTGCCACGCTGGCACTGATCCGCGGACTGTTCCCAGACCAACGGGAACGCAGCATCGCCGTCGGCGTGTGGGCGTCGGCCTTCTCGGCAGGTGCCGCACTGGGCCCCGTGGTCGGCGGTGTGCTGCTAGAACATTTCTGGTGGGGATCAGTCTTCCTGATCAACATTCCAGTGATGTTGGTGCTGCTCGTCGGCGGCTTCATCCTGCTGCCCGAACACCGTAACCCCGAGCCCGGCCCGTGGGATCTCCCCAGCGTGGCACTGTCCATGCTCGGGATGATCGGCATCGTGTACGGCATCAAGGAGGGCTTCATCGGCCTGGCGCACGGTCTGCGGATCGACGCCGTCCTGGCCGGCGTCATCGGCGCCACGGCTTTGACCTTGTTCGTGCGGCGCCAGCTACGCCTACCGACGCCCCTGATCGACGTCCGACTGTTCCGCAACCCGGTGTTCTCCGGAGTGGTATCCGCCAACCTGCTGTCGGTGCTGGGCCTGTCTGGTCTGGTGTTCTTCCTGTCGCAATACTTTCAGCTCGTGCACGGCTACGGACCGCTCAAGGCGGGCCTGGCGGAGCTGCCTGCCGCGGTGACCGCCACCGTGTTCGGCGTGCTCGCCGGCGTGGCCGTGCGCTACGTCTCACACCGCTTGGTGCTCACCACCGGCTTGGCGCTGGTCGGTCTCGCGATGGCATCGCTGGCGGCGTCGCTGACACTGTTCACGCCCCTCACGCCGTACCTGCCGCTCGGGGTCGCGCTGTTCGTCGTCGGTGTCGGTCTCGGTCTCGCCTTCACCGTCGCCAGCGACATCATCCTGACCAGCGTGCCCAAAGAGCGGGCAGGCTCGGCGGCCGCGGTCTCCGAAACCGCCTACGAACTGGGGATGGCGCTGGGCATCGCAACGCTGGGCTCGATCGTCACCGCCGTCTACCGCACCGTCGTGATCGCACCGAGCATCCCAACTGAGGTGGCCGCCGGGGCACGAGATTCGCTACCCGGAGCCATCCGCGCTGCGGCGGTGCTACCTGCCGACCAAGGGGCAGCGTTGCTCACGGCTGCCAAGGCGACGTTCACCTCGGGCCTTGCTATCGCGTCCGGGGTCGGCGCGGCACTGCTGCTCACGGCGGCTATCGCAGTGTGGTTGTTGCTGCGACCGCAGCCCGATGTCGCCGGCAGCCCGGCTCCGCAGCCCGATGTCGCCGGCAGCC
>ERZ888423.2938-NODE-2938-length-11890-cov-5.693452_pt1 | contig 11890 bp, 10 predicted proteins | sample MGYA00520523_ERZ888423 | MGnify/ENA primary metagenome ERZ888423 (study PRJEB32303, sample SAMEA104408611) | aquatic metagenome | biome: Brackish water; feature: Pelagic; material: water | place: Baltic Sea | collected 2014-06-08T10:24:00 | depth 30,27 m ...
GTGTCATGGCGCTCGACCGTGGTGTCGGCGATGGTCATCAGGACGTTTCCTTCATTCGACAGGAGTTTGCTGCCGGTGACGAGGTAGACGTTGCCCTGTGCCGACATGGTGTCGGCTGCGCTGTAGCGCTCGACGGGATCGTTGGCGTTGTAGAGGATGCAATCGATGGCTTGGTTGCCCTCGAGATCGATCATGCGCAGTGTCGCGCCGGCGGGAACCACGTGGGACCAGGGGGCGCGAGCCTCCACGATCTCGTCGTGGAGCACGACTCCGGGGGGAAGGCTCATCGTCCGATCTCCTCTGCTCGGGTGAGGATCCAGTCCTCGGTGTTCTCGAACGCTCGATGGCCTTCGGGTGACGCGGTGCGGATCGGATCGTCGGGAGGTGTGGGCTCGCCACGCCAGGCCGAGACATCGAGAGGTGTGACGGTGTAGGCGTCCCTCGGGTCGAGGACGTGTGGGGTGACGGTCATGGCAACCAGCACGTCGGTCTCGCATCGAAGCACGACGTCCGCTCCGGGTTCGGAGGCGTCTCCGTGCCAGGTGAAGCTGCCGTCGTCGGCGACGATGACCTTCTTGAACAGGTTGACCGATGGGTGGATGTCTCTCCGCTCGAGTCCGACCTTGGTCAGCGCAACGGCGAACAGGTCACGAGCGTTGGGGCACGAGGCATGGACGGAACCGGTGCCGTACTTCTCGACGTTCCAGCGCAGGTTCGACATGGCGTTGAAGGTGTCGTGACCGGCAGCGGAATCCTCGATGATCGACATCAGCACCCGCCCCATGTCCGACAGCAGCAGCTGTCCGGCCGAAAGGTAGGCCTGCCATTGGATCTTGACGGTGTCGGCGACATTCAGTCGTTCGGTCGTCTGATGTGCGTTGAACACCAACAGCTGCACCGAGGTGTCGCCCAGGCGGTCGGTCAACCGGAGCCGTGCGCCGCGGGGAAGCCGGCGCACGGCGTACCCGCCTGCTCCGACCGTCTCCTCCCAGAGCATCTCGCCCGGAGCCACTCCGTCGGGTACCCGGGTCGCGGTCGCAGTCGGAACCGTCTGTTGTACGTCGGCCCGGGTGCCGTCCTGGGCCCGAGCGTGCTCCCGGGCCTCGTGGGTCGTCGCGGTGCTGGTCATGATTCGGTGCTGGGCATGGGGTCGGATCGATCTTTCTAGGATTATTCGAAAGTGCATTCACTATGGGCGTTCGGAAGGGTGGTCGTCAACGCTCGGGGACACTGTTCACACAGCGGTGCGTGCTGTTAACACAGCTGACGCAGATCATGTCGGCCGACCCAGCGAGACGTCGGGTCAGGCCGCTACCTTGCAGGCGTGCCCGGAAAAGTGAACGGAACGACACCGACGCCGGAGCGAGCGGCATCGTCGGCTCGCATGGGCCGGCCCCGGGTCCGCAAGGTCTCCGGGTCGGGCGATGCCCGGCGTGACATCCTGGCCGCTGCTGCTTCGCTGATCTCTCGACAGGGTCTGCGGGCCACGACGCTGGCCCAGATCGCCGATGTCGCCGGCCTGCAGACACCGTCGCTCTACTACTACTTCGCCAACAAGGGCGCGATCCTGTTGGAGTTGGCGGTCGACGCCAATCGGGGACCGTTGACGCTGGTCGACTTGGTGAACGCCAGCGACGAAGCGGCAGACATCCGACTCTGGAGCTTCGTGTGTCTCGACCTCCAAGCTCTCTGTGCCCTGCCGTTCGACATCAACGAGGTGCACCGCTTCGCCAGTGAGGATCCAGCTTCGGACGAGGTCTATCGCCAGGCCAGAGAACGATTGATCGGCGAGGTGGCCTCGATCGTCTCGGCGGGCGTCGCCGAGGGATCGTTTCGACGTGTCCGTGCCCGCATGACGGCCCTGACCCTGTTGGGAAACGACGAGGGTTCCCAGAACTGGATGCGGGTCGATCGGTCGGCCGATCCGGCCGAGGTCGGTGAGTTCCTGGCCGATTTCGCACTGCGAAGTTTGCTGACCGACGCTACGGAGATCGACCGGATTCGTCGTCGTGGCCGAAAACTGGTGGCTCGTCTGGCGTGCGAGCCCTTGACGCCGTTGGCCGGCGCCGGCGAGTTAACAGAGCGTTCTTCCTAACGGACTTAGAATGTAACGATGCCTCCGTAGCGTGCAGCCATCGTCAACTGCTTGGAGAGGCAATCATGATTCGTTCTGAAGACGGTCGGACACCGTTGTTCCGCTTACTCGGATTGGTCACGGCTCTGGCCCTGCTGGCCGCCGCCTGCGGCAGTTCGTCCGATGAGGCGGGCTCCGACGCGGCCGCCGGCAACGACGTAGGAGCCGAAGAAGCGGCCGGGGATGACGGTGCCGGGGATGACGGTGCCGAGGATGACGCCGTGGTCAGCGGGGAGACCATCACCCTGGGCTACAGCGCCTGGCCCGGTTGGTTCCCACTGGCTGTCGCCGAGGAGCAGGGGTTGTTCGCCGAAGCCGGGGTGAATGTCGAACTGGTCTTCTTCGCCGACTATCTCGGTTCGCTCGACGCGATGGCGGCCGGACAGCTCGACGGCAACACCCAGACGTTGAACGACACGATGTTCGGAGTCGCAGCCGGAGACGAACAGGTGATCGTGGTGACCAACGACAACTCGGCCGGCAACGACGCCATCATCTGCGACGAATCCGTGACGTCGATCGAGGATCTCGCTGGGCGCACGGTTGCCGCCGAGGCGGGCGTGGTCGACCACTTCCTGTTGCTCCAGGGTCTGAACTCGGTGGGTCTGACCGAGGCCGACGTGGACTTCCGAGGAGTGCTCACCGATGCCGCGGCTGCTGCGTTCGCTGCCGGCGAGTTCGATTGTGTCGGGGTCTTCGCTCCGTTCACGGTGCAGGCACTGGAGCGACCCGGTTCCAAGGTGCTGTTCAGCTCGGCTGACTTCCCGGGCACGATCTCGGATCACATCGTCGTCACGCCCGAGTTGATCGCCGAGCGACCCGAGGACGTCCAGAAGCTGGTCGACGCCTGGTACCTGACGTTGGAGTGGATCGAGGCCAATCCCGACGAGGCGCTGGCCATCATGTCCGCCGCGGCCGAACTCACGCCCGAGGAGTACGCCGAGTTGGCGGGCGGAACGCGGATCTTCACCGCCGAGGAAGCCCTGGCATCCTTCGGCGACGCCGACGACGTCAGCTCGCTGATGTTCGTTGCCGAACTGATCAACCCGTTCCTCGTCGAATCGGGATTGACCGAGCAGGAAGCCCCGCTCGATGGCCTGTTCGATGGCAGCTTCACCCAGGCTTACGTCGAAGCCGCCGGCTGATGTCGGGACGACGCTGATGGCTGGGCTCCTGGTGGCTGGGCTCCTGGTGGTGGTGTCGAGAGTGGCAGCTTCCTGATGGCAGGCCCGGGCACGCTACTGGCATTGCGATCCGAGCTCGACGCCCGATGGCAGTCGATGCTCGGGGTTGCCGGTGTGCTCGGCCTGTTGGCCGGTTGGCAACTGGTTGCCTGGACCGTTGCCGGAGGCTCGTTCCTGCTGCCGACCCCGGTGCAGACGGTGCGGGCATTGGGGGAGTTGGCTTCGAGCGGTGAACTGTGGTCGGACATGTTGGCCAGCGTGCAGCGGGTCGGCATCGGCTACGGCATCAGTCTGGCCATCGGTATCGTCTTCGGCGTCGCCATCGGGTCGATGGCCGCGGCCGAGGCATTCTTCGAGCCCCAGTTCGGCTTGCTGCGCTACATCCCGGCCAGTGCCCTGACTCCACTCTTCCTGCTCTGGTTGGGCATCGACGAGCCGCCCAAAATTGCCCTGATCGTGGTGGGCACCGTGTTCTACAACATTCTCATGGTGGCCGATGTGGCCCGCTCCGTGCCGACGACTCTGATCAACGCCAGCTACACCCTGGGCGCCAACCGTCGGACGATTCTGCGCCGCGTGGTGTTGCCCCACTCGTGGCCCGGCATCATCGACGTGGCCCGGATCAATCTGGCGGCAGCGTGGTTGATGCTCGTCGTCGCCGAGTTGCTGGCGGCCCAAGAAGGCCTGGCGTTCCGTATCATCCGAGCTCAGCGTTTCCGACAGGTGGATCGAATGTTCGCGCTGCTCCTGGTGTTCGGCGCCATCGGAATCGTGTCCGATGTCGTGCTCCGTGCCGTCAAGAAGTACGGCTTCCCGTGGGCCCGGCCATGAGCACCCCGAAGTTGCGTTGCGTCGGTGTCACCAAGCGGTTCGCCGGCGGGCGGCGATCGCCGGGGGTGCTGGCGCTGGATGGCATCGATCTCGAGGTGCGGCAGAACGAACTGGTGTGCATCGTGGGAGCCTCGGGCTGCGGCAAATCGACTCTGCTCAGCATCATCGGAGGTCTCGAAACGGCAACGTCGGGCATCGTCGAGGTCGACGGTGCATCGGTCACCGGTCCGGGTCCGGACCGGGGGATGGTCTTCCAGGGTTACTCGCTGTTCCCCTGGAAGACCGTCCAAGAGAACGTCCGGTTCGGATTGGAACTGGCGGGGGCGACCACGCAGGAACAGCAGGCTCGCACCGACGAGTTGCTGGCGGTCGTCGGGTTGGCCGACTTCGCCGATTCGCTGCCCCGTGAACTGTCGGGCGGCATGCGCCAACGGGTGGCCATCGCACGGGCCCTGGCACCGGAGCCCGACGTACTGTTGCTGGACGAACCCTTCGGAGCGCTCGATGCCCAGACCAAACGGTCTCTCCAGGAGTTCCTCCTGACGATCTGGCAACGAACGTCGGCCACCATCCTGATGGTGACCCACGACGTGGACGAGGCCATCTATCTGTCGGGCCGGGTCTACGTACTGTCGTCGCGTCCCGGGCGGGTCGCGGAGGAGATCGAGATTCCGTTCGGGTCCAGCCGCGGCACCCACATCAAACGTGATCCTCGTTTCCTGGATCTGCGGGACGACATCGAGGAACACCTGTACACCCAGATGGTCGAGGGGTAGCGACTCGTGCGACGAGCGGGTGCTCGGTTAGCCTTTCGGCTTCCTCGGGGGAGGGGAGCGAGCCGGACGATGGTGGGTCGATGACAGGGCGTCGAAGCTTCGGTGTCGTGGTACTGGCCGTGCTGAGCCTGATGGCGTGCGGGGGTTCGAGTGGGGACGACCGAACCGACCCGGCTCCCGTTGTGTCGACGCGAGCTACCGTTCCACCGCCGGTGCCACGAGTGGACCCGGCCGAGGTCGAGGCCGGCAAGCCCGTCGGCTACGAGATGTGCGCTGGTCTGAGCTCGGATCAGATGGCCGCGGTGCTCACCCCGGTGCTCACCGAATTCCAGCGAGACGGCCTCTCTCCGTCCTACGGGGTGGGCGTGACCCAGGGCTGCATGGAGCGAGTGCTGGAAGGTGCCCGGCCCCGAGAGTGATCGGGGGCCGACCCCGGCTCGCCTAGCTCTTCCGGGTCTGGGTGGCCCCTGCAACCCGTTCGGCGACCGTGGCCACGACTGCGTCGAGCGCGACGTTGATGGTCTCGCCCGAGCGGCGTTCGGTCACCTCGACCTCACCCGAGGCCAAGCCTTTGGGTCCGACCGTGATGCGATACGGAATGCCGACCAGTTCGGCGTCGGCGAACTTGACGCCGGCCCGGGCATCCCGGTCATCGAGCAGGACGTCGACACCGGCCGCCTTCAACTCGGTGTACATCTGTTCGCCGGCGGCCAGGGTGGCCTCGTCGAGGCGCATCAGGGTGATCACACATTCGAACGGTGCGATGCTGACCGGCCAGATGATGCCCTTGTCGTCGTAGTTCGCTTCGACCGCGGCCGCCATGTTCCGGCCGATACCGATGCCGTAGCTCCCCATCACGACCGGTGCTTCCTTGCCATCGGCATCGGACACCATCACCCCGAACTTCTCGGCGTAGACGGTGCCGAGCTTGAAGATGTGGCCGATCTCGATGCATCGCACGATCTCGATCGGCTGACCGCAGTTGACGCAGGCCTCGCCGGCGGAGACCTCGCGCAAGTCGGCCCAGGCCGAAACGGTGATGTCCCGGGCGACATCCACACCCCGTAGATGCCAGTCGTCGGTGTTGGCTCCCGTGGTCATGTTGGTCCGGCCCCGGAGCGCCTCGTCCATGATGATGCGCAGATCGGTGACGCCAACGGCGCCGAGACTGCCCGGTCGGGCCCCGAGAGCGGCCAGCGCCTCCTCGGGCTCGGCCGCCCGCACGGTGATGGCGCCGGTGGCGTCGATCAGTTTCTGGACGTTCAACTGGTGGTCGCCGCGGACCACGGCCAGCACGATCTCGCCGTCCAGCATCATCACCAACGTCTTCAGCTGACGATCGGCGGCGGCGCCGCCCTCGAACTCCTCGAGCGCGGCAATGGTGCGCACCCCGGGCGTTGCGAAACGTTCCGGCGCCGGGGGTGGGGCATCATCGGTCACCGCCGGCAATGCCGATGTGGCCTTCTCGATGTTGGCCGAGTAGCCACAGTTGGCGCAGCGGGCGACGTCGTCCTCGCCGGCGTCGGACGGGGTCATGAACTCGACACTGCTGTTGCCACCCATGGCACCCGAGCTGGCCTCGACCCCGAACGCGGGCACGCCGATGCGTTCGAAGATGCGCCGATAGGCGGCGTCGTGGGCATCGAACTGCCGATCGAGCCCGGCCTGGTCGATGTCGAAGCTGTAGGAGTCCTTCATGTGGAATTCCCGCACCCGGAGCAGTCCCGACTTGGGTCGGGCCTCGTCCCGGAACTTGGTCTGGATGTGGTACCAGAGCTGCGGGAGTTGCTTGTACGAGCTCAGCTCGCTGGCAACGGTGGCGAAGATCTCCTCATGGGTGATGCCGAGTGCCGTGTCCCCTCCCTTGCGATCGACGAGGCGGAACATGATCTCGCCCATCGTGTCCCACCGGCCCGACTGCTTCCAGATCTCGGCCGGATGCATCGTGGGCAGTAGGAACTCCTGGCCGCCGATGGCGTCGATCTCTTCCCGGACGATCTGGGCCACTTTCTGATGGACCCGCCAACCCATCGGCAACATCGAGTAGTGGCCGGCGTGGAGCTGACGGATGAACCCGCCACGGACCAGCAGGGCATGGCTCGGTGCCACCGCATCGTTGGGCGCGTCACGAAGGGTGGGTACGAACAACTGGGACCATCGCATGGGCCTGAGACTACCGATGCGCTGCCGATTGTTCTCCCGATTGCAGCCCGGGCCGGGCTGCGGTCACCGAGACCAGGTTGCCGAACCGGTGCAGTGTGCGGCTGATGGCCTGCTCCCGTACGTAGTGCTGGAGTTCCATACGGCCGTCGCCGGTTGCGGCGGCGTCTGCGAGATGGAGCTGCAGGTGGTTTGCGGTGCGCTGCAACTCGGGCCCGATCGTCTCCCCGAGAATCCGCACCCGTTGGAGGCCGAGGCTCTCGAGTCGGTGGGCGAAGTCGAGCTGGGATTCGTCGCCGTGACTGCTCTCGATCAGGGTGACGCCGCATTGCCGGGCGGCGCGACGGACCAGGTCGATCGACTGCGGCCGGGCACCGGGGCCGATGCGCAAGCCGACCCGATCCAAGGGTCGATATCGGAAGATGTTCGCTTCACAGAACAGAGCGATCGGGTCGTGGTCGATCGAGAAATGCTCGGTCCAGGCTGCGGCGAAGTCGTCGCCACCCGAAGCAGGTTCGGGGGTGGGATGCCATGACCCGAGTTGCATGACGTAGTTCGGGCCGCCGGCCTTGGCCCCCGGGCCGACGGACGAACGCTTCCAACCACCGAAGGGCTGGCGGGCGACGATGGCGCCCGTGATCACTCGATTGACGTAGCCGTTGCCCACCTCGACCTGTCGCGTCCAGTGCTCGATCTCGTTGGGGTCGAGCGAATGGAGGCCTCCGGTCAGTCCGAAGAGGCTCGAGTTCTGCATGGCGATGGCCTCGTCGAGGTCGTCGGCCGCCATGAGCCCCAGGACGGGACCGAAGCATTCGGTGCGGTGGAACCAGCTGCCGGGTGTGACACCCCGTCGGACACCCGGGCTCCACAGCTCTGCCTCTGCATCGAGCAGTCGGGGTTCGACCAGCCAGGATTCTCCGTCCTCGAGTTGGGTGAGTCCCCGATGCAACCGGTCGCTTATGGCCCCGACGATCGGTCCCATCGTGGTTTCGATCCTGGTCGAGGGACCCACCTCGATGCTGCGGACCGCGTCCTGCAACTGGCGGCGGAAGCGTTCCGATGTGGCGACGTCCCCGACGAGGATGGCGAGACTGGCGGCCGAGCACTTCTGGCCGCTGTGCCCGAAGGCCGAACGGACCAGGTCGGCCACCGCCAGATCGAGGTCGGCGTTGGGAGTGATGATCATGGCGTTCTTCCCCGAGGTCTCGGCGAAGAGTCGCAGATCGGGCTTCCAGGATCGGAACAGATCGGCCGTCTCGGCCGCTCCGGTCAGGATGACCGCATCGACCGAGGTGACGAGATGGCGACCGATGTGGTCGTCAGGGGTGCGCACGAACTGCAGGGCCTCGGGGCCGACGCCGGCAGCCCAGCAGGCTTCGGCCACCAGCTCGGCACAGCGAGGGGTCTCGGGCGCCGGTTTGAGGAGGACGCTGTTACCGGCGGCCAGCGCGGCCAACACACCGCCGGCGGGAATCGCCACCGGGAAGTTCCACGGCGGCACGACGGCCACAACGCCGAAGGGTTCGAACCGGTGACCCGGTCGTTCGAGCTCGAGGGACCGGTCGCCGTACCAGCGGGCGAAGTCGATGGCTTCGGCCACCTCGACGTCGGCTTCGGCCAACGTCTTGCCCGCTTCGTGCATCATCGCCGCGATCAGATCGCCTCGCCGGTCGGCCAACGCGTCGCCGACCCGATGCAGCAGCCGCTGCCGTTCGTCCCGGGTCAGGCCCGACATCGTTGCGGCCCCGCTTCGGGCCCGTTCGAGGTGGTGGTCGATCTCGGCGATCGTCACGGTGATGGGCCGGCGAACGCCGCCGGGTTCCGAGGCCAGGATCCGATCGATCCAGGTTCGGTTGGGAGCCAGGGATGGATCGGTCTCGGGCTCGTTGCGGAAGGGCTGGCCGATGCGATACGCCGGTTGCGCCGGCAAGAGGCGATTCTGCGTTCGGCTCGGTCCGTCGGCGATCGCATGACGGTGCGCCAGCGCGGTGCGAAAACGTTCGGCTTGCTCGCGGAACGAGACCGAGCCCGGCGTCATGTCGAACAGGTGGCGCAGGAAGTTGTCGTCGGACGCGTTCTCCTCCAACCGGCGGAAGAGGTAGCTGATGGCGACGTCGAAGTTCTCGGCCCGCACCGCCGGGGTGTACAGGAGCATCCCGCCGGCCGCTGATGGGTTGGTTGCCTCGGCCACGGCGGCGGCCTGGGCCGGCGCCATGCCTTCCAACATCTCGAACTGGACCCGATAGCTCACCCCGCGTGACTGTGCCAACAGGTGCGTCCACGCCACGTCGAACAGGTTGTGGCTCGCCAGCCCCAGTCGCACCCCCGTCAGGTGCTCGGGCGTCAGCAGCCAGTCGAGGCAACGCTTGTAGTTGGCGTCGGTCTGGTGCTTCGTTGCGAAGGGGGCCTGCTCCCATCCGTGCACAGCCGCGTCGACCCGTTCCATGGCCAGGTTGGCTCCCTTGACCAACCGGATCTTGATCTGCCCGCCGCCGTCGTTGTGACGTCGGTTGGCCCACGCCACCAGTTCCTGCAGGGCCGGGAATGCGTCGGGAAGGTAGGCCTGGAGGACGATGCCGGCATCGGCCGACCACAGCTCGGGCTCGGACAGGACCCCGACGAACGCGGCCAGGGTGAGCGAGAGATCGTGGTACTCCTCCATGTCGAAGTTGATGAAGGTCGGAGGTGACGCCGCCAGGGCGTGGCGGACCAGCAACCGCAATCGATCCGACACCCGCTCCAGGCTGTCGGCATGCGCCCAATGGTTCAGTTGGGAAGCAACGGCAGAGATCTTGACCGACACATAATCGACGTCGGGTTGATCGACGACGGCCAGGAGCTCGTCGAGTCGGCGTTGGGCCTCGTGCTCGCCGAGGACGGCTTCGCCCAGGAGGTTGACGTTGAGCTGGTAGCCGCCCTGTCGCTTGGTGGCCAGGTGGGCGGCCAGCTTCGCCGGTTCGGCCGGGCTGACCAGGTGACCCACGATCGATCGCATTCGCCAACGGGCCAACGGAAGGACGATGTCGGGAACGAGGGGCGCCAATCGGGCACCGGCTCGGAGCAAGGTCCGATCCACCACCGACAAGAAGCCCGGGAGCTCCCGTTCGTCGACCACGGACCGGAGTTGGGATGCGGCCACCCGGTTGTCGTCGGGGCGGATGACCCGATCGACGAACTGCATCACGAACTGCACGCTGGCCCGACTGGCGACCACGCCCTCGAGACGGTCCATGGTGAGGCGTTGGGATCGCGACTCGGTCTGCTCGGCCCGGGCCAACCACTGTTCGACCAGGGCTATCGCCTCCTCGGCGATGGCATCGGCGTCGGCGTCGAGAGATGCGGGAGTGGTCACCATGTCACCAGCGTGACGGATCGGATCCTGGACGTCTTGTACGATTCGACCCTCGATGCCGTCGCGATCCGACAAACCCGACCCTGCTGCGCTGTTCGAGTGTCAGCGCGAGCTGATCGCGTTGTTGGACACGCTGACCGAGGTGATCTTCTGTGTGAAGGACACCGAGGGCGTCTATGTCGAGGTCAACGCGGCCTTCGTGCGACGCACCGGAGCGTTCTCGAAGCGGCAGGTCATCGGAAGTCGAGCCACCGACCATTTCGGTCCCGAACTGGCCGAACGCTACGAGGAACAGGACCGGCGGGTGATCGAAACGGGCCGCGCCCTGCGGGACCAGTTGGAACTCATCCAGCAGTCGACGGGCGCCCACGGTTGGTATCTCACGACCAAACTGCCGGTCTTCGACGACGACGGCACCGTGGTCGGGTTGGTGTCGGTCAGTCGTGATCTGAAGACACCCAGTGAGGAGAGTGTCGCGCTCGATGGTCTGCAGACCGTGGTCGATCACGTGCGCGGTCATCTGAGCGAACCGCTGCGGGTCGCCGATCTGGCCGCCATCGCTGGATGCTCACCGGCGCAGCTCGAGCGGAGGATGCGCAAGGTGTTCGGGGTGACGGCCACGCAGTACGTGTTGCGGGTTCGGGTCGAGGCGGCGCGACGGCTGCTCGTCGAGACCGACGAACCGCTGGCAATCATCGCCGGTCGTTGTGGCTTCTACGATCAATCGGCTTTCACCCGACGGTTCGCTCGGCTGACCAATGCCACCCCGGCCCAATTTCGGGCCCGACACCTACGGTGAGAGAACGATCTGCGACACTTGGGACATGATCGAATCCTCCGCTGATCGACGACGTCGTTCCCGCAACGGCGACCGCCTGACCTCGCCTCGGGAACGCCTCACCACGCCCTTGATCCGCATCGACGGCGAGCTCCGGCCCACCACCTGGGACGTGGCCCTGGATCGGGTCGCGTCGGAGTTCGGTGCCATCAAGGCGGTACACGGAGGTACGGCCTTCGCCTTGTTCTCCTGCTCGAAGAGCACCAACGAGATGAACTATGCGGCACAGAAGTTCGCCCGGTTGGCCCTCGATTCGAACAACATCGACTCCTGCAACCGCACTTGACACGCTCCCAGCGTCGTCGGTCTGGCGACAGTGTTCGGAGCCGGCGGTGGCACCTGTTCGTATGAGGAGATCACCGAGACCGATGTGGTGCTCCTGTGGGGGTCGAATGCCCGGGAGGCCCACCCCATCTTCTTCCACCATCTCATGAAGGGACTCGATGCCGGGGCCCGGATGTACGCCGTCGATCCTCGTCGTACTGCATCGTCCAAGTTCGCCGATGTCTGGCTGGGTTTGAACGTCGGCACCGACATCGCGTTGGCCAACGCGGTGGCTCGGCACGTCATTGCCAACGGTTTGGTCCACCAGACCTTCATCGATCGTGCAACCGT
>ERZ888423.2940-NODE-2940-length-11882-cov-109.054536_pt1 | contig 11882 bp, 14 predicted proteins | sample MGYA00520523_ERZ888423 | MGnify/ENA primary metagenome ERZ888423 (study PRJEB32303, sample SAMEA104408611) | aquatic metagenome | biome: Brackish water; feature: Pelagic; material: water | place: Baltic Sea | collected 2014-06-08T10:24:00 | depth 30,27 m ...
AGCCATCCACTGGAGCCGGCCATACCACTCGATGGTGGATGACAGCGTGCTGGCCTTACTGGAAAAGGAGCCCCACTGGCAACTGGCTGATTGCGCCGTGCCTGCCTTGGCCCACGATGGCTACAGCAGTGATCTGCTGGCCAGCGGTGCCAAGGCGAAGCGGCTGCGCCAGGCCATGGAGGCCGACCTCGCCGCCCAGCCGGGAGATCCCTACGCCTGCGCCAAGCTCGGCAGCCTGGAGGTGAGCGAGGGCAACCGCGAACGCGGCATCGCCTTGCTGCAGCAGGGATTGGCCCGGTGCCCAGCCAGCCGCCACCCCGAGCGCTACGAGCTGCTGCTGCACCTGGCGATCGCCCTGGGCAGCAGCGACCCGAACCGCGCCAGCCAGCTCTACCGCCAAGCCCTGGAGCTACCCCTGCCGCCGCGGCTCACCCTGGCGGCCCGGCTGAATCTGGCCGCCCTGCTGCAAGAGCCCGGCACCAGGAGCCAGGGAGCCCTGGAAGAGGCCTGCGAACTCTGCCGCCAGGCTTGCGCAGCGGCGCCCGAACTGGCCCTCGGCTGGCTGCACCTGGGGATCAGCGAGCGGCGACGCGGCCAGCTGCCGGCGGCAATCGCGGCCTACCGCTCAGCCCTGGAGCGCGATCCAAGCCTGGCCGCCGCCCAGCAGAACCTGGCCGTGGCCCTGCTGCTCAACGGTGACGTGCCAGGGGCCCGCAGCGGCTTCCGCCAGGCGATCGCCCTGCTGGAGCAGCAAAACCGGCAAAGCGAAGCGGAAGCACTGCGGCAGCAGGCGGGCAGCATGGTCAAGCTGGATGACCAGTGATCCCCCTGGCCATGGCTTCTGACTCCTATCTGAGCGGCCGCAGCATCGCCGTGACCAGGGCCGAAACCCAGCTAGGGGAAGCCCGGCGCCTGTTTGAAGCCGCTGGCGCCACGGTGGTAGACCTACCAGCCTTGGTGGTGACGCCACCAGATGAATGGGGCCCCCTCGACGATGCCCTGGCCGAGCTCGATGATTTCCACTGGCTGGTTTTTTCCAGTGGCAACGGCGTTGAGGCCGTGGAGCAGCGGCTGCGCCGCATCGGCCGCTCCCTGGCACGGCGGCCCAGCCACCTGAAGATCGCTGCGGTAGGCCGTAAAACCGCCGCCCAGCTCGAATCACTGGGAGCGCCCGCCGACTTCATCCCGCCCAGCTTTGTGGCCGACAGCCTGCTGGAGCATTTTCCCGTCTCGGGTTGGGGGCTGCGCCTTTTGCTGCCCCGGGTGCAGAGCGGCGGCCGCACCCTGCTAGCGGATGCCTTCGCCGCTGCTGGTGTCCGGGTGGTGGAAGTTGCCGCCTACGAGACCGGCTGTCCCGAGGGTTTACCTAGCGCAGCGGTGGCCGCCCTAGAGCAACGGCGCCTCGACGCCATCACCTTCAGCAGCGGCAAAACCGTGAGCCACACCTGCCAGCTGCTGGAAGGGGCTTTCGGGCCCACCTGGAGCAGCCAGCTGGAGGGGGTGGCGGTGGTTTCAATCGGACCCCAAACCAGCGAGCGCTGCCGGCAGCTACTCGGCCGCGTCGATGCTGAAGCCGATCCCCATGACCTGGCTGGGCTAGTAGAGGCCTGCAGCCGCAGCCTCAGGGCTTATCCCAGAGCTCAGCCGTCACCGCCTGCTTGCCCTGACGCAGGGTGAGGCGACCGTTTTGAACATCGATGCTGGCCACGCTCCAACCCGCCGGCAGTAGCGGCGTGGCGCGGGGATCAATGTTGCTACCGCCTCTCTGACCGACCCGCAAGGTGCCGCTCTCGCCAGCGAACTGCACCAGGGCTTCAGGGCGCCCGCCTGCGCGGATCACCCCATTGAAAACCAAACCAGAGGGCAGGCTGAGTGACGCTGGACGACCCGTGCCAACTGTTGGCCGGAGGATTCCCTGAGCTCGGGAAGGGGGTGTCGCCAGGGACGCAAAGGGATCGACACGCCCAGCGGCAACTGAGGCCACCACCTGACTGGAGCTGGGCAGGGGTGTCAATCCAGCCAGAGGTACCGTTGCCACAACTGGCGCTGACGCCTTAGGCGGTGAGAGCGCCTGGACGGTGGCTTGAGGCGGTGGCTCTGCAGCGCAGGCGGCCAACAGCAGGGCAGCACCAATGGCAGCGCTGAGGGATTCAGGGATTACGGGCTTCAACGAGATCACGGAATCGGTCAAGGTTTGCCTGAAGCTCCCTAGTCACAATTCCACCCAAGATGCTGGCATCCATCAACGGTGCCAAGACCCCGGGCAATTCATAGCTGACACTCAGCTTGACCGCCGTGAGCTCGGGAGCCTGCGAGTAAAAGCGCACCGCCCCTTTGGTGGGCAGACCTCCCACCGACTCCCAGTGCAATTGCTGGGCCTCCACCCGCTGGCTAATACGGGCTTTCCAATGAAAGCGAAAACCCTGCGCCGCCAAGGTCCAATCGGTGAGGTCGGGATCGTTGGGTTCGGTGACAACTGACTCGATCCAGCGCATCCACTTGGGCATCGCCTCCAAATCACTCCACACCTCCCACACCTGATCCACCGAGGCCCGGATCTCCGTGGTAACGCTGTGCTCGAGCCAACGGCCCATGGAATCTCCTATGCGAAAGGGGTGTTGGTGGCTAATGCAGCCTGGCGGCCCAGGATCGCCGCTGCGGCCAAGCGCCCACTCATGGTGGCGCCTTCCATCGAATCGATGTAATCCTGCTTGGTGTAACTACCGGCCAAATAGAAATTGCCTACCGGCGTGGCTTGCTCTGGCCGGTAAGGCTCCATGCCGGGAGCCTCGCGGTAAAGGGACTGGGCCAGCTTCACCACGTTGCTCCACACCAGCTTCAGGCCCGCGGCCGAAGGGAAGAGGCTTCGCACCTGGGCGTCAGTGTGGGCCACGATCTCTTCGGTTTTCTTGGGAATCCAGGGATCGCCTGGGGTAAGCACGCATTGGAGCAAGGAGCCCTGCCCCTGTTTGCGGTAATCCTCGGGGCTGGCCAGGGCCAAATCAGCAAAGCAGCTGAAGTCAGCGTCGGCGGTGTAGAGCAAGTTGTCGAGGCCAGCGGGGCTGCTGAGATCGGCGCGGGCAGCGGCGGCGGCGGCGCCAGCACCGAGCTCGGTTACCCAGCCGTCGTATCTGAGCTGCACGGTGGCCACCGGCACGGCATCGAGCTTATAAATGTTGTCGAATAGGGGCCAGCGGCGCCAGGCTTTCGGCAGCATTCGCTGAATACCAGGCACATCGCAGGCGGCCAGATAGGTGTCTGCAACTACAGATACATCCCCCTCAGGGGTGCCGAGAGTGAGGCTGCTCACCCGGGTAGCGGGCTGGCCATCGACGCCAGCTGCCCCCTCCTCGAAATGCACCTCCGTGACCCGGTGGCGCAGATGCAGCCGGCCGCCGCGCTGCTGGATGTAGTCGAGGATCGGGCCCGTGAGCCAGCGGTGGGGCGAGCCCTTGAGCAGGTTGAGCTTGGATGCCTCGGTTTTGGAGGCAAACATCATGAAGATCGTCAGCATGCAGCGGGCCGAGATCGACTCGCAATCAATGAAGCCGAGGGCATAGGCGATCGGATTCCACATCCGTTTGATGCTCTGCTCACTACCGCCATGGCCCACAAACCACTGCTGAAAGCTGATCCGGTCCAGAGCCCGAATCGTCTTCATTGCCCCCTCGTAGTCGACCAGGCCGCGCACGATCGGACTAGTGCCCAAGGCCAAGGCATTGCGCAGCTTGTCGATCCAATCGAGCTGGGGGGTGGTGAAGAAGGCCTTGAGGCCATTGAAGGGAGCGCCAAGGGCGAAGCGGAAATCGAGCTCCCGCAGGTCGCCGCCCATGTTCACAAACAGGTGGGTGTGGTCCTTGGGCAGCAGGTTTTCGATCGCCCCCACCTTGCGCATCAGGGCGAAGAGGTTGGCGTAGTTGAAGAAGAACACATGCAGCCCCATCTCAATGTGGTTGCCGCCCTCATCCACCCAGCTGCCCACCTTGCCGCCCAGAAACGGCCGGGCCTCATAGAGATCCACCTGGTGGCCGGCATCCACCAGATCCACCGCCGCAGATAAACCGGCCAGTCCCGCTCCCACGATGGCGACCTGCACCCTTTCAACCCTCAGTAGTGCGCTGACTCTATGGAGACACTCCGCCAGGCAGCGAACAGGGAGCCTCCATACAGTGGTTGCAACTGGCGTAGATCTCGATGAGTACCGAAACTGTCACAGCTGTTGCAGCCCAGGCCCAAGCCACCTTCACCGCCAAAGACGGGAAGGGGATCCTGATCACCGAACCGGCCATGAAGCAGCTGGGGGCGCTGATGAATCAGCAGGGTGAGGCCAAGGTGTTGAGGGTGGGCGTGCGCTCCGGGGGCTGCAGCGGCATGAGCTACACGATGGATTTCATCGATGCCAGCGCGATCCTGGGTGATGACGAGCACTACACCTACGAACCCGCCGATGCTCCCAGTTTCGCGGTGGTGTGCGATCCCAAGAGCCTGCTCTACATCTACGGAATGCAGCTGGATTTTTCCTCAGCCCTGATCGGCGGCGGCTTCAACTTCACCAACCCCAATGCCAGCCAGACCTGCGGCTGCGGCAGCTCGTTTGCGGTGTAATGCCCATCGGGTGGCAATCTGAGCAGATGACCAGGCAAGCCGCCTCCCTATGACCTCAGCAGACGCACCGTCCCTGTTCGAGCAGGCCATGCAGCGCTACCAGGAGGGAGTGGCACCAGCTGAATTGATCGATAGCTTCATCGCCATCACCGAGCAGTCCCCCAACCAGTCGGCGGGATGGACCTGCCTGGCCTGGCTGCAGCTGCTCGATGAGCAGCCCCAAGCCGCCCTGCGCTCCGCCAAAACCGCCGTGCGCCTTAACCCCCAGGACCCCCAGGCCCGCATCAACCTGAGCCTGGCCATGCTGGAAACGGGCGCCAAAGGGGTGCGCGAACACATCGAAATTGTGCAGCGGGTAATGGCAATGGCGCCTGAGATGACTGGCGAACTGCAGGAGTCGATCGCCGATGGGCTGGTGCGCAAACCAGGCTGGAAGGCCATGGAGAAGCTGAAGGCCTGGCTGGCGGGTTGAAACCGGTTCTGCTACTCAGCAACGGCCACGGGGAAGACCTCAGTGGTGCCCTGGTAGCTGCCGAGCTGATGCAGCGGGGAATCCCGGTTGAGGCCCTGCCCCTGGTGGGCCACGGCAGCCCCTATCGCCAGCGGGGCGTGCCGGTGCTCGGGCGCACCCGCAGCTGCAGCACTGGCGGCCTCGGCTACACCAGCCTGGCCGGTCGCCTCAGCGAGCTGCTGGAGGGCCAGCTGGGCCATGTGCTCGGCCGGCTCCTGCTCCTGCGCCGCCGCCGCTGCCATTACGGCCTGGTGGTGGCCGTGGGTGATGTGCTGGCCGTGCTGGGGGGCTGGCTCTCGGGCCTGCCCAACGCCGTCTATCTGGTGGCTTACTCCAGCCATTACGAGGGTCGCCTACGCCTGCCCTGGCCCTGCGGCTGGCTGCTAAACCAAGCGGGCATCAAGGCGATCTGGAGCCGCGATCCTCTCACCGCCTCCGACCTCAGCCAGCAACTGAACCGTGCCGTGGTCTTCCTCGGCAATCCCTTCCTCGACGTGGTGGGTGCCAACCCCAGCGAATCACCGCCACTGCCAGCGCTGCAATTGGAGATAGCGCTGGTGCCAGGCAGCCGCCTACCGGAAGCAGCGCGCAATTTCGCTCTGATGCTGCGGGTGCTGGCGCTGTTGCCCGAGGAATGGGCGCGCAGCCAGCCACTGCGGCCGCGCGCTGCCCTGGTGGCCGAGTTCGACAGCAGCTGCGTTGCCAAGCTGGCCGGCCCCCTTGGTTGGCGGCTCGAGGCAGGTGACCGGCTGGTTCGCGGCCCCCTGGCCGTTGAACTTGGCTGGGGCCAGTTTGGGGAGATCTTGGCCTCCTCCCAGCTGGTGCTGTGCATGGCTGGCACCGCCGCCGAACAGGCCGTGGGGCTGGGCAAGCCAGTGCTGCAGCTGGTGGGAGGAGGCCCCCAATTCACGGCCGGCTTTGCTGAAGCCCAGCGCCGCTTGCTTGGCCCTGGCGTGCGCTGCGCCCCCGGCAGCAGCGGCAGTGCAGCAACCCTGGCCGCCACCGCCCAGCTAGCCCAGGAACTGCTGGAGCAGCAAGGCGATCCCAAGCAAGGACCAGCCCTACGCCAGTCCCTGGCGGCCATTGGCCTGGAGCGAATCGGCGCGCCCGGCGGCAGCCAGGCGCTGGCAGCGGCGATCATGGCAATGCTGCGCCCTAATCAGGCCCCTGAGCTGCCATGACCGCACCTAACCCCTCCCCAAGCTTGCTGCAGCAACTCAAGGGATCGATGGACACCCTGCTGGTGGTGGATGTGTTTGTGGTGATTGCCGGGGCAATTTGGTTTGCCGTGGCCGTAACCCTGCACAGCCAGCACATCGAAGCCCCCCTGGAGTTGTTTCAGCGGCTGTGGGAGCCGCTTTTTACCCCAGCAATTGGCTTGCTGATGGGAGCAGCCCTGCTCAGTGGGGCGCTGGGCTGGTGGCAGCGGCGAGGGCAGCGCTGAGCTGGGGATACTGAAAAGTGAACCCCTGGGCCAGCAAGCGCTCGGGCAGCACCTGCTGGCCCTCCAGCACCACCTGGGCCCCGTCGCCAAGCAACAGCTGCAGGATCGGCCCCGGCACGGGCAGCAGGCTGGGACGCCCCAGGGCCTTGCCTAAGGCACTGGCGAACAGGCCCATGGTGGTGGCTTCCGGGCTAACGGCGTTGTAGACGCCGCTGTAGGCGCCATCTTCAAGGGCCGTGGCGATCAGGCGGCAGAGATCGTGGCGATGAATCCAGCTCATCCACTGGCGGCCCGAGCCCACCGGCCCACCGAAACCCAAACGGAAGATGGGCAACATCTTGCCGAGGGCGCCACCATCGGGGCCGAGCACGATGCCGATGCGCAACTTCACCAGCCGGCAAGCAGCTGGGACCTGATCAGCGGCCTCCTCCCAGCGCTGACAGATCTCGGCCAGAAAATCGCCACCGGCTGGGCTGACCTCGCTGAAGCGCGCCTGCGTACTTGTGCCGTAATAGCCCACTGCTGAACCATTAACCAGCACGGCGGGGGGCTGCTCCAGCCGCGCCAAGGCAGCCACCAGCAGCTCCGTAGTGCGAACGCGGCTTTGCAGCAACAGCTGACAGTGGGCCGGGGTCCAACGACGCTCAGCGATCGGCTCACCAGCGAGGTTCACAACCCCATCCGCCGCGGCAAGGGCCTTGTCGAGGCCGTTGTTCGCCCAACTGGCCGGCTCGGCCGGATCTAGGCGTATGCAAGACAGTCGCTTACCAACAAGGGCCGGAAAGGGCTGGGGCTGGCGACTCACGAGGGTCAGCTCATGGCCTAGTTCGAGCAGAAAAGGCACCAGCTCGCGGCCAACAAACCCTGAACAACCCAGCAGCAGCAGCCGCATTTCAGACTTAACAGCTTGAGGGAGGCTAGGCGCTTGCAACTAAGACGAGCTGGTCTGGGCTGCCCAGCCGGACTTAGCCTGGTGCCACTGACAAATTCACCATGGCTGATACCGCCCCTGCTCCAGCTGCCCAGCCGCCACTCCAAACGCAACTGCAGGCACCATTAAAAAAGGGCAGCCTGGTGCGGGTAAACCAAGCTGCATACAGCGGCAGCCTGGAAGCCAGTGCAAGCGAAGGGCCGCTGCCGGGTTACTTGGCAGAAGGCCCCGGCGAAATCCTGGCCATCAAGGGCGACTATGCCCAGCTGCGCTGGCGACGCCCGGTGCCGGATGTGTGGCTGCGGCTGGACCAGCTGGAGGCCTTTCCGGCTTGAAAAGTTTTGCAGACCTTGGCAGAGCGTTAACTCTGACCAATTTTTGCCGCTTTTTTGCGCTCCTGCTGGTGGCCTGGCAGCCCTTTCCTGGGGAATACCGGGTGCCGTTGGTGGGCTCAGCCCTACTGGGCTTGGCTCTCACTTGGCGAGGCGAATGGCGCGCGGTGGCTGAACCAGCCAAACGGCTGGGTTTACTGCTGCTGTGTTTGCTGATTCCAGGGTTGCTTTCCATACCCACATCAGTAGCTCCTAGCAAAAGCTGGGGTGAAATAGTCTCAGTTGTGCTCGTTGGCCTGGCGGGCTTGAGCGTGCTCTACGGGCTGCGCCGCCAGCAAGATCACCGCTGGCTGCAGTCCGGCCTAGTGATAGTGATTTCAGCTTGGATCGGCGATGGCCTGCTCCAAGCTCTCACCGGCGCAGATGTATTTGGCATCACGCCCAAAGCGGAGGGGATGATCAATGGCCCGTTCACTACTAATGGCATTTTTGGAATCATCGTGGCAGCGCTAACTCCCCTAGTGCTATGGGAGCCATTGAAACAACGCCAGCGCTGGGCCATTGCCCTGCTGAGCGGAATAGTCGTAACGGTGATTCTCTCAGGTCAGCGAAATAACCTACTACTGCTGGCGCTAGGCCTGATTGCGCTATCAAGTCTGTGGAGTAGGCGCACCCGCCTAGTTGGCGCAGCGGCTTTGGTGGCAATCGCGGTTGCTGTGTATCAATTTGCTCCAACCCTGCAACAACGGTCTAATTGGATGATCTCCTCCGGCAAGGAAATGGCCACTTCTCTGCAGGGGCTACAAGACAATCCAGGCGATACCAAATCAAGCAAGCGACTATTTGATTCCTTAAACCGCTTCACCTCCGACAGAGCTTTCCTTGTTGATGCAGGGCTAAAAATGATTCAAGATCGCCCCCTTACCGGGGTGGGCATCAATGCATTCCGCCCTGCCTACCCTCTATACGCCCAGCTCAAACCCCATGGCCATCGAGATAAACCCACCCATGCCCACAACATTTATCTAGAGCTGACAGCCGAAACAGGGTTAATTGGCCTAGTTGGACTGCTGCTCGCAATAGGACTTGGCTGGCGCTGGTTTGCGTTGGCATGCCAAGAAAGGCAAAGAATGGCAGCACCCTATGCAGCCACATTGCTCGTAATGCTTTTCCCACTGACAACCCATACCGTCCTATTTGCTGCCTTTTACTTCACGCTTATAATCATGATATTGGGGGGCTTTTTGGCGGCCCTCTTTTCCCCTGAGTCAGTCAGTTCAACCACCTAACTCCCGCCGCTGCAACTGCAGAGCCTGACGGCGCAGGCGAGCTTGCTTCAAAAGCTCCCTACCATCGTGCACGTATGAATCCACGTAGCCCATGGTGTAGCGCTCCAGCTCAGCTAGAGCGTCTTTAACCAGGCTGAGGCAGTGATAAAGATCAAGGGCAAATACTTGGGCCCCTGGTGGACATACCTGGGAGCGGTAGATCAACTCGACCTTGTCGACGCGGGCCTGGCCCTGCTCAATGAAGGCACAGAATGATTCCATCAAGGTGTCGTCGTAGGGATCGGCGGAAAGGGCCTTGAGCTGGGCTGGGAAGGGGTTGATCACCTGAGCCAACAGGCGATCGATAGGGGCATATACCTGCTGCAACCACTGCTGCAACACGGCGTCAGTGGCAGCGCTGCGTGTCGACTGGGCCCGGGCCCGCTTCACGGAAAAGCTGGCGCCAGCAGGGTCTAAAGAGGTATGCGCTGTCAGGTCGTGGCGGCGGCGGCGAACGGCGTCGCGTAAAACCTCCCAGGCAGCGTTTAGGGCCAGGATTGTGCGGTCATCGCCGCCGGCATCCGGGTGGTGCTGCTTCACCAGGGCCCGGTAAGCGGCCTTGATTTCAGCGCCGCTAGCAGTGGGTGAAACACCCAGTACGCGATAGGGATCAGCAGTGGGTTCAGCAGCAGCCAGGGCTCAGCCTCCGCATGCAAAGGAATTTGATGATGACTTTAGGAACTCAGGCCCCGCTGCCTGCCAACAACCGCTGCCCAACAAAAAACCCCAGCCGAGGCTGGGGTTGATTGAGGTGTGTGTGTTTAGAAGTGGAAGATGAAAAGACCGGAAGTGTATGAAGAATCCAGTCCTGTTAGGTTCTGAAGGATCAGAACTTGAAGGTGGTCTTGATCAGGCCGCCAAGGGTATCGCTAACGCCAGTGTTCTCGATATAGAAGAACGCAGGGGTAACGCTGATGTTGTCGGTGACTTGGAACTTGTAGAACAACTCGTAGGCGATGGTCTCTTCGCCGCCGTCAAACCAGATTCCGCCAGTGCCTAGACCGGAACCAAGTCCGACTTGGCCAGCGCTACCAACTGCCATGCCAAGGGCATTGCCCTTCATGAAAACATCAGACCACTGGATACCAACCATCCAGCTCCAGCTGTCGTCGAGGATGATAGCGTTGGATGTGCCGTAACCAAAACCGGCACTGATTGAAGGTACCCAGCTGGCTTCAGAAGGCTGCCAATAGCCACTCAGGCCCATGTTGTTGGCGTACACACCAGCAAACTCAGAAAAATCTGAGTAGGTATAAGCAAGGGCGGCACCCCAATTGCTACTGGCATAGCCGACTTGGGCGGTGAAGGTGTAAGCCTCATCAACACCAAGATTGGCATTTTCAGCAGCAGCTTCGTTGGAAACGAAGTTTGCACTGATGCTAAAGCCCTCTTTCTGATAGGTCAGGCCAACACCGGCTCCCAGATTCAGGCTGTAAGTACCACGGGCACCTGCATAGGTGAACAGGTCAAGAACGCTGTCGGAGGGATAAACGCTGGGCCATATGGCCAGCATGTCATCCTGACGGACCTTGGCACCGAAAGTGGCAGTCAGGCCGTCACCAACTGGGAACTGATAGAAGAGTCGGTTGATACCAACTACATCAACACCGCCGGCAACACCGGCATCTTCTTGGAAGGCCACTTCTAAGGCAGAGTTGCCGCCGAAGAAGGCCGAGTTGGCGAAGTTGCCGGAACGCAGAGTGGTGCGCAGCAGGTCCTTACCGGTGAAGCTGGTGTCGAAGTTCAGGCGAACGTCATAGTTAGCCGTGAGATTATCACCGAAACCGGTGTTACCAGCGCCGCCAACCACGAATGTGGCAATACCATTCAGCTTGGTGGTGGTGGAGAACTGGTTAGCTTCCAGTTCGCCCACTTTGGCCTCGAGGCCATCGACGCGGCCCTTGAGGATGGCGAGTTCCTTCTCGAACTCGGCCATCAGCTTCTTGAGCTCGTCGGTCACTTCGGTGACGCGGTCGAGACAGGCGTTGAGCAGGGCAGCGGCTTCAAAGCGGGTCATCGCCTTGCCACCCTTGTAGGTGCCATTGGGATAGCCAGCCACGCAGCCGTAGCGCTCGATCAGGTTGGACAGAGCCTGGTAAGCCCAGTCGGTGGGCTTGACGTCAGAGAACTGGGAGATGCTGGTGACTTGCTCCTCGGAGGCGTACTTGTTGACGCCGTCCAGGTTGAACTCAGCTGCGGTAGCGGCCACGGGGGCCAGCAGACCAAGAGCTGCAGGTGCAACCAGGAGTTGCTTAAAGAGTTTCATGGGTTCCTCACACGAGATTGGCGCAATGCGCCGATCACATAATCACCCAATATCACAGCAACATCGCCTAAGCCTGTGCCACTGCGCACAATGACACGTGCTTCCAAAAACGATGCCCCCGACGGGCACGGGGCTCGTCGGGGGCTCTCGCCGGGCTGCATCAGCCGCGAAACCAACTAGAGGGCGTTCTCCGCGATCAGCAGACCCTGGTTTAAGTAACTGGAACTCACGGGCACCTCCTCCTCGGGGGATTGGAGCCAGCCGGCGATGCATTCGGCAGGATCAGCGCCCGAAGGTCCAGATCCTTGCCACATCACTGCTGACAGAACTTGTCAAATTTAGCCATTAAAAAAGCGCCTCCGTGGAGGCGCTGAGGCTGGTTTCGAAAATCAAAACCAAGCCTTGATCAAAGAGCGTTGCCGCGGGGCAGAACCTCTTCAGGGAAGACGAAGTTTTCATGCGGCT
>ERZ888423.2941-NODE-2941-length-11881-cov-57.723829_pt1 | contig 11881 bp, 14 predicted proteins | sample MGYA00520523_ERZ888423 | MGnify/ENA primary metagenome ERZ888423 (study PRJEB32303, sample SAMEA104408611) | aquatic metagenome | biome: Brackish water; feature: Pelagic; material: water | place: Baltic Sea | collected 2014-06-08T10:24:00 | depth 30,27 m ...
AAAGAAAGGTTGAGAAGGTGCTAACAATCTTCCGTTGGGTTGATCAGCGAGTCTGCTGCGGGGGTCATGCCGTGGTGATACAAACTCACGAGTTGGTCAAAAGTCGCAGTTGTTGGTAAAAGGGGTTGGTAGATGAATGAACGCCCTTTCCTTGGATCTTAGTTTCTACATGCCTATCAGCAAGCAGTCGTCCAGTTCGAAAAGCTACAGGCGCCGGGTACGGAGGTTGCAGCTGCCATCCTTCCACTTCCCGGCCCCTTTTGCCAATCAGGGCATCGGCCTGAAGGTCCCGCAGCTGCTGGCCGTGAAGAGCCGCATAGCCGGCAAGGCATTGCTAGTGGTATATGCAGCCTCCGTGCTGGCCGCCGCGATGCCGATTCAGATCAGTGCCCCCGCCTGGTATCTGGCCCTGTGCAACTCCCTAGTGAATAACGGCGCGATCCTGGTGCTGGCCCTGCTGGCCCTCAACCTGGCGGCCTACTGGGATCCTGCCGCCAAGGCCAACCGAAACTTCGCCAGCCCCCTGCTTTGGATTTCACGCCTGAGCACTGCAGTGTTCGGGGCAGTGGTGGTGGTGCAGCTGATGGCCGCCGGCCACTTCGCCAAGCAAGTGCTAGCCCAGAACAGCGCCCAGTTGAGCGGCCTTATGCGCCAGCTGGATGTAGTGGCGGCGGATGTGGAAGCAGCCAAGGATCCCGCCCAGTTCAACCTGCTCCTGCAGCGCCTGGGCTCCCCGCCAGTGCTGCCGAGCGCGGCCCAGAGCGAGCCGCTGCCGGCGCGCAAGCAGCAGCTTCTCAAAGTGTTGCAGGACAAGCTGCGCTCCGAGGAAGGCCGCCTAGGGCAGAAGAGGCGTCAGATCTTTTTCGACCTGGCCCTCAATTCGGTGCGGGTGGTGGTGACGGCGGCGGCACTGGCGACGGCCTGCCAGGGCTTCTCGCAGTGGAATGGCACCAACTTGGCGCTCGATAAAAGCACCGAAGTTGTGGGCTGAACCCTTGACGCCCTGGGTGGCCAGTCTGCTGCTGCTGTTCGTGGTGGATGGCGCCGCCGAAGGCTGCGAGTGAACCTCAGCGGTGGGGCCGTTGCAATTCAGGGTCCCTACTTCGGGATCAATCAGACGTCCAGCTGCTGGTGAGCGAGACTGTATTTCTGCTCGCCTTTCCTTTGCCCTCCTGCTTGCCAGAGGTGACAGGAGCCCTGTTTACTCCTTGATTTTGGGAATTTCCATGCTTTTAAGCGCCCCCTCCAAGCGCCGCCAGACCCCGGCATTTCTTGATCTCACTGCCCGGTTACCGGCTTGTGAGCCATGAGGCTTTTGCCATCGGCGTACTTATGCAGCGGGCCGCTGGCATAGCCCTTGGCTTGCGCATAGCAGTTGTAGGCGTCAATGCACTGATCAGTACAGGTGTTTGCATTGTCGTCACTTAGTAGCCCGCTTCCATCATCATCACATCTCGCAGGACAGCAGCGCTGGCTGCCATGAGTTGCAGCATGGGCTCCAGATGCTCAACGTCCGGCGGCTGGTTGCTTACGCCGATCGCCACGATCAGTTGATGATCGCTGTCCGCCGCGAGCTGGCAGTTGTATACCTGCAGATAGGAGCCAACCGACTGCATTAGGTGACTCTCGGGGTCACCGATCAGGAACTCCACAGGAGATTTACCTTCTCTTTTCAGTTCGCATCCAACTTCTTCAACGATTCGGATGCAGGGGCACCATCACAAAAACCGCTACCCGCACCAATGGCGCCGCTCTGCCTAATTGGTTGAGCTTTGACCTTGCCACTCGCACCTACCCCGCCACTCCGTTCAACAACAATGTCGGCACTTTCAATTTCAAAGCAACCGCCACCGACGGCGATTCATCTTGGATGGATGGAGCGGACCCCACCTTCATCGTCCGCTCGACCGCTGAAGGAAAACTGATCCGGGTCATTGTTCGCTACAAGGATCTGCAGGGCTTCGATGAAGAAGCCACTAGTGAGTCCGTCGGTATGCCACTGGTAGATAAAGGCGATTTGATTTTCACCATCTCTGGCACTGCGGTTGTGGGCAACACCCTCACCGCCATCGCCATCAAGCTGGTTCAGACAACAGGTACCTTCGCCCGCTTTGGCGCCGCCACCTTCAGCTTCAACGTTCCAAACCAGGGGACCCGCACCTTTCTCGCCCTCAACTATGGCCCAGGTGGCTTCAACGCCAACAGCGACTCCAACGTGAAAATCACAGGATTAGGTGCAGCGCTGACCAGTATCAGCATCGTTTAATTCACAATACAATCACTACATGGCCTTGCCGCCCTCTCTGCCGCAAGGCTTTTTCGTCAGGCCCGTTACACCTGTGCTTGTTTCCTGGCCTCGAGCACGGCCAGATAAAGCTCCTCCGGAACCTCACGGATGTCGTATTCGCTGGGAAGCACACCGTGCACATGGCGATGCACGGCCATCCAGCAGTTGCGCTCCGGATCCCGACCCGTGCCATCAAACTCCCGCGACTCGGCAGCCAGTTGCTCAATCAACGAGTCGTTCCAGGTGTCGTTCACGCCAGCGATCCCCCATGCGGAGGTCCAGAGTGGGAGCAGTCTGAACTAATGCACCGGCATGGCAGCCCATACCCCCTCGCCCCCGAAGCGACTGCTGCTGGGACTCGTCATCGCCGGGGGTGGGCTGCTGGGAGGATTCCAAGCCCTGGCTCAGGCTCAGGGCTTGCCTAAACCCCCCTGTCAATCGGTGGTGCCGCCTAGCCAGAAACTGCTCCAACCCCGGCGCATCCAGCCCAATCAGGTGCAAGCCAAGAACGCAATGGGCTGCCTATCACCCGCCGACGCGGTGTATGGAGCGGATGGCTGTCCGCTGCGCATGTGCGGCGCCGAGGCCGGCGTAATTCAGCTGCCTGATTACAACGCCAGGCCGCGTTGACGATTTCCCACCAGCTCTGGGGAGGACCGAATCGATTCGTTCGGTTCTCCTCAGAGCTGGTTTTTGTGATCAGGAATACCGTTTACACAACAGCTCTAAAGAGGGAGGTCACCATGCATCCCACCGCCGAAGTATTCACCGAAAAAGCCTGGGCTGCCGTGGTGGCGACCCAGCAATTGGCGCAGCAGCGGCGCCAGCAGCAGATGGAATGCGAACACTTGCTGGCGGCCTTACTGGCGCAGCAGGGTCTGGCCGGACGCATTCTGGAAAAGGCCGGCGTTGATGTGGGCACCTTTAGCCAGAAGGTGGAGGCCTTTATCGCCGGCCAGCCAAAGCTGAGCGCCCCCCCAGACAACGTTTACCTAGGCAAGGGCCTCAATGCCGTGCTCGATCAGGCAGGCAGCCTCAAGGAGGCCTACGGCGACAGCTACATCGCCATCGAGCACCTGCTGCTGGCCCTGGCGATCGACGACCGCTGCGGCAAGCAGCTGCTTGCCCAAGCAGGCACCACTGCCGCCATGCTCAAGGAGGCCGTGCAAGCTATCCGTGGATCCCAAAACGTGACCGACCAGAACCCCGAAGGCACCTACGAATCCTTAGAAAAATACGGCCGCGATCTCACGGCTGCTGCCCGCGAGGGCAAGCTCGACCCAGTGATCGGCCGCGATGAAGAGATTCGTCGCACCATTCAGATTCTCAGCCGCCGTACCAAGAACAATCCGGTGCTGATCGGCGAGCCCGGCGTAGGTAAAACCGCGATCGTGGAGGGTCTGGCCCAGCGCATCGTCAATGGCGACGTGCCCCAGGCGTTGCAAAACCGTCAGCTCGTGTCGCTGGATATGGGTGCCCTGATAGCCGGTGCAAAATACCGCGGCGAGTTTGAGGAGCGGCTCAAGGCCGTTCTCAAGGAAGTAACGGCTTCCGAGGGCCAGATCGTGCTGTTCATCGATGAAATCCACACGGTGGTGGGGGCCGGCGCCAGCGGCGGCGCCATGGATGCCAGCAACCTGCTCAAACCGATGCTGGCCAGAGGCGAGCTGCGCTGCATCGGCGCCACCACCCTCGATGAGCACCGCCAGCACATCGAGAAGGATCCAGCCCTAGAGCGTCGCTTCCAGCAGGTGTTCGTGGATCAGCCCACGGTGGAAGACACCATTTCGATTTTGCGCGGTCTAAAGGAACGCTACGAAGTGCATCACGGGGTGCGTATCGCCGACAATGCCCTGGTGGCGGCAGCAGTACTGAGCAGTCGGTATATCGCCGATCGCTTTCTGCCCGACAAAGCGATCGATCTGATGGATGAGTCGGCGGCGCGACTGAAAATGGAGATCACCTCCAAGCCAGAGCAGATCGACGAGCTCGATCGCCGCATCCTGCAGCTTGAGATGGAGAAACTCTCCTTGGGGCGCGAATCAGATGTCGCCAGCAAAGATCGGCTCGAGCGGCTTGAAAAGGAGCTGGCCGATCTAAGCGAACAACAGAGCACCCTTAATGCCCAGTGGCAGGCCGAAAAGAGCTCGATCGATGAGCTTGGTGCAATTAAAGAGGAGATCGAGCAGGTGCAGCTGCAGGTGGAGCAGGCCAAACGCAACTACGACCTGAACAAGGCAGCTGAGCTCGAATACGGCACACTGGCTGAGCTCCATAAAAAGCTTGCTGCCAAGGAGGCAGAGCTCAATGCCAGCGGCAGTGAAAAAACGCTGTTGCGCGAGGAGGTCACTGAAGATGACATCGCCGAGGTGATCGCCAAGTGGACCGGCATTCCGGTGGCCAAACTGGTGCAGAGCGAAATGGACAAGCTGCTGCACTTAGAGGACGAGCTGCATACCCGAGTGATCGGCCAGCAGCAAGCTGTTACCGCCGTGGCCGATTCCATTCAGCGATCCAGGGCCGGCCTGAGCGATCCCAACCGGCCAATCGCCAGTTTCCTATTCCTAGGTCCAACCGGCGTGGGCAAAACCGAGCTCTCCAAAGCTTTGGCAGCTCAGCTGTTCGATTCTGAGGAATCAATGGTGCGCATCGATATGAGCGAATACATGGAGAAGCACGCCGTGAGTCGGTTGATCGGAGCGCCTCCGGGCTACGTGGGCTACGAGGAAGGCGGCCAGCTCACCGAGGCAGTGCGGCGCCGCCCCTATGCGGTGATCCTGTTCGACGAGGTGGAGAAGGCCCACCCGGATGTGTTCAACGTGATGCTGCAGATCCTCGATGACGGTCGTGTCACCGATGGCCAGGGCCGGACGGTGGACTTCACCAACACGGTGCTGATCCTCACCAGCAACATCGGCAGTGCCTCGATCCTTGATCTAGCTGGCGATCCAAGCCGCCACAGCGAGATGGAGGGACGGGTAAATGAAGCCCTGCGAGGCCACTTCCGCCCAGAATTCCTCAATCGACTGGATGAAACGATCATCTTCCACAGCCTCAGGCAGGAGGAACTGCGTCAGATCGTGGAGCTGCAGGTGCAGCGGCTGGCTGGGCGGCTGGACGACAAAAAGCTGGAGCTTGAGCTCAATGCCGCTGCCCTCGACTGGCTCGCTGCTGTTGGCTACGACCCGGTGTACGGGGCTCGTCCACTCAAGCGCGCCATCCAGCGCGAACTGGAAACGCCAATCGCTAAGGCGATCCTGGGAGGCCAGTTCACGGCAGGCCAGACGATCACAGTGGATGTGGAAAGCGAGGTGGGGGAGCAGAAACTGAGGTTTAAGGTTGGTAGTACATAACAATTTTGAGCACGAGTGGATTTCGGGGCGATTCAGCTCCAATTCACCTTCCTCTTACTCCTTGAGGGCAACCTTGTGCCTGTTTTGGACCCAATTCCCACCTAATGGACACACTATTTGTACCCTTATTGTCCCGTCGTCAGTAGAGAGGCGCGTGCGAGATATATATTCTCATGCGCTGCCTGAATATTGACTTTTCAGTGGCTCTTGGCCATACCACGGTGCGGGGTATTCTTGAACTTAAAATGATGTTTGATTACACGAAATGGATACCACCTTGGCCCTGATGTGTACCTTGACCATCTCTACTAAATCAATCAATCTGAAATATGGCGTATCTGGCAAGACCCTCTGCTTCCTCACCATGCATTAGCTGGGCTGCTCGGGTGATGTCATGCACATTGGCCGAGATTGTCCCTCCTGAGTGGATCAGGCTGAAGTCCTTATCTACACCTATACGCACTTTCATGCCGTAGGCTGCACGGCGACAATTAGATAGGCGGGCCGTCTACGTAGTTGAAATCAAGCACCTAGCTGCTTGCCGACCATTACCACTGCCCTAGCCTTCATTAATGCCCCTAATCTGACGCATTTAGTCTACGTTGTCCAGTGCTACCCTAGTTTTAGCAGCCTCCAAATAAATTTAGATCACAGCGTTCTCGGGTCCTAGCTATCAGCTCGGCTACTGATTGCGGTGCAGCCGCAGCACGTTCACCGGCTTCAACTGCCCGGTAATGATCTGCGACCGACCAGGCAGCCGTGCGTGGATCACTAGCAAAGCGCGGAATCAGGTGTAGGTGTAAGTGGGGTGCCCCTTCCCCAAAAGCAATCGCATAAACCCTGTCGCAGCCGGTTTGCTCTCGCACTAGCGCGCATGCCTGGCGCACGGCTAGGCCCCAGGCGGCAGCTTCTTGGTTGCTTAAGTCAGCTGGCCCAGCTAGGTGGCGGCGACTGTCGAGCAGCAGCCAGCCAACTAGGGGGGCAGGATCGGGGTGGTGGCGCAACAACCAAAGCGATCCGCGGCCGATCTCGTAGGCGCGCCGTGCCGAGCTGTCGCCATGGGTGCGGCAGATAGGGCAGGAGTTGCTCATGGCTCCATTTTCATAAATGGGCGGCGTTAAGAGCCCAATAGGTGCACCGTTAACAGCCGCTCGCTGCCTCGGCGCCGATGCTCCCACAGATAGACCGCTTGCCAGGTGCCGAGCAGCAGTCGGCCCGCTTCAAACGAAAGGCTCAGCTGGCTGGTGGTCAGCGCCGTACGGATGTGGGCTGGCATGTCATCGGCCCCTTCATCGGCGTGCACGTAGGGGAGCAGGTCACCTTGGCCGCTGACCGAACGGATGCCCTCCTCCGGCACCAGGGCCCTGAGATAGGTGGAAAGATCGCGCAGTACGCGCGGATCGGCGTTTTCGTTGATGATCAAACTGCTTGAGGTATGCAGACAAACCAGGTTGAGCAGCCCCTGCTGCATGTCACTGGCAGTTAACGCTGCATTCAGCCGGCCGGTGAGATCCGTGAAGCCCTCGCCTGGCGTCACCACCCTCATGGTATCCAGGCTTTGGCGAAGCATGAGGTCAAGGCGGTCGACCACACCTGCTTAGCATTAGGTGTCGTCGAACCACTTATCTGGGTGACTGCCATGCGCCTTCTGCTGCCCCTTTTAATTGTGTTGCCAGGCCTTGCCCTTGCTACCCCACCGGCCCAGGCCCAGCGACAGGTGCCAAAGATTGGCGACATTTGCCCAATGGGATACGTAGACATGCTGAACGGCAAATGCAGCACCTTGGGTCTGATGAACTACACAGTGGAGCCCACCAATGGCAAAGCCTGCCCAGAAGGCTGGATGAACGTGGGCGGCAACTACTGCCGCAAAAAATGAGTCCTATTTTGATCGAACCAAATTTCAGTGAAGCCCATGCTCCAGCCCTCACCCTTCTATACGACGGGGGCTGCCCCCTGTGCCTGCGGGAGGTAAAGCTGCTTGGCAGCAAAGACCAGGAGCGCCATGGCAAGCAGCTGAAGCTCGCTTTCGTTGACATCGATAGCGCCGAATACAACCCAGACAGCTACGCCGGCATCAGCTATCGGGAAGCCATGGGGCGCATTCACGCCATTGATGCAAGTGGAACCGTACTGCGCGACGTCGCGGTCTTCCGGCGTGCTTACGACCTGATCGGCCTGGGCTGGCTTTATGCCCCAACCCAGTGGCCCCTACTGCGCCCCTTAACCAACCTGGCTTACGGCATTTGGGCAAACCTGCGCCTGCGGCTCACAGGACGGCCCAGCCTGGAAAGCCTCTGCCATGCACGCAGCAGTGCGTGTCGGACTGACTAATGCGACAGGAAGTCGACTTGCTGGTGATTGGCAGCGGCCTTGGTGGTTTGTGTGCCGGAGCCCTCGCGGCTCGCTACGGACTAGAGGTGCTGGTGCTCGAGGCCCACAGCGTGCCCGGGGGAGCGGCCCATGGATTTAGCCGTCAAGGGTTCCAGTTTGAATCTGGTCCCTCCCTTTGGTCTGGGCTAGGCCGCTGGCCAAGCAGCAACCCCCTGGCGCAGGTTCTACGGGCCATAGGGGAAACAGTGCCTGTAGCAAGTTACCGAGACTGGGGGCTGCTGCTCCCCGAGGGACAGCTGCGTGTAGAAGTAGGCCTTGAGCCCTTTCTCAAGGTGGTTCGCCAACTGCGAGGAACGGCCGCTAGCGACGAATGGGCCCGCTTTATGCGGGTGCTTAAACCAAGCTGCCGGGCGGCACGTGCCTTGCCCCTGCTAGCAATACGGCCGGGCCTGGGGTTGGCCACAACGCTCGGGGGGCAAGCCATTGGTCTCCTTGCCCAGGCGGGCAGTCTTGCCAAATTAGGTGGTGCCTTTGGCCCCCTTGCAAGGCGCCACCTCAGTGATCCTTTCCTGCTCCATTGGGTTGATCTGCTCTGCTTCCTGATCTCAGGACTGGCGATGGACCAAACCAGCGCAGCGGCAATGGCCACCCTGTTTGGCGAGTGGTTCGAACCCGGAGCCTGCCTCGACTATCCGCTCGGAGGCAGCGCTGCCGTGGTGGCCGCCCTGCAACGGGGTATGGAGCGCCATGGCGGCAGCCTGCATACCAACACTTCAGTAGCAGAAGTCTGCCTTGAGCACAAACGCGCGGTTGGGGTGCGGCTACATGACGGCTCCATGATTCGAGCCCGGCGGGGGGTAATCAGCAACGCCAGCCCCTGGGACACCTTGGCCCTAATCAATCCGCAAGAGATACCTAGCAGCTGGGGCAAGAAAGTATCAAACACTCCCGCCTGTCATGGCTTTTTGCATTGGCATCTCGCCCTGCGGGGAGAGGATCTTCAGCACCTGCCTGTGCATCATGTGTGGGTAGGAGATTGGCAACGGGGCATCGCAGCGGATCGCAACATGGTGGTGTTGTCGATGCCTTCCCTGCTCGATCCCCATCTGGCACCCCCAGGCCAGCATGTACTGCACGGCTACACCCCGGCCAATGAACCATGGCACCTGTGGGAACACCTGCAGCGGGGCACCCCTGAGTACAAGGCACTTAAAGCAGAACGCTGTGGGGTGTTTCATCAGGTGCTTGATCCCCTAATCCCGGATTGGCGAGAGCGGCTGGTGCTGGAACTACAGGGCACGCCACTCACCCACCAGCACTACCTGCGGGTCAAACGAGGGAGCTACGGGCCCGCCTGGCCGGCAGATAAGGGCCCATTCCCAGGAGGTGAGACGCCATTCGAAAACCTATTTCTCTGCGGTGCCGGTGTATTCCCTGGTATCGGAGTTCCGCCCGTGGCGGTGAGCGGCGCCATGGCTGCTCACCGCTTCGTGAGTGCTCGCCAACAAAGAGAAATGCTCGACAGCATTGCAACGGGATAAGAGCATCACTCACCTAAGCAGGTGTCTCCCATTAGATCGAAACTGAGCTGGGCTGGGGGCGCCTTAACCCGGCGCTTGCTGTTGGAAGCCCGCAATCCGGACCGCCTCGAACCATGGCGTTGCTGGATGGCATCGGCCGTAGCCGCGAAGCCTTGCTGACCTCGCAAAGCCCAGATCTGGTCGCGGGCGGATGCCGCTGCCGCATCCCAATCAACAATCGGCGCGGGATAGTCGGCGCCAATTCGGCAACCGGCGCACTCCTGGCTGGCGGCATCCATCATCCAGGGCTGGTGCAAGAACACCGCCGGCACGTCGGCCAGCTCGGGCACCCAGTGGCGGATGAACAATCCCTCAGGATCGTGGTCCAGGCCCTGCTTAAGCGGGTTGTAAATGCGGATCGTGTTGATACCGGTGGTGCCCGATTGCATCTGGCACTGGCTCCAATGGATGCCCGGCTCGTAGTCAACGAATTGACGAGCAAGATGCAGGCCGCTCTCGCGCCAGGGAAGCCAAAGCTGATAGCTGGCAACCGAGAGCAGCATCGCCCGCATGCGGAAGTTCAGCCAGCCCGTTGCATTCAGCGCCCGCATGCAGGCATCCACAAAAGGCAATCCCGTGCGTCCTTCCGCCCAAGCCGCCAGGCGATCGCTATCACTCTCCCGCAGGCCGGCGGTGAGGGGATGGAGCTCCAGGTATTCCAAGCTCGGCTGGCTTTCCAGCTTCTGGATGAAATGGCAATGCCAGTGCAAGCGCTCATCAAAGCGCTGCAGGGAGCGTCGCCAGGGAGCCGCCGCCAGGGCTTGACGGCGTGAACGGTTTTGCTGCACCACCTCTCGCAACGACAAGCTGCCCCAGCTGAGATGGGGCGAAAGGCGCGAGCAGCTGGCATAAGCCGTATTGGGGCTCGACAGTCCCACCTGGTAGGTGCGGCTGCGCCGATCCAAAAAGGAAGCAAGGGTTGCCAGCCCCTGAACTCGTCCCCCCTGTTGCCGCCCCGGGCAGGAATCGGGCTTCAGCCCCAGATCCGCCGCCAAGGGGAGGGGCCCGGGGTCGAGCCCTGCCAGCGGGGTCAGCCGTGCCGGCCCGGTAATGAGTTCTTCAGCCATGCGCTCCTCCCAGCGCTTGGCCCAGCCCGTGCGCCGGGTAAGGCGCCGTGTCACCCCAAAATGTGGAAACTCCTGCCATTCGATGCCGTGCTGGCGAGCCCAGGCTGCGACGCGCCTGTCGCGGGCGTAGGTCCAGCCGTTGCCCGTTTCCTGGTGGCTCCACAACCCAGCAACACCGAAGTGGCGGCGGGCCCGTTCCAGTACATGCTCCACCGAGCCGATGCGCACAACAAGCGGTTGACCGAGGCCGGCCAAGGCTGCGCGCAGCTCGACCAGGCATTCGCGGCAGAAGTCCCACTGCCGGCTGGAGCTATCTGGCTGCCGCCACAGATCGGGCTCCACCACATAAAGCGGCAACACTGGTCCCCGCAGCGACGCCTCCAGCAAGGGCCGGTGGTCGAAGCTGCGCAGATCGCGCTTAAACCAGACGATTTGCAAGGGCCCCATGCAGTCCGAGGCATTGACCGCGCTGGGAAGCTAATCAATCCGTTAGCAGGGATGCAGGCTGCACCAGTAGCAGCTAAGCCTTGGGAATTCTGGGATTTTCCGAAAGGATGAGGCGGCTGCTGCAGTTTCTAAATTTCATCAACTGCTTAAGTGCTCAGATGAGCCTGCAACAAACCCTTGCGGCGCGGCGAAACGGTTGATTGCGATGACGTGAGACCCTCAGGGCTGCTTTTGGGCTGGCTTGGGAATTTCGGTGGCAGATTTGAGTCCGTCAAACAGCTGACCCAATAGGGCGGCCATTTCAGGAGGCAGGGCCGACTGGGGAGCGGCCTCAGAGGCGAGCACCAAAAGAACACATGCATCAACCAAACGGGAGGCTTCCGATGCCGTTAAGGCAATCAGGTGCTCACCTTGACATTGCGTTATTCGCATCCAGATGCGGAAGTGGCGGTCTTAACTTACTACGTATGGAGGATTTGCGGTGGAACACACCCCAATTGGCCGAATCAAGGATTTAGCAACTCTTCTGACCAAGTGGTGGTAGCGAGCCAGCGCCGTCGTCTGTGGGGTTGTCCACCAAGTTCCAACAACTCGACTTGACTTACGCCAAAGCTAAGCAGGTCGAAATGACTGGGTATGGGTGTGCTTTCGTCGAGCTCGCTGGGGAAGGACGCTTCCGGCTCGAAGGCCCTTCCTGGCTCTGGCCAGCCCCACAAGGCCCTACCGGATGAAGTCAGGTTGATCCAATGCTGCTGTCTCTGGCGCAGCAGCTCGGCAGCCGTAAGGTCAACGCGCTTTGCCCGCAATCGAAAT
>ERZ888423.2946-NODE-2946-length-11869-cov-7.602759_pt1 | contig 11869 bp, 10 predicted proteins | sample MGYA00520523_ERZ888423 | MGnify/ENA primary metagenome ERZ888423 (study PRJEB32303, sample SAMEA104408611) | aquatic metagenome | biome: Brackish water; feature: Pelagic; material: water | place: Baltic Sea | collected 2014-06-08T10:24:00 | depth 30,27 m ...
GCCCTGCACCATCGCTGCGATTCGGCCCTCGACAGCGGACCCGGAGATGAACAGCATCTCGTCGCCGGCCCGTAGGACGGTTGCGGGCTCGGGGATCATGGGGCGGCCAGCTCGCAGCAGTGTGACCAGTGCGCTGTTGCCCGGCATCGCGAGGTCGCGCACCTGTTTGCCGACCAGTCGGCTGTCCGGGGGCAAAGTGAGCTTCGCGACGTTCGCCAGACCCTGGCCCGCGCCGGTTCGGGATCCCTTCCCGAGATCCATCAGGCGTACCAGATGCCCGACATCGATCGCGCCCTCCACCGCAGCGACCAGAGCCATCGGTGTGGACACGGCGACATCGATACCCCACGCCTGGGTGAAGAGCCAGTCGTTGCGGGAGTCGTTGATCCGCGCGACCACCCTGTCGATGCCGAATTCGGTCTTGGCCAGAAACGCCATGGTGAGGTTGGACTTGTCGTCGCCGGTGGCGGCGATGGCGACGTCGCAGATGTGTATCTCGGCCTCCTGCAGGGATGAGACCTCGCACGCGTCGGCGAGAAACCATTCGGCGCCCGGCACCACCGACGGCGTGTAGCGGGTGAACTCCTTTTCGATGAGCAGCACTTTGTGTCCGTAGTCCACCAGTTCTTGTGCGACGGATTGACCGACCGCGCCCGCTCCGGCAATCGCGATACGCATGGGTGTCTCCCTGTCACTGCAAGCTTGTCACTGCAAGATTCGCATCCTGCTTTACTTGCACCGGTGAGCCTGCACCAGCTCTACGTGGCGCTGTTCCTCGGTGGCCTCGTGCTGCTGGCGAGCATCGCTGCGACGAGGCTGGCCACCAGAGCCGGCCTGCCCAGCCTATTGCTGTTCCTCGGAGTGGGCGTGCTGGTTGGGGAGGCCGGACTCGGACTGAACTTCGACAGCGCACAATTGGCCCAGGGCCTGGGGACGGCCGCGCTGGGCGTCATCCTGGTCGAGGGCGGGCTCACCACCCGATTCAGCGACATTCGCAAGGTACTGGCTCCTGCGGCGGTTCTGGCCATGGTCGGTGTCGGAGTGAGCATGCTGGTCACCGCGGCCGCGGCGCACTGGTTACTCGGGATGAACTGGCAGTTGTCCCTGCTGCTCGGCGCTATCGTCTCCAGCACCGATGCCGCGGCGGTGTTTTCGGTGCTTCGGGTGGTGCCGCTGCCGAGGCGACTGAGCGGTCTACTGGAGGCGGAGTCAGGCTTCAACGACGCACCGGCGGTCATCCTGGTGCTGCTGTTCAGCGCGATGCCGCTGGAACTCGAACCAGGGGTGATCGCGGCAAAGCTGGTGTATGAACTGGCGATTGGCGCCGCAATCGGGCTGGGCTGTGGGTTTCTGGGCGCGATGGCGCTGCGGCGGGTCGCCCTGCCTGCGGCCGGTCTCTACCCGCTGGCAACTTTTGGGCTGGGCATGCTGGCGTTCGCGGCGGCTGGCTCCGCGCACGCCAGCGGGTTCATCGCTGCCTACCTGGCCGGTGTGGTGCTCGCCAACTCCGGTCTGCCGCATCGTTCGGCGACTCGGTCCTTCGCAGAGGGATCGGGCTGGCTGGCCCAGATCGGGCTATTTGTCATCCTGGGGCTTTTGGTGTCGCCGAACGAACTTCTCAACGAGGTGGTGCCGGCCATCGTCACGGGTCTGGTGCTGCTGCTGCTCGCTCGCCCGATCTCGGTCGTTCTGTCGCTCATCGGTTTTCGCGTTCCGTGGCGGGAGCAGTTCTTCGTGTCCTGGGCCGGTCTGCGTGGGGCGGTTCCTATTGTCCTGGCGACCTATCCGATCGTCGCCGGCGTTCCCGGCAGCACCAGGCTGCTGAGCATCGTGTTCATTCTCGTGGTGGTTTTCACCCTGGTACAGGGTCCGAGCCTGCGGCGGATCGCCGAGTGGCTCGACCTCATTCCGCGTGACACCACCCGTGAAATCCAGGTCGACGCCGCTCCGCTGGACGTGCTGGGTGCCGAACTGATCACCATGACAGTGCGACCCGGCTCGCGGCTGCACAACGTGACGGTGTTGGAGTTGCGATTGCCTGACCCCAGCGTCATCACGCTCGTCATCCGGGCCGGCCGCTCGTTCGTGCCTCAGCTCGTCACCCGGCTGGAGATCGGCGACGAGCTGTTGATCGTGACCACCACCGCGATGAGAGAGTCGGCCGAACGACGGCTGCGTGCGGTGAGTCGGCGCGGCAAGCTCGCCTATTGGTTCGACGAGTACGGCGACCCAGGCTAAACCTCCCCCGCCCGCGCGTGGTGTGCGCTCAGATCGCCAGAACTGCGATCCGGGCGATCTCACCGCACACTAGCCAGGAAGGGTTCAGTGTGAGGCGGAAAACTCCCGCAGCGCCTCGACCTGGAGGGGGTCAAGTGACGGGCGCACCGCCTCCCGTGCGGCGGCGACGTCGGCGCGCGTGACGTCTGCGGCATCGATCGAGCGGCGCATCGCTGTGAGCGCGGCCTCGCGCAGCAGCGCCACGCAGTCCGCGGCGCTGTAGCCGTCGAGATCGCGGGCCAAGGTGTCGAGGTCGACGGCTTCGGTTCCTTCTGAAACCAAGGGCACCGACTTCCCGGCAGCTCGCAGAATCTGGCTGCGGGCGTCGGCATTGGGCGGCTCGACGAAGACCAGCTTCTCCAGCCGACCCGGCCGCAGCAATGCCGGATCGATGAGGTCGGGGCGGTTCGTCGCGCCCAACACGACGACATCACTCAACTCTTCGATGCCGTCGAGTTCAGTGAGCATCGCAGCCACCACGCGGTCGGTGACGCCCGAATCGAAGCTTTGTCCGCGCCGAGGTGTCAACGCGTCGATCTCATCAAGGAACACCAGCGAGGGCGCGGAATCGCGAGCGCGGCGAAAGAGTTCGCGCACCGCCTTCTCCGACGAGCCGACCCACTTGTCCATCAGCTCGGCACCCTTGACAGCGTGGACGCTCAGTCGCCCCGAGCTTGCGAGTGCTCGCACCACGTAGGTCTTGCCGCATCCGGGTGGGCCGTAGAGGAGCACGCCACGGGGCGGCTGCACACCGAGGCGCTCAAAAGTCTCGGGATGCTGCAGCGGCCACAGCACAGCCTCGGTCAGCGCCCGCTTGGTGTCGACCATGTCCCCGACGTCTTCGAGGGTGACCGAACCGATGGACAATTCTTCGGTGGCCGAACGCGACAACGGCCGGATGACACCCAGCGCCCCCGTCAGATCCGGCTGTGTGAGTTGGGGTGGATCACCATCGTGGCTGGCCCTCGCCGCAGCCCGCAGTGCACCCTCCCGCACCAGTGCGGCCAGATCGGCGACCACGAAACCTGGTGTCCGTTCTGATATCTCGGTGAGGTCCAGGTCCCTTGCGGGAACGTCCCGCAGGAGCACCTCGAGCAACTGCATGCGGGTGTTGCCATCGGGGAGGCTCAGCCCGAGTTCCCGGTCGCACAGATCCGGCGCCCGCAGGCGGACGTCGAGGTTGTCGGGAACCGCAGACGTGGCAATGAACGCGGCACCCTTGGCAGCCACCGCTTTGCGGAGCTCAGCCAGGATCAGACCCGCGACCGGTTCGGCAGAGGTGGGTAATAGAGCGTCGATGTCGGTGATCAGCAGTATGCCGCTGCCTTGATCGGGGGAACCGACTGCCGCGACCGCGTCGACTACTGCCGAGAGCCTGTCGTTGCCTGCCAGAGAACCGATCTCAGGTCCGTCCAGTTCAACCAATCGCCGGCTCGCGCACACGGTGCGCACCATCGTGGCCTTGCCGACTCCAGCCGGGCCGGAAATCAAAACACCGAGATTAGCTGTTGCGCCCAATGTCTCGAGCAGTTCGGGCTCGTCGAGGGCCAGCTTGAGCCACTCGGTCAGTTTGCCGGCCTGGACATGTGCGCCTTTGAGGTCATCGAATGCGACAGTCGGTGTGCGCGCGAGCGCGGGCGGCCGAACGGTGCGGGCGGCAGCGGAATCCGGCCCACTGACCTTCGGCCCGAAGGGCGCTGATGTGCCCCAGCTGACCAACGAATTAGGTTGCACGCTTACGGGTCCGGCGGGATCCACGCCCGTCACGGTCAGCAATTCAGAGGTCCAGGTGATACCGACCGCGGATGCCAGCGCCGCGCTGGCATCCGATGTTGATGTGCCCGGCCCGAGGTCTCGAGGAAGCAGCGATACGGTGTCTCCGACCGTCATCACCTTGCCCAGAAGCGCTTGACGCAAGGTGGCCGCGGAAATCGACTGGGTAGCCAGTGTTGAGCCGCTCAGCGTCACCGAACGGGCGCCGTACACGCTGACCGGTGTGACGAGCACTGACGTGTCCTCACGCAGGCCTGCGTTCGACAGCGTCACGTCATCGAGCAGAGCGGTACCCGTCGGCGTACCCGCAGGTGCGACGCCGACCACTGCGACGGTATTGCGCCCACCCGTCAGAGACACCGCATCCCATTCCCGGATACTCAGCGCAGCAATGACTTCCGGATGGAGGCGGATCACGCCGCGCCGGTTGTCCAACGCCGAGGTGTTGAGCCTGGCGGTGAGCGTGAGGTGCGCGTCGGGGGAGGGGTGGGCAGTCCCCGGGTGGAGTTCGGACATGTCAGCCCCTCGGTGGCCGACGCAGCCCGAGTCGCATCATCGACCGGCGATGCGGTTGGGCTCGGCGGATGGCCCGTCGCGCGGCGCGTTGCTGTCTGGGCTTGTCATCCCACACCTCGGGGTGTGCGGCAAGGAATCGCCGGGTGCGGATGGCGAACGGGATGTGGATGATGTAGGCCGCGATGATCACCAGGATCACCAGGTAGCCGTAGAGGATTGCGGCGGCTACGCCGATGGCCAGCAGCGCCAGGAGTGGCGCGACCATGTTGGGCGGCACCGCGAATGTGTGGATCTTGCGCATCGGCAGGGTGCTGACAACCAACAGTGAGACGGCGATCATCCAGATCACGACGGCGGGCTCCGAGGTCCACCAGCCATCGCCGAACTGCATTTTGGCGGCCAGCGGCCCGATCGCCCCGATCGCCCCTGCGGGAGCGGGCATGCCGACGAAGTACTTCTTCTCGTACTCGGGTTTGTCGATGCTGAGCATCGCGTTGAAGCGCGCCAACCGCAGCACGATGCACACCGCATACAGCAGCACCACGATCCAGCCGATCCGGGAGTTGGCCAGCAGCGTGCCGTAGACGATGAAAGCGGGCGCGACACCGAAGTTGACGGCATCGGCCAGTGAGTCGATCTCCGCGCCCATCCGTGACGTCACTTTCAGCGCGCGGGCGACTCGCCCGTCGAGTGCGTCGAGGATGGCCGCGATCGCCAGGAACGCCATCGCCTCGGTCGATCGGCCCTCGAGCGCGAACTTGACTGAGCTCAGCCCGAAACAGATCGCTGCGACCGTCATCGCGCTGGGCAGGATTTTCGCGCTCATCACGGGCGCCTTGATGCGGCGCTTGCGGGGCTTGATCATGACAGCTCGGCCAGCACGGTCTCGCCGGCCAGAGCCCGCTGCCCGACCTCGACCAGAATGTTGGACCCCGCGGGCAGGTAGGTGTCCAGCCGCGAGCCGTACCTGATCAGGCCGTAGGTGTCGCCGATACTGATCTTGTCGCCGGCCTTGACGTCGCAGACGATCCGGCGGGCGAGCAGTCCGGCAATCTGCACGGCGATGACCTCGGCCCCCTCAGCGGAACGGATGACGATGCTGTTGCGTTCGTTGTCCGCGCTGGCGGCCGCCAGATCAGCGGAGAGGAACAGCCCGGGGCGGTGCGCCACGGTAATGACCTCACCACCGATCGGTGCCCGTTGTACGTGGGCGTCCAGCAGGGACAGGAAGATGCTGATGCGCGGCAAGGGTGTGGCGGCAAGACCGAGTTCGCTGGGCGGGATCTCCTCGTCGACCAGGCAGATGAGCCCATCGGCGGGGGCGACGGCGAGACCCGAGCGGGTAGGTGGCCTCCGCGGCGGGTGCCGGAAGAACGCGGCGTTGGCGGCCGCGGAGGCGATCCCGGCGCTGCGCACCCAGCGGTTCCGGCGTCCTGCCAGTGCGACCACCAGGCTTACGCCGACGAACGGCAGGCCTTCGGGGTGCATCGGAGGAACGGAGGAACGAACCAGGGCTACCAGCCGCGCTGGGCCTGTCTTGAGGTCGGGGCGTCTGGCCATCGTGCAGCGATTCTACGGTGAGGAACATGACGAGCGCGGGCACGCGGAGAAACTAACGCAGGTCCCAAACCTTCACGCGCTGCCCGGCAGCCACCTCGGTGGTGTCCTCCTCGAGTTCGAGCAGGCAGTTCGCCGAGGCCAGCCAACGCAAATGGTGCGACGCCGGAGGTCCGTAACTGGTCACCGTGTCTGTGGCTGGACCCTCACCTGTCGTTGAACCCTCGGAGAGCACGCCGCGCCGAAACTGTCGTTTCCCACGGGGGGAGGTGAGGTCTTCGGCCAGCACGGCGGTGCGCCGCGGTCGGTCGGGGTTCGGCAAGCCCATGGCGGCACGCAGAGCCGGGCGGACGAACACCTCGAACGACACCAATGCGCTGACCGGGTTGCCCGGCAGCGTGACAATGGGCGTGCCAGCCGCGTCCCCTCCGGCCGCATCGTCTCCGGCCGCATCGTCTAGGCGCCCCGCGCCCTGCGGCATACCGGGTTGCATCGCGACCTTGACGAACTCGACGGTTCCCGACAAAGCATCTTTGACCACTTCGTAGGCCCCTGCGCTGACGCCGCCGGTGGTGATGATCAGGTCTGCGTCACCAGTCCGGCGGCGCAGTGTCTCGCGGAACGCATCGACGTCGTCACCGCTCATCGGCGCTGCCACCACCTCGGCGCCCGCGTCGCGTACCGCGGCCGCCAGCATCACCGCATTGGACTCATAGATCTGGCCTGGCTGCAGTGCGGTGCCAGGTGCCACCAGTTCGGTTCCGGTCGACATCACCAGCACCCGCTGGCGCGGAATCACTGTCAGCTCGGCCAGACCGAGCGCGGCGGCCAGGCCCAGCACGGCGGGTGTGATCACCTGGCCGGCCCGCAACACCGTCGTACCCGCGGTGACGTCCTCACCTGCGCGGCGGATGTGCTGGCCCGGGCGGGCGCTCGCGCGGATCGTGACGGTGTCGATCGCGCCGTCGGTGGCCTCAACGGGCACCACGCCCGTCGTTCCCGAGGGCAACGGTGCGCCGGTCATGATCCGTTGCGCGGTACCAGCGGTGATCGTCGTGAGGTCGGTGCGGCCGGCCGGAATGTCCTCGGTCACGGGTAGTCGCACCGGGATGTCGTAGGACGCCGTCGCGACGTCCTCAACGATGACGGCGTATCCGTCCATCGCGGAGTTGTCGAAGCCGGGCAGCGACATCGGGGCGACCACGTTGTCGGCGAGGACCAGGCCCAGCGCTGCGGTGTCGTGGGCGACCGGCATCGTCACGGGCCGTCGTGCGGTGATCAGGGCCGTGACTACCTGCCGATGCTCATCGACGGAGCGCATCACGGGGGCAACTTTCATACCGGGAACTTCACGCCGGTCAGCTCCTCGGACACCGCCCACAACCGCTGCTGCACCGCGACGTCGTGTGACGTGCGGTTGGACTGCACCACCTCCGGGTGGCCCACCAGCTCGCGGAACCCCGACGGCCCGTAGTACTGGCCTCCCCGGACCGTGGTGTCGGTCGCCGCTCGCAGTGTCGCCAGGGCGCCGACGGGCGGGCTGTTGGTGACCAGCGCGGCGAGCTGGTGAAAACCGGGCAGCCCGGATCCGGGGACATGGCGCATGAGCTCGGTGTTCGAGATTCCGGGGTGGGCGGCGACGGCAATGGTCTGCGCGCCGTGGGTCAACAGCCTGCGGTCGAGCTCGTAGCTGAACATGAGGTTCGCGAGCTTGGACTGGCCGTAGGCCGCGACGCGGTTGTAGCTGCGCTCCCATTGCAGATCGTCGAAGTGGATGTCGCCCGCGATGTTGTGGGCGATGCTGGCGACGGTCACCACTCGCGAGCCCTCGACGTCGAGCAGCTGGTCGAGCAGCAGGCCGGTGAGCGCGAAATGGCCGAGATGGTTGGTGCCGAACTGCAATTCGAAGCCGTCGTCGGTGGTCTGCTTCGGCGGGTACATCACCCCGGCGTTGTTGATCAGCAGATCGATCCGCGGATATGTCGCGCGCAGTGTGTCAGCAGCCGCGCGGACGCTGGCCAGCGCTGACAGGTCGAGTTCAGCCAGCGACACGTCCGCCCCCGAATGGGTCTGCTCGATGCGGCGCGCCGCTTCTTTGCCCTTGTCGAGATTGCGCACTGCGATCACCACGTGGGCGCCTTTGCCCGCCAGCACGGCCGCAGCCTCGTATCCGATACCGGAGTTGCCGCCGGTGACCACAGCCACCCGGCCTGATTGATCCGGCACATCGGTCGCATTCCACCTGGCGCTCATGGGTTCAACATACTTCGGCGCCGATAGGCCATGCTCAGAACATGCACTTGGTTGAACCGACGCACCTGCCCAGCCGCAAGGCGCCCCTGGTGTGGGCGATCGGTGCGGCAATCCCGTGGCTGTTCGTGGTGGTGGCGCAGGCAGTGTGGTTCATCGCGGACCGTCGGCTGATCTGGCTGCATGTGCTGGCGGCGGTCGGCACCGTGGTCGCCATGGTGGTGTTCGTCGTGGTGGTTCCGTTGTGGCGCTACCGCGTTCACCGGTGGGACATCGACCCCACCGCGGTGTACACCCGGTCGGGCTGGCTGACCCAGGAGCGACGCATCGCCCCGATCTCGCGGGTGCAGACCGTCGACACTTACCGGGGGCCGCTGGACCGGTTGTTCGGGTTGGCCAACGTGACGGTGACGACGGCCTCGTCGGCCGGCGCGGTGCGCATCGTTGCGCTGGACGCCGACGTCGCCGAACGGGTCGTTGTCCAGCTCACCGATATCGCCGCGCTCAGCGCTGAGGACGCCACATGACCCAGGTCGCGGGGCAGGAATGGTTGCACCTGAGTCCCCGCATGCTGCTCGTGCACCCGGTGCACGAGGTATTGCGCCAGATTCCTGTGCTGATCGGGTCGCTGGTACTGGGGTCCGCGACCGGCAACCCGGTGTGGGCGCTGATCGGTGTCGGCCTCATCGTCGGTTACGGGCTGGCACGATGGTTCACCACGGCCTACCGCATTGGTGCCGACGAGGTGCAACTGCGCACCGGGGTTTTGCAGCGCAAGGTGCTCTCGGTGCCACGCAACAGGATCCGTTCGGTGTCCACCGATGCGCGGTTGCTACACCGGGTGCTCGGCCTGACGGTGCTGCGGGTGAGCACCGGGCAGGAAGCCGCCGGAGACACGTCCTTCGCGCTCGACGCGCTGCCGGCCCGTGAGGTGCCGCTGTTGCGGGCGACCCTGCTGGCTGAATCACTGGCATCACCGGCGTCCATCGATCCCGCGGGTGCCCAGGGCCGGGTATTGGCCCGCTGGCAGCTGTCGTGGCTGCGCTACAGCCCGCTGACCTTTACCGGGCTGTTGATGATCGCGGCCGCGCTCGGCGTGGTCTCCCAAACGGGAGTGCTTGCCGCCCTTCGGGATTCCCGCGCTGCTCGGGCAGGTACGGGATTATTCGAGACTATGGGCGCGGTCGGCAGCGTCGTGGTCGGTGTGGTGGTGATACTGACCGCCTCGGTGGCGCTGTCGGTGTCGCAGTCACTTCTGACCTACGCCAACCTGGAGCTGCGACGTGACGCCGACCTCTTGCATCTGTCGAACGGTCTGCTGCGCGTGCGGGAAAGCACCTTCGATATGCGCCGACTCAGAGGCGGCTCGTTGCGCGAACCGCTGTTGGTCCGCATCTTCGGCGGTGCGCGCCTGGATGCGGTGATGACCGGCGTCGCCGGGGTCGGGGAGGCATCGCAACTGCTCCCGCCGTGCCCACGGCCCATCGCGGAGTCGGTGCTGGTCGATCTCATCGCCGAGCCGGACGCGGTCACCGGCGCGCTGACCCCACACGGGCCGGCGGCCACGCGTCGTCGCTGGACTAGGGCGATGGTGTTGCCTGCCGCGGTGGCCGGCGCGTTGACGGTCGTTACCGCTACCGTTGGTGCACCGGCTTGGGCGTGGCCTGTGCTGGGGGTGCTGACGCTGTTCAGTTTGTTTCTGGCTGTCGACCGGTCCCGGTCGCTCGGGCATCGGGTGGGCGGCGGCTGGCTGGTGGCCCGGGCAGGAAGCCTGGTGCGGCGCCGGGACTGTGTGTCCGCCGCGGGCATCGTCGGGTGGACTGTGCGCCAGACGCTCATGCAACGGCGGGCCGGGGTGGCCACGGTGATCGCCGCGACCGCGGCGGGGGTGAAACGCTACGAGGTCGTCGACGTCCCGGCCGACATCGCCTGGTCGATGGCAGCGACGACGTCTGCCTGGGTGGGCGCGACCGATTGGGCCCGAAGCTAGCCTGGTACAAAGCTAACCCCCGGTTGCGCTTCTCTTGGTGCGGTTTACTGTCGCACCATGGCTATCGGTGGGGTGCTCTTCGACATCGATGGCGTGTTGGTGACCTCGTGGGAGCCGATACCCGGTGCGGCCGAGACGCTGTGCACCTTGGCCGACAATCAGGTCGCCTGCGCCTACCTGACCAACACGACCACCCGAACCCGGCTACAGATCGCCGAACTGCTGACCGATGCCGGTATGAGCGTCAGCGCCGATGAGGTGATCACCGCGGCCGTACTGACCGCTGACTACGTCCGCAGTCGCTACCCGGATGCCCGGTGCTTCCTGGTCAACAGTGGGCAGATCGCCGAGGACATGCCCGGCATCGACATCGTGTACTCCAGCGAGTTCACCGGCCCGCGCGCGCCGGAGACCCCCGACGTGGTGCTGCTGGGCGGGGCCGGGCCGGCCTACAGTCACCTGACGTTGTCATGGGTCTACGACTGGATGGCTCAAGGGGTTCCGGTGGTCGCGATGCACCGCAGTGCCGCGTGGAATACCGCCGACGGTTTACGGATCGACACCGGCATGTACCTGATCGGGATGGAGCAGACCTCCGGCCGCAAGGTCACCGCGGTCGGCAAACCGGCGCCCGAGGGCTTCCTGTCGGCGGCGGGGCGGCTCGGGGTCGACCCCGACGAGATGTACATGGTCGGCGACGACCTCAACAACGACGTGCTCGCCGCTCAGGTGGTCGGGATGACCGGGGTGTTGGTTCGCACCGGCAAGTTCCGTCAGGACACCCTGGACCGTTGGGCCGCAGACGAATTCGCGATGCAACCCAACCACGTCATCGACTCGGTGGGTGACCTTCCGGGGTTGCTGGGGTTTTAGTGCGGCAGCCGTCGGTGGACGCTGGGTCCACCGGCGTACCTACGGTCCAGTGCCCGTATACACCGCCTGCCATAGCTCTTTACCCGCTTGTGTGTCAGCTCCTTTACGACTTATCTGCGACGATGCTCGAGCGACGTCGCCCGAGCATCACGAGCCGTTCGTGATCCCGTTCGTGATCCCGTTCGTGATCCATTGCCTTGCTGCATCGGTCTGTCCGGCCGGGAAATGCTTGATCTCCGCTGAAACGAAGTGTGACGTTAGGTGCTCTGCGAGATCCCCCAGGTGGGAGTCGGTTACAACGGCGATCTTCTTTACGTGCTTTTGGTGATCTCGAACAAATCGAAAATGGGTGACCATTGCCCCAAAACTCTCCCACCCCGGGAACGTCGACACATCGAGGATTAGCCCGGCAAGATCGCCGTTGGCCTCAATCTGGGGGTCGACGGCTTTGGCGAGTTTCACAAAGTCGTCCTGTTCGAGTGCAGATATTGGTTGAACGTGAAGGATGGAATGCTTGACGTCGAGGTCGTATTCGATCATGTATCGCTCCTTAGCGATCGGTGCAGTCCGAGGACCAGCGCGGGTGGCGGTGGGCAGGGAAAGGGATATCCCGGTAACCGCGCTCTACGTTGC
>ERZ888423.2947-NODE-2947-length-11862-cov-8.484120_pt1 | contig 11862 bp, 8 predicted proteins | sample MGYA00520523_ERZ888423 | MGnify/ENA primary metagenome ERZ888423 (study PRJEB32303, sample SAMEA104408611) | aquatic metagenome | biome: Brackish water; feature: Pelagic; material: water | place: Baltic Sea | collected 2014-06-08T10:24:00 | depth 30,27 m ...
CCCCCATCAAGTATATTTTCACTAGTAATTGTTTGAAAATCTTTTACTGAAATTACTGAAGGTAAAGATGCCTCAGGTCTAAGAGTTTTATCTGATGGATAGTCAAATCCATTAGTAACTATTCTAGTTTGTTTGGGAATTCCAATAGATTTTGATTCTGCAATCATATATGCCCCAAAACCGCCAGCACTTTCTATTTTATTAAATACTGGAACATATTTGTAACCTTTTCCACTTGAAAATATTTTTATATCACTGACACCACCATTAGAGGTTTTAGAAGTTGTTGTATATTCTAAAATATCACATTCAGACTCAATATATGATAATAACTCTGGTCTCCTCGTAAGCGAAATATTAAAGACAGTAGATCCTATTCCATAAGTATTATATACAGTATAATCTCTGGAAAATTCACTATTAACAAACACTATTTCAGAATAATCTTTAACTTCCTCATCAGGAGCAATCATAACTCCTAATTTTTCTAGTCCATAATATAATTTTTCTGGCAAGGTATTTGAATATTTTAAAGTCAAATTTGAAGTAGATGAAATACCTACTGTCCCAATTCCAATTAAATTAAAACTTCCATCAGTTGATACTGAAGTAAATTCCTTAGTAAGTTGAGGATCGTAAAATAATTTTAAGTCTAAACCTACCAAAGAAGTATCTGATAAATCAAATATTAAATCATTATTTTTAATAACTGCAATTTTTGGATTTAATTTACTTAAACTTTGTCCGGTTCCTCCGATACTATTAATACTTACCGTCACAGGTGGATTAGAAATTAAATCAAAATAGGTTTCTGATAGTTTAAACTTATCGTCATCTATCTTTAAAATAAAATATGATCCAGTGCTTAATCCACTAGCGACTGTATTTGTGGATTCATAATAAACCTTATCTCCGGTTATAAACTTATGTAAAGATAAACTAATTGAATTTTCGGAAGTGTTTATTCCAGAGTTACTAATAGATTTTTTATTAGTTAAAAGAAGATTATTTTTTTGATTATATCTAATTGAAATTGTACTTGCACCTACGCTGACATTAGGATTTACTGATAGGGTAATTAGATCATTATCCGATAACTCGTGAGGAGTTTCTGTAACTACGGAAACTTTAAATCTTTCAACTGTACATTTCTCTTGAATAAATTCAGATTCAATAGAATATAAATCATTATTTGAACCAGAAGAAACAAAATATACTCCCTTAGATGATGTAGTTAGTCCAACATTAGTAACTATACCAATATAATCTTGAGATTGATTAATCACATATACTACTTGACTATCCCCAGATTGTGGTATATTAAACGAAGCTCCACCAGGAGTATTTCTAGCAGACAGTGCTGAAGTTGAGCTTGGTTTTCTTAAAATAACTTTTTGGTTAGTTGTGAATGAATGTTTAGGTAAATATATTCCTTGGGTTGGAACTGATGTCTGGATAAGAACATTATCAATATAATATGATAATCCAACAGATACTCCAGGAGTAGTACCTACTCCTACCGAAGTTGTAGGATTAAAGTAAACTAAATCATTAGATTTTGAATCAAAAAATTCAGAAGATTCCTTTATGGTAAATGAATTTGGAATGAAATATATTTGCGAAGACTCAGTGTGAGAGGTTCCAGTAGAATTCCTTAAAACTTTTATTACACTTAAATTTTCATATACTTCCAAAACCGATAAAATTTCACTATTAATTTTTATACTACTTCCTATGGAAATTTTTGTTGGAATATTAGATAATGCTAAATTTGTAACAATACCAGTTACTGTAGAATCTCCTATACTCTTGGATAAAAATGAAGTGTATGTAGAAACTCCAATCTTATATTCATTTTTAAAGAAAGATAAATTTGTAGATAATCCACTTATAACTACCCTATCATTATTTTCTAGTTCGTGATATGGAAGTATATTTACGGTTATTTTATCAGAATTTTGCCAGATTAAGGTAGAATTTTGATACTTATTTTGAGTAGTCGATAAATTTAAAATATTTTTACCTTTTAATTTGGAAACTTTAGCAAGAATATTACTTTCAAATGTTTCGGTCTCATAAAAATCTACAGTATCATTTACTTTATATTCATCACCAGAACTAATTATATTAAATCCAGTTAAAGATCCAGGATTTACGGATTCAATTATCAATTTTTGACTTAAAATTTCATTAGATTCGACAATAAAATCATTTCCTGCATAAGGATCATTTACTGCATAAGGTAAAGTATTTCTTATTAAATTTGAGGAATTAAAATCAAAATCATGATCTAACAATAAATTTTCTAATTGATTAAAATTTGATCTGTAATATTTTCCTATAAAATATGGAAATTTCCCTATTATTGTTCCTAATCCAAAACTATCAAATCCAACAGAAGAAAAATATGCATAAGTTCCTTGAGGAAATTCTGGTGTCTTGCAAAATCTTCCATTGTAAATATCTAAATCTCCGTTACCAGTAAAAATATAATCATCTATAAAAAATCCACTATCAAATCCACTCGGTCTATTTTCTACTAGGACTGGATTGAGAGAATATCCCGATTGAAGAAGTTTAACGGTAGAAGTATTATCCGGAGTTGAATATCCATATGGTCCATATATTGGATTTCCGTCATATGCCCATCCAATAATTGGAGAATGTGATAATCCATTATCATTAAATTCCCCCATTAAGAAATCTGAATATTGAATTACCGAATATTGCAATGTGCCATTTGGTGATTCTACGGCTACTTCACTTGATGTTTTTCTATAAAAATTTCCAGGTGTAGAAATTTCAAATTTTCCGAGTTTGTATGCGTTATTTACTGATAATTCTCTTATATTTACATTAAATTTTGCATTTTTTCCCGAAGATTCGACAAAAATAATAGTATCATTCTCATATCCCGATCCAGAATTTATAACTATAATATCAACAATTTTTTTATTTTGAATTATTGGTCTAAATTCCGCACCAGTACCCTTGCCTATAGTTTTTATTGTAGGGACTGAATAATAATTAACTCCACCATATTGAACCTGAACATCAATAATTTTTCCATCAAATATTATTGGGTTCAATTGTGCAGAATTTCCATTTATTATCTGTACTGCCGGAACAGATTTTAGATTTAAAATTGTAGATCCATAACCTACCCCATTTTCATATACATATGCATCAATTATACTACCCCTAACTACAGGAGTAGATATTATAGAACTAAAAGAAGATGTAGTACCAATTCCGGGAATTGAATATGAAATATTTACAGAAATATCGGGAAATTTAAATACTTGATATCCCTGACCAGTATTATCAAACTTAACATACTTTTGTTTTAAATAATTTGAATTATCTGTTCCACCTATTCCAGCATCACATATTCTGAAAGAGTTACTGTCAATTTTTAAAATATTATAATTTTTTGTAGTAGATAATCCAGAAATTGGATATGCCGTTAAAATGCCAATATTTTCATACTTATACTCCACTAAATCTCCATTATTAAATCCGTGGTTAATAAAATTAATTGTATAGCTTTGCGTTGAAATTCCGGATGGATTTACTAATAATTTTCTATTAGTATAATTCATTCCCCCATTTACTATCTGAACTTCCTTTAAAGTATTAGTTTGTTCTGTTTTGAATTTATGAATTCCAGAATTTCCTATAGATGTTATTCCAATTGTATTGATACCAGAAGAAAAATCTGAAAAAGTTGGGTGTAATTGAATTGTTACACTATTGATAATCTTTGCAAAATATGATCCCTTGCTTACTAAAAATAGTCCAGAGTCTATGTTAAATCCTTTATAAGATCCTATTCCAATTTCATTATTTCCATTACTATCATAGAAAATTTGTTGCCCATCAACTAAATTATGGTTTGTATTAAAACTGATAGTTTCTTCGCTAAAATCTAATCCTCCACCGCTTGATATTGGTCTAGCATCGAAATCTATTTCTCTCTGGAATGGTGCAACTATAGGTTCGAATTCAGCTCCAGTACCATTACCTCCGGTAATTGATACTGATACATTAGTTCCAACATCAAAATTTAAAGGATCAATTAGTATTTTTTGAACCTTACCACTTATAACAGGTTGTATTTTTGCATTACCGTAAGAAAACTGAACTAAAGGAGGATTAATTACATCATAATCTGTTCCTGAGTTTAATATACTAATACTTTCAATTGGTCCATAGTAAATTTTATCATTAGTTTGATAACTAAGTATTTCAACGCCATTTACAAGCATACCAACTGGACCGGAAATGACCGGGTTTTGATACTGGTCTCCTGGATCTGGGTTTATTTTAAATTTTCTAAGTGTTTTTTGTGGTGATATTAATAAATCTTTTTGAGAAAATAATACAAAATTATGTTCTACATTTACTATAGATTCATTAGCATCACCAAATTCAATAAAATTAGTAGTTCCAATTAAAGATTTTGAAGAGTAAAGTTTAATTTCAGATTTATCCTGAGAAACTTCTACATAATATTCCCTTTCCTCCAATCCTTTTATTGGTTCATTAGTAAAGGTATAATATATTTTATCTCCAGTAAGAAATGATAGTATTTCATTAAATTTAATAACCGAATATTTTTCAGTTTCTGGATTATAACTAGACTGTAAAATTTCTAATGGTTGATAACTGTACAAATCAACGTTGATATCATATGAAGGTAAAGAATTTGATGCAACGTATAAAAAATCGTTATTATCACTATAAACATTTAGAACATCTGATAAAATTTGATTATTTCCATACTTGATAGGAGATAAACTAGATGCAGTATTTTGAATTCTTCTTAAATCTACATTGTAAGTTGATAATCCACTAACATCTTCATTTACAACTATTAAATTATTATTTTTTGAGGTTATTGTAACAGATTCAAATTCGGGAATAACTAATTCAGTTCCTTTAAATAAAAATTCAATTTTATCTCCAATTTTTAAATTAGATTTATCTGGTATACTAAAAATATTAAATTGATTTCCACTGAAAGTGTTAGAATCTACTTGAAATCTGCAATTAGTATTGTATATCCAACTATTCGCTATTACTTGTTTATATGTTATTCCATTTTCCGGATTGGGATTTTCAATAACCTCTCCCAAATTCCTTACGAAAACTTCATCTCCATCAATATAATTAAAAATATCTAAAGAATCTACATTATTACTAAATGTAATGTCTGATAGAACTCCAGTCAACCTCAAATCTACTTTTTTAGTAGTATCCCCATCTTCATAACCATAGTATGTTTCTGAAGTTGTAATATTTTTTGTTTTTTCAATATCTATCTGACTCGAATAATCAGTGTAGCATCCAAAAAACTGGTTTATACTTTTTTCTAGATAATAAATCTTTTTTTGGTCATAGTAAAAAAATCCAGATTTTGGAAATCCAACTGTAGAATCTACAGTTATAGTTGATGAAGATGTAGTATCAACACTAGTATTCTTCGAAACCTTCGTACTTGGTGTTATATTAAAGTTTCCAATTATGGATGAGCTAACATCATCGTAACCAACGAATAAATATAATTTATAATAAGTTTTTCCATTTTTTGTTATGGTCTGAACTTCAGACACAGATGCTGAAGTAGTAGGATCTCCGTTTTTAAATATAACTTGTCCTATTAATGATGACGGATTTCCCGTAATTCTTTCTGCTACAGAAACCTCTCTTCTTACAAATTTAGCATCCGAAGATTTAATTAAATATTGCTCCAAATCTATTACTTTTGGTTCTACTCCATATAAAATCTTAAAAAGTATTTTAAAGGATTCTTCAGTTCCTTTACTTTCATATAGAGATCTTGCTTCTTTTATAAAATTTCCAACATTTAATTGGGGAATAAAGTTTAAATCTTCCAATCCAGGAACTAAAGAATACTTTATTTTTTTATAAAATTCATGTAAAAACTTTACACTTAAATTTTCTACTTGAGAATCTGAAGAATGCGAAGAAGACTCTGAATTTGAAAATACTAATTCCTCAGGGTTCAGTTCATCACTATAATTTAATATCCCACTAAACCCTCTAATGCATCCTAAAAATGAAATTGCAGTTTTTGAGGTATATGTAATTATTTCATCATCAATTTTCAATAATCCATAGTAATCTGGAAATCCTTTTGTACTTTCAACATTTATTACAGTGGAAGATGCTTGAATATTGGATGTAGTAGTTGTTACCCCTACAATAACTTCCGGAATTAAATTATCCAGTTTTAAATATTGGTCTAAATTATCTATTAAATCTACGGGACCACTTTGGTATTCTTGCGAAATATAATATTGTTTTAGAAATTCTATAAATTTAGCATAACTGCCGGGAATATTTTGAATTGTTGATGGTTCTAATCCAATTACTGTTGCATATTGCTCATAATTTACGGTTCCACTAGTTTTTCCTGATACCTCATCATCTACTATAAAAGTATTATTATCAACTACATTCCTAACACTATAGAATCCATCTGTACCCGATCCACTAATATACTGTAATTTTAATCTATTAGTTTCTTGTAGACCGTGGTTTTGTGATGTAATAGTTACAGACTTTCCAGATCTAGTATAAACTCCGGAACCAGATATAGATATTTCTCTTTGCTGTAAAGTTGTTACATCATCACGTATAAATTGTGGAAGTTGACTTTCAATAATTTGATAAATTTTTATCTTATTTGTAAATTCAATTGACATTTTTTATAACCTCTCTAAGCTTCCATTTGAATAACTTGATCTGAAAGAATCTTTCGAGAAAACTACTCCAGAAATATCATCTCCTGATGATATTACATCTCTTACCATATTTATTGAACTCTTAGACATATCAAAAACTAAATATAAATCTTTTAATCCCAGTACATCATTTGATTCTGGATATGCCTCTATTTCAATAGTATTATCAACTTTTTCAGTGGATGTGAAATAAATTGTATTAATAATAATTTCACCCTTTTCATAGTCAACAGTTCCAGATGATGGAATAATTACTAGTGGAGGTTCTCCAGCAGTAATAGAAGATTTAACTACTGAAATTACTCCGGATTTTAAATCAGAATTTGGTTTATCCGTAAAGTAGCAATTTTCAACTTCTAATGTATTATTTCCTGGTTGTGAAATTTGTACATTAAATCCAGTAGATTTAATATTATATCCACTTACATTCACATGGAACCTATTTCCATAACACAATTCGTATTGAGAAAATTGATTTATTAAAGATTGTAAATTTCTTCTAATTTTAACTTTAGTTATATTTGAGGTAATAGATCTGTCTGTATTGTCTATAATTGATAAAATTTTACTATATTTAAATCTCCCCCCAAATTTATTAAGTTCTATAGAATTTGAATAAGTATTTAATGAATTTATAACACTAGTTTTCAATCCTTCAATACTAGAAACCTGATTATTATTATAATAAATTGAAGAATCGATTTCAATATAAAGAATTTTCAAGTCAACAATTCTGGCGTTAATTCCTGCCATACTGTATTTTTTTAAAGCCAATAGTATTTTTTCTTTATCAAATTGAGATACAGATACTCCATTTTTTGGTTTTATACTAATAACAACAGTTCCAAACTCAGGTGGATCTAATTCCTCTCCACCAATTACTGATATTGACTCGGTATTAGGATAAATTTGATTAGATATTATTGCCTCATAATCTCTAGATGTTACTGCTCTATACTGTGAGGAATATAACCTAGGCGCAAAATATTTAATAGAGTTTATAGATTCTATTTCATCACCATTACTTGCCGGACTATTTGTGGCAATACTGACGCGATTAGTTGGTCTTATTAAGTTACCAAAGGCATTTCTAACTGTTCCTTGATATGAAAAATTAGAAACACCATTTCCAAATTTTCCATTAGTTTGTATGTATGATACGGTAATTATTGATTCGTTCTCTAATTTTTTACCAAACAATCCATCACCAAATAAAAGTTCATATCTTTCATCTGGTATTTCCTGAAGAAGATATATTTCCGAATTTTTATTTATGTTAATAATATTATCAACTAGTGAATATTTTTTACCAATTCCAGAATCACTTGATCCTTTAACATATACTGAAATTGTTGATGTATCGATACCTTCATTGTCGAGTATAAATCTTTGATCTAGCGATCCATTTACAGTAAATTCTCTTGTAAGTAAAGACCCCTGATAAAGTATAACATTATTAAAAGATGCAATTCCATCAACTACTGTAGTTGAAATATTTTCTGGAATTGAAAAAATATAACTTGTAGACTCTATATTTGATACACATACTAACCCAGACTGCAAGGTTAGTGTTGGAGTGATATTTGTTGTAAATATGCTAAAGGAAACATTGGCAGTAGCTGAAAGTCTAGATCTAGGGACATACCCAATAGTTCTTGCCAGAGATACAACGTTGTCTCTAATGGTTGCCGAATCTAAAAAAGATTCATTGGCAATCATATTTGCATTAAATGCGGTAATATAGGTATTATATGCTAAAGTATCGATAAGTATAGAAAAATTAGACCCCTCAAAGTCAAAATCCGTGAAATTAGAATTTGCGCGGAGATAGTCTTTAATAGAAGTCTTTATTTGGTCAAAATCTAAATTAGAGAATTTTGTAAAAGGCATTTTATCTTGTTGCCTCTAAGATGAAAGTAAATGGTTGTGCTGGGATATTTTGTCCAATAATAGTGTAATTAATTGTGACTTCAAATGAATTTTCATCATCTACGGGGATTGCGGTTACAGTAACATCGGTAACTCTAGGGTCATATCTGAAAATTACATTTTGTATTTGCTTCTCGATAAAAGAGGCAGTTCCAACATCAACAAACTCAAATAATGAAGTACGAACATCCGAACCAATATCAGAGTTAAAAAATCTTTCAGTTGGTATTGTCTCTACCAAATTGCGAATAGATCTTACAATAGCCCTCTCATTAATAAGAGCTGGGAGATCTTTAGTAACGGGATGTGGTTCGAATGTTAGGGATATATCCTTAAATGCTCTGGATATTCTTTGAATTGCCATATAGCACTTAATTTTCTTATTTATTTATGCCAATTACCAACGGGATCCATAATTTGGTTCTGTTCCATAAGACCAATCATCATAATCTTCATCATTACGAATTTTTTCGTGTAATTCAACTTGTTTTTTTAAATTATGTTTTGGTGCAATATCATAAACTACTTCTTGAATGAGTCTTTTTTGATTTTCATCCGATTCGAATAGCATTTGAAACTCCTGTTTTAATTTTAAAACAGAACTTTTATAAAGGAGGTTTCTATCTCCTATTACTATTTAACGATTTGAATAAAAAATAAGGTCTCTCATTACTTTCCTTGCCCTCTATACTTTTTACGAGCTTTATTACGAGACGAAGCAGAATACTTCGTACTTAACCCATCACCTTGACGAGTTAATTTGGGTTTTGCCGGAACATAAGAACCGTCTTTACCTTTAGATAGTGCCATAATTAGTTTCCTATAATTTCAGTTTCAATATCAGATGGATCTGGAGTACCTGACTTATAAAATTCTTGTGCCAGGTCCTCCATAGTATTAAAAAACTCTTCTTCCGTCAAGTTATTATAAATTTTTCGACCTTTACAAAGAATATTATATTTTGTAAGTGATCGTTTGTCCGACATATCAAATAACTCTTGTTTTTTCGTGACCAACTCTAATACGAGGGTCGCACCAAATTTCAAATCCTGCTTCTTTTGCGTCTAGACAGAATGACACATCTTCTCCACACATATCTTGAACTTCTCCAGATTCAAAAACTTGCATTTTTGGAGCGAACCATGGATATTTCATTTCCGAATGTTCAAAGACACCATTTTTAATCAGAAGCCAACCAAATCCAGTGTAATCTACGGTAAATGGTTTGCGGCGCTTAGTAATAGTTTCTAAGGTTTCATGATTCATTACCCCGCCATTATTGCGGAAATCATCTTCTTCTAGCCAATGAGCAACCGAAGTAGTATGACCATCCTCAGTACAGTACCAACCACCGGCAATATCCTTATCGATAAGAATTAATTGCCAAAATTTTTCACTATTGAAAACAATATCAGAATCGATCCAAAGTTGATAATCATAATTTAGTTTTCCATCCCAAGGAAGTTGGTCCGGACCTCTAAGAACATTTGCACCTAGACACTTGCATCGTGCAAAGTTAACCATGGAAGAGTAATCTTGAGAAATTTGAATACTTGCACCGGACTGTACAAGATCAAAACATAATTGAACAAAATTCTTTAAGTATGCATAAGATACTCCTCTTCCAGGAAGACAAAAGACAATTGATTTGCCTTTTACCATTTCTCTTGCTTTATCGTAATCCCACTCAGGTTCTGTTGAAACTGGCGTTTTTGCTTTTATGGTAAATCCTTTAGACATAATAGATTAAATTTACTTTCATATCATACATCATTATGTATGCGGTGTCAATAGGATGAATTTAAAATTATTTCTTTGGATATTATCAATTCCTCATAGCTCAATTCTTGTTTTTGATTTTCACAATCGACTAAACTTAAATAATTGTGAATCATTTCCCAAGTTTTTTTAAATTCACTTTCATTTAGAGAATGATATATGCATTTATTTTTTACATATATGTGAAAGATTTTGGAATATTCATTCATCATTTTTTTCTCTTAGTAGAATTTCGTTTCCTTCTAGTAAAATTTGAATATCAGTATCTTCATACCAAGAAAGATCATCCATCATCCATTCTGGAATTTTAATATAATACTCTCCACTTAAAGGATCAACCTCTATGGTGCCGAAATTTTTATCCGGATTTTTTTTCATAACTCAAATATAAAAAATATTTTTCTGTTTTTTATATATGAACAAATGAATGTCTATTTTAGTTGTTGAGAGCCTTGTAAATGATAACTGTGCCGAATCCTAAGATTAAAAAAATTAGATTAAAAAACGTTTTGGGATATCGAATCATCCAACCTGCCATTACAACTTTCCAGAAATTCCAATATGGTTTTGTTTTTTTCATGGGAATTTTTTTTATTATCAGTGAAATATAGATCTTGCTTGGGTAACACTTTGTAGGTTAGGGTAGTTAGGGGTTTTTAAAACCGCATCAGCGCCCCGCGCCGACATAAGGCACCGCCGCCCCCAACTGCCAACACGAACAACTGCCAACACGAACGGGGGCAGGGCACGAACCCCACCCCCCTTAAGGTCACCCCAACCAAGTCAGGCGCTTTGCCTCTGGGTTGCACCAGTGCTGGTGCCCCGGACCCTGCCAACCCACAAACGGGGTGGAAAGGTTTGCCAACTCAGCAGCGGACAGACCATCATTCTCCCATCCCCGAGTATGGGAGTTTGCCTGATGCCCCTGCTTTACTTCCCATTCGGTGCCATTGAACTTAGGAAGGTTGCTGACCTTAGTTCCGACCCATACGGTGCTGCGGGTCTGGAGGTCGGATGCTTGGTTGTAGAGTGCCATTAGGTGAGGTGCTTTGGAACTGAGAGAATCATATCACGAAACGGGGCAGGCAAACCGCCCCCATAGGGTCAATACCCCAACCAAACCAAAAACTCACCGGCATCAACGCAGAACGGGCGAACGCCGTAGTCGATGTGGAATTGGTCAAGGCACGAATGCCCGGCAGCAATCAGCACGGCGGTATGCCAGGAGAGGGTGCCATCGTACTCATCGGCGGCACCCATCACGAGGTCGGAGTAGGAAGGGGAGCAGGTCATCGGGTCCGGTGTTGGTTGATAGTATTGTAGCAGGTCGGGGGCAGACCCCTCAGATTCCGTTGAGGAAGTCTGCCAGTGCCTCATCGTATTC
>ERZ888423.2948-NODE-2948-length-11858-cov-9.517834_pt1 | contig 11858 bp, 9 predicted proteins | sample MGYA00520523_ERZ888423 | MGnify/ENA primary metagenome ERZ888423 (study PRJEB32303, sample SAMEA104408611) | aquatic metagenome | biome: Brackish water; feature: Pelagic; material: water | place: Baltic Sea | collected 2014-06-08T10:24:00 | depth 30,27 m ...
CTATGACATGTGCATTATGCAACCAACAGATTCACCAGAGCGGCAATGTTCGTCCAAACACCGCCTACTTCGAATGCGGTCACCAATTTCACTTATCGTGTGTATTGAATTACAGCAAAGAACGATTCACTAACATGTGCCCGACCTGCAAGCCTGCAGACACTCGCTGTTTGCCCAACTTTGGTCAGGACCGTCTCGTCGCCATGGAGACGTTAATATCTGCACGTCGCGAGGCGCGTGACGTGAAACCGAACGTCGCATTCCTGGGGGGTATTACTAGTTGGTTCGGGAAAGTCGCGTCCTTGGACGCTCTTGTATCGAACGGTACGTCACTGAACACGCTCCGTTTGCAAGGATACATGCCGGAAGACTTTATAGAAAATCAGATCACGTGGAAAAAGCTGTGTAAAGTGTACAAAGTGGATGGCTTAATTGATTTCGGATGTCGATGGCATCATATGATCGTGATGGGGTTCTGCCCAGAGGATTTCAAGACGCTATCGTGGCAACAGTTGTACACTACGTTGAACGTCCGCGCGGCGGACATGTTAAAGACTTCTATCACCGTGCGTCAGTTGTCCGAACTGAATTACAGCATACAAAATATAAAACAACTGGGATTTACATGGTCCGACTTGACGAACATGGGCGGCAACGTGAAGACGTTGCGTTTGTTGACGCCTACTCTAGACGATTTGAAGACGTATTTCGACCCTACACACGATCAGTTGGTGGCGAATGGATTTTGCCCGGACGCGATCAAAAAGCACGGATGGAAATCGGAAACGGTCATCCCTGTCCGTCAGAAGCGACCAGTCAGCATGCGCGGTATGTCTACTGCTTTAGATTTCTAAAAATTTGAACAATTGCAAATAGAATCATTGCGTAAAGTGGCACATCCATTACGTTGAACACGTTGAACGCACTGGGTTCGTCGGATACAATAGTATTACCTACTTCGATATGAGACATTTGTTTATATTATTTATTCTGTACATATATATCCCCCCGAGCATACAAATACGTGGATTTCAAAACATAGATGTGCACCACGACGACGATCATTGACCACGTGTACCGAAGGGACAATAGAAGACAGAGAATTATGTTTAAGAGGACTATCCCGCGGACGATGTACATGTATTGAATGAACTTGCGTGAATCAACGCAGATGCCCACAAAGTCTATATGCATGTAAATAGTGTCAGCACACTCGTTGCACTTTTTGCAATGGATGTAGTGTTGTGGCGTCATTTTGTCGCATAAAACACACCGACTGAACACGCTACATGGGATGGATTGTTTTACGCGCAGCATCCCAAACTTGTACTGCAATATGACGAACAACAAGCACATAGTCATTAATGATATTTGGTCGACATCAACCGCAACGTACACCATTATGTAAAATATGAAATATAATGATACACTAGTATGATTTAGCGTACATTTACACATGCTCACTTTCGGAGAGAGTGCCTTTTATAGGCGAGGATCATGTGCTCTCCGCGTGTTGCAGCTTTTTCCAGCGTTGTGTCAAGCCCCGTTCTATCGTGGTAAGCGACAATTGTCGCGTCGCGTTTCGAATCCATGGTTTGTAGCATGTTTGACACAAGTAGATACTTCGATCGCGTGATTCGTCTCCTGTATCATCGGTGACGAGGACTGGTGTCCACGTTTCGTTCCCTCGAACTGCTTTGCACCATTCGCACGACACGGACGTGTACAGACGTCCATGTTGTACACAGCATCCACAATATGGTCCATGCTCCGTATAATACTCTGCCGTCATTTCCATGAAATTTGCGCACACTGGACAAATCATGTACAGGTGGTTGTAGTACTGTAGCAACGTGCCCAACAAGTTCACCTTACTCAGCTGGGTGTTTGCACACATGTTATTTTTGAGGCTCTTGCGTTTCTCTTTGGCCGACCGTTTTACATCACGATCCTCCGTTTGTTGGCGTAGTAAGTCCTCGTTTACGCTCATGTAGGAAGAATACGCGGGTACTTGGTGGTGGCGTTTCTTGCCGTCGACTTTTTCGCAACGTTTCCCACAGTACTTGATCATTGTTTCGTCGTCCATCAGAACTTTGGGCGCACCGTAGGCGTACAAGTTATTACTTTTGGACCGTTCGTCATTGGAGACGACAAACGCTTTGAACTGGTTGCATTGATGGCACAACATGGCGTCCCCGATGTCTGGTGGGAGCTCCTGTCCGTCCGGGATGCCGTATTTTAACCGAAGGGCAACGTACTGCTGAGTGTATATGTGCACGGGTAGCGTAAATACTCGAGCATTGAATTTTCGATCAAATGCATCTGAAAAATCGCGCACGGTTTCAAATTCCATGCGCGACAATTTACTGAGCATTCCTTTCAGTGCCGTCTTGGACCCATCGGACATGTACACGTCTTGTATCCTGGAAAGGCTTTTTATCGTTTCTTTGGAGACGTTAAAATATTGCAACCATTCGTACGGTATGTTTGGCGCCAGTGGCGTACGGATAGCCATATCGTACATCAGCTGTTTGTATTCTTCCGGTACTTCGCGACTAATATAATCAACGCCGTTTGCATCGTCTATTTTGTTGCATTCCGTAGCGACCACGTAACAGAATTGATGTCGCTTAGGACGGTATAGATGATGTACTTGCTGTTTGTTGATTGTAATCAATTGCGCCTCTATTCCGACGAAATCCATTACGTTAGTGTCAGTGGAGACGTGTTTGCGCACGGTGTTCATTGCTTTTGTCACGCATGACTCGAACTTGTCCCAATAATACCGTTCTTGTATTTCTTCATACAGTGACGGTATTTGTTGCACGCCGTAGATTAGAAATTCTTTGATCGTGTAGAACAAAAGCTGTTGGTGATGGCGCATCATCCATTGTAACATTTCTGCCTTGGTAACCGTGTTAAAGTGTCTAATCAGCTTCACGCGAGCTTCCAAGGGAGGTCGGGTTTGGCATGTTTGGTACATCCCCAACAGACTGCATTTCAAACATCCAAAAACAAATGTGTACACGTCTGGGTATTTCAAACAGTAGCTCGAAACTATTTCGCGCAAGTTGCGAATCTGACATCGCTGGGGTAACGATTTCGATAACAGGTGTACCAATGGATTCGATTTAGAACGCGTGTCGCTGAAGAATGAGCATTGTGGAATATAATGCAGTACATCGGGTAAGTTTCCTTCGTGAAACACCGACTTCATATTCGGTTCCAACGACAATATTGGTGCACCGTCGCCGTAGTCGGTCAGAAGATGCTCATCGGTCGCACGCGACACGTCATCTTCAATGTATATCATCAATGGTATGTGCATATCCATGTACATCACCAGGTAATACATCATAGTTGTGTCGGTGTTCGGTACGTTCAACAACGCTTGAATGTTGTGTATCGTCCAGCACAATGTGCAATAAATGCGATATTTTTCGTCTTGTTTGCGTAGTTTTAACGGGTTCCAAAACGTCTCTTCCCATTTAGACATGTCGAAAGAGTGCACGCGGTCTACGAAATTGCCAATAAATAGCGGTTCGTACTCCGTGGACACGTAGTAAGGCAACAACATGTCAACCACATTCTCCATGAATGGGTTTATTTGCCCAACAACCAATGCCTCATCTAGTTGCTGGGCGCCCGGAATAAAAAATGATTTTCGGAAGTGTTGGCTGGGTATGGCATTCTCCATTGTTCGTAGTGCCGCACGAGGTGACGCTTTCCAGCGGCGTCCGTTATGTTAATCTCTCTTAGACGGTATGCGCTTCGAATATGCCAGACGACTGGGTCCAATACACCCTCGTACACACGACGATGTGTCACGAAACAGTCTTCTAGACGGTATTCGTTTTTGACGTTCACGATATTGCAATAGTCTTGCAACGTGGAGTCCAACTCGACTGACATATTGTCGCCGCGGATGCCAAAGTAAGCACGTGCAAGCTCTTTCCGCCGACACATGACACATGTCACACGCTGGGGTGGGTACTTGCCGGTAGCCTCGTACTCCGCTTGCTCGGTTGGAAGCAGGAATTCGCGCAAGATAAATGCACGGTCTTTCGCCGAAGAAATATTCAGACCCTCGCAATTTGAATTTTGCAAACATTGACGCTCTGATCCAATCGGCTCACGCAAGAACTGTTCTTCATACGCTCGGTTCACGCGCTGTACGTTTACTCGCAATCGTTCACGATCATTAAATTTGTGTATGTCAAACGATGGCAACGGAGGTCGCTGAATCAAGGCACGTATGTACGGAAAGTCGAACGGTCGTACGTGCGAGTTATCGTTGTTCTGCTGTGCAAAAAAATTTGTCTCTGCGACGAGTAGCTCCGCGCTGTCGGATACGCCCGTAAAATGTGACTCGACAGACATAATTTCTGGGAAAACCTCTGCTGTCACACTGACTGTTGGTTTAGCAGTACGCACCGTGAACTTCGTCTGCCTGCGTTTTGTCTTAGATGGTCTCTTCCCTGTGTGCGCCTTACGCTTCTCGGCACGTTTTTTCTCGTCATTTTTTCGATGTTCCTCTGCGGAATCTTCATCACTCTCCACAACAACCGTAGATTTGTTTTTTATCTGCCCGTTCTCGAATGCACGACTAAACGCATCCATAATCGACGCCATGGTTGCCGTTTACCAAATTTAACATGGACTCGACTATCTATATATACCCCCACGAACTCTTCCGAAACACCAAGCATATAATTTTAACCCACCATATCGGAAATACGAATGACAACGCTATCGTCCTCTAAGTTAATTTTACACCATGACAGCATTGTATTGTGAACATGCATAGAACTGTCGTACACATTTACCGTCAGTGTCGATACGATGGACTGTTCGACAGGCGTGTAGCACGCTGAAATCGTATACGACCGACTATCTGGCACAAGGATCATGTCCCCGTAAATCTGTAGCAGACGAGACATTGTCAGATTTCCCATCGTTTGGTTCATATATTTAGTATACTGGTAATACCGTATGCCACAGGTTTCGTATAGTATAAGCACGGCAGCGTACACATCCGGTGGCAAATGACGTCCGTTGATTGTCATACGACGAACCCTCTGTATGTCCGTGCGGAATTGACGGCACGTTGTGATCATTCCATGACCGACAATCCATAGCTGCTCCTGAATATCCATGTATATATATTGTTTAAACATCTATTAAATACTATTACGTATAGAAACGACAGCCATACTGTATTATGATAACAATAGCCATTTTTATGATAGTAAACGTGGTATTGACACTGATCGCCAGGATAGCCCAACAATTATCACCTGTCCGGATAAACCTGACTGCATTGCGAGAATACGACCCACCCTTTTGCGTCACGGTGCGGACCATGAAAGTGATGTACGCCGTGTTGGTTTTATACATGGGGGTACCAATGAGTATGTTTTTTGGTAGAATATGGACACTAACGGTACTGTACTTATTGTACTGGTTTTCCACTGTGTTATGGTGGTATTACATGGCGAAATGCGCGTTTGGTAACGCGTACAACGTTAGTCTTGGCGCCTCCGTGGGATTGTTTGTTGCGATGAGCTTCTTCTTTTACTCGCACGAAGAAGCCGTCTTCGCATGGACGCCACCGCTATGGTGGTCTATGTACACATTGTATATATCACTGTATTTTAAACAGCTTCAGGTAAAGCTCAATTTCATATCTTCGTAGCTCCGTACACAGTCCGGCGTCGTTGACCCTTCCATAGTGGTAAAGAGCGTCTGAGGATGCATACTAGGGTGGATTTTCTCGTCTAAGACGCCACCCGCTTGGAGCGCAGCAACGCAAATTTCACTACAGAACCAACGGGGCTTCATACCGAAAAATTCGGTCGTGTACGGTCCCGGAGAAAACTTTTCATTACATCTCAATGGGTACGTAAAATAGGACAGATGGTTGAATTTCTCGCCAACGTGCGCTTGGCAGAAACTATAAATTTTATTGTACTGATCTTGGTTGACGTTCAACGCCCGGAAACTCCATTGTTTGCGCGAAAAGTTCTTTTTCACCATAAACACACTACCATTGTAATAGATAGAGCACGCACGCCCAGTGACGACTTCCTTATTTTTAGATGCCCCCGCACTGGGGAAGAAGAGTTCGACATGAATTTTCGGGTTCTCAGTACTTTTAGGCGCCAAACTTGCCGCCATTTTATTTAGCCAATGTGCTTCCATGATCTCCTGATCGTTTTCTAAAAAACATAGGTACAATAATGGCGATGCCATATTTTAAATCAATAGTTAACATATTTATATAGTATCCATATCTGAATCGGATTCCGATTGGTACGAGACGTTCGAATCAGACTCCGGGTCGTCCGTGGCGTCAGAATTGTAGTCCATCTCTTTCTCGGACAATGCATCCGACGAACTGTCGTACATCTTACGGGCGGGTACTGCGTCCGAGTCCGAACTACTGTCGTATCGGACGTTCGCAAGGGACCCCACTTCGGAACCACTCTCAGCGTCGGACCCAAGATCGTATTTGACGTCCGAGACCGCGTCCGAACCACTGTCGTACGTCGACATCTTGACGTCCGAGGCGACAGACTCCGTATCCGAACTACTCGCACCATATGCCACAGACTTAATCGTTGACTCGTCCGAGCTGCTTGCACCATATGCCACAGACTTAATCGTTGACTCGTCCGAGCTGCTTGCACCATATGCAGTGTCGGCAACGTTGGAAGTCGAACCGACCTCGGAGGCACTGTCGTATCGCTCCAAGTTTCGACTGTAATTGCGCATGGCATGCTCAATCTCCTCAATATCGTCTTCTGACATACTCTCATACTCGATGGTCACCCGGTTGGTGGCATTAGAGGAAATAGTCGAAGCGGGCGAGGCAGTCGAAGCGGTATCAGAGGATATATTCGGCGAGCCCGCTTTACCCATCACGGCGACTGTCAATTTTTTGACCGAATCCACAAAACGATCGTCGAGATTGTAATGTTCCTTTTGATTCATGCGCGCTGCCAACAAATGTACACTGGTCATTTGTGCGATAGTTAGTGTGCCGAAAATTTGTTTCTGGTAATTATTCCATGCTCTGGGTTTCCATTGGAGTGGTGCGTCTTTTATCGGGGTTTCGGTGTAACATCGACCGCCCAATCCAAGCAAGACTAATTTCTTTGCCGCGAGGACCTCCGCATCGCGTTGACGATCTTCGGCAGTCTTGTCCAGGGTTTCTTCGCCTAATTCGAGTTCAAAATCGACGAATGATTTGTACTTCGTTATTTTAACATTCCCCAGCGATATTTTCTTACCGTTGTAAACCGTTAACGCCATCAGCTTGTCGCGCACCGTGTCGCAAAATCGTTTGTATCCGGGGTATGGTTCGTATGCGGTCAATTCTACTGAACTTCTGTCTGCCTCCACTTTACGGACTTCGTTCACAATATCAAGCAATGACGTGTCGTCCTCAATTTCTCGTTTGAACCACCATTGCATTGCAGACGCTGAAACATAGTGTGGGGTGCCCGAATGTCCAACATCGGAACCATCGTCTTCTTTCTTCGTGGAGCGATATTGCCAGACATCGACGTACGGGTGTTCTTCATCGGGGGGGTTTTGAGTTAGTTTTATAGACTGTGTCCATGTCATGCCGTATTTCGTAGAGTAATATTCTTCCAATGCAGGTCGCCATACTTCCGGTGTCAAGATTACGAATTCGTCGTGCAACGCACATTCGGCGTACAGCATCGCCAATATTAGCTGCCCGGCGCGTTTACCACCCGGTTGACCCTCGGGGTTGGATGTTTTAAGCGAGTCAATCGTGAGTATATGTGTTGTTTCATCCAATGCTTTACGAACGTCATCGCCGTATTTTATTTCCTGTATACCTTCGCTGTTCCGTTTGGCAAACATGGCACCTCTATAGTTGTCATTATCTGGAGTGACAAACATGCGCGTCCTATCCGACTCGAGAAGGTCATCTATTATCTCTGTTGCGTTCTTTGCATTTCTTGCTTTCTCAAAATTATACATTTGTGTACTTTTACGAGGGTCCATGTCATCTCCTTCATATGCAAACTTTTGAAACCATTCCGGTGCGTCTTCCCCTTTTTTGACCTCCATTATTTTGTATGCTCCTTCTACCATCTTTTCCCATGCGTCTTTGCTCTTTGCATAATTATGCTTCAGATAGTCCACAAGTCTATCTACCTTGACAATCATCCAAGGTGAGTCGTCGCCTTCTTCGGTTCGAATATAATCGTTTGTATGAATGTTAAGATGTTTCTCATCCATGAAATCCATATTCATGCTACGTTTATCGTCTTCGTCTTTCCATTCTGTGTAACCTGTGAATAGATTTTCGCACTTTCCACTGGAATATTCTTCTACGGTGCCTGTATCTTTATTTTTGACCGACCTCGGCGTTGGTGCTATATTCCTGGGCGTGTCATTTGAATCTACGGAATACCATGATTTCGCAGATCCCGTCGAGCTTGGGGCATCGCTTTTCGTCGAGGATGGAGGCTTGCTATTTAACGGTCTGTAATTTGAGATTTCCTCTTCGTCACTGTCTAAAACTCTTACCGTCGGGCTGTCAGGTAACATTGTTGCCGTCGGTTTGACGCTCGGTTCCATGAATTTATAATGTATTTTGCCAACCCAATACACGCGTAGTTCTGGGTATCCGTTATTTTGTGAATTATTCCAATATCCGCCTTCGTCATCAATCACCATGAAAATGTGTATCTGCACCTTGGCTATCTCATTAATTGCACGTCTGACAAGACCGAGTTCTAGCCATTTTCCCATCTGTCGCATTTCGTCCAGGATTCCTCTTACGTTAGGGACGTTAGCAATCGGCTCTCGGTATTCTTCTTTCTTAAGCTCGTCTGCCAAGTTGTTCCGGAATTGTTGGACTATTCTTTCTTTCACGCTTCCATCTGCAGCTATATAATAGTCGTATATGTTAATATTCCGTGTCAATGGTGAGGTATCCCATTCAAAATATCCTTGTTCAGACAGGTATTTGAGTCCAGCCAGTAGAGTGTAATATCCACAGTCTCCATTGCCACCGTAATCTCGCAACACATAATCTTCGTTGATTTTACCAAGTGATATCACTTGATTGTTACCTTCCAACCCTGCTAACGCAAACTCAAGTAAAAATTCACCAAGCTTTTCTCCATCCGTTTCAATGTAACGGTTAAGCATATTAACGTCTTTTATGCCTTGATTAACCAGTGCTTGTTTCATCGCGCCTTCCAATCTCTCTATAATGACTTCTTTCTTCCATTCTCCCCCCTTTGTATCTAGCAGATCTTGTAAGATTGCGTTGCCAAAACGTGTTTTCATAAATTCACCGAGTATTTTTAAATTAATGGGACTGTTTAATTTTGCCTGGCGTTGTTCATCATAAGATAGCGCTGCCCACTCTCGATTGGCAAATTCTTGTGCCATCTTCCCGTTTTCTTCTGCCTGAGCTTTCAAATATTCCCGTCTCTTGGCTTCAGCAGCTGACGCTTGAGCGGCTAATTGTTTTACCAACTCCTCGGATGCTGCTTCTTTTCTTGTTCGCTCTGCTTCTGCTGCCAGGCTCTCAGCTTCTATTTTTTTTGCCAACTCCAGACCTGCCTGTCTCTGGACTTCTGCTTCTTCGCGTCTCTGCCTGAGCTCTGTCTGTTGCTTTATTAAATGAGCTGTCCGTTGCCGGTCTGCCGTATCTTTGGCTATTCTTTGTTCTGTTTCTAGTTTATCCGCTTCGTTTGCTTCTTCCATTATTTTTGAATTGTCAACATCAACACGCTTTAAATCCTCTTTCTTAACCATGTGCATAACCTCTTCCTCCATCCTTGCTTGTTTTAGCGCGTTTTCGTACATCATGGACGTCATTCGTGCAAAGTCTTGCCATTTCTTCCACAACCCCATCTTCACTATGGCAAGCTTGTTCGAACCAAAGACCTTATCATCTCTGACAACAACTTTCTGAAACTCAATTTTTACGTCTCTCTCGCTTTTGAGGTGCGTCATTGCGTTTGGACGTCTTCTTCGACCTTGAAAGTATTCTTCCCATGTCTTGCATTCGTTATCTACTTCTTCTTGTATTTTTTCCTTTTCTTGGGCTATCTCCTTTTTTAAATCGGCCAAGTATGAGTTCACTTTATAGATCGTATCGTCGTCGATTTGTTCTGGGTTAAACGGTACCATTCCAACGCCATTCTTTGCGTCATTTTCCAGTTTCGCCATTCGTTTGCCGTTTGGTCGTTCGACGTCCAACAACTTGTACAATTTATCAGCTGGATGAGCTCCTTCCATGGACATGTAATTTTCAAAATTTTTGACATCTCGGTTGTTAAAGACAAGTTTGATACGTGGTTGGAATCCCATTACCCGACGACGCTTCATGCGTGGGTCAAACAGTTCTCCGTTCAACGGCCGCTTTAATTCAATGATCGATAGACCACGCAGGTCTGCGTCCCGCATTTTGTCCAGTGCTTTTCTCTGGTTACTTGAGAATGGGTTACTTCCAGCAAGCAATTTCCGTTTATCGCTGTTAAACTCATACGTAACTTCTACTATTTTTTTACCGCCTTTTTCAACGGTTTTTTTCACGAGTCTGTCAGGGAAGGCACTCACTGCATACTGTCGTTGATCATTCACCATGGCGTAAAAACGTTTTTCGATGGCGTCGTAATTGGTGGCTGTGCTCTCGAACGAAGCTTTGGATATCGATATTTTCGCATTACGCTCATCTTCCGGCGTCCACTCGATTTTCCCGTCCGTTTCAAACCCACAAAATGGGAACGATTTAATTTTTGATTCAACCGGTAAGTTAGTAGCTTTTAAGTGGTTTATTCGAAACTCCCTAGCTTTTTCCTCGTCCCACCCCACTGGTGGCAACATCTCACGCATGCATTTCAAAATCGCCTCTTTCTTGAATTTTTCTACATTATCTAGTATGCCGTCGTCGTTCGTAGATGGGTCGAGATACACGCTCTTCACATATCGTGGAGGACCCCTCGAAGAAATCATCTTCACTTTTGATACTGGACGAATGGGCATTTATATGGATTTTTCTCTGATGTGGTGTATAAAGGAACAAAGCGTCGCCTACTAAATGCCAAAGAAGAACGACTGTTTCAAAAAGTTGTGTGAAAAATGCAAACGCCCTAGTATGCCGGCGGATTCAAGCAATTTCGGAGACTCTGCGACGCAAAAAAAATCAATCCATTGGATTGTTGTGTTTGTCACCATGTGTATCATTGGCGGATGGGTCATACCAGTTGTTCAACGAAAAGAAGACGAAACGTTGGCATACGTGCCACCAGATCTCGAATCCCTTCGACGGAAACTCCCAGCCATACGCATTTCCGGCATAGACTTTGTTTCCGACGCTATGCGACTTCGGAATCAAGAATTGATGTACGAAATGGGGTATGTGTGCAACGAACGATCGGATGATGTCATCTTCGCCTTCCAGTTTGGTCCAGTGGTAACAACCCGGCGACGGGAAGAACACATGTTTGCCTTGTGCGGAAAGCCGCCACGTGTACTTGGTAACGCTGAATTGGTCGCACGAGGCGAAGACGAGGTCATGTGCACGGAAGAATACGCTGGCGAACTGCGGCAAGTGCGACGTCACGCCTCGGTGACGATCAAAGCTATTGACATAAAAGCGTGGGAAGTCATCGAGTACGATGCCGCGGACGTGAGGGAAGCATGCGTTCTACAGCACGCGATAGATGTATTAGAATCTAAATGGATTTAATTCGGTATTTAAATAAATGTACATGTACGTAAATCCATGTCGCTGTATGCCAACAGTGCGGTGGTGAAACGTATCATCGAAAAGTATTGCGAGGTGCGACAATGCAAACACT
>ERZ888423.2949-NODE-2949-length-11857-cov-8.374936_pt1 | contig 11857 bp, 9 predicted proteins | sample MGYA00520523_ERZ888423 | MGnify/ENA primary metagenome ERZ888423 (study PRJEB32303, sample SAMEA104408611) | aquatic metagenome | biome: Brackish water; feature: Pelagic; material: water | place: Baltic Sea | collected 2014-06-08T10:24:00 | depth 30,27 m ...
GCAGGTGTTGAGGAATAGAAACCCAGCAAAGCGCGACATCCAGCGTCCGCAGCGGCCTGCTCCTCTGGGGTACGTCCCGCGCACACAATGAGTTCGGGCAAAATTTCGAACTCTTCAGCACTCGAGGCTGCAGCGTCCCGGCGGCCAAGGCCTGTATGCACTGCCGGAAGCGTCCGCTCCGTAAAGAACTGTTCCGATGTGACCGGCATGACGGCAAGACCGTCGGCAACCTCGGCTGCCATCGCACACATTCTTGGACCGAGGCCACCCACGACAACCAACGGAGGGCCAAACTCGCTGGGCTGCGGCGAGAAGATAGGAGTCATCAACGTGTGGGTCCGATACTGACCGTGGTAGTCAAGCGGGACACCGTCCTGCCAAGACCCAAACACTGCGCGCAGTGCGCCCACGGTGTCTCGCATTCGCTCAACCGGATGGTCAAACTCTTCACCGAATCTTCGCTCGATATGCGTGCGAATCTGTGTGCCGAGGCCAAGAGTGAACCGGTGCTGAGAGAGTTGCTGCAGGTCCCAAGCGGAGTGGGCCATATGCACCGCGTTTCGTGGAAACGCGATGGCGACGTTACTCATGAGCGATAAATCAGATGCGGCCGCGGCAACGGCAAGCGGCAAGAAAACGTCGTGAGGGCCCTCAAAAGTGAACGCGCCGTCTACGCCGGCTGCTTGGAGGCGCTGAGCCTCGGCCCCAGCATCCGTGAGACCGTAAATGGGTGCAAGAACTTTCATGTGACCTGCCTTCGACCGCTGAGCGCTAGTGCACAGCGTGTCTGAACCTAGCGCTGCGATCCCCCCGGGCCGCAAACTCCTGGACTACGTCGATGAGCGCACCCGATTCTGCCGGGTAGCGCCAGCTACGAGGTCCTCATGAGCAATCTCGCCTAATGGGATGAGATTCCCTTGATCGCAGCACCGCCTACAGTGACAATTGTTGTGTAAGGCGATCTAGGGAGTTCCGTGCATTTTTCTAACAAACAAGTCCAAGAGTTCACACATGCGTCTCCGCTGCGAGAGAAAACTCGGTATTGGCGAATCCGCCTACCGCTCCTAGGAATCCTTCTTGCCGTCGGGGGCATCAGCGCCGCATGTACACCCATGGTTGGCCCCGTTACGACGACCAGCACCACGATTCCCTCAACAACGCCCGAGCAGCCAAATATCTTGACTTTTGCCACCTCTGGAAACATTGGAAGCAGCCCGGCCTTGGTGACTTTTTCTTGGACTGCGAGCGATGCCAACGGCGATCCGTTGACCTGCAAGATTGATGGCAACGGTGACGGTACTGACGATGTGACCATCCGCAACTGCGAGTTTGGAGGCAGTCGAAATGTTTCTGTCGCGCTGGACGATCCAGCAGTTGCACAGACCTTCACAGCCCGATTGATCGTCGAGGATGCGAACACCCCCGCTGTGGTTCAAACCACCGATTTTGATGTGCAGCCTGGGACGACGGAACCGTTCAACATTACGCTTCGTGGCGCCAGTTCCCTACCCCTTGCCGCACAACCCGCCTTCAATGGCGCAGCAGCTAGGTGGGAACAGATTCTGACCGCCGGCGTAGAGGACTTCGGCGAGGTCCCAACGAGTTGCATTCCCGCTGGCACCGAACCCATCGCCTCGGTCGACGACATTGTCATTGATGTCTCGGTCGTGCCGATCGACGGGGTGAACGGAATCCTCGGCCAAGCGGGACCCACCTGCATTAGTTTGTCCACCGAGCTGGGATTGCACGGCACTATCCAGTTTGACTCCGCAGACGTCACGGCGCTGCTTGCCAACGGCACATTTTCCTCCGTTGTACTGCATGAGATGGCTCACGTCTTGGGGTTTGGAACCTTGTGGAATACCACTTCCATCGGAGGAACACGCAACGTCACCCAAGGACAGGGAACTGGCAATCCACGATTCACTGGCGTGCGAGCCGTAGCGGAATGGTCGCGGCTAGGAGGCCTGAGTGGCGTCCCTCTCGAGAACACAGGTGGACCCGGGACAGTCGGATCGCACTGGAAGGAATCCACATTTGGGATTGAGCTCATGACTGGCTACATCAGCCCGAGCACCAACCCACTGAGCAGGCTCAGCATTGCGCAGTTTGCTGACCTTGGCTACAACGTGGACATCTCCAAGGCCGATTCATACTCGGTGCCGGGCTTTGGACTCCTCCGATCCGCCATGGAGCAGGACGCACCCATCGAGGGAGTCATGCTCGCTCCCCCGATCAACTCAACTCCCTGAGGTACAGCAGCCCTGATCTGCGCAGGCCCTGATCTGCACAAGCCCCGAACTGCACAAGCTCCGAACTGCACAAGCCCTAGCTCTCGCAATTCAGCTTGGCGAAGAACTCAGTCGGGGGTGTTGCTCACCGCGAGCAAGTCTTGGAACCAGCGACCCGAGCTTTTTACGACCCGGGTTTGGGTGGGATAGTCCACGTAGATAAGCCCGAATCTGGGGCCGTACCCATCGGCCCATTCAAAGTTGTCCATCAAGGACCAGGCAAAGTATCCGTCCACTGGAGCACCATCGCGTTTGGCCCGCAGCACCTGCTCAAGATGGTGTTGATAGAACAAAATCCTCCTCGGGTCATCAACGCTGAGCTTGTCCCCAAGGTCAAACGGATTACCGATCAGTTGGTCGGGGAAAGCGGCGCCATTCTCTGTGACAACGAGTCGGTCAAATCTGCCATAGGCGTGCATGGCCATAATCACGTTATGAAGTCCGGTTGGATTGACTTCCCAGCCAGTTGCGGTGATCTCGTAGTTGCGAAAATCGCGACCAAAGATTGGCAGCGTCCAGAGACCTGGAATGGGTGCAAGTAACGCCTTGAACCGGGTGTAGTACTGCACTCCAAGAAAATCCCAGTCCACCTGAATTGCATCCTCGTCGCCGGGCCGCTGGTACTTCTCAATTGGTGCCAAGAACTTGCAGTCTTCGGTGGGGTAACCGAGTCCAAGATTCGGTTCGATATAGGTGCGGTTTATGAATGCATCTGCGGAGCGGACAGCTCGCTGATGCGCTGCCGTCGTCCCCGTGGGCACGATGTCTGCAAGGTACTGACAAGTTCCGACGACGGGGTTACTCACCCGCTCTCGGAGCACACGAGCACCCTCGGCTTGGCAGAGGTTCACATGGTGCATTGCGGCCAAAAACTTGTGCTTGCTGCGAATACCAGGAGCGTGCTCCCCAAGCAGGTGACCGACGAGTACAAAGCTAAGTGGCTCGTTGAAGACCATCCAGTTCTTCACCCGATCACCGAGCGCATCGGCGACAACGGCTACGTACTCACTAAACCAGGCCACGACATCGCGGTTGGCCCAGCCGCCCTGATCTTGCAGCGCTTGTGGAAGATCCCAGTGGTACAGAGTCACCCAGGGTTCAAGACCAAGTTCTAGGCAGGTGTCTACCACCCGAGAGTAAAAATCAAGGCCCGCCTGATTGACTTGACCTGTGCCATTTGGAAGCACTCGCGGCCAAGAAATCGAGAACCTTTTCGCTCCAAATCCCAACTCTCCTGCGAGCGCAAGGTCAGATGGGTAGCGCTCGTAAAACTCACAGGCTTGGTCGCCAGTTGATCGGTCGCGGATGCGCTCGCGTAGCCCTCCAAACCCTCGGGTATGGGTAAAGGTGTCCCATATGGATGGGCCCTTTCCATCTGTAGATGCAGCACCTTCAATCTGATAGCTCGCTGTGGCCACACCCCAGGTGAACTCCGACCCAAAATCGGCAGCAGTAAAACCAGGACTCGATGCAGGCGAGACAGCAGTTGAAGCAGGAGGGGACACAGCAGTTGGGGAGACAGCAGTTGGGGACACAGCAGTTGGGGCCGCAGAAGTTGGAACACTTGAGTGCAGATCAGCAGAATTCATTCCCCATCGTTTACACCGAATCTCTGCACGGTGTCGCAGTAAGAGATTGAAGATTTGCTGCGCTGCAGAAGCCCGGTGCCAGACGGCACTTCGGAATCATTGTGCCCTGTGCTTATTTTTTCACTAGTTTGGTAGCCACATCACGCAACAACACAGCGATGTCGTAGCAAGAAGAATCGAACAGAAGAGGGAACCCCGTGGGTACGAACGTCGAACAAGAGATCAGTGCATTCGTTAAAGAAGGCCTAGAAGAAATCCGCCGTCTTGTTGGATCAGTGGAGACCGAGGTACGCCGAGCTGTAGAACAGATTGAGGCCGCCGTTCGAGATTTGGCTCAGCGAGCCCCAGCTGCTGCTACACCCGTCACTAATGCCGCAAGCACCGCTGCAGACTCCGTTTCGGCGGCCGCAACGACTGCAGTTGCAGCCGCATCCACCGCAGCTTCTGCTGTTGTGGAGACTGCCAAAAAGGCCACCCCTCGCAAGAAGGCACCAGCCAAGGCACCAGCCGCCAAGGCACCAGCCGCCAAGAAGCCAGCGGCAAAGAAAGCTGCTGCTACAAAAAAGTCGGGGGCAAAGAAGCCAGGAGCGAAAAAGGCAGCCTCAAAGAAGAAGGCTCCGGCCAAAAAGAAGTCTGCTGCAAAGAAGACCGCTTCAGATAAAGCAGTTCCTGAGCAAACAACCCCAGCGCAATCACCCACAACAGGGGCACCCACAACAGCGGCACCCACAGAAGACTGAGGCCACCCGAGCTGCAGTCCTTGCGGACCCGCTGATTAACGCGGGTTCAGGTGTGCGCGGGTTCAGGTGCTGTGGACATAGAGCTCAATGGCAACGATGCAAAGCCCAATCAGGGTTGCTGCGCCGACAAACATCACGCCACCTAAGAACGTGCTCTGAGAGCGTTGTGCTGCGATCAGACCCATCCACATCAGTGCAAGAACTGCAAGGGCCAGCGAGATTCTGATTGCCGCTACGGGTGAGATCAGTCCCAAATCGGCCACAATAAACGTGACGAGTGCGGGCACAGCGGCAAGCATGATCCGCCAGGAGTGACTCAGTTGTTTGCCGATTTCACCACTGCGTGCCGGCCGCCTGAGGCTCACGTGTAGTGCCATCACTGCCGAGAAAGAATGCGCTAGCAGCGTCGCAAATGAGACTCCGATGATGATTGCAATCGCCTCCCGCGGAACGGGCGGAGTGAGCGATCCGCCGAGCGCTCCAAGGGCCACAAGTACCGTGATGGTTCCATAGACAAACTCCTGCAGTTCGGCGGCATATATCTCGTCTTCGGCCTTCTGGGCAGCAGTGCGGTCGTCCACTTCTAGGTTGTCCACTTCTAAAGCCGGAGTCGCAGATGCTCGCTGCTGCAGCTGCCTCTGGGGGTCCTGAGAATCAGTCATAGACTCTAGTGAATCAGTACACGATGTTGAACTGCGTCAACTGAGCAGTAACTTGAACTTTGTACATGTTGTGCCGAAGCCCCAATGGCCTGCGCTCGAACCGACAACCCCAAGCACGGGAGAACTTGAATGGACCTGACAGTTGTTGCAATCCCAGGGTTCTTTGCCTCGATGGGTTACGAGGCATGGTGGCTTGACCGTCGCGCCAAATCCGAGGGTCCATCGGCTGTTGACTACGAACGCAATGACACGCTCGCCAGCTTGGCCATGGGAACCGGCAGTTTGTTTATTCCCCTCGCCACCAAAAAGTTGGCGGAAAACTTTGCAGTTGGTTCAGGAAAATGGGCCAAGCCGTTACTGGGCCTAGCCGGGGCAGCGGCCCTAGCTGCAGTGGTAGCTGATGCAGTTGTCCGTGCCAACGAACAAGACAGCGGGCAACTTCCCGCAAATCCCCTTGACCCGAGCAATGCGGAAAGTCCGCTTGGTGCAGTTGGGGCCCCTCAGGCCGCTGACGCTGAACATCAACCAAATCGCAGATGGGCACGGCGGGCAAAGAAACTTGCGGGCAACAGTGTGGTTGGCGCAGTAGCCGCTGGTGGACTGGTAGCCGCCTCTACTTGGGTCGCGCAGACCTCTGCACAGAAGCTCTTCAAGAAGCGTGTACTGCCGGACTTGGGCAATGGACCGCTTGCACTCGGAGCGGCAATCCTTGGCTGGGACTTTGTCTACTACTGGAACCACCGCTTCATGCATGAGACCAGATTCATGTGGGCAATCCACTCGGTGCATCACTCGAGTGAGAAGTACAACCTGTCGACTGCGTTGCGGCAGACCTGGGCCGACTCACTCGGCCTGTTCGTGCCCTATGGGCTGCTTTCACTACTTGGTATCCGACCCGAGTTGATCGAGACCTCTCGGCAGATCAACCTGATCTATCAATACTGGATTCATACCGATGCAATCCGAACCATCGGCCCACTCGAAGAGGTACTCAATACTGCATCTCATCACCGGGTGCATCATGGGGCGAATAAGCAGTACCTAGATAAAAACCACGGCAGCATTTTGATTCTCTGGGACCGACTCTTTGGCACCTTTGAGCGAGAAGATGAGCCCGTGGTTTACGGACTCACCACCAATATCAACACGTTTAACCCCTTGCGAATCGCTGCTCATGAGCACGACCAAATCCGCAAAGACGTAGCCGCTGCAGACAACTGGCATGACCGACTGTCGTACATATTTAGAGGTCCGGGATGGGCCTATTCGCAACATCGCGGCGTAGCCGGTGGCGAGGACAGTCCTGTGGAAGTCTCGGCACACCTCGCAACAACAGCCTGAGGGCCCTCCCCCTGCCCACGGTGCGTTCCAGAGCGGCAGCAGTTGAGCGTCATGGCCCAAGGCCCCAGAGTTTTGTTCTGGGCCCAAGAAGTGCCACTATCTGACGCACTGTCAGACTCGTACCGAGGAGATTCCCATGTCTACCGATGTTGTCATCGTTTCAGCCGCTCGCACCCCAATCGCCACCTCGTATAAAGGCTCGCTCGCAGGAGTGGATGCTTTCACTTTGGCCGAGATTGCAATGGGGGCTGCCGTCGAGCGTTCAGGCGTACCCGTTGAACTCATTGAGGACATCGGCTTTGGCGAGTCAATGCAGGGAGGCGGAAACATTGGCCGCTACGCAGCGAACCAACTCGGCATGATCAACCTGCCTGGTGTGGCCATGCAGCGTTGGTGCGCTTCGGGTATGGCAGCCACGCAGTGGATCGCAGCCAACATTGCTGCTGGCATGATCGACGCCGGAATCGGCGGCGGTGTTGAATCTATGTCCACCGCTCCTGGTACCTCGAAGCCTGGCCCAGATGGCCAGCCTACTTTTTGGCTCTCCCCAGCGAACCTAGAGACCGAAGATGCACCGCCGTTCAACACTGCCAAGGGAGTTGGAGACAACGCTGCCCGCATGGCTGGAGTGACTCGAGAAGAGGCAGACGCTTGGGCATACCGCTCGCATATGAATGCCATCCGCGCAATTGACGAGGGTCGCTTCGATAACGAGATCGTTCCCGTGCCCCTCGCTGATGGATCCACCTTTAGTGTGGATGAACACCCACGCCGCACCTCCACGCTCGAGAAGTTGGCAACGCTCGGCCTTCTCAACCCATTTGACGAAGGGGCTACCACCACTGCCGGAAACGCCTCAGGGCTGAACGATGCTGCAGCAGCGCTCGTGCTGGTCAGCCGAGAGTTTGCAGAGGCACATGGCCTGAAGCCACTGGCAATCATTCGCGGGTGGGCATCCACCTCGCTCGCCCCAGCCGAAACAGGTCTGAGCCCCACAACTGCAATCCCGAAGGCACTAGCCAAGGCCGGACTCAGCATCTCGGACATCTCATCGTTCGAAATCAACGAGGCTTTCGCATCGGTTCCTGTAGCAGCCGTCAAGATTCTGGGCCTCAACGAAGAGATTGTGAACGTGAACGGTTCGGGCTGCTCCCTCGGCCACCCAATTGCCTGTACCGGTGCGCGCATGATCGTGACCATGATCAATGAGCTTGAGCGCTGTGACGGTCAGTTCGGCGCAGTGGCCATGTGCGCCGCTGGCGGAATGGGATCGGCAACGATCATCGAGCGGGTCTAGCTCCCTAGATCCCTAGCTCCCTAGCTCCCTAGATCCCTAGAGCACGCGCTCCCAATACGTTCCCTCGAGCATCTGCTCGAGAGTTGCTCGGTGCATGATGAGGTCATCAATATCTTCAGGCGTTTCGGCCTGACCAAATTTGATTGCCCGACGCTGCACTTGGCTCATGATCACGCCATGACGAAGCGCCGCGTACATGGTGTAAAAGTCCATGTCGCGAGGGGCGTACCCGGACTTAGCCTGGTACATCTGCTCGATCTGGGTGCGGTGCATGAACTCAGGCATACCTGGCAGGCCCATCGAGTTTGCGATGTCTTCAAAGAAGCGGTGCAAGAAGATCATCCAGGCTAGATCGACCTCTCGCGGAGCGATCCCTGCCATCTCCCAATCCAACACGGCGATCGGCTGGAAGTCCTCGTACATGGTGTTACCGATGCGTGCGTCTCCCCAACTGAGGCCTGCAGGCCCTTCCTGATCGGGCCAGTTTGCCTCGAGCCAATCGAAACACTTTTCGATCAGGGGTGAACGAACGCCATCAGTAGTCACCCAGGCGTAATACCCACGTAGTTCTTCTACATGGCGCTTCAGTGGCGTGTCACCCTGAGCAGAGGAAACCAGGAAATCAAAGTTGGTTTCGGCATCGGGTATGGCGTGCAGGGCCACAAGAGCATCAACGGTGGTCTCTTGCAGCTTTAGCTGGTTCTCGGGGGAAGCATCAAAGAGCCAATTGTCGCCAAAGTCATAGGGCAAGACATCAGGCGGCACAATGCCGTAAGCCCTACTCATCACGAAGAATGGCGCTCCAATATGGCTGGCTTCTTCTTCAAGCCAAAACACTTCCGGTACTGGAACCTCGGAAAGTTCTCCCACCTTCGCCATGACCCGGAACTGGGCGTCAAAGTCGTACTTCTGAAACACGGGCACTGCTGCCTCGTCTGGCGCAATTCGAAACACCAACGGCCGATCGACCCGCTCGCCCTCTACAACCCAGGTTGCGTCAACGAGCACCGTCTCACTTGACATGCCGTTCGACTCAGGCACATGCACCTGATCAACTTTGGGATCGCTCCCTGCTTCAAGGGTGCCTGCCAACCAATTCTGAATATCCACCTTGGTCTTCTCGGGATCTCGACGGGACAAATCTGGTCGAGCGGCCTGAGCCGAATCGACGGTTACCTCATGTTGTTCTTCCATCAAACTTCCTTCGAGTCGAGGACCAGATCTGCTGAGATCATGTGGTGCAGTTTTGGGGCGTGTTGTTGTTTAGTGCAGGAATTAGTGCTGCGAGCGTCAGCTAGCAATCAACCAACGGTCAAGCCAAGGTCGCTCGAGAGGATGCTTCCGTGCATGTTCTTGCCGTCGTTCGATGCAACAAATGCAAACAGCGAGGCGATGTCGTCTGGGTCGCCCATCCCCCGAAATCCCATATACGGAATCATCAAGTCCAGATCCACTCCCTCGGGAATATGAAACGCATTGGTCAACCCTGTCGTGATACCACCGGGGGCTATGGCGTTGACTCGCAACTTCGTCTTGGCATATTCCATGGCCAAGCCCTTCGTGAGTTGCACAATCGCACCCTTGGTCATGGCATAGGCCACGGTGTAAGCAGTTCCCATCAGCCCAGCATTTGAAGCAATGTTGATGATATTTCCATCAACCTTGAGAAGGTGAGGGATCGCTGCTTGGCACAAGAAATACGGCCCGTCGGTATTGACCGCCATCATCCTGCGGTAGTGCTCTTCAGACAGCTCAGGGAAATGCTCGGCTCGAGAGACTCCAGCGATATTTCCTAGAACATCCAACTGCTCAAAATCTGCAACGCACTGCTCGACCGCAGCAAAGCATTCATCGTGATCGGCAATTGAGCCGGTGCGAGTGATGATCGTTCCCGAAGCCGCCGCTACCTCGTCCTGCAGCGTGGCCAGACCAGCAGCATCGACGTCTACTGCAAAGACCTTTGCCCCCTCGGCCGCAAGGCGCAGTGCTGTCGCCCGCCCGATGCCAGAGGCAGCTCCCGTGAGCAACGCCACCTTGTTCGTAAATCTTCCTGGAACTAGCTCGGCCATGTGTTGGGTCTCCTGGGGTGGGTTGGGGGATGCGGGCACAGAGGGTGCTGGACCACTTCCTGCCCCCTTCGTCTAGTCTCCACGCTGAACGATGACCAATCTGACACATCGTCAGGTTCTTTGCCACGAGGGAGCACAATGGGAACCGAAGAAGACACAGCATCATCGACTGCAGCATCATCGACTGCAGCATCATCCATTGCCGAGCGCGAGCAGTTCAACCTGGCACTGGTCAGCGAGGTTGTTGCCGCTGCAGTGCCAGACCGCGAAGCACTTGTCTTTGGTGATCGTCGCTTTACCTTCGGCCAACTTGCCGAGCGCACGAGGCGCTTGGCCTCGTACCTGCATGAACAAGGCCTCGGTTGCCATACCGAGCGCGACACTCTTGAACGCCATGAGTCTGGCCAAGACCACGTTGCTCTCTACATGTACAACGGCAACGAGTACATCGAGGGAATGCTCGGCTGCTACAAAGCCAGAGCGGCCCCGTTCAATGTGAACTACCGCTACGTCGAGGAGGAACTGCGCTACCTACTCGAAGATGCCAATACCAAAGCAGTGATCTACCACGCCGTGTTTGCACCTGCAATGGCTCACGTACTCAAGGACCTTCCGGGAATTCACACTCTGATCCAGGTAGCAGATGACTCTGGCGAACCATTGCTTGAGGGTGCTGTGGATTACGAGCAGGTGATTGCCGATTCAGATCCGGCTGGGCCACCAGTCCTACCCTCCCCCGAGGATTTGTACATCGTTTATACGGGTGGAACCACGGGCATGCCCAAGGGCGTGCTCTGGCGACAAGACGACATCTTTATGAATGCCATGGGTGGCAAAGAGGTGGGTACTTGGATTGAGGTCAGCACGGCCGAGGAGATTGCGGAAAAAGCTCGTAACAACTCCGGGTTCCGACTCATGCCACTCCCGCCGCTCATGCATGGCGCTGCGCAATGGGCGGGGTTCATGATGCTCAACGCTGGGTCCACACTCATCATGACCACCGGTCACAACCTTGATGCGAAAGAGGTCTGGACCACTGTCGCTCGAGAGGGAGTCATGTCGATCGTCGTGGTTGGCGATGCTATGGCCCGGCCGCTGCTTGAGGAGTTGAAGGCGGGCGAGTACGACGTGAGCAGCATGTTCGTTCTCGGTAACGGCGGTGCGCCACTCAGCGCCGCAATCAAAGAAGAGTTTCTAGAACTCCTACCAAACTTGTTGATCAACGATTCGCTCGGATCCTCTGAAACAGGCGCTCAGGCAACACACCTTTCAGTCAAAGGCGGAGTCTCTACCGGACAGTTCAAACCGGGCCCGGGCGCAGATGTGGTCTCTGAGGACCTGCAAGTAGTGCTCACTGCAGGCCATGACGGAATCGGCTGGCTCGCTCAGGCTGGCAGCGTGCCGCTGGGCTATCTAGGCGATGCCCCAAAGACTGCTCGAACCTTTCCCACGATTCAGGGCATGCGCTACTCAGTACCTGGCGACCGAGCCATCAAGCGTGAGGACGGCGAAATCGACCTGCTCGGCCGTGACTCGCAGTGCATCAACTCAGGCGGCGAAAAAATCTTTGTCGAAGAGGTTGAGATGGCAATCATCTCTCACCCTGCAGTCACCGACGTACTGGTGTGCGGGCGGCCAAGCGAGCGCTGGGGGGCAGAGGTGGTGGCAGTAGTTCAACTCGTTCCTGGTGCTGCTGTCGAAGAATCTGAGTTGTCAGCCCATGCAAACTTGTCGGTTGCCCGTTACAAGCTTCCCAAGGGCTGGATCTTTGTAGATGCAGTGCAGCGCTCCCCGTCTGGCAAGGCGGACTACCGCTGGGCCAAAGAACTAGCAGCACAGTCGGAATAGTTCGGCTCAGTCGGTCTAGT
>ERZ888423.2950-NODE-2950-length-11850-cov-83.552014_pt1 | contig 11850 bp, 13 predicted proteins | sample MGYA00520523_ERZ888423 | MGnify/ENA primary metagenome ERZ888423 (study PRJEB32303, sample SAMEA104408611) | aquatic metagenome | biome: Brackish water; feature: Pelagic; material: water | place: Baltic Sea | collected 2014-06-08T10:24:00 | depth 30,27 m ...
CAACATCCGCAGCGGCGAAGGGCTGGAGGCGGTGGAGCAGTTTTTGTGGGCTCAGCTACCCCAATGCTCAGCAGCCTGAGCCTGGGTCCGTGCTCAGGCCTGCGCATTCCGCTCAACCTTCATCAAAACCGTGAAATAACGCCGCATAATGACGGTATTGCGACGTGCAAACCCTGACGCCGCCAAGCTTAAGTCGCTTTTTGTCTCACTGGATACAAAGTGCAGTCACGCCCTTCCTTACCTTTGCTCTTGCCGTCGGTTACGGCGACTCCAACTCATCTTGAACAGGCTTCAATGTCTCTGCATTTTTCAAGGCGACTTACAGCTGCTCTCGCCGTAACTGCTGTGAGCGTGACCCTCGTCTCCTGTGGGGGCGAGTCAGGTTCAGGCGGCAACTTTGATGGCGAAGTGAAGGTTGGTATCCTTCACTCCCTCAGTGGCACGATGGCTATCTCCGAAACGACTTTGAAAGAAGTCGAGGAAATGGCGATCAAGGAAATTAATGATGCTGGCGGGGTCAAAGTTGGCGGGAAGTCTTATAAGATCGTTGCCATCGCAGAGGACGGAGCATCCGACTGGCCTACCTTTGCTGAGAAATCCCAAAAACTGATCGATTCCGACAAGGTTGCTGTGGTCTTCGGCGGCTGGACATCTGCCAGCCGCAAGGCCATGCTGCCTGTCTACGAGTCGAAGAATCACATCCTCTTCTACCCGATCCAGTACGAAGGTCAGGAGTGCTCCAAGAACATCTTCTATACGGGTGCCGTTCCGAATCAACAGGCTGAGCCTGCGGTTCAATGGTTGATGGATAAATTCTCGGACAAGCTTGGCAAGAAAGTCTATCTCGTTGGTTCTGATTACGTGTATCCACGTACGGCCAACACGATCATTAAGGAGCAGATGAAGGCCCTTGGTGGTGAAACCGTTGGCGAGGACTATATCCCTCTTGGCAACACCGAAGTGGCGCCGATCATTGCCAAGATCAAGAAAGCCTTCCCGGATGGCGGCATCATTATTAACACCTTGAATGGTGATTCCAACGTTGCTCTCTTCAAGCAGTTCAAGGCTGCGGGTATAGACCCCGCCAAGTATCCGATCATGTCATTCTCCATTGCCGAAGAGGAGATTCGTCAGATCGGCCCTGAGTACACCACTGGTACTTATGCAGCTTGGAACTTCTTCATGAGCCTGGATACCCCAGCCTCCAAGAAGTTCACCGCAGACTTCCAGAAGATGTTTGGCGCCGACCGGGTCACAGGTGATCCCGCTGAATCGGCCTACAATATGGTTTACCTTTGGAAGAACGCCGTAGAGAAGGCTGGAACCTTTGAGGATCTTGATAAGGTTCGTAATACCATGATTGGGATCACTTTCGCTGCACCCCAAGGCGAGATCAAGATGTTCCCCAACCACCACACCTCCGAGCGTGTGCTCATCGGCGAGGCTGAAGCAAACGGTCAGTTCAAAATTCTCGAGGACAGCAAAAAGGCGATTCCGCCCTTGACTTGGAATCAATTCGTTCCAGAAACGAAGGGTTACACCTGTGACTGGACCCAGAACCGGCCTGACGCAGGTAAGTTCAAGATGTGATTACGTCTATTCTGGGGATACGGTGAAGGTTCGGTGGCTCCCCAAGGAGCCACCGCTTTCTAGCTCAGTTCATCACCAAGATTGATTCGATTGAATGTCGCTTTTTCGATATTTAATCTAACGTTCACCTCTCATTCCGTTGGAACTTTTCTTTTCTCAGATCCTTGATGGCCTGAGCATCGGGTCAGTCCTGCTCCTTTCTGCTACGGGTTTAGCCATTGTTTTCGGGTTGATGGGCGTTATCAATCTCGCCCACGGTGAATTCATGATGATCGGGGCCTATGTCACCTACGTGGTGCAGTCCGCCTTCAAGCCCATGGGCGGTGTGATTTTTGAGCTGTACTTCCCGGTTTCGTTGGTTCTCGCTTTTATCGTGACAGCACTCATAGGAGTCCTGTTGGAGAGAACGTTGATTCGCCAGCTCTATGGCCGCCCCCTTGAAACCCTCTTGGCTACCTGGGGTGTCAGCCTAATTCTCATTCAGCTAGTTCGTAGTGTGTCAACCGCCATGATGCTGGGCATCATTGTGGGTGCCATGGTCGGATTTGCCATCTCAAGGCTACTCTCAGCGAAGTTCTTCGGAAAGCCTTTCTTCACCTATCTCAACGGAGTCGGCTGGGCGATCGCTATAGGCATTGGCTTGATCGGTGTAAATCTATTCGACTCGATCCTGCCCCTGTCCAAGCCCTGGTTCGGGCCTCGCAACATTGATGTCACTGCGCCCAAGTGGCTGCAGGGAAGCTGGGGAGTGATCGGCACTATTGAACTGCCTGGTCTGCGCATCTTCATCATTGTGCTCTCGGCCCTATTGCTTCTGGCCACCTACTGGTTTCTCAACAAGAGCATCTGGGGCCTGCGCATCCGGGCTGTCACCCAGAACCGCCAGATGAGCAACTGTCTCGGCATTCCCACCGATCGAGTCGACAGCATCACCTTTGGCATTGGATCCGGATTGGCCGGGGTGGCCGGTTGTGCCATCACCCTCCTGGGGTCTGTGGGCCCGAACCTTGGTGCCGCCTACATCGTGTCCTGCTTCATGGTGATCGTTCTGGGTGGTGTGGGCAATCTTCTGGGCACCGTGCTGGCCTCGCTGCTGCTGGGCATCATCCAATCGGTTATCGGTTCTGGCACCCTTCTGACCATTTTCCCAGACATGCCATTGGCTGCCAAAGGAGTGGTGGAATTCTTCGCCACCACCAGTATGTCCCTCGTTCTGGTCTTCATCTTCATCATCGTCTTCCTCCAGTTCCGACCTAACGGCATGTTCCCCCAGAAGGGTCGCTCGGTCGATGCCTGACCTGATCATTTTAACCATCTGCAGATTCCCGTTCCATCTCCTCACCAGGAGGCCCTTACCGTGAAACTCTTCCAAAGACTCGTCCCCTGGATTCTGCTGGCGGTTGCTCTCTTCATCCTTCCGGCGGCTCTCGACGATTTCCGCCTCAACCTCTTCGGCCGCTACTTCGCGCTGTCGATCACGGCTTTGGCGATCGACCTGATCTGGGGATACACAGGTCTGTTGAGCCTGGGGCAAGGGATCTTCTTTTCCCTAGGGGGCTACGCGGTGGCCATGAGCCTGATGCTTAACACCAAGAGCCTGGCAGGTGGTAATGGCATCCCAAAGTTCTTTGAGAACTACGGAGTTGCTCAGCTTCCTTTCTTCTGGAAACCCTTCTGGTCGCCGGTTTTCACCCTGATTGCCCTCTGGGTGATTCCTGCTGTGGTTGCCGGTGTGGTGGGCTGGCTGATCTTCAGAAACCGTATCAAAGGGGTGTACTTCTCGATCATCACCCAAGCGGCTCTGATGATCTTCTTCCACTTTTTCAATGGCCAGCAGAAGCTCTTCGACGGCACCAACGGACTCAAGACCAGCACAACCGAACTTTTCGGCCAACTGGTGGGTTCACCCGACATGCAGGTGTGGTTCTACCGGCTGTCGGTGGTGCTGCTGCCCTTGGCTTTCCTCGTCTGTCGTTATTTCACCAGCGGTCGCTTTGGGGATGCTCTGATCGCGATCCGAGATGACGAGAGTCGTCTGCGCTTCGCCGGTTTTAACCCCGTGCCCTTCAAGACCATCGTGTTTCTAGTCGCTGGTGCTCTCTGCGGCGTCTCCGGTGCCCTTTACACGGTGCAGTCCGGCATTGTGTCTCCCCAATACATGTCGATCTCCTTCTCTATCGAGATGGTGATCTGGGTGGCTGTGGGCGGTCGGGGCACCCTTGTGGGCCCGATCATCGGGGCCACCGTGGTGAATTATCTGCGCAGCTTGGTGAGCGAAGCTCTGCCGGAAGCCTGGTTGTTCGTGCAGGGTGCCTTGTTCATCTTCGTGGTGGTCCTGATGCCGGATGGCATCTACGGCTGGATCACCAAAGGCGGTCTCAGTACTCTTCTGGCAGCTTTTGGTATCGCCAAGAAGTCCAAGACCTACCCACAGCTTGATAAGGAACCCTTTCCTGTGGACTAGTCCAACAGGGGGTCTTGCCTTGGCTTATCTGCTGTGACTACTTTTTTGATTTCGCACCCTTCCGATGTCCATGACAGAACCTCTGCTCGAGCTCAATAATGTCAGCGTGAGTTTCGATGGCTTTTATGCCCTCACGGACCTGAGTATGAAGCTTTACAAGGGTGAGCTTAAGTCCATCATTGGCCCCAACGGTGCTGGCAAGACCACCTTTCTGGATGTGATCACAGGCAAGGTCCGGCCTACTAAGGGGACGGTGACTTTCAAGGGGCGGTCCTTGCTCGGGGTCTCCGAACAACGAATCTCACGCGGAGGAATCGGCCGTAAATTTCAGACGCCACGTGTGTTTGAGAATCTCACCGTGTTGCGGAATTTGGAGCTGTCCGCATCTCCGGTGAAGAACGCCTTCAGCCTCTTGGGAGCCGCCCTGCCCGAGTCCGCGAAGGATGAAGTCCATCGGATCATGAACTACGTGGGCCTCTCACCGTTTGCCACCCTTAAGGCCGGTTCCCTGTCCCACGGCCAGAAGCAGTGGCTGGCGATCGCCTCCCTTGTGGCGCAAGCCCCTGAAGTCCTGCTGCTGGATGAACCAGTGGCTGGCCTCACCGACGAGGAAACCTTGCGAACGGCGGAGCTGATCAAGTCTCTTGCCGGCGACCACACCGTGGTGGTGATCGAGCACGACATGGAGTTCATTCGCGACCTGGGATTCGATGTCACCGTGCTGCACCAGGGTCAGGTGCTGACGGAAGGTCCCCTGGAGAGGGTCAAAGCCGATCCGCGGGTGATCGAGGTTTACCTGGGACCGCCCGAACAGTAATCACTGCCCGACCATCACGCACCGACCCAATGTTCACCACCAGCTCCCAACCCCTGCTCCAGGTATCCAATCTCAATGTATATTACGGAGAAAGCCACATTCTCCGTAATGTTGACCTGACCATCCACGAAGGCAAGATGGTTTGCCTAATCGGCCGTAATGGCGTCGGTAAAACCACCTTTCTCAAGACCGTCATCGGCCTGCTGCAGCAGCGCTCAGGCACGATCAGCTACAAAGACAGCCAACTCACCACCCAGCCGCCTTACAGGCGGGCCCGGGCGGGAATCGGCTACGTGTCCCAAGGCCGGGACATCATTCCCCAGGTGACTGTCAAAGAAAATCTATTGCTCGGTATGGAGGCCCTGCCAGGGGGACTTGAAAAGAACCGCCACATCGATCCACTGATCTTCGATCTGTTCCCGATCCTCGAGAAGTTCCTCAAGCGCAAGGGTGGCGACCTCAGCGGCGGTCAGCAACAACAGCTGGCCATTGCCAGGGCTCTTCTGGGCAAGCCCAAGCTGCTACTTCTTGATGAACCAACCGAAGGGATTCAACCCTCCATTATCCTCGACATCGAGCATGCTGTAAAGCGAATCATGAAAGAAACCGGGATCAGCGTGTTGCTTGTCGAGCAGCACCTGCACTTCGTTCGCCAATCAGATTTCTATTACGCAATGCAGCGTGGTGGTATAGTCTCCAGTGGTCAAACCGACCAGCTTTCCGATGATGTTATCAAGGAATTTCTTACGGTTTGAGCTTGCTTTGTCTGCTACCCCTGCCTTGGCGAAGCTGACTACTTAGCAGCCGCGATTGAGCATCCAGGGACGGGTGCCGCTCTCCTTAAGCCGTTGCTTGCCAGCCACTTCCTTGGTTTCTTTGCGCACCAGTCGTGGACCGGATTGTTCCTGCTTCAGCCTAAAGGGACTGCTGATCGACATCACAGGCGAGAAGATGCGAACACCTTCTGCTGTGCAATTTGGGCAGTTGATATCCTTTTGGCGCTCGTCAATGCTGCGCCAGACTTCATAGTTATCACAGCCATTACTGCAGCTGTATTCGTAGACAGGCATGGTGCGGATGGGGAGATAGACGGGGAGACAGGGTTGGCGCAAAAGAAAGGGGCCTGATGTTCAGGCCCCCAGGTCCCCATGGCTGATCAGCAGGGGAGGATGTCCTGGTCGAAGATCGAGGTGGGAATGGCCAGGGTGCAGCAGGCGTTGGGGATGTCAACAATGCCGCTGATCCGGCCCTCCACCGGTGCGCAGCTCAGCAGCAGGTAGGCCTGTTCACCGGTGTAGCCAAACTTCTTGAGATACTCGATGGCATTCAGGCAGGCGCGCCGGTATGCGATGTGCACGTCCATGTAGTGCTGCTTACCTTCAAATTCATCCACCGAGATGCCTTCGAACACCAGGTAGTCGGTGTAGTGGGGCTCCACGGGGCTGGTTTTAAACATGGGGTTGACCATCCCATATTTCGCCATGCCTCCCTTGATGATCTCGACATGGAGATCGAGGTAGCCGGACATCTCGATGGCACCACAGAAGGAGATTTCCCCATCCCCTTGGGAGAAGTGGATATCACCCATCGAAAGCTTCGCGCCTTCGACATAGACGGGGAAATAGATTCGCGTTCCCTTGGTGAGGTTCTTGATATCGCAGTTGCCCCCATGCTCCCTTGGAGGCACGGTGCGGGCGGCTTCGTTTGCCACCCGCTCGAACTCGCTGGATGGAAGGGTGCCGAGGATGGCGCTGTTGGGGTTGGGCAGGGCCGCCAACACGGGCTCGCTGCCGGAGAGGCCAGCACCATAAGTGCGGCGGTCGGGGGCGGTTTTGACCAGTTCCGTCTCGCGACGGTTCCATTCATTCAACAGCTCTTGGGAAGGGGCGCAGCCGATCAGGCCCGGGTGGGTGATGCCGGCGAAGCGCACTCCGGGGATGTGGCGGGAGGATGTATAAATGCCTTCTAGATCCCAGATGGCTTTGGCGGCCTTGGGATAGTGATCGGTGAGGAAGCCACCACCGTTTTCCTTTGCAAAGATTCCGGTGAAACCCCACTCGTCCCCCTGCAGGGCGCCGACATCAAGAATGTCGACCACCAGGATGTCTCCGGGCTTGGCTCCATTGACCCAAATCGGTCCACTCAGGACGTGGACAACCTCCAGATTGACATCTTCGATGTCTTTGGGGTCGTCATTGTTCTTGATCTGGCCATCGGTCCAGTCTTTGCATTCGATTCGGAACACGTCACCAGGATTTACTGAGGCCACGGCCGGGATGTCGGGATGCCAGCGGTTGTGACCAGGCATCTCCTGCTGATCCATCGATTTGGTGAGATCGACGGAGAAAAGTGTTTTGGGCATTGAAACGCAAGGACGCAATTTCCCAAAGATTCAAGAGGATCAACAGCGCCCTGAATGTATCTGTTGTTACCGGAGACTGGCTTGTTCTCGTCTGCCCCAGTGCTCCGAATCGGGAATCATTCTCATGAAAATTGTTTGTCGCTGCTGGCGCTTTTTGCGCGCGGACTGGCATAGCAATTCAAGTGTCGTCGAAATCGCCTTTGCGGCAAAGATTGTCCTTCAAATGTGGGACCCAGTCGCTGGGTTCAAGGGCTCCGATTTTTTCAGTCCGGCCATCGAAATGGAAGAGGAACTGCCAGCGCTCCTTGGTGGGAGAGGTTTTCTTGGCGGTTGGCTCGCTGGCTGGATCTCCGTAGACATTGTCATAGGTTGGCCAACCTGGCTCCCCTTTCATGCTGCAAATTGCTGTTACTTCATACAGTTGTTCCTTGCTATATCCGGCTCCTGAGGTAATCTTTACGATCCCCTTATAAAGCCCATTGGCTACGCCTGGGCTGAAGGCTTTGACGAGTTCCACGCGGCTTCCCTGCAGGTTCACTAACAGGTCGCCTGGTTTGGCGTTCTGGATGGCGATCGCCTTCGGGGAGCTGTCGCAACCGCCCAGGAAAGCGCCCAGGCAGGCCAACAGCCCCACCAAGCTCTTCCGGGTTGCCAGGCCCCTCAAAGCGTTAGACATCGCGATTCCCAGTTCCAGTCACAACTTATAATCGCCTATGGCGATATTCTTGAAGCCCTCAAGGTCCATGACCAGATCCAGGCACCGGGCGTCCCTGAATTGTTGAGGCCCGCTGCCTGAGCGTTTGAGCGGGGCGGGCAGCGGGTGCCGCCAGAAGGCCTCTGGCTAGCAGCGCTGCTGGGCCAGGGGCGCCTGGTCCAGGTGGCTGATCAGCCGGCAGCCGAGGCTGTTGATCAACCAGGCCGCCTCGCTGGCGAGCAGCTCCTGCTTGGTGATCGGGGCTTCGCTCACCAGCCCCCCGCTCCAGGGCCTACTGCTGCATCCCCCCGGGCAGGCAGCCGCTGCTTAGCGGTGGCGCAGGCGACCGTAGAGACCGAGGGGGTCGGCAAGACCACCCTGCTTAAGACGATCATCGGCTTACTGCGCCAGCGCAGTGGATCGGTGCAGCTTGAAGGCCAGGAACTCTCGTCACTACTGCCCCACCGCCGCGCCCGGGCGGGCATTGGCTATGTGCTTCAGGGGCGGGAGATCATTCCCCAGCTCAGTGTGAGCGAAAACCTGCTGCTGGGCCTTGAAGCCCTGCCGGGGGGGATGGGTCGCCATCGCCATATCGATCCGCTGGTGTTTGAGCTGTTCCCGGTGCTGGAGAAGTTTTTGGCTCGCCGTGGCGGCGATCTCTCCGGTGGTCAACAGCAGCAGCTGGCCATCGCCCGGGCCCTACTTGGCAAGCCCCGTCGGCTGCTGCTCGATGAACCCACGGAGGGCATTCAGCCCTCCGTGGTGCTCGACATCCAGCGTGCCGTGAGTTGCATCATTCGCGAAACTGACATTTCTGTGTTGCTGGTGGAGCATCACGCCAGCTTTGTGTGCCAATCAGACTGGTACTACGCCATGCAAAAGGGCGGAATTGTGGCCAGTGGCGCAACGGCTGATCTCAGTGCGGAGATGATCCAGCGCTTCTTGAGCGTTTGAGGCTAGAAATAGGCTGATCAAAGTCAGCTAGGAATTTGATGCGCCCTTCCCTTGTGGCGGTCTTCGCGGCCGGTCTGTGCAGCACCACCCTGGTCGCCGGTTTGGCTCCAGTTCAGGCCCAAACCTGCCAGTTCCTGGCGCCGGTCGGTGGCGATGGCACCACCAACATCATCACCAAAACGATTGGTGCAGGCAATCCCTTTGGCCGCCCCAACTGGAACACCGATTTCTTTGTGACCCAGCCCTACGGCAGCTACAAGTTCTTCTTCACCGCCAACTCCTCGGTGAGTGCCACCTACCCCATCCAGGGCTATCTCAAGTTCACTGACGGCTCCAGCTTGCAGGTGATCAATGAGTCGTTTGCACCCCAGATGGGTACCGGCCGCATGTGGGGCCCCTTCCCCACCATTCCCGGCAAAACCGTGAGCCAGCTCAACTTCAAGATTGGTGCCAGCGCAGACCAGGCGGCCACTGGTTTCACCTATCGCATCTCCACCATGGGTTGCAACTGAGGTAGTCGGGAGCTGGTGGCGATCGGAAATACCACCAGGGCCCAGATTGCTAGCGCAGCCAGCTGGGCTAACAGGCCAAGCGGCACCGAGGTGATGGCCACGATGCCGCCGAGGTACAGAAACCACCAAAGTCCATGACGTAGGTGCTGTCGATCGGCCAGGGCAAACAGCCCGGCCGGCACCAGCACGATCAGGCTGGCTCCTCGCAGGGAGCTGGTGCCGCACCAGCTGATCGCCCAGGTGGCCAGCACGAAGGCGGAGCTGCACCAGACACCGGCCCAGGGCAATCGGTAGGCCCGCTGGGCGTCGGGCAACTGCCGGCGCAGGGCTATCAGGCTTACCGGGCCCATGGCCAGGGCGATCACCAAGGTGGCGGTGAGGAAGCTCACCACGGTTTGCCAGCTGGGGCCGCTGAGCAGCATCAACACCCCCATCGCCAGGCTCACTAATAGGGCGACTGAGGGCACCGCCTGGCGGTTGAGCCGCCCAAAGCTGCTGGGCAGCAGCCCGCAGCGCCCCATCATCCAGCTCACCCGCGCCGAGGCGCCCATGTAGGCCATGGCCGTGGCGCTCGGGGAGATCACCGCATCTAGCAGCAGCAACCGCGCCACCCAGCCCAGGCCCAGGCCCATGGCCAGGGCCACCAGGGGTCCGCCGTGGGCGGTGAGCTCAAGCCGGGCCCAGCCGCCAGCCAGCTGGTCGGGGGGGATCGACACCAGGAAGGCCAGCTGCAGGATTAGGTAGATGCCAAGGGAGATGGCCAGACCAAGGGCCATGGCCAGGGGCACGGTGCGCTGGGGACGGCGGGTTTCGCCGGCCAGATCCATGGCGGTGCGAAAGCCCAGCAGCGAAAACAAAATCCCGCCGCTGCTGATCGCCGTCACCATGCCCTGCAGGGTTTCGCCCGGGGGTAGGCGGCTGGCGGCGAGATTGCCCCAGTTGCCCGAAGCCAGCATCAGCGTGACCGAGATCACCAGGGGTACGGCCAGTTTCCAGGCGGTGAGCCCGTCGATCCAGCGGGCTAGCCAGCCCACCCCTGACAGGTTGATCCAGGCCAGCAATGCCAGCAGGGCCGTGGCTAGGGCTAGGCCCGGAGCGCTGAGCACCTGGCCGCTGCCGCCATCGGCCGTTAGCCAGCGGAAGCTGCTGGCCAGGTATTGCATCACCGCCAGCACCTCGATGGTGGGCAGGGCCAGGTAGGCGATCCAGGCGCTCCAGCCGCCGATGAAGCCGGCGGTGCGGCCGTGACTGAGCAGGGGGATTTGGGCCAGGGCGCCGGAACTGCTCACCAGGGAGCCCAGTTCGGCAAATACCAGGGCCAGGCTGAAGGCCAACATTCCGCCCAGTAGCCAGGCGCCGAGGGCTGCTGGGCCGGCACTGCGGGCGGCGTAAAAGGGGGCAAACAGCCAGCCTGAGCCGATAGTGCTCGTCACCACGGCCAGGGTGAGGCTGCGCAGCCCCAGCTGGCGCGAGAGTTCGGAGGTGGTCATCGCCGGGTCATGGGCTGGCCTGCAGGAGTTGTCGCCAGAACGTCTCCGCCTCCTGGCTGCCGCAGCCAGATGGAGCGGGATTGGCTATCGGTCGGGCGCCCAGGTGGCTGATCGGCCGGCAGCCCAGGCTATTCAGCAGGAAAGCACCTGCACTGTTCTGTAGGTCGTCCTCGTTGACCTGGGCTTCAGTGAACAGGCCCCGATCCAGACCCCGCTGCCGCATCACCCCCGGCAGGCAGCCGCTGCTCAGGGGCGGGGTGATCCAGGAGCCCCCGCGGCACACCAGCAGGTTGGCGCTGGTGCCGCAGCAGAGGCCGCCGGCGGAGCTGGTCAGCAGGGCGTCGTCGGCGCCCGCCTCCAGGGCCTGGCGGCGGGCCTGGATCGAGGCTCCGTAGGCGAAGCTCTTGCAGCGGCTCAGCAAGCTGGTGGCGCTGCGGGTTTCGGTGCCACTAATGATCACTCGCACCGGCTCGAAACACGGTTTGATGGCACTGAGCTGCAGCCAGAAGCTGGGGCTGCAGTTGCTCGGCGGGTCGATGCCCCGTGCACCGCTGCCGCGGCTCCAGTTGAGTCGCAGGGCGCCGCTGCTGCCCAGGGCCGTGCCGATGCCGCTGCGCTCGATCGCTGCGGCGATCAGGGGCTGCACGGTCGCGGCTCCTGGCGGTGGCGGCAGCCCCAGCAGCGTCGCCGAGCTCTGCCAGCGGCCCAGGTGTTCCTCCAGCAGCCAGGCGTGACCTGCCTCCACCAGCAGGGTTTCAAACAGGCCATCGGCCAGCAGCAGGCCCCGATCGCTGATCGGCAGGGTCAGGGTCTGGGGCGTCCCCCAGCGCCCCTGTCCGGTGCCGTCGCCCAGCCAGGCGATCGGGGCGCTCATGCCAGGGCCTCCAGCAGCGGCTGCAGTTTCCAGCCCAACTCCTCGGCTTCGGCGGCGGGGTCGGAGTCGGCCACGATGCCGCAGCCGGCGTGG
>ERZ888423.2951-NODE-2951-length-11848-cov-4.147376_pt1 | contig 11848 bp, 7 predicted proteins | sample MGYA00520523_ERZ888423 | MGnify/ENA primary metagenome ERZ888423 (study PRJEB32303, sample SAMEA104408611) | aquatic metagenome | biome: Brackish water; feature: Pelagic; material: water | place: Baltic Sea | collected 2014-06-08T10:24:00 | depth 30,27 m ...
CGTAGCCATTAGTTCAATTCTCGTGAAAGATAAGGATTGGAAACCTGCTCACATAGTTGGCCGAAGAATAAATCCTATTACCAAAGAACGAGATGATTACAACAAATCTATTCCCATCCTACAAACTTTACAAGTTAAACATAACCTTGATAAAATGGGATGTTTGACAACTGTATCTAAAGATGCAGTATTATCTCCGTTGCCCTCTGGTAGATATTTAGATGCTTACAAAACTTTAAGCAAAAATAAAGATTGGAGAGATTTAACAAGCGTTGAGTGTGAACGCCTGCAAGGACTTTCGGACAATTATACCGCAACGGCATCCGAATCAGCCCGAAGAAAGATGTTGGGTAATGGTTGGAATGTTTCAATTATTGTGCATATTTTTAATGAATTAAAGTCAAGTTTGTGATACTACTTCTTTTCGGATATTCGCCGAAACGAGGGAACCTTTAAGTAGTCGTAGCATCATACCAAAATTGATGACTTACTTTGTTCGACGCTATCTAAAAGGAGTTAAGAACTCTGGCACCAAAGATGTAGTTACTTCGGAAGGTGAAATCAGTCTACAAGATTTCATAAGTTTGGCTCATCAAACAGGACCGGGCAAATATCTATTAGGCCGTCGTGGAAAAGGTATTAAAGGATTCCACAAAATTACGGATTGTTTAGTAGAAGAGACTCTTGAACCTACTGCTGTTTTCGCAGCAGAAACTATTTCAGTTCGTCGCACTCTAAAACCTTCAGATATGAGTGATGCAGAACTTATGGAACTACTCGGTAGTATGAGTCGCACATCAATGACGAATCCTGAAGAACTTTCTACTTTTCAAAAAGACCTTGAATCAATTCACCGTGAATTATCAAGTCGCAACACAGGAACTACTGTCGCCAAAAAAGCAGAGACTACCCCCAGCCACGCTATCGCTTCGGCTGGATTTGCCGTTGGCAATAAATCTGCCGCCGCCATGGGTCTAATGGGTGGATTAGTAATAGGTGTTTTAGGAACATCATGGTATTACAAAAATAAGATGGACGAATTACAATCAACTATTGACCGTTTCGATACAAAACTGCAAGAAGCAGAATCATATATGAAGCGTGCCGAAGAGAGAGAGACTAAGCGTGCTGCTTCAGAAGAAGCAAAGGCTCGTTTTGATTCAGTCCAGAGTAGTGGATTGGGTGGTTTATTCTTGAGTGATTACAACCGTCGAAACGGTCCAACGGGTTTGTGAGTGATTCCACATGACAGACTTATCAGAATTAGTAAAGAACCTTTCGCAAATGCAAAATAGTTTGCATGAGTATCGAGGTTTCTTAGAAACTCAGCGAGAAAATACTATCAAGTCACAGTTTCAAGAGTTTTCACAATCATTAGGTATTGATTCTTCTTCTGAAACTATTGAATCCTTATTTGAAAGTTTTGAACAAGTAACTGAGATTTTAGATGAAAGCGAGTTACCACTGAGAGAGCGAATCTTGAAAACTTTAGATTCAGATTTTGTAGCCGAGGTATTAAGTCTCAAGACTGCTGCTCGTGAATCAGAATTAAGACGCATGACTTCGGACTTATCCGAGTTTATCCGCAACATTCCTACGGCAGATACTGACGCACAATTTATTCAAAACTTAATGGCAACATCTTTGAAAACGCTATCTTCCGAAGTATCTCTTGAAAAAGAGGCTGGTAATACTTATAATGAAGCATGGATTTCATCAATTCAAGCCCAAGCCGAACACATTTTTAAGAACTTTTAAGTAGTAGGCAGTGTATAGGATAATTATGAGTGATTTTGACGGCTTAGTTCGAGATGACAAAAACCCAGACCCTTTACCCTCCGAACAGACGACTTTTAAAAAATCATCTTCTAAAAAAGGTGGTATTGCTGGAGCATTAGGAGCAGATGACATCGGCAGTTTGGCACGCAAGTTTGACCTCGACCCCGAATTGGGAGAAAAGGTATTAGTTCCTTTGATTAACTTTTTAGATAAGTATGGAGTCGGCGACGCAGTTAATGAATCGCCCACAGTTTCAAGTATTCTTTCTTTAGCCGAGTTCTGGAATGATATTTCACCCGTAGTAAAAAATGCCACACAGTATTTCGGTGGCAAACAAAAAGATTTGAGCGAAGATGATGTAGCCTTCCTTGACCGTATCCGTGAAGCCCAAAGCGAAACAGCCGACATGACCTTGTTTCAAGATTCATCAAGTATTGGTGAAGTCGTAGAACCAGAAAAACCACCAGAGCCTGTTAAAGTAGTCAAAGACCCATTCAAGACTGCTGGTGCAGTTGATTGGTTTGAAATGTTAGGTGAGCCAAAAGGCGGTAAAAAGGCACATTACGAAACTTCTTCTACTTTGACATCACTCATGCCTGATACTAATTTTGGAGTTTCTGGTTTAGACCAATTAGCCAAAGAAGCAGGTCTAAGTATAGAAGAATTAAGAGCAGCAGATTCTCAATCAAAGTTTAACAATGCTAATTCTAATTCGGGTCTGGATTATACTGACCCAAACTTTGGAGCAAAACTTAACTTAGGTGTAGATAAAATTACTGCCAGTATGAAGTCTGAAAAAGATAAATATGAACGCACTTCTGCTGCACAATTTATAGATATGCCTGTTCCGGAGTCTGCTCAAACTTATGACCCATTAACAGTTACTGGTTTAGAGATGCCTGCGCTCAAAGGAGGTGGCTTAGAATCTATTCAATCTATGGCTATCAAAGCAGGAGTTACTGAAGAAGAGTTGCACAATTCTACTGCATTAGGTGGTAAAGACCCGAAAACTGCTTCAGCGCAAGACCCAGAATTAGCGTATTCTGAAGTGGTCCACCCAACAAGCCCCGGCGAATTACCCCAAGAAACATATATTGTCGATTTTGGTGATTATTCAACAGATGAGTGATTTCTATGAACCCCATATGGACTCATTATTGTGCTAACCAGATGGAATCATGGTTGGCATGGCTCAACACAGTTCACATCAATTCCTACCTTGAATTAACGGAGAGATTTATTACTACACATCCATATTTTGTTCCGAGCAGTAGTAACTTTGATGAGGCTCAACAAGGATTATTCAATAAGTTAATTATAAATAGAGATTTCATAAATACTCTAAGTGAAAAGGGTTTATCTATTTGGGCTAATTCTAATTTTGTGGATTTTATTGCTTGTTTAGAAATATATGGTGTGCGATACCCAGATATTCGTCGCCTAACTAATTTCTTGAATCTTCATTTAGAATGGTTCACCAGAGTTTATCAATTCTTTCGTGCAGATATGATTTTGGAACTTCGTGAAGAAGGTCGGAATCTTTAAGTAGTCGTAGTGTGTGAGTATAGTTATGGCACGCATCACAGCAACTAAAGCAAATCAAATTATTCTTTATTTGTATGCTCAAGGGTTTAAAGCCGGTTATGCTCGTCCACTCGGAGATGACATCGCCGATTACTTTATTGCCGGAGGGCATACCTTTGCTAATTCTACTGTTGAAAGGAAGATTCGCACTGCACCCTCTGCAGGATGGTCTGGTGTTCTTAGCACACATACGGATAATGACCCTATAATTAAATCTCTGTTTGGCATCAATGCTTATGAGTTAGACAAATACACGCAAAATCTTGCACCCGGTATTGTTCTTAATACTTCGCCACTTGGAGCAGTCGGTGGTGGTGCAGGTCGTTCATCTAAATATGGTAATTATAATACTACTGGCTGGGACACTGTGAATCTTGATTATATTGCCAATAATGAAAGTCTCCATCCAGATTATGTCACTAAACTCCAAAACATCGCTTCGGGGGCAACAAGTTTCACTTATGAGTTTGACAAAGGCTTCCCTCGTTATCAAAAAGGCTCCGCACTTGCTACTTATCTTGGCACAGTGCCAACAATCTCGGCTGTGGCTACACCACCACCAACACCACCACCAGCACCCGCTACTACTGAAGAAGAAGAAGAAGAAGAAGAAGTTATTGCAGAGGCTATTGCAGAACTCGCTGACTCTATTATTACAGAACTTCAACAATATAAAATAGATGATAATGATTGGAGTATATTTGTCAAAGATGGAGGCAAAGTTCCTGTTGTCGAATCTGGAGACCGAAAAGTTTCAAGTAAATCCTATGCAGCCAACAGTGGTTCATTTCCAGTCACAAAGGGTCAAGTTATAGTTACTATGCCCGTTCTTAATCCCGAACTTGGTGGAATAGATATTCAACTTTCAATACAAGGGGGCTTAGTCTCTCCGGCTGAACTTAATACCCGCACTACAACAATGACTAAACTAATTGAAGTCTTAGAAGAAAAGCAAGATGAAACGGATGATGACGAGCATTATCTCATGATTGCACCACCTTCAGTTCAATTTATATTAGATGCTGATAAGGGTCAAGTATTCATTTCTATTAACGGAGAAGTTATTCCAGCAGTCCTTAATGAGTCAGGCATACCATATCTTTTTAGTAATCTTGAAATTATTGTCGCCGACCCTACAAGAAGCAATAAAATTATAGATGTTAAATTAGATGGAGCCTCCTTAGTCACAGGCAAAACAGTTAATAACCCTGCTTACGGTAATTATAGCAATTATGGATTCCCATTAGCAGGAGTCGCTGGATTACCACCAGATTGTTACAAAGAGCATTATGATGCAACCGAGACTTCACCCGGAAAAACGGATGAGGCACTTGCAGCAGTGTCTCTGTGGAGATATATCGAAGATGGAGGCCGTGATGTTCGTTTCGGAACAGCCGCCCAAAGTATTATTTACAATTTTGAAGATTTAAATGACTCATATTTGCAGCCATTGGCTCTTAAGTATGACACCTCGCTTAAACTGGATACACAAGCCGTGTATTTTAATTTGAAACTTGGCGATTTAACTAATTCCACATTATTCCCCGGATTTGACATAAACACAGGGGCTGCTGAAGCAGAAGGTATTCTTTATCCAAATGATGTTAGCAATCTTAGGCCAGTAAATGAAGATGGATTAGTTATGCTTCAAAAGTTTCGTGGACGCAAGGCTGGAGAAGGTATAGAGCAAATAAGAGTTTCTTCTTCTAACCTCCAAGGACCAGCAGATGTTGAGATAGGTGGTATAACTTACAATGCAGAAGTATATACTCAAGTAGAAATTACCTTTGAGGATGGCTCAATTATGGCAATACCAGATAGTGATGAACGATTCAAGGGTGTTGATAACTCAAATACAGAAATTAGCGGCATAGTTCAGCAATCAGAAGTTACTGAAAAACCACAGATATTTATCCTTAGTGCGCCTACGAATCTTAAAGAAGTTTATGAATCAATAGAAAAAGCACGACGCTCTGCAAGAATCTCTAACAAGAGTAACCGTAAAGATACAGATAATAACATTATTACACAAACTGCTATGATTAAACAAGATGATTCTTATTATATTATAATGGGTGTTGGCGATAATACCGTAGTTGTAGAATTAGATATGAGTAGGGAGGAATAAATATGGAAGAAGAAACATTTGATGAATTAGGTCTTAAGGAAAAAGGTATTGCTGCTGCTGTTGAAGCAGCCGTGGAATCAATCAAAGAAGAAAAAGTTTCAGTTTCTACGCCAGTTATGCCAACAACATATACTGCAGATGATTTGAAGGGTCTTATTGGAGAGGATGGATATGATACTATCGTTCAGATTGCGAAAAGTCAAGGCAAATCTCTTGAAGAGTTTGTTACTGTTACTACCATAGCCTCAAAATTATCTGGAATAGAAGTATTTTCAGGCAAAGACCGAGGACCCCACAATATGGTTCTGGTTGATGATGACAAGAATGAAATAGATATGGATGCTGTTGGACTCCAAGATGCAGGCCAAGGTTATGAAGGATACAGCGTAGACTCATTGTATGATTCTATGGTTAATGGTTTGGAATGGACTGCTGGAAATATAGGAAGTTCTCTTTCTACTGTATTCGCACCAATTTTGAAACTTGGTGATTTAGATGCTATTGAAAAGAGGCACGAAACTATGCTAAAGAAGGTTCGTGATTCTATGACTTCTCTCGGAGAAGTTTTCGGATTCGATAATTACGAACATATTGAAATGTTCTTTGCGGCTTGGTTGATGAAAAACAGCACTTGCCGATTGTCTGGTATTCCCGGCACTGGAAAAACTACTGTTATTGAATGTGCTGCAGTTCTTCTTTGTAACTCTTATGGTTATACGACCAAACCAAGATATGTTGCAGAGGCTGGTCGAAAATATACTATGGACCAATTGTTCGGCGATAACAATGCTTATGAGTCTCAAGAGTATGAAAGTGGACAAGATTATAACCTTAAGTATTCTAATTCAGCGTATCAAAATGTATATAATGATTGGGAGTCGTGGAGATTTACCAGTTGGTCTGAACCTACCGGTAGTAATCGCTCTGGAGCATATAATTATGATTTTGAGTTTTTACATGAGACTTCCAAGGGCAAATCAGGAAAGATTATCAAAAAAACTCCTATGAAGTCAGAAGATTTATATTTGCTCCTCAATAACTGTTGGGAAGCCAGTGTCCCCGCAGAAGGGTTTGATACCTCTGGGCTGGATTTGGGATATACCGCTAAGGATATTTTGGCGAGCCTTGATACAGACAAACTAAGAAAAATAGTTGCTCCAATTCAAATTATGGATAAAGATGGTATCTTCAAAGCAATAGGTTCTAAGACTTATTCAGTTAAAGATGAGAAAGGCGTTTCACACGAGTTCCCAATGTCTCTACGATTCCCAAATGTGGGGCTTAACAAAGATAATAATTTGAATTACGAAAAGATTTTGGCAGTTGGAGATGCTTCAGAGTTTATGCAAAAGAGTGGTAAGGAAAGTTATGGATTATTCACAGACGCAGGACGAGCAGAAGGATATGGATTCCGTAATTATCTTCTCACATATTTTCAAGACCTTCGTGCCGCAAATGGACAATTGAAACCAATTCTTGAAGAAATGCTTCAAGAAAATGGTGTAGCCAAGATTGACTACGAAAAGCGTGCTGACGAAGTTTTGTATGGTATTGAGATTCAACAAGCCACTAAAGTAGACCCTGCTCGTGGGTCCACCGTTTCAACTTATGAGTTTGAACCAGTTCCACGACCAATTGTTACTCAACCTATTAAGTTCTTTAACGAAGCCAACCGTTCACAGGCAGGTGTCGAAGATGCAGTCCTTGGTTTGATTGCAGAACGAAAGGTAGAATACCGAGGTAAAACTTTCAATTCACCTAACTTTGTAGCGTGGATGGATACCAACCCTCACCAAAAAGGAAACGACCTTGCATTCATTGACCGTATCGACATGGAATTGTTGTTCAAGACTGTTAGCCTCGGTGCAAGATACACTCAATTGAGTGGACGCTTTGCTAAGAAAAGTGAAGGTCAATCTGGATTATCACCTCAAGAGCAATTAGTTGTGAAAATAATTGAAGGTGGAGATGTTGGATTTGAGGCTATGCGCTTTAATGAATTAGAAAAAGTTTGGAACTTTGTTCTTAAAGAAGTAGGTTATGCACCACCGGGTCAAGCACCGGGTAGTTCTACTTATGACGCTCTCCGAGAAATATCATATATTTCGGTTCTATTCACACAGCGTTTCCAACCTCGCAACACATTTTTGAAGTCAGGAAAAACACCACTTACTACTAAAGCGTCAAGAAATTATTTTGAATCCCCACTTATGGATTTCTCAATTACCACCAACACAGACGAAGATGGTAAGTCAAAGGTTACTGGTGGCGATATTGGTAAAACTTATGAAAACCACACACCATTCAACATTGACCGAGTTCTTGGATTCCGTTTCACCAATTCATTGGTAAATCTTTCATCTGCTTTGGCCTTCCTTCGTGGAAAGTCATATGTCGGGCGAAAAGAGATTCTGGATGGACTACCATATGTTACAGCACACCGATTAGGTCGTGCTAAATCTTCTAAGGGAGAAATCTCTGGTATGGATGGCAACAAACTTCAATATAATAATGAACAAGAATGGATTCGTGAGGCAGTTGTGAATGGATACCTACTTCAAGACATTAACATTGGTTTCTCAGGTGGTGGAGTTCCTATCATGGATACATGGGAATTATATTATCGTCGATGCGTAGATGTTCTTAAAAGCGCACCAGCACTATTTTGGTATGAACAACAAGTCCTTAAACCTCTTAACGAGCAACTTAAGACTGGTGGTTCTGGGGTCGGAGATACCATGACTCCCGTTCATTGGCATATTGCGACCATGGTTATTGAAAATGAGCGAACTGCTACACAAGGTTCTTCTATTAAACCACTCCGAACCTACGCTCATGGTGATAAAGATTCAAACAGTTATCAAAATAACAAGAATTATTACCTTAGTAGAGTCACTGGAACGCCGAATACAAATAAACCTAAGTCCGACCAAAATCTTTATGATTATTATCAACTTCGTGGAGACATTTGTTCAGAACCAAACTTGTTTTCTGACGACCGAGATGATTTGTTAGACCTTTTAGCATCTAAGATGGCCGAGATTTGTGGAGGACCTGCACTTAACAAGAGTATTAAAAACAGTAGTAAAGTCGCTATTGTTCAGAATAAGAGTATGGCTATGAAAGGTATTGATAAAGAGTTATCACCATTCGACCACGATACCACAAACTTCACATGGAGAACCTATCAAGATAGTATTGGTGGCTGGGGTCGATTACTCAATTCACCCGGTAGTTCTGGGGTGCAGAATGTGCCAAATCAATTTACACGAAGTCAAAAAGGCATCGAGGAAGCAGGAAGTTTCTCAGACCAAGCCTTAATAATCACAGGGCGTATGGAAGTTAGGGAACCTGTTATGGGAAGTCTCAAAGGCATATCTTCTGCTGGAAGTCTTCAAAGGCAAGAGATGGTAGCACAAGTTCAAAAACTTTCATCTAAGTTCCAACCAGATACTTCTGAAGGAGTAAGACTTGTGAGCCTCGTTGATGGAACGACCGATAACATAACTTTCGACCAATTTATGCGCTTGTGTCAAGATGCAATTAGCGAATATCCTGCTCGTGAAGTCTTTTCTGACACTCAATTTGCAGTAGGCGATGGAGCAAATGTTATCACTTTTGATATGGCAGAAGGTCTTGTTGCTTGTTTCCCACTTCAACATAGTGCTGGAGCACCCTCTGGTGGTGGAGATTTCTCTGGAGAAGATACATTAAGACTTTGGGTTAGATTATTCCAATCAGATATGTCAGCCTCAGAAAAAATGACTTCTGGTGGCAAGGGTGTTCCATTCGTCACTCTTAATATGACTATGGGTATTACTTCTAACTGGGCTACTAAAAGCCGTTACTTAAACATCATTCCATCAGATGCTAAGGGAGATGACAAGTTGGCATACACCGCATCGACTTACACAAAAGCCTTTGGAGGGTCTGGAGATGCAGCAAGCAAGATACAAGATTCAGGAAATCTTTCCAAGACTGATGTTTTGAATTATCAAGTTATGTTTAATGATGCTTTGTGACGAAAGTTTAAGTAGTTAAAGCACATACGACTTAGTGAGAGTTATGGTAGAAGTTGCAGAATCTGATGCGCCGCCTGATGGGTATTATGAAAAAGACGGTGATTTTGATTGCGCCCCATCTCTGCGAAATGCCGTCAATAAATTGCGAGACATGAATGGTATTGCGAATAAGTTAGTTATTGTTCCATCTGCTGTTCACGAAGCCTATACTAACATGGAATATATTTCATTGTCGGGAGATTACATGGCTATTGGCATGGCCGAGAATTATCATGGTTACGATTCGTCTCGATTAGCCGAAGATTTAGATTTCGTAATTCAACATGAAATTGGGCATTTGAATGTTCACCCCGGAGTCGGCACTGGTTGGAAGAAGGAAATTAAAGCCATGCCCGTTGAAGGGCGTAAAAGAGGATTATGGTCTAATATATTGTCTGATATAGAAGTGAATTATAATATCTCTCAAGGAACACAATTAAAAATTAGTGGCAAAGATAAAGAAGTTGCGGTTAAGCGCATGAATACAGCAGTTTGGGCAGCCTATGGGGGTGGATACCGAAATTGTTTAGGTGGAGATGGTCCACCAAAGGCTGCAGCAGGACAAGTGGCTCATCGAACTCTTTTAGAATCTGGTAAGTTAGTAGACAATCGTTATAATGCGGGAGTGTATGAACCCCATGCGGCAGGAAATCCTTATTTACCCGATAAGGCTGATACACCATTTTGGCAAACACTTCAAGGTCATGGTCGTGGACCCCAATTATATCCGAGTATTTCATATTGTTTGAGTCATAAAATGCCTGTTGGAACAGACATTGGAGATGGCAAAGGTGCCAGTCGCACAGTCCAAGATTATCCAGATTCGTGGAAGCGTGTAAAAGTAATGGCCGATGTTTCACTTGAATACGATTCCGCTAATCAACAATGGTTTGGTTATAACACAAGCCCCGGCGTTTCTCCAATAAATGAATCCTCACCTACTGTTAAGTCGGGGAGAGTTAGTTCTGGAACCTACACTGTTCTGGCTTGCCGAACTTATGATGGTCTCGAAAATCCCAAAGATGTTCGCCCCATTCAATACCTTCAATTAGATGTTGGAGGCACACCTCTTTGGATTCCTGCTCATTACTGTATGAGTCTTTGCCCGCACTGTGGCCAATCCGCAGCCAGCCAATTTGAAATCGGCATGGCTTTCCGCCCCGGTTTAGCAGGTGCTTTACTCCGATTTAGTGAGTTAGATTCAGACACTTTAGAGTCAATTGAAAATAGCCGTTTATTTAGTATCTTATTAAATTATTTGTTAGCAGGTTTATATGCCAATGCAGATACAGGTTACAAAGGTGTATATGGTCCAGAAGCGGGGAAGTTATTCTTGTATGATGTAGCATATGACCGGCATTTATGTATGATAGGGCAGTGATATTATGGGATATGATAATAATACATATATAAGTAGTAATGGTCGAGAATATACCAATCACATTTTTGATATGTTATTCAAAAATGATGGAGATGCTATGGATGTTAGTTCCGTAGCGTCAGTAGTAGGTCATTTTAGAGGTCCAAATGGAAGTCACCTTCACACCACAACTCAACTAATTAAAAAGTTTATCAAAGGTTATGAGCAATCTCCATATCAACAAAGTTATAATTCTGGTATTCAAATATGCCCTCATTGTAATCGTAGAGATTTTATGTGGCTTTGGGAATATGTAGACTTTGGAATCCGTAATGAAAATCAAGAGTGGACCAGTTCTATTGAGTTGAAAAAAGGATTAAATCAATTGGGTGCTAATAATTCAGCCCAAGGATATAGATTCCTTTGCCGTGTTCGCTGTAATGATGCCACTACTTGTAATGACTGTCATGTATCAGTTACAGGACATTATAGTTCCTGCCGTGATTGTTCTTCTTCAAATGTTGTTAAAGTCGGTTGTGGCAAAGAATCTTACACTACTCATGTTGTTCAAGAAGTTCAAGCCGCCGAATGGTTAAGTAGCACAGAGATGAGGCAGGGGGCAAATGCAGCAAAATCGGTTTCAGTATTAAGTAGTGGCACTACTGCAGAAACTACTAATACACGCCCTTTCTTTTATCGAGTCTCAAATAAAGGGCCTGCACCAAATGGTCGAGTAATTAAAGACGCAATACAAGCGTTCAAATATATTCCTAATTTAGAAATTGGTTATGAAACTTTTGATAGTGAACATCGAAAACCATATGGTTATCATTGTCCAAACATAAGTTGTAATTTTGAAAGATATGCGCCCGTAGGTGGTGCTGAATATGAAGTCCCGATGAGCATTCCAGATGATTTTAGTAATTTGACGATGCG
>ERZ888423.2953-NODE-2953-length-11835-cov-6.041766_pt1 | contig 11835 bp, 6 predicted proteins | sample MGYA00520523_ERZ888423 | MGnify/ENA primary metagenome ERZ888423 (study PRJEB32303, sample SAMEA104408611) | aquatic metagenome | biome: Brackish water; feature: Pelagic; material: water | place: Baltic Sea | collected 2014-06-08T10:24:00 | depth 30,27 m ...
CGTAGGTTGCCCATATGCGTACCAAAGCGGTGATAGTAGAACTCTGCGGCGGCGTTGCCAAGATTGTCTAGCTTAAAGCAAGGTGTGATGAACGAGGTGTTGCTCATTGTGGTTCCCTGAGACGCCTCAGTATAGAGGTACTTGCCCCCTCCAGTAGTATGGTCGCCGGCCGGTCCTGTTCCAAAGGTGGCGGTGGGACCGGTGCGTACGGACCAACCAAAGCCTGCTATTAATGGGCTGGGTGAGACTTCATAGTTGCGTCCTGCGGGTGGATTGTTCAAGGGGAATACTCCACGGTGTGAAGAGCCTACGGTGCCTGCGCCGGTGCCAGCCATCCATAAAAATTGTTCAAAATTCTCAAGATAGGGGAACTGGGTGACTACAAAGGGAAAACTGTTGGTCTGGGCAATGCCGCAAGTTGCAGGGGGTGAAGGGTCCCGCCAAAAGGTATTGAAGCTAATTGCCGCAGCGGTAGATGGAGACCGTGCGGTGTTCTCGTCGCAGGCACAGTCGTAGGCAATGACGTACCAATCGACGGTATCGCCCACCACGAGGTTGTTAAAGGTATGAGTGTACTCCGAGGAGTCAGGGCAGTTGGCCGTGTTAATGGCCGTCATGTTCAGTTCATTCCAAATTCCGTTGTTGAGGCGGTAGTGAAGAACCACGGAATCCATCCCAGACTTGGGTAGAATTTTATCAATCGCGCGCAGGCGAATCTCTTCGGAGGCTTGATAGCGCGCTCCAATGGGTTCCCTCCGCGGATTTAAGTTCCAATTAATCCTTGGGGGTATTAGCTCACAGGGCGCCGCCTCCACCTTTAAATTATCGACAAACCATCCTGCCGTGTTAGCCGTGCCACTAGGGACTCGGTACTGAAGGGCAAACCGCACGAGAACCTGGGCGAATCCGCTGCCGGTGCCTGTGGGTCCGCCGCCTGCAATACTCGAAATATCAAAAACCTCGTTGGACCACCAGCCGTTGGTTGGGGCAATTCCTTGGCCTACGGTAGTCGCGCCGCCCCAAAAAGGAGTAGTCGCAGAGTTGGCGTAAATGATTTCGTTGATATAGCCGAGGGTTGCAAAGCTGGAGCTCGCTCCCCGGTAGTGGGTGCCCGACAGGGTAGTCCATGTTTGGCCGTTGTTGGTAGAGACGCTTATGTACCCGCGTTGGCCAAAGTGGATCTTGCCAATGTGGTCAAACGAGAGTCGAACAAAGGAGTTTCCAAGGGTTGAAAAAGCCAAAGTCTGAAAGAAAACGGTGTCTTGCGGCAGGACATTGGCGTGGTAGCTGTGCGTTCCGCTAACGCTTAATGCGCTGGTGTCGTTCCAGAACGGGCTAGGGCCAGGCTGGGTGTGAAAGGTGGTGACGTTGTGCGGCGGTGAGTCAAAATCCTCACTGTAAACGGTAGTAATCTGTGCTTTTGCGCTGATATTCAGCACAATGTTGACTATGGCAACCAAGCCAACGCGGCCTACTAAGTGTCTCATATCGTGCATTCTTTGCTCTTTTTGGGAATCCCAAGGACTTCAAATATACGAGAACTAGCGGAGTGTTTTTCTATCGAATGTTCAGCCGTAGCCTTGAATCGTCATTCAAAAACCCCTCTAGCGCATCGCCGGGCTTTACGGGCCCAACTCCGGCCGGAGTACCAGTAAAAATTAGGTCGCCTTTTTTGAGGGTGAAGTAGGTACTGATGAAGGCAACCAGGTCTTCGAGTGGAGTCAAAAAATCGCGGGTATTGCCGCTTTGCACCGTTTCACCATTCTTTTCAAGACGGATCTGGTGATCCATGGGTTTCGCTGGCATGGGGCCCCAGGTTCCCAGCACCGCACTGCCGTCAAAACCCTTTGCGCGCTCCCACGGCAGGCCCTTGTTTTTGAGTTGCGTTTGCAGGTCGCGCGCGGTGAAGTCAAGACCAACGGTCATCGCGTCGAAGTAGCCGTAGGCAAACCGAGGTTCGATGTACTTGCCCACTTTGCCTACGCGCAGAACCCATTCGATTTCGTGGTGCACGTCTTGGGTCCAGTGCGGAATCACAAAGGGGTTTCGCGGCGGAAGCAAAGCAGAATCGGGCTTGCAAAAAATAACCGGTTCCTCGGGCAGGCTGTTGCCGAGTTCCAGGGCATGGGCCTTGTAGTTGCGACCAACGCAGATAATTTTCATCGCATTCGCAGGCGAATCGCCGTCAGAATTTTTTTGGTAAACAGCGGGAAGTCTGCATTCTGCAGCCAGGAGTAGTACCCGGAATCCTTGGAAAGCACGTGGCTCACGCGCTGCCCTTTGTACTTGCCAAAGCTGAACTGCTCCTGACCCTCGCTGTCGTAAGTGATGAAGCCCGCGAAGTCCGCTGCCTTATTCATCGTACTGAAGTCGCTCAGGGCTGCAACCTCTCTCGGCAGGTCTTCGTAGCGCAAGAGCTGGGCCTTGAGAACCTCATAGGTGGCCCTAACGTCTGCTTCGGCACTGTGGGCGTTCACCAGGTCGGATTCGCAATAAAACTTGAGTGCGGCAAGGAGGGTGCGCTGCTCCTTTTTGTGAAAAATGTTCTGCACATCAATGCTGCGGCATTGGCTCAAATCAAAATCGCTTCCGGCACGCAGGAGTTCCTCGGCCAGCAGGGGAATGTCAAACTTATTGCTGTTGTAGCCCACCAGGTCGCTGCCCTGAAGCATGGGTATGAGTTCCGGTAAGATTCCTTCAAAACCGGGAGCGTCGGCCACGTCGGCATCACTGATTCCGTGAATTTCAGTTACTAATGCAGGGATTGGAATGCCCGGATTCACCCGCCAAGTTTTCACGGTTTCGCTGCCGTCTGGCTGGATCCGCAGCACGCATAGCTCCACGATGCGGTCGTGCACCACGTTTACACCCGTGGACTCTATGTCAAAGACGCACAGGGGTCTGGTGAGCAGCATCACAGTTCGCGGTTCGGATCCCATTGCTCGAGGTAGTCTGCAACCCTTCGCACGAACATTCCACCCAAGGCGCCGTCGACCACGCGGTGGTCGTAGGAGTGCGAAAGGAACATTTTATGGCGAATTGCAATGACGTCTCCCTCGGGCGTCTCAATCACGGCGGGCATCTTGCGAATGGCGCCAAGTGCCATAATGGCCGCCTGAGGCTGGTTAATAATAGGAGTTCCTAGAATATTACCAAAGCTTCCAACGTTGGTTACCGTGTAGGTTCCGCCCTGCACGTCGTCGGGCTTGAGGCTATTGGTCCGAGCGAGGTTGGCCATCTCATTGACTGCCTTAGTCATTCCGCTCAGGCTCAGTCGGTCAGCGTTCTTAATAACCGGAACAATGAGGTTGCCGCTTGGCAGTGCAGTGGCCATTCCCAGGTTGATGGGCTTGTGGTAAACGATGTTGTTGCCGTCCACGCTTACGTTAATGTTCGGGAAATCTTTAATGGCATTAACCACGGCCTCCATAAAGATGGGGGTAAAGGTGAGGCGTTCTCCTCCACGTTTTTCAAAGGCGGACTTTACCCGATCGCGCCATTGCACAATAAGCGTGACGTCGGCCTCCACAAAAGAGGTTACGTGCGGAGAGACGTGCTTGCTCATGACCATGTGGTCGGCAATGAGTTTGCGCATGCGGTCCATTTCTCGGATCTCGTCTCCAGGGAAGATGGTTGGGGCAGGGGCCTTGAATCCCGTGCTTGCCATGCTCGCGGAGCCTGCGCTGCTCGACGCAGCGGCCGGAACAGCAGCAACTGCCGCAGGTGCTGAATTCATGGATTGAACACCGCTCGCGCGCTGGGCAATGTAGGCCAATAGGTCTTGTTTGGTGACTCGTCCGTCTTGGCCTGAACCCAAAATGGCGTCGAGTTCTGCTTGCGAAACAGCCTCCTGCGAGGCCATGCTGCGCACCAAGGGAGAGTAAAAGCGCGTGGCGCTGCTTTTAGCCTCTGAAGATGAACTTTGTACTACAGGTTTGTTTGGGCTAGGAACATCCGCAACAGCCACTGGCGCGTCGGCCCGGAGTTCGATCGCCTGAGGGACGGCGGCGGCAGGCCTGTCGGCCTCTACTTTGGCCGGAACGGCGGCTGCTGCAGGTGCAGACGAGCTGCCGCTCGCGCCGGTTTCAATTAGGCCAATGACTTGGTCAACCTTAATTACGTCGTTCTCGTTAAAGAGCTTCTTGCTGAGGATTCCCGCTACCGGCGAGGGGATGTCGCTGTCTACCTTGTCGGTGGCAATCGTCAAAATTGACTCATCAATGGCAATGGAGTCCCCTTCGTTTTTGAGCCACTGCGTAATGGTGGCCTCGGCTACGGATTCGCCCATCTTGGGCATAGTCAATTCAAACATGGTTGATTCAGGTTGTGCTGCAAATTTAGGTCAAAGGTCGTCGGCGCAGCAGGGCAAAAACGTCTATATCTGCTTGCCAACGGTATGCATAGCGTCGGTCGGCCTCACGGTCCCAATCTGCCTGCCCGCTGGAGGGCACATGGCTCACTACTCCTGGTTTTAGCGGACTCAATCCTCGGCCGTCTCCGGCGTAGCCCACCCAGGATTTGCGGCCCAGCAGGACCTCGGGAACTTCCCTCAAAAGAAAACGACCCTGACCAAAAAGAAGCAGGACCGGACTCCATAAAACAAGAAACAGCGTAATGCCAAGGTGCAAGGCCTGGCGGCTTCGCCGCACCACGGGCTTGTCGAGCTCGGGCACTGCAGCCCCAGAGGCAATTCCTCGGTGGTCGCTTCCGAGCGTCCACTCTGGGTAAACCATGCGGTAGCGAAGTCCCTGGCCGCGCTGAGCAATCATCAAGGCAATGCTGTCGCGGTAGGTGATGCCTGACCCTGGGTGCATCGAAATCAGGGCCGGCCTAAAGGTGGCAAGAGCGGCTTCCACTTGGGTTCCCATGGGCAGATCGAAGTCTAGGGAGTCCTCGCGCGGAGCGCGCATCGGCTCGGGGCGCCCAAAATGGACGGTGCCGCTTCGCAGTAATCCGAGGTGCCGCAGTCCAAGGGCGAATCGCGCCAGACGGCCGAGCATTGCGGCGGCGGCGAACATAAGGGCAGATAAAAGAACCAAGGCCCGCGAGAAGCGCCATTCTACCGGGAGTAGGGCATAGGCCACCAGCAGCGCGAGGGTCGCAAGGAGTCCGCCACTAAAGTAGCGGCGCAGCGATTTATGCGCCCCGCCCAAGGCGTAGAAAACGGCAAACCAGCTAAGGGCGTAGGCAGGGAGCACATAGAGGCGGTATGCAGCAGGGTAGGTTCCGCCGTCAATGTAGCGGTGCGAACGCTCCCAGTAGCCGGTAACCGCTTCGGCAAAAAAGTACCCGAGGAGCACGTCTATGGCAAAAGGGAGCACTATGCCTCCCCATCGCCGCAGCAGGGTCGAGCTGGCCTTGGCATAAATTCCGAAGCTTATGAGGGCAGTGAACAATGCGGCCTGCTTGGCAAAGTGCTTGCGCGCAAAAATAGCCATGGCCTCATGGAAGGTTTTGACGTGCTTCCAGGTAGCGTGCTTGGTGGACTCTCCTTTGTAGTGGATTATGGGCGACGTCGCGAGGTAGTGGTTTTGCCAGCCTGCCTTTTGAATCCTAAAGCTCAGGTCGATGTCTTCTCCGTACATAAAGAAGTCCTCATCAAATCCGCCCAAATCATTTAAAACGGACTTGCGCGCCATCATCCAGGCGCCGCAGTGCACGTCGACCTCATTGTTTTCTTCCTCGGGCAGGTGGCCGAGGTAGTAGCGCGCCCATCGCGGACTTTTTGGGCGCAGGGAACTTAGACCAATCAGGCGGTACAGGGCCACAAGGGGGGTAGGAATTCCGCGCTTGGATTCCGGCAGAAAGGCACCGGTGCCGTCAATCATGCGGCAGCCCAGGGATCCAACTTGGGGATGCTCGGCCAGATAGTCCAAGGCCACACTGAAGTTGTCTTCGGGAACGACGGTGTCGGGGTTGAGAAAGAGCACGAATTCCCCCGTGGATTGTTGCAGGGCAAGGTTGTTGGCTCGCCCAAATCCGAGGTTGGTGGGGGAGGCGATCCATTGCACTTCGGGGAACTGCGACCGGATCCATTCTTCGGACCCGTCGCTCGAGGCGTTGTCGACCACGATTACTTCAACCTCTAGCCCGGCTGACGCTGCGCGCACCGACCGCAGGCATTGGTCCAAGAATGCTTTGACGTTGTAGTTGACTATGAGGACCGAGAGGCGCACGCGGTGAAGTTAGCCTTTAATAGTCTGCTCGTAGGGAACTCGCTGCTCGACGGCTCGGCTGAGCGTGCGTTCGTCGGCGTATTCAAGGGCATCGCCCAGGGGTAGGCCTCGCGCTATTACCGTGAGCTTTACCCCGGTGGGCTGCAGCCGCCGGTAGAGGTAGAATGCGGTGGTGTCTCCCTCCATGGTGGTGCTCAGGGCAAAGACTATCTCCGTGCTGCCCTCTGCGCTGACTCGCTCCAAAAGGTGGTCAATTTTTAGGTCGTTCGGACCCATTCCGTCCATGGGAGAAATTAACCCACCCAGCACATGGTATCGGCCGCGAAAGGCTTGGGTATTCTCGAGGGCGAGTACGTCGCGCACGTCTTCTACCACGCAAAGGGTCTTGGGGTCGCGGCGTGAGTCCGCGCAAATAGAGCATATTGGAGTATCGCTCAGCGAGTGGCATCGGCCGCAGAGGGTGGTTTGCTCCGCAAGGTTGTGAATGGCCTCCGCCAGTTGTTCCATGCGTCCCTCGCCTTGCTGTATTAAGTGCAGGGCAAGTCGCAATGCGGACCTTCGTCCGATGCCTGGCAGGCGCGACAATTCGCTCACCGCGCGCTCCAAGGCTGCTGAAGGAAGTTCCATTGGTCAAAAATACGGCATCTTTGCAGCGATGATTACAGGACCCTACCTTGTTTTGGCGGTGCTCTTGGCCTACTTCGCGCTTTTGGTGCTGGTGGCCGAATGGGCTACGCGACGCGTCAAAACCGACAACCAGCAGTTTTTTACCGCCGGACGCCAAAGTCCTTGGTGGCTTGTGAGTTTTGGCATGATCGGCGCTTCGCTTAGTGGAGTGACTTTTGTGTCGGTTCCTGGCTGGGTGGCTACCTCGTCGTTCAGCTACCTCCAAATGATTTTAGGCTATGTGGTCGGCTATGCGGTGGTGGCCTTTGTGCTGCTCCCCCTGTACTACCGCACCGCCACTTCCACCATTTATGGCTACCTCGACCAGCGTTTTGGGCTGACGGCATACCGCACCGGTGCTTGGTTTTTTCTAGTATCCCGCTGGGTCGGATCCTCGCTCCGCCTTTTTTTGGTTGCAGCGATTTTGCACGATTTAATCGGCAAACCCTTTGGAATTCCCTTTGCCCTTACCGTGGTGGGGGTACTTAGCCTCATTTGGCTCTACACGCACCGAGGCGGAATCCGCGCCGTTGTTTTTACCGATACGCTTCAAACGGCGGCCATGCTTGGAGTTTTGGTTTGGACGCTCGTCGTTTTGTTCGGCGAACTGGGCGTTTCAGACCCTTGGACATGGCTTGGGGATCAGCCAGAGTCGCAGTGGTTTTTTCCGGATGCCTCCGACGGCCGCAACTTCTGGAAGCAGTTTCTTGGCGGAATTTTTATTACCATCACCATGACCGGCTTGGATCAAGACATGATGCAAAAAAACCTCACCTGCCGGAATTTAAAAGAAGCCCAGCTCAACATGATGGTATTTAGTGTGGTTCTGGTGGGGGTAAACCTGCTCTTTTTGGTTCTTGGTTTGGTACTGCACCGCTACGCTGCCGCGTCGGGCATTGATGCGGTCGGCGACGGATTGTTTGCCGCGGTTGCCCTTGCGCCGGGTATGCCTGTTGCGGTGGGGCTACTCTTTGTGCTTGGTCTTGCGGCTGCCGCCTATTCCAGTGCGGACTCTGCCCTCACGGCACTAACCACCTCGTTCTCGGTCGATATTTTGGGCGTAGAGCGCATGGAGTCCGCGCGAGCAGAACAACTACGGCGCAGGGTTCACCTGGGCATGACCCTAGCGGTCGGAGTGCTCATGATTGCCGTCAAACCCTTTGCAGACCAGAGCATTATTAAAACCATTTTTACTGCCGCAGGCTATACCTATGGGCCTCTTCTCGGTCTTTTTGCCCTCGGTCAGCTGACTTCGCTGCAGCCCGCCGGCTGGTGGATACCCGTCGCTGCAATTCTTGGCCCCTTGCTAACCTACTTCGCAAGCCTTGCTGCACCCCACTTTTTGGGATACACTTTTGGCTTTGAGCTCATTCTGCTCAACGGATTCTTGACCGCGGTACTGCTGGCCGCAGGCCCCAAGAGGCCTGGCTTATAGCTTGACGACCTGAATTCGCTCCAGGCGCTCGCCGCGGCGCAGTTCAAGAACGTAGCAGCCGGTTGCCATAGCCCGCAGGTCAATCTGGTCCTGACTAGGCCAAGTTCCTGAGGCTATAATTCGGCCTGCTAAATCACTGATGCTGAAGTATTCTGGACTAGGACCCTTGCTAAGGCTGATCATGCCGGTGCTCGGGTTGGGTGCAACCTCCCAGGCCAGGCTTGATTCGCCCAAACCAATGGAGCTAATCGCTGCGGTCGTTGTGAACACAACGTCGTTGCAGGGACCGTCAATAATGAGCTGTACCGGGTAGGTTCCGGCTGCTGCATACAAGTGCCTCACTGCGGCGGTGTTTGCACTCGTACCGTCTCCAAAGTCCCAGAGGTAGTTTAGGGCCGATCCCTGACTGACGCTCGCTTGACCCCTAAATACGAATGCGGTATCGGTTTGAAAAGACCAAGTTCCCACGAGGTCGGGTACGGCATTGAGTGCGATGGTGTCGCGGTCTACGCCGCCCGGCCCATTGAGCTGTAGGGTAATTGTCTTGCTTCCCTGCGAGAAGAAGTAGACGGCGTGGTTGCCGGGCCCAGTGGCCACGCTCGGCACTGCGCCAGGCCCAAAGGTCCATTGCGCCAAGGTGTTGCCGGGATTCTGAGCAGCAAAATAAACCGTATCGAGCAGGCAGACGTCGACGGTGGCCGACGAGGTTATGGTCGCAGTTGGTGCTGGTGCCCCAAGGTCAAATACCTGAATATTGTCGATGAACAGGTTGTTGCCATAGCCGTTTACCCCAACAAAGCGAAACTTGACGCTGGGCCCAGATACGCTTGAGGGGAGGCTTATGGTGTCACGCCGCCAGTGGCTCGCAAAAGAGGGAGTAAAGGTGGTTGTTTGTGCCGCCTTACTAGCTAGTGCTGCTCCAAATTTCGCGTAGCCCGTGGGCAGCCAGGTGCTGCCGCAGTTCGTGCTGTATTCCACCCGAAGCCCATCAATGTAGTTGGCGTCGTAGGGCGCGTAGGCCACATCGAAGAGGAGGCGAGGGAGGGTTGTTCCAGTGAGGTCAATACTCGTGGTAATCAGGCCGTCCTCTTGGGGGGTTAGCGCATAATTGAAGAAGTTAATGGTTGCGGCATTGGTAGTGACTCCAGAGCTTCCGATGCTGTTGGTCGACACCCAGGTAATGCCACCATCTGGATTTTCGACGGTCCAACCAAGCGGAATGGAGGGTCCAAAGGGCTCCGAAAAAGGCAGTGGCGCGCCCGCAGTAATTTGGATTGGGTTTGCAAGGGTTGCCGTATCGGATCCAAAAACATTGCCTGCAATAAGCTGAACAGTGTAGGTGCCCAGTGCGCTAAACGACAGCAGTGGGTTCGCGCTTGTGGAGCTGGTTCCGCCGACAAAGCTTACACCGGTACTTGGGGTAACAATCCAGTTCCACGTCGTTGGGGTATTGCTCGAGGCGTCAAACAAGGCTACGACTTGGTTCTGGCAGATTGATCCAGTTTGCGGTTGAATAGCAGCTTGCGGAGCCGAGGTCACTTCGCTTATGCTGATGGCGTCGATGGCTATATCGCTAGATTGACCTGTTCCGGTTTGTCCTCTAAAGCGCAAAACAATTGTATGGCCGTTGAAGGGCAACAGTGAGGTCGAAACGTTCATCCAGCTGCTGCCCTTATTGCCGGAGAGGGGGAGTGCCACATCCAGGTACCAGCGTCCGCCCGAGAGCACGTCAACATGCAGGCTTCCTTGCGTGGTGCCCAGCATGTGTGCCGCAAAACTCAGTTGAGGCATCGATGAATTTGCCAAGCTGATGCATGGGCTATACAGTACCCCTTCGGCGTTGAGGCAGTTGGTTGCCTCGAGGTAGAGGTATTTGTCGGTTGGTCCTCCTGCGTTGGCACCGCTCGTTGGCCCTGTGCCCGTCGTGGGGCTTGGGCCCGCGTTTACGCGCCAATCGTGCTGGTCTTCTGTGCCATTGGCAGCGTTTACCCATCCGTTAATTAAGGAACAAGAGGTAGTTCCACAATTGGAAGTCGTTGGGCAGTTGGAGAAGGTGCTGAAGTCCTCGGTAAAGGGCAATGACAGCGCTGTTCCGACGGCAACAACCTGAACGACCGAAATCAGGGTATCGTTATAACGGTTTTGATCGCCGACCATCTCTGTCCAAATACGCACCGATTTTGAGCCCAATCCAGCAAGGGAGACGGTTGCGTTCAAAAGAACGGTCGCAGACTGCGCGGAACTGAGCGGCAAGCTGAGGGTGTCGCGCTGCACGGGTCCATTGTCAACCTGCACTGCTATAGGCACCGTTGTTATTGCGGTGGTTGCGGAATTAAGAAGCCGAACGACTACTGGAACGGTACCCAAAGGCTGGCAGTCGGGCATTCGACCTGAGGGGTTGAGCACCTCGGTTAGGGCGACGTCGGTAGCTACTATGCATCCTTGAATTCCGGCGGGTTTCTCCACGGCGACTGCGCGTTTACCTGTTCGGCCAGCAGGTGTTAGTGCGGCCACACTGACCCATTCTGCACTGTTTGGGTTGCTGCCGGTAAAGACATAGCTGTTGGTTGCAACCGTGTCCACGGCATCCATGTAGGCGGCTCCCAACCGATAGACCACGTAGCCTGCTGCGCCAGCAACGGTTGACCAAGTCACTTTAAAGGAGTCGGGGCAGGTCCATTGGTGGTTGAGGTTGGTTGGCACTCCGATGCGGCTCATTACCGCGTTGGTGCTGTCGCCTTGGCTTCCTCGCGTGATGCGAAGCCACATTTGGTCGTTTACGCCGGCGGGCACCAGCCACGTGGCTTGGTCTGCGGAGGCGATTGGGTTGGCAACTACCGACCAAGTCGTTCCGTTGTCTTGCGAAAGGCTTATCTGGTAGGGGCTTCCGTTGGGCTCAGAGTCCCAGCGAATAGGGGTAGGCTGGCCCGGGACGAGCACTTCTCCGCCTACGGGGTAGGTCAATTCCACATCTTGGGCTACCAAAGTCCAGGTAACGTAGTATTCTTGGCTTCCGCCCACTGCAACCGAACCATTGATGATGAGCTCAAAGTCTCCGGCCACAGGATTGAGGACTTCAAATTGCTCTGCGGTATTGAGGCTATCTAAGGCGCGAACGGCTGGGCTGTTCAGGGTAGCCGCTAATGGCAGCGGATTCAAAACCCAGGGAAGCCAGCTGGTGCTGCCTTGATGCAAAACACCGTTCAAATTATTGACTAGCGCTCGGCCGGCATTCAGGGTTGCAGCGGGATCGGTCCAGTGCAGCATTACGCGCAGTGCATGGGTCCCGGTGGGAACAGTGATGCGCACCGTGTCGGTCTCCCCTTGGCTGAGGCTGTCGCGCATGAATTGGTTTTGTTCAATAGTCTTTACCGAGCGCAGGGCGTTAACGCGTCCGTAGCCGTGAATAAAGTCAGGGCCAGGTTGGCCTAAATCGTCGGCCGTATTCATTAAAATAGCCTTCATCAATCCGCCGTGCGGATCCTGCCCAGAATGCGTTTGTCGGTATGCATCGTAGAGCTGTGCCAGGACTCCGGCCACTCCGGGGCAGGACATGGA
>ERZ888423.2954-NODE-2954-length-11831-cov-17.349270_pt1 | contig 11831 bp, 17 predicted proteins | sample MGYA00520523_ERZ888423 | MGnify/ENA primary metagenome ERZ888423 (study PRJEB32303, sample SAMEA104408611) | aquatic metagenome | biome: Brackish water; feature: Pelagic; material: water | place: Baltic Sea | collected 2014-06-08T10:24:00 | depth 30,27 m ...
AAAACTTAACAATAAACAAAATGGCACTAGAAACATTAAACAAAGATTCAAACGTTGTTGTATACAATAGCGATGTTGCATTAGCAGACAAAGGAGTTCGTCAAAATCACCAAGGTGTAACGGCCGCGGATTTAAACGGATTTGTATCAGTAGATGCAGCAGCACCAGATAGCGCTATCGGATTAAAAGGAGATTTTTCTTTTAATGACGCAGACAATAAAATTTATGTATGTGTTAGTTCTTTTGGTAGTATCTACCCAGGCCGTGTAATTCCGGCTATTTCAGCGCCAACGGGTGCAACAGCGGGTGCATATACCGGTATTGTTCCAACAGGTGGTTCAGGTACAGGGTTGGTTGTAACTATTGTAATGGCCGATGCAACAACCGTAACCAGCATTACATCAACAACAGCAGGTTCTGGGTATAAAAACACTGATGTGCTTACTATACCAGCGCAAGTAGTTGGGAGTTCCTCGACTACATTTACCGCGTCACCAAACATTGCCGCTATTGCAGCAGAATACAAATCAGTAACATTAACTTAACAACCAACAACTAAACAAAAACCAAATGACTTTTTATTACCAAACGACCTCCTATTCAAACCAGGAGCCAACAAAAGAACTTATAGAGTTCTGGGAATTAGCCGCCAATAAGAAAAACTGGCGTATTGTTCAACTACCAAATGGATTCTTTCAAACAGAGATAAATGCGGTAGGAGAAGAATGGAAGGATGTAACGCGAAGAGAGAGTATAGAAGCAGCTGAATCTGCTATCGACAATTCTATCTTGCACTACGCTAAGAAAGTAGAGTTATCTAAAGGACCAGTAGTAGTAAAAACATTCTAAATCAAATCTAATAAAATTTAATTAAATGGAATTTAACAACCCCAGTGAGATTGTAAAAGATCTTACATTTGGCAAAGAAGCCAACGAAAGAATAATGGCCGGCGTCACAAAATTAACTAACGCAGTGAAGTCCACTTTAGGTGCTTCTGGAAAATGCGTTATATACGAAGACGCTCTAGGCCGACCGGTGATTACAAAAGATGGTGTAACTGTCGCAGAATCAGTAGTCTTACATGACCCGGTCGAAAATATAGGAGCTACCCTTGTGAAAGAAGCTGCTAGAAACACTGTGCGTGAAGCAGGGGATGGTACCACTACGGCTACCGTCCTCGCCCACGCTTTACTACAAGAGTTTACAAAAGAAACTGATGAAAGCGAGATTAGAGAAATTAAAGCAGGCATTGAAAGCTGTGCTAAAGAAATTATGGTTCATCTTGATGATTCCAGTATACCAGTTGAGGGTGACATGTTACGACAGGTTGCTTACATTAGCTGTAACAATGACAAAGAGCTTGGAGAGAAGATTGGTGAAGCTTTCGAACGTGTTGGAAAAGATGGAGTCGTATTGATGGAAGAATCCGAAACGAATGAGACTTACGTCGATTTTGTTGAAGGTACTCAATTTGATTCTGGTTTAAAATCACCACACCTTATTACAGATCGTGATAAAGGTATTGCTGTTTTAGACAATCCTTACGTACTTATTGTGTCTTCAGCTATATCTAGCATTAGAAAGATACAAAGTGTGCTAGAACACGTTGTGAAGACCAACAGGAGTCTTTTAATAATAGCAGGAGTAGAGCAGCAAGCTTATCAAACACTGGTTGCTAATAAAGTTAAAGGAAACATTAAAGTTAACATCGTGGATATACCTGGTTTTGGCAATACGAAAGCAGATACATTAGATGACTTAGCTATGCTCACGGGAGCAACTGTTATCAACGAAGAGCTTGGTGATGACTTAGATTTAATTGATCCTGAAGTATTAGGTGAAGTAACTAAGGCAGTAACAAATAACAAGAACACTATATTACAAGTAGATGTAGATCCTCAAACGCTGAGTGAACGCATTGAAGATGTAAGGAAAAAAGTATCCGAAGAAACAAACGGTTACATTAAGAACAAATTAGAGCAACGTTTATCGATGCTTACTGGTAAGGTAGGTATCATCCACGTAGGTGCCGATTCAAGAGTAGAGCTAAAAGAAAAGAAAGACCGTGTTGAAGATGCGATCTACGCTACGCAAGCTGCTCTAAAAGAAGGTATTGTACCGGGTGGCGGCATTGCTTTATTATATGCATCACAGAATATAAAATCAAAAGGACCTGGATACAAGTCTTTGCTTACAGCTATTCGCTCACCGTTTAACATTATAATGGAGAATGCTAATATTAAAGTAAGCGAGCCGATTGTTAAAAAGGGTGAAGGCATTAATGCTATCACTGGGGAAAGGGTTAACATGATTGAAGCTGGTATTATTGATCCAGTATTGGTTACAAAGACAGCACTTAAAAATGCTATAAGCGTAGCCACAACTATTATGTCAGCCGATTGTGTAATCTCAAATATGCGTCTCAATGAAAGCCATTAATTATTATATAGTAATAAAGAAAATCAAGGAGGCAGCTAAGACAGTTGCCGGCCTTGAACTTACTGAACAACAGAATAGCGACGTTAGGTATCTAAAGGCAGAAGTAGTAAGCTGTGGCGCTTTGGTGCTAGGCATTGAAGCTGGTGATATTATAAAGTACGATAAACACGCAGGTCACGGAATAGAGTGGAACGATAAGTTGTTCCATGTTATAACAGCCCAAGATGTAGTTATTGTAGAATGAGAATAACATCTGACGACCTACGTGCAATGAATCTATTAAAGTATTATAGGTTAATTCGCAAGTGGGCTTGTAAGACTTACGAGATAACCGATGCTGATATTGAATTACTGATATATCTAGATTGCAAGGACAGGTTTACACGAGATGATTTTATCAATGGCACATATACCTATTCGTGGGATAAAGATCGGTGGGAAAGGCTCAGGAGAGATGGCTGGATAGAAGTATGGAGGCATCGTAATAGAACAACTATTAAGTACAGCGTATTTAAGACTTCGCAGAAAACAAAGAGGTTAATCACACGTATGTACAATATAATGTTAGGATACGATGACTTGCCTACAACAGAAGCTAGTAAGTTCTATAAGAACAAAACATATACGGACAAGGTTTACAATAAAGCCATAGATGATATGATAAAGGATAAAGATAGATGAATAGTATACCCATAACGCAGAAGGCAAAGAATAGTATTGGTAAGCTACCTGTAATGCAGGAAGTAACAATTGATGCCGCTGGCAAGATTCCTATTAATATTAAAGAAGCTGTAAATAATGTTCCGACTCAAAGATAAAAGCGTACTATTTGGTATTGATAAAGATACTTCTACGCACGACACGCCAGTCTTTAAAAAAGATTTAGAAGGTGGTGTTATGGCAGAGGCAAATAGAGATGGTACAATATTTGTACAAAAAGGTTTGTCTACAAAACAAACACGAGACGCAGTTGAACATGAGAAGGTACATCTAGATCAGATGGCGGCGGGTAGATTGCAGTATGACGAAAACACGGTTACGTGGAAAAAAGATACAAGATCACCAGCAAGAGTATATCAAAGGCTAACTATGAACGAAGGCGATCCTAATTTCGAATGGGAGAAGGAAGCTTATAAAAAATAACGGGGTTACACTGGGCGTGCAGGAAAAGGATTTCGCTACCATTTATTCATTTTATGTCGCCCACCCCAATTCATTTAATACTACTATGAGAAAATCATTCAAAGAACAAGCTAGAGAATTAGATGCTATTGCAGCAAGGCAAAACGCTCGTGGCTTCCAGGAAAAATCGGGGCAGGGTCCTAGGCAAGGCGTAGGTGGTGAAGAAGGTCCACTTAAAATGAAGAAAAACTTTTACGGTGGCGATGCTTACTTCGCTGACGGATATGGAGGTGATCTTACTGGTCCTGCTAAAGCAACACCTATAACACAAAAAGCAAAATCAAAATAATAAAGATATGGATAAGCCAATTACAGCACGCGTTCAAGCAGCTATTAAAGCAGGTAGAATTCAACAGCCACTCCTCAATGTAGGAGAAGTATCTTCCCCTAAGAAGGCAAGTAAAGGCTGTGGATGCTCTGGTAAATGTAAATGCTAGTATGCCTTACACTCAACCAACCTCTCCGTTTAATAAGCTAAAGAAAACTACCAAAGGAAAAGGTCGTCATTTTTTAAGTGCCAAAGAAGGTGCTGGAATGACAGCTGCGGGTAGATCAGCATACAACAAAGAAACTGGTGGTGACTTAAAAGCACCCCAGCCCGGTGGTGGGAAGAGGCGTACATCTTACTGCGCTAGATCGAAAGGACAGATGAATATGCATAATATCGACTGTTCTAGTACTCCTGATAAAAGAATCTGCGCAGCACGCCGTAGATGGAAATGCTAATAGATCTCATATAGCCTTAGATACCAGGTAAATTGAGTGATATTATAATAAGTTAATTAAATTATATTAAACCAAAAAAAGATGAAAAAAGTGAAAGACGCAAAAGTTGAAGCAATTACAGCAAGTGAGCTAAAAAAATTGCAAGAAATGGTAGGTGGAATGAATCAACTTCAAACTACTATCGGTGGTTACGAAGCGCAGAAGCATGAACTATTACACCAATTAGCAGGAGCTAAGAACGAATTATCAGAATACCAAAAAGAACTCACTGAGACCTACGGAGATATTCAGATTGATTTGAAAGACGGTACTATCGCACCAGCAGATGCAGGTAATAAGAAAGATTAGTGTCGGAAAAGACTATAAAAATGACGCCATGCACTATTCTGTTGGACAGGAAGTGTATGGTGGTCATACCATAGTCAATATACTCGAGGAAGAAGACAAGTACTCCGTGTATATTCAAAAGGGCGATATGTTAATGCCTTGGAAAGATTTTAATAAGAACATGGCAATATCGATCGAATACGATCTTAAGTGGTGATGCAAAGCGTTTACAACTTTATAGTTAGCCCTAAGAATGGGCGATCTACTAGTGAGAAAATAATAAATGGCAAGAAATTGCTATTAAATACAGAAGTACAAAACCACCATTACACCAATAGATTTGGAATAGTAAACAGTGTGCCTAAAGTAACCGATGGCATAATAGAAGCTGGTGATGAGATAATAGTACACCATAATGTCTTTAGAAGATTTAGAGACGTTCGTGGTAAAGAGAAAGACAGTAAGTCGTTTTATAAAGAAGACATGTTCTTCGTATACCCTGAACAAGTGTATGCTTATAAAAGAGATGGCAAATGGAACGCTTTACCTGGTTATTGTTTTATACAGCCTATAGCAAACAAAAAGCAATTTTCTTTACACAAAGAGGTGGAAGCAATAGGAATAATTAAATATGCTAGCGAAGAGTTCGAAAGTGGCGCGTTAGTTGGTTTTGTACCAGGTATGGAATACGAATTTAATATTGAGGGACAACGACTATATCGTGTGCCTACGAATAAAATAACAGTCGAGTATGAATATCAAGGAGACGAAGAGGAGTATAATCCTTGCTGGGTTTAAAGCAGTTGAGGAACTCATTAAGGTTGCTGGCGAAAAGATAGTCGACTCAGGTGATGATATATCAGCTGATAGATTAAAGAACGCTGCTGCAACTAAAAAGCTCGCGATATTTGATGCCTTTGAAATTCTAACAAGAATTGAAGAAGAAGAAAGAATACTAGACAACAAACCAAAAGAAGATAAGAAAGAAGCTTTTTCGGGGTTTGCTGAAAAACGCTCTAGGTAATGTACGAACAGAACTTAGTAAAAACAGTAGAGCCTATTAAGCATACCACTATGCACCGTTTAAATAAGGGCAAGAAGTGGAAGTATGGTTATAACAAAGAACAAGATCTTATTGTAATAAGTAAGACCGGTGTGGTTGGCGAAATCATAGATATACAAGGCTTAATGGTTGGTTTACCACCAGAGCCTAAAAACTTAAGTCGAGGAGCTGACAAATGGGTGGTCCAGGACTATCCTAAAGCACTTAAAGGCATTAAGAGTATATTTGACTGGCAAACATATTCAAGCGAGTTTAAAGCACAATGGGAAGGTTATATAGATGAAGAGTTTAACAGGCGTGAAAACGGTTATTGGTTTTATAATAACGGGAAGCCAACTTTTATTACTGGCACTCATTACATGTACCTGCAGTGGAGCAAGATCGATGTCGGTAATCCCGATTACAGGGAAGCAAATAGAATATTCTATATCTTCTGGGAAGCGGTTAAAGCAGACACAAGAGCTTACGGAATGTGCTACCTCAAGAATAGACGGAGTGGATTCTCATTTATGGCATCAGGAGAAACCGTCAACCTTGCAACCATATCAAGTGATGCAAGATTCGGTATCCTATCTAAATCAGGTAGTGATGCTAAGAAAATGTTTACCGACAAAGTCGTACCAATATCCCTTAACTACCCGTTTTTCTTCAAACCTATACAAGATGGTATGGATAGACCGAAGACTGAACTGGCATATAGGGTTCCTGCTTCTAAGCTAACCAGAAAATCAATACAATCCAATGATCCTCGTATAGAAATGCAAGGACTTGATACCACGATTGACTGGAAGAATACCGGGGATAACTCTTATGATGGTGAAAAGCTAAAGCTTCTAGTGCATGATGAGAGTGGTAAATGGGAAAGACCAGATAACATATTAAACAACTGGCGCGTTACTAAGACGTGTCTGCGATTAGGTAGCCGTATCATAGGTAAATGTATGATGGGGTCTACCTCAAATGCGTTGGATAAAGGTGGTGAGAACTTTAAGAAGTTATACAACGATTCTGACGTAACAAAAAGAAATAATAACGGACAAACCAGATCCGGCTTATACAGTTTATTTATACCTATGGAATGGAACTATGAAGGTTTCATTGATCAGCATGGGCAACCTGTATTTGACACACCAGAAGATGATACCATATTAGATCCGTTCGGTGACACCATTGATACTGGTGTTATAGATTACTGGGAAAATGAAGTTGATGGTCTTAAAGGCGATCAAGATGCTTTGAATGAATACTACAGACAGTTTCCGCGTACAACAGAACACGCATTTAGAGATGAGACTAAAAATAGTATATTTAACTTAGCAAAAATCTACGAACAGATTGATTATAACGATGACTTGCGTAATACTAATGTTATAACCACCGGCAATTTCCAGTGGGTAGCAGGAGTGAAGGACACTAAAGTAGTGTTTATGCCAAGTCCTCAAGGGCGTTTTAAAGTATCTTGGATACCTAACGCGGATGTACAAAACAGATCAACTATCAAAAATGGTGTAAAACACCCGGGCAACGAGCACATGGGTGCTTTTGGTTGTGATAGCTACGACATTTCAGGTACTACTGATGGCAAAGGCTCTAAAGGCGCACTGCATGGACTGACTAAATTCAGCATGGAAGATGCACCACCTAGCACATTCTTTTTAGAATACGTGGCTAGGCCTCAAACTGCTGAGATATTTTTCGAAGACGTACTCATGGCGTGTGTCTTTTACGGAATGCCAATACTTGCTGAGAATAACAAGCCACGACTGTTATACTACTTTAAACGTAGAGGATACAGGGGTTATTCGATGAACAGACCTGACAGATTATGGAACAAACTTTCCGTAACTGAGAAAGAAATTGGTGGTATACCAAACTCGAGTGAAGACATTAAGCAGGCTCACGCTGCCGCTATTGAAATGTACATAGACAAGTACATAGGCTTGAAACAAGATGGTACATATGGGAGTATGTATTTTAATGACACGCTTAGTGATTGGTCTAAATTTGATATTAATAACAGAACTAAATTTGATGCTGCTATCAGCTCTGGTTTAGCTATCATGGCTTGCCACAAAGATATGTATAGACCGAATGCTACATTACAAAGACCTAAACTAAATCTCAACATTGCGAAATACAAGCAAGATGGAGAAATATCGAAAATAATAAAATAACAATATGGCTGAATCAGTTGTAAATAGTTTTTTCCCGAGCCAGGTTGCTAGTGACCAAGAGAAGATGTCAGAAGCATACGGCATCCAAGTTGGTCGTGCTATTCAAAATGAATGGTTTGACGGCAGCCAAGGAAGTGTTAGATTCACAAGTAATCAAGACACCTTCCACGCTTTGCGATTATACGCAAGGGGTGAACAGCCTGTACAAAAATATAAAGATGAAATGTCTATTAACGGCGATTTGTCTTATCTTAATTTAGATTGGAAGCCTGTACCTATACTATCAAAGTTTGTAGATATTGTAGTTAACGGTATCGCTGATAGGTCATTTGACATAAAAGCTTACTCACAGGATCCATACGGGGTTAACAAAAGAACAAAGTACATGGATTCTATAATCCGTGACTTGCAAACAAAAGAAATAAATGATTTTGCGGAAGAGGCTTTTGGTATTAATCTTTACGAGAATGACCCTTTAGCCTTACCTGGTTCCAAAGAAGAACTAGAATTGCACATGCAACTTAGCTATAAGCAAGGGATTGAAATTGCAGAAGAAATAGCAATTAATACTTTATTCGATGGCAACAAGTTTGACTTAACGAAAAGAAGAGTATATTACGATTTAACGACTATAGGCATAGGCGCTATCAAAAACACATTCTCAGAAGCAGAGGGTGTTTTAATAGATTACGTTGACCCAGTAAACTTAGTATATTCATATACTGAATCACCATACTTTGAAGACATATATTATGTAGGTGAAGTTAAAAGCATACCGCTTAACGAATTAAAAAAGCAGTACCCACAGCTTACACAATCGGACTTAGACAAAATAAAGTCAGAAGGTTCTTACAATCTTACGAGCTCCGCAAATCAATTTGGTAACAACCAGCGTACTTACGATGGCAACACCGTACAAGTGCTTTACTTTAATTATAAGACTTATATGAATGAGGTCTACAAGATTAAAGAGACACTATCAGGTGGTGAAAGAGCTGTACTAAGAGACGATCAGTTTAATCCACCAGCGGATGCTGAAGGGTTTGCAAAAGCATCACGCTCGCTGGAGGTACTTTACGAGGGTGCAATGATATTGGGTACAAGCACATTGTTAGAATGGGGCATGGCTAAGAACATGATGCGTTCTAAGAGCGATTACAATAAAGTAAAAATGAATTACAGCATTGTAGCACCTAGAATGTATAAGGGCCGCATAGAGTCTATTGTAAGCCGTTGTACTGGCTTTGCCGATATGGTACAGCTTACACATTTAAAAATGCAACAGGTGTTATCTAAGATGATGCCTGATGGTGTTTATATGGATGCAGATGGACTTGCAGAGATTGATTTGGGTAATGGTACAAACTATAACCCTCAGGAAGCTTTGAATATGTTCTTCCAAACAGGTTCTGTTATTGGTAGATCATTTACGCAAGAAGGTGACATGAATCCAGGCAAAGTGCCTATTCAACCTTTACAAACAGGAGCTGGTGGTCAGAAGCTACAAACATTAATCCAGACGTACAACTACTATCTACAAATGATACGTGATGTAACGGGATTAAATGAAGCACGTGATGGATCATCTCCAGATGCAAGAGCATTAGTAGGCGTGCAAAAATTAGCAGCAGCTAATTCAAACACCGCTACAAGACACATACTAGATGCAGGTTTATTCCTTACAGCTGATATAGCCGAATCGTTATCATTGAGGATATCAGATATATTAGAATATAGCCCAGCTAAAGAAGCGTTTATACAAAAGATTGGTGGTTTTAATGTAGCTACATTAGAAGAGCTTAATGAATTATACTTATATGACTTTGGAATCTTTATCGAGCTAACGCCTGATGACGAAGAGAAAGGAATGTTGGAGAACAATATACAAACAGCATTGTCAGCAGGTCTAATCGACTTGTCCGATGCTATTGATATTAGAGAGGTTAAGAACCTTAAGCTTGCTAATCAACTATTAAAACTGCGCAGAAAGCAGAAGCAGGAGCGTGATCAGCAAATGCAGCAAGAGAACATACAAGCTCAAGCGCAAGCAAATGCACAAGCTCAACAAGCTGTTGCACAAGCAGAGATGCAAAAAGAGCAAATGAGTATGCAGGGTAAAATGCAGCTAGAGCAAATGAAGTCTCAACTAGATGCTCAGAAAATGCAAGCTGAAATCGCCGCTAAAAAAGAATTGATGGCGTTAGAGTTCCAATACAACATGCAAATTAAAGGATTGGAAACCGAAAACCAAAAGTCTAAAGAGACACAAAAAGAAGATCGTAAAGACGATAGAACAAAACTACAAGCTACACAGCAAAGCGAGCTTATAGATCAAAGAAAAAATGATTCACCACCTAAGAACTTCGAATCCTCTGGAAACGATATACTTGGCGGAGGGTTTGGCTTAGGTACCTTTGAACCTAGGTAATTATAGTAATAATAATTTTATAATATCTTATCATGAGTGAACAAAATGAACCGGTAGTAGGCGTCGACAAAGACGGCACTATCAAATTAGACCTAAGACCAAACGCTGTACGGGAACCAATCGCTGAAGAAGCACCTGTACAAGAAGCGGTTGAGGTCGTAGAAGAAGCACCTGTACCAGAAGCGGTTGAAGAAACCGTTCCAGAAGAAGCTCCAGTGCAAGAAACCGCACTACAGGAGATTACAGATGAAGAAGTAGTAGAAGTAGCTGAGCAGCTGGAAGATGAAATTGCTGAAGCTATTCAAGACAGTAGAGATTCAGGCATTGAATTACCGGAGAACATACAGAAGGTAGTTGAATTTATGAATGAAACAGGTGGTAACCTAGAGGATTATGTCCGCTTAAATACGGATTACGCATCATTAAACGAAAACGATTTACTCCGCGAGTACTATCAAAGCAAAAATCCTAACTTAGACAGTGAGGATATTAACTTTTTACTAGAAGATAAGTTTGAATATGATGAAGAGCTGGATGAAGATAGAGACGTCCGCAGAAAAAAGGTTGCTCGCAAGCAAGCCTTATTAGAAGCTAAACAACACTTAGACGGTCTTAAGTCTAAATACTATAACGAAATTAAAGCTGGCTCTAGGTTAAACCCTGAACAGCAACAAGCGGTAGAATTTTTCGGTCGCTATACAAAAGAGAGTAAAGAATCTGCTAGAATTGCAGAACAACAAACCAGTAGGTTTAAACGAGAAAGCGCGAAAGTGTTCAACGAAAGTTTTCAAGGGTTTGATTACGAAGTTGGAGACAAGAAGTATCGCTTCAAGGTTAACGATACTGGCAAGGTTAAGGAAACCCAAGGTGACATTAACAACTTTATCAAGAAGTTCTTGAACGAAAAAGGAGAGATGTCAGATGCCAAAGGTTACCATAAATCGCTGTTCACCGCAATGAACGCCGATAAAGTCGCACAACACTTTTATGAGCAAGGGAAAGCCGACGCTGTAAAAGATAGTATGGCCCGTACAAAGAACGTTAACATGAATCCGAGAGGGGTTCACGAAGAGGTAACGACTTCTAATGGATGGAAAATACGTGCGGTTGGTGATAACACTAGTACTTCTAAACTCAAGGTCAAGTTTAAAAAATAATAATCCATAAAAAAATAAAATTATGGCTTTTGCAACTGCGCCAAGTACATTGGCAAACTTAGCTCACCTAACTCCACGTCCTGTAAAGGGCTTGTTTGGTGACAACTATATCCCTTTGGCGGATATGGATTTTACACAACAATTTCTTCCTGAAGTCTACGAAAAAGAAGTAGAGCGTTACGGAAATAGAACTATCGGAGGTTTCTTACGTATGGTAGGTGCTGAGATGCCTATGGCTTCTGATCAAGTAGTTTGGTCAGAACAAGGTCGTCTACACATCGCATATGATGATGTTAAGCTTGCTTCAACAAGCACATTAGAGATTACTCAAACT
>ERZ888423.2955-NODE-2955-length-11831-cov-6.493631_pt1 | contig 11831 bp, 6 predicted proteins | sample MGYA00520523_ERZ888423 | MGnify/ENA primary metagenome ERZ888423 (study PRJEB32303, sample SAMEA104408611) | aquatic metagenome | biome: Brackish water; feature: Pelagic; material: water | place: Baltic Sea | collected 2014-06-08T10:24:00 | depth 30,27 m ...
CCGCTTTTTAACGGCACAGGGTTTAAATATTGAAATGCTGTTGGTTTTTTCAACCGTCATTGGTTTTGGCGGAGCCATTATTTCTCTCTTAATTAGTAAACGCATGGCCAAATGGTCTACTAAGGCGCGCATCATTGATCCCCAGGCGCCAGCCACATCAGAAGAACGATGGCTCGTTGAAACCGTTCACCAGTTAGCTGACCGGGCACAGATTGGTCAGCCAGAGGTTGCCATTTACGATGGTGCACCCAATGCTTTTGCAACCGGTGCATTTAAAAATAATGCCCTTGTGGCGGTTTCAACAGGCCTATTACAAAGCATGACGCGCGAAGAAGTCACGGCTGTGTTGGGTCACGAAGTTGCCCATGTCGCAAACGGTGACATGATTACTTTGACACTCATACAAGGTGTAGTGAACACCTTTGTTGTATTTTTTGCCAGACTCGTTGGCTACTTTGTTGACCGCGTCATTCTGAAAAATGAGCGTGGCGTCGGCATGGGTTATTTTGTTGCCGTGATTGTTTCAGAAATTATTTTTGGTATCTTGGCTAGTATTATTGTTGCTTGGTTTTCACGCCAGCGTGAATACAGGGCAGACGAGGGTTCTGCACGACTGCTTCAATCACGTGAACCTATGATTAAAGCCTTGGCACGTTTAGGGGGCTTAACACCGGGCGATTTACCTAAAAGCTTTGAAGCATCAGGTATTAGCGGTGGCAAAGGCATTGCGGCATTATTCTCAACTCACCCACCGATTGAACAACGCATTGCAGCTTTGAAAAATCTTTAAGAACATTCTTTCACTCGCAAGCTTTGCCGTTCGCCTGACACCAAGCGTTGACTTGGGTCAGGCGTTTGTTCTAATGGGCTTGTTCCCAGTTCATGCCCGAACCCACTTCAGCTAATAAAGGTACGTTCAACTGTGCGACGCTACACATAAGTTCCGGAATTTTGAGCTTGATCAACTCAAATTCAGCTTCTGGCACCTCAAGCACCAACTCATCATGCACCTGCATCGTAACTTTGCTTTTAAGGTTTTGTGTGTGCAACCATTTTGAAATTACCACCATTGCCATTTTAATCAAGTCAGCTGCTGTGCCTTGCATGGGAGCATTAATGGCAGCCCTCTCAGCACCCGCCCGCCGCGCACCTGACCCCTGTATGTCAGGAAAATATAAGCGACGACCAAAAACAGTCTCAACCCAACCTTGTTCATGTGCTTTAGCTTTAATTTCAGCCATATATTGAGCCACGCCAGGGTAACGCGCAAAATATCGGTCAATATAAGACTGTGCAGCATCGCGGGTAATGCCTAAATTACTGGCCAAACCAAAGGCTCCCATGCCGTATATGAGCCCAAAATTAATTGCCTTGGCAGCACGGCGTTGATCGACTGTGACGTCTATTAAAGGGGTGCCAAATACTTCAGAAGCGGTTGCACGGTGAATGTCTTCGCCTGCAGCAAATGCTTGTTGCAAACCTGCGTCGCCCGAGACATGCGCCATCACACGAAGCTCAATTTGAGAGTAGTCAGCTGACACTAAGAAACAGCCTGGCGCGGCAATAAAGGCGCAACGCACCTGACGACCTTCAACCGTTCGTACCGGAATATTTTGTAAGTTAGGGTCTGACGACGATAACCGCCCAGTAATAACCGACGCTTGAGAGTAATGGGTGTGCACGCGACCCGTATCAGCGTTGACCATTTTAGGCAGTTTGTCGGTATAGGTTGATTTTAACTTCGCTAAACCCCGATAACTGAGTAACACCTGCGGCAAGGGGTAATCTTGCGCCAGTTTTGTGAGTACTTCTTCATCAGTTGATGGTGTGCCACCCGGCGTTTTACGCACAACTGGCAGTTTCATTTGACCGAATAAAATCTCAGCCAACTGTTTGGGCGAGTTTAAATTAAACGGCTGACCTGCCAACTCGTAAGCTTTTTGCTCAATAGCTAATAATTGCAGGCCCAAGCCGTGACTTTGTTTAGCCAACTCTTGCACATCAATCAATACACCCTGGCGCTCAATTTCGAACAACACTTTTGAAACATCACATTCCAAATCATAAATTGATTTTAAAGAGGGAACAGCTGCGATCTGCGGAAATAAAGCCTGATGCAACCGCAAGGTAAAGTCTGCATCTTCGCAGGCGTAATGCGTTGCAAGCTCAAGATTAACTTCGTCAAAGCCAATTTGATTTGCTCCTTTGCCACAAATAGACTCGTAGGTAGCACCCTTTAGGCCCAACCAACGCTGAGACAACTCGTGCAGTGAAACACTTTTATAAGACTCAAGCACGTACGCTTCAAGCATGCTGTCATGAGCAATGCCGTCTAGGTGAATGCCTTCATTCGCTAAAACATGGGTATCGTACTTAGCATGGTGTAACAACTTTGTGGGGTTTGAAGACTCAAACCAAGGCTTAAATAACTCAAGCACAACAGATTTTTGCAGCATGTCATGGGCATCAGGCCCAAGGTGAGCGACAGGCACATAGCACGCAATACCCGGTTCGATACTCAATGAAAAACCCACTAATTTGGCTTTCATGCCATCAAGAGATGTGGTTTCAGTGTCGAAAGCAACGATTGATGCTGCCGTGATTTTTTCAAGCCATAGCTTGGCTTCTTCAATCGTTTTTATACAACTATAAACGGGTTGCACTTCTACTGTTTCGGAACATAATGGACTAAGCAAAACAGGACTATGCTCAGGGGCTTGGGTCGATTTGTTGGGTTCTGCTGAGTCAAAAAGGTTTGCCTGAGTTGCCTTATTAACCGACGCTGGATGTGTGGCTGGCAAGCCTTGCGATGCAGACAACGCAACCCGTGCATCGCCACTAGGCACACGACTGCTATCTTGTGTGATTTCGCGTAACCAAGACCTAAACCCAAAGCGTTCGTAGTTAGCAATCAACGTCTCTTTGTCAGCTGAACGCATAAGCAAATCATCAAAACTTGTCATAACATCTGACAAATCGCAATTTCGACGCACAGTCAGTAAATCTCGTGTCAGTTCAAATTGGGGCAAGGCCACACGCAGGTGCTCGCCTACTGCACCCTTAATATCAGCCGCATGCGCAACAATTTCATCAACTGAGGCATACTGATCTAACCATTTGACTGCTGTTTTAGGCCCCACTTTATTCACACCGGGAACGTTATCGACGGTGTCACCCACCAACATTAGATAATCAACAATTTGATCAGGACGCACCCCAAATTTTTTATGCACCGCTTGTGGGGTTAGGGTTTCATTACTCATCGTGTTAACCAAAGTCGTTTGCTCGGTTACCAACTGCGCCAAATCTTTATCGCCCGTTGAAATAATACTTTTCCAACCTTTTTGTTCCGCCATTTCAGCCATGGTAGCAATCACATCGTCTGCTTCAACGCCAGCCACCCCCACTACAGGCCAACCCATTGCTTTGACCACATCGTGAATGGCTTCAACTTGATGCGCTAAATCTTCTGGCATAGAGGGCCTATGAGCCTTGTATTCAGGGTAAAGTTCATCTCTGAAGGTTTTACCCCGAACATCGAAAATACATGCAGCATACTGAGGCTGATAGTCATGAGCCAGTTTACGAAACATATTAATGACACCATATATGGCGCCCGTTGGTTCGCCTTTTGCATTGCGCAAATCGGGCATGGCGTGAAATGCGCGGTACAAATAGCTAGAACCATCGACTAACAATAAGGTTTTATTCATGAATCAAGACCCAAATTTAATTTTACCGGCTGTTCAACAGGCACCTGTCATTATGTCAGAGCTGATCACTGCTGCCGATGCCTTAAGCCATATTGGCCCAGCTGTCAGTGTTTTTGGTAGCGCACGCATCAACTCTTCGTCACCTTACTACGCATTAAGCCAAGACGTTGGTGCAAGGTTAGCCCAAGCTGGTTTTGCCGTCATCGCTGGGGGTGGGCCAGGCATCATGGAAGCTGCGAATAAAGGTGCTTTTGAGGCAAACGGTACGAGCGTGGGCTTAAACATCAAGTTACCTTCAGAAAAGAAAAACAACCCCTATCAAACCGTAAGTTTATCGTTTGAATACTTTAATTCAAGAAAAACAACATTTTTCATGCATAGTATGGCCTACGTCGCCCTACCGGGTGGTTTTGGTACATTAGATGAATTATTCGAAGCGTTAACTCTCATACAAACCGGCAAACTGGCCAAAGGCCCTGTTATTCTGATGGGCAGTCACTTTTGGCAAGGTTTAATTGAATGGGTAAAAGCAGAGCTTTTACCGACTGATATGATTACACAAGCCCATCTTGACTTATTTTGTGTTGAAGACGACCCCGTTAAGGTGGTAAATATGATTGAATCATTCTCATCAAAACATTTAATTGACGCCAACCGACCCAGCTCTTTACCAAAATAAGGTTTTTAATCATGCAAAAAGTTAACTTTCCCGCCCAAATCAATCATCCAGAATTACTGCGTACTCAAGCTTACATTGATGGCAAATGGGTCGATGCTGATGATGGTGCTTTGTTTGAAGTTGACAACCCTGCAACGCAGTCCGTCGTTGCCCATGTCGCTAATTTAGGCCCTCAAAGCGCGCTTCAGGCGATTGCTGCGGCTGAGCGCGCCCTACCCGCCTGGCGTGCATTAACTGCCAAAGCGCGTTCTGTTATTTTGAAAAAATGGTTTGATCTAATCAACCTTCATGCCGATGATTTGGCTCGTATCATGACGGTTGAGCAAGGCAAGCCTTTTGCTGAGGCCAAGGGTGAAATAACCTATGGTGCATCATTTGTAGAATGGTTTGCTGAGCAAGCCAAACGCGTTATGGGCGACACCATTGCCTCACCCATTCCCAATGCTCGAATCTTAGTTCTAAAAGAGCCTATTGGCGTTTGTGCAGCCATTACGCCCTGGAATTTTCCCAGTGCGATGATTACTCGTAAAGTTTCACCCGCTTTAGCGGCAGGGTGTACCGTGGTGTTAAAACCTGCTGAGCAAACCCCTCTGTCAGCTTTGGCTTTGGCGCAATTGGCGCATGAAGCAGGTATTCCCCCAGGCGTACTCAACATTTTAAGTGCTGATAGTGAACGCTCAATTGCAATCGGCAAAGAACTATGCGAGAGCAGTGTTGTGCGTAAATTAACCTTCACCGGTTCGACTCAAGTTGGGCGTATTTTGATGCAACAATGTGCCCCAACCATCAAAAAACTATCGCTTGAGCTCGGTGGCAATGCACCCTTTATAGCGTTTGAAGATGCTGACATTGATGCCGCTATTGAGGGCGCCATGGCGTCTAAGTACCGTAACGCGGGTCAAACATGTGTGTGTACTAATCGTTTTTATGTTCACACCTCCATATATGACACATTTGTACAAAAACTGGCACAAGCTGTTGAAAGTCGCCTAAAAGTAGGCGACGGTTTTGAAGACGCTGTGACAACAGGGCCTCTGATTGACAATGATGCGATTAAAAAAGTTGAAGCACATTTGGCTGACGCTCTTTCAAAAGGCGCACGTATTGTGACCGGCGGCAAACCTGACTCGCGTGGTGGGCGTTTCTTTCAACCGACCGTTTTGGCTGATGTCAACAGCGACATGATTTGTATGCGCGAAGAAACTTTTGGCCCCGTGGCACCCATTGTTAAATTCACTGATGAAGCCGATGTCATCAAATTAGCCAATGATACTGAATTTGGCTTAGCGGCTTACTTTTACAGCCGAGATATCGGTCGTATCTTCAGAGTCGCTGAAGCCCTCGAATACGGCATTATTGGTGTAAATGCTGGCATCATTTCAAACGAGGTTGCACCCTTCGGTGGTGTGAAACAATCTGGTTTAGGTCGAGAAGGTTCGGTATTTGGTATTGAAGAGTTTTTAGAAATGAAATATGTTTGCTTAGGCGGAATTTAACGCCTTTAACAGCTTTTTAACGTTTAAGTAAAAAAAGCCTACCGAACAGATTGAGTTCGGTAGGCTTTTTACAACTTTATTAAGTTTTAATCGCGTGAAACACGACGACGATCACTTTCTTGAAGATAGCGCTTACGCAAACGAATATTTTTAGGCGTCACTTCAACGAGCTCGTCATCGCTAATAAACTCAACGGCATACTCTAAAGAAATACGAATTGGCGTGGTTAAGTCAATGTGCTCATCTTTACCTGAGGCGCGCACGTTGGTCAGTTTTTTCTCTTTAATGGGGTTGACCACCAAATCATTGTCACGGCTATGAATACCAATGATCATGCCTTCATATAACTCTTCACCAGGCGACACAAACATACGACCACGCTCTTGCAATTTCCATAAAGCGTAAGCCACTGCAGGGCCATTGTCTTGACTAATCAGTACACCATTACGACGCTCACCTACACCGCCTTCACGAACGGGTGCATACTCGTCAAATATATGGCTCATCAAGCCTGTGCCACGAGTTAAAGTTAAGAACTCACCCTGAAAACCAATTAAGCCACGAGCGGGTACACGATACTCTAAACGCGTACGACCCCGGCCATCAGGTTGCATGTCTTGCAAGTCACCCTTACGACGACCTAACTCCTCCATAACCGCACCTTGATGAACATCTTCAACGTCACATGTCAACAATTCAAAAGGCTCTTGCTTCACACCGTCTACTTCACGATACATCACACGTGGTCGGGAAACGGCTAACTCATAACCTTCACGACGCATATTTTCGAGCAAAATGGTCAAGTGCAATTCGCCACGACCGGCCACTTCAAATACCGTGTCATCATCTGTTTCACGCACACGAAGGGCAACGTTTGCTTTAAGTTCACGGTCAAGACGGTCGCGTAATTGACGGCTGGTAACAAACTTACCATCACGACCAGCCAAAGGTGATGCATTCACCATAAAGTTCATCACCAATGTTGGCTCATCAATACGCAACATAGGCAAAGCATCGGGGTGGTTCACATCGGTCACGGTACAACCAATACCTAAGTCTTCAATGCCGTTAATTAAAACAATGTCACCCGCTTCTGCCTCATCAACCAAAATACGCTCAAGCCCTTTGAACTTAAGCACTTGATTGATTCGTCCTTTTTGTAAAGGTGCGTCTGGGCCAAACTGAAAGGCCACATCCATTGCCGGTTTCACACGACCACGGTTCACGCGACCCACACCAATTTTGCCAACATAACTGTTGTAATCAAGTGAAATGATTTGCAACTGTAATGGCGCATCGACATCATCATCGCGAGAAGGCACATGCTCAAGAATGGCGTTAAACAAAGGCTTCATGTCGCCTTCGCGAACGGTGTCAACCAAGCCTGCATAGCCAGACAAGCCCGACGCATAAATGATCGGAAAATCAAGTTGCTCGTCAGTTGCGCCCAGTTTGTCAAACAAGTCAAATGTCGCATTCACAACATATTCAGGACGTGCACCGGGTCTGTCAACTTTGTTGACAACAACAATGGGTCTGAGACCTAAGGCAAGCGCTTTTTTGGTCACAAAACGGGTTTGTGGCATGGGGCCTTCAACGGCATCGACTAAAAGCAATACACCATCAACCATCGAGAGTACCCGCTCGACTTCACCACCAAAGTCAGCGTGACCAGGGGTATCAACAATATTAATATGCGTACCTTCAAAATTAACCGCACAGTTTTTAGCCAAAATAGTGATGCCGCGTTCGCGTTCAATATCACCAGAGTCCATCACTCGTTCGCTGAGCGCTTGGTGTTCTTCAAAAGTACCTGACTGGCGTAGCAACTGGTCTACGAGTGTGGTTTTACCATGATCGACGTGGGCAATAATTGCGACGTTACGAAGGGCGCGTGACATGTAATTTCCTTTAGGGTTTAAGCAGATAAGTTGCTTGTGGCAACTTTCTGGGGTACAAATATAAGCAATTCAGGTGGAAGACTTTCAACAGGCATAATGACCTGCTGAGCATCAGCCATCTCGTTTATTTCATCAAGCGTAACCGCCTGATCAAGTAGAAAAGGGCCAACGCGGGTACGACGTAAAGCGATCAAATGTGCAAAAACACCCAATTGTCGACCAATATCTTGAGCCAACGTACGAATGTATGTGCCTTTACTGCATTCAATATGAACCGTTGCAGTTTTACCCTCGCACGCTAACAACTCAATTTGATGAATCTTAATGTGACGTGGTTCACGTTCAAGCTCAATGCCCTCACGCGCATAGGCATAAAGTGGTTTACCATTTCTCTTTAAAGCTGAGGTCATTGGGGGAATTTGTGTTTGCTCACCCATAAAATTCTTTAAAGTGGCCTCTAGCTTGGCTCTGTCAACCCCTTCAAAGGTATCGGGTGCTTGTTGCGTTCGTACACCTGTTAGATCACCTGAGTCAGTTTCAACACCAAACAGTATGGTTGCCAAATAGCCTTTATCAGCATCAAGCATGTGGCCAGCAATTTTGGTTGCTCGGCCTAAGCAACAAATCAACAGACCTGTTGCAAAAGGGTCTAAGGTACCTGTATGACCCGCTTTTTGAGCATCAAGCTTACGTTTGACTCGCTGCAAGGCGTGATTACTCGACAAGCCTTCAGGTTTGTCGAGAAAAACTAAGCCATCGAGCACTTGCCCGCGTTTTCTAGCCATTTTATGTGTACCCAGAAAAACGCCAGCTCAAGACTGGACGTCTGGCTCTTCAGGCAGAGGAACTGAAACGGATGGCGCATTTGCTTGGTCAATTAACCGTGACATCTCAATGCCACGCTCAAGTTGCGGGTCATGAAAAAACCGCAAAGAAGGCACAGTATGAATGTGTAACAATTTGAACAACTGAGAATGCAACCAACCCGCTTTATCTTGCAAAACCTGCAAAGCCAAGTCAGGTTCAGCGCCAATAACAGTGAAGAATACTTTTGCGTGGGCGTAATCAGCTGATAACTCAACGCCTGACAAGGTAATCATGCCTACTCGCTTAGTATCAAGCTCTCGCTGTATCAGCACAGCGAGATCTTTTTGAATTTGGTCAGCCAGACGAACGATTCGATCACCTGTTGATTTTTGCTTATGTCGACTCATGATTTCGTTTGACGTTACAGAGAACGAGCAACCTCTTTAATTTCAAAGACTTCAAGCTGATCGCCTACTTTTAGATCGTTGTTGCCTTTCAATGTGATGCCGCAATCAAAACCAGCCTTAACTTCTTTGGCATCATCTTTAAAGCGACGTAATGAGTCGATGTGGCCTGTCCAAGTGACGACATTGTCACGAAGCAAGCGAACCTGCGAATCGCGACGCACTAACCCTTCAAGCACCATACAACCGGCTACGGTGCCTATACGAGAAATGGTATACACCTCTCGAATATCAACCAAGCCAAGCGTTTCTTCACGGCGCTCGGGTGCTAGCATGCCAGACATGGCCGCTTTGACTTCGTCTACTGCATCGTAAATAATATTGTAATAACGCAAATCAACGCCGTTAGACTCAGCCAGTTTACGGGTTGCTTGATCAGCACGCACATTAAAGCCTATCACTACCGCACCTGCAGCAATTGCCAAGTTCACGTCGCTTTCAGAAATACCACCCACGGCAGCATGCACAACCTGAACACGAACTTCCTCAGTTGAAAGTTTAAGCATGGCATTAACCAGCGCTTCTTGTGAACCTTGCACATCAGTTTTAACGATAAGCTGAAGGGTTTGTGAACCCTCAACCGTTGGATGAAACATACCCTCAAGCTTTGCAGCCTGTTGCCGTGCTAACTTCACATCGCGGAATTTACCTTGACGGAACAATGCAATTTCTCGTGCTTTGCGTTCGTCAACCATACACATGATTTCATCGCCCGCGGCTGGCACTTCAGTTAAACCTTGAATTTCAACTGGAATCGATGGGCCTGCACTTTGAATGGGTTTACCATTTTCGTCAAGCATGGCACGCACACGACCATAGCTTGAGCCCGCCAACACCACATCGCCACGATTTAACGTGCCGCTTTGGACCAAGATAGTTGCAACTGGGCCACGACCCTTGTCAAGACGAGCCTCAATTACGATACCTTTTGCAGGGCTCTTAACTGGAGCTTTCAATTCTAATATTTCGGCTTGTAATAAGACGTTTTCTAATAAGTCATCAATACCAAACCCAGTTTTAGCCGAAACGGATACAAATGGTACATCACCACCGTATTCTTCAGGCACAACCTCTTCGACCACCAACTCTTGCTTAACGCGCTCAGGGTTGGCATCGGTTTTATCAATTTTATTGACGGCAACCACCAATGGAACACCGGCAGCTTTAGCGTGGTGAATGGCTTCTTTGGTTTGTGGCATGACACCGTCATCTGCAGCGACGACCAAAATGACAATATCGGTCGCTTTAGCACCCCGCGCCCGCATGGCCGTAAAGGCTTCGTGACCTGGTGTATCTAGGAACGTAACCATGCCACGATCAGTTTTAACGTGATAAGCACCGATATGTTGGGTAATACCACCCGCTTCACCCGATGCTACTTTTGCGCGACGAATGAAGTCAAGCAACGACGTTTTACCGTGATCAACGTGACCCATAACGGTCACAACGGGTGCACGAGGCAATACCTCGGCATCGGTCTCAGCCGGCGCAAAATCAAGAAAGGCTTCAGGATCATCTAATTTAGCTGCAATGGCAGTATGACCCAATTCTTCAACCACAATCATGGCAGTTTCTTGATCAAGCACCTGGTTAATGGTGACCATTTGACCCAACTTCATCAAATGCTTGATAACTTCAGCCGCTTTGACTGACATTTTGTGTGCTAAATCTGCAACAGAAATGGTTTCAGGAACATGAATTTCACGAGCAATGAACTCAACGGGGGCGACTTCGCGCACGACTTCAACTTGACCACGGCCACGACGACCGCCCGCACGACCAGACTTACCTGAACTGCGCCAGCCATCACGACCCGCAGGCGTTGTAGCGGCTTTACCCGCAGGTTTTTTACGTGACGCATCATCAGACCAAGATGCAGGCAACTCACCCGCTTTAGCAGTCTTTTTACCGGCTTCTGTTGCTTCTTTTTTAGCACCTTTTGCAGGTGCCACAGGCTTGTGAAGCGTGCCTTTTAAGGCTGGCGCTTCTTCTTCTGGTGCTTTAAGAACCTTCTTGGGGCGATTAAGCATATCGCGCAAAGCAGAAGCTTCAGCCTCAGACTTACGACGAGCCTCATCACGTGCAGCTGTTGAAACAACCGGTGCAACCACTGTTGAACTTGGCGCACGACCACGGGTTTGTTTTTTAACAGCTGTCTTTTGAGGCTCAATATTTGTTAGCGTTTCAGCCACTACCTGAGCTTCAGACTTATCAGACTGGTTTTTAAGCTTCTGCACTGTGGCATCAGCAGGTTGATCGACCTCGGAATTTGGAGAGCTCGTTTGATTAAGCTCACTAGCCTGTGCAGGGTTACTAGACTGATTTTTATCTTCGACTTTCGCGCTTGTAACAGTCGCATCAGCCTCAGTGGACGGAGCAGTTTGAGTTGCCTCTGTTTTCACATCTGATGAATCTAATGCTGCAGCACGGGTAGATTTGGCGTCAAGATTCGGAGCCTCTTCATTCACTGCCTGTACATTCGATTCTTCTGGGGCGTTCAAAGGAGCAACACCAGTATTAACAGTGTTTTTAAGATCGTCACCAACTATATTCACTTCAGATTGCACAGCTTCTGTATTGGTGCCTGCATTGGTTTCGGTGTTTGACACCTTAACAACACCAGCAGAAGCGGCTTTGTCAACAGAATTATCTTGCGACTCAGCGCTTAATTGTTGCGTTTCGTTTAATGATTGATTGGCACCAATTAAAGATTGATCTTGCGATGAAGAAGCAGATGCTGAGATTTCAATTGACGGATCGATTAAGCTGTT